>ENA-ORLB01000916-ORLB01000916.1-human-gut-metagenome-genome-assembly--contig:-NODE-916-length-10230-cov-3.34457_pt1 | contig 10230 bp, 6 predicted proteins | sample MGYA00243064_ERZ508817 | MGnify/ENA primary metagenome ERZ508817 (study PRJEB26277, sample SAMN04329836) | human gut metagenome | biome: human-associated habitat | host: Homo sapiens | place: USA... | reverse complement strand
GCTCAGCGGCTCGTGAGCGGGCTGCGGTTCCTGGTGCCCCTGATGTGCCAGATTGGTAGGGGTGTCAGGCTGCGCCGTGGGCACAGGAAAGGCGAGCCGCGTCTGACCCGTGCCGGTTGAGTTCGGCAGTGCAGCAAGGCTTGGCGTGAAGGCAAGGACAAGCAGAAGCAGTGCCGCTCGCCGACATAAAGTCGGCAAGAGCCGTGAGCGCTGGCGAATACATGAAGGGAAAAGTGCGGACATGGTTTTTGAGCTGCCGATCGGTGCTTCTGTTCTCTCATTCTAGGCAGAGGACTGATTGCGCGCTTTTCCTGAACGCATAGATTTGTTGACGCTTGTCAGGCTACTCGAGTACCTCGTTTGGGAAATTGTTTTCATCGGAAGAAAGTGCGTAATGAACACAGCCCGCGGCCGTTATTCAAACGCAGCTTTCCGAAAAAACTAAAAGCGCGCGGTTCATGCCGTACGCACGTAGAAAAGGAGAAAACCATGTCTGCGAATCTATCTCGTCGCTCCTTCATCGCTGGTTCAGCCGCTATGGGCGGCATGATGCTGGGTGTATCGAGCTCCGCTGAAGCCAAAGTTCCGTCGAAGTGGGACTTCAAGGCCGACGTGATTGTCGTCGGTGCCGGCGCCGCAGGCATTCCGGCTGCTATTCGCGCAGTCGAACAGGGTCTTTCGGTTCTCGTGGTTGATGCCAACTACGATATCGGCGGTCACGCCATCATTTCTCAGGGCAATACGCTTTTGGGCGGCGGCAATGCCATGCAGCAAAAGTACGGCATTAAGGACTCCCCTGAGACGATTTTCAAAGATCTGACGGACTGGTCCGTGACGCTCCCGAACGGCTTTGCCGACTATCGCTTCAATGACCGTGACATGCAGGCGATGATCGCCAAAGAATCTGTGCCAACCTATGACTGGCTCGTTAAAATCGGCGTTCCGTTCCTCGACAAGAAGCCTGACAATGCCGGTGCTTACGGCGCAGGCTGCAGCGCACCGCGTGAACTCCACTTCTCGTGGACGAAGGGTGCCAATCTCGAAGCGCCTGCCGGCACGAGCGGCACCGTGCTGATGCGCTCGCTCGAAGACGCAGCCCGCAAGGTCGGCGTTAAGTTCCTGCTTAACTTCTACATGGACGAACTGATCGTCGACGAAAAGGGCCGCGTTGTGGGTTTGAAGGCCCATCGTACGCCGAAGGTTCTCCCGGACGGTACGGAACTCAAGAGTTTCCGCAGTGACGGCAATGTGGAGTCCAAGAAGGACAAGATCGTCGTCGGTGCCAAGAAGGCCGTCGTGCTTGCTACTGCCGGCTATACCGACAATGTGACCTTCCGCCGCATGGTCGATCCGCGTCTCACGAAGGAATTCGCTTCGGCTGCCTGCGAATATTCGCCGCAGGACGGCTCCGGCACGCTTGCCGCTATTAAGGTTGGCGCTGGTCTTTGGGGTCTGACGAATGCTTATACGGAACGCCCGATTTCACTTACCCGCGGTGCAGTGATCGGCGTGCGCGACACGTATCTGCGCTGGGCGCCTGAATCGCCGATCTTCCCGCTCGTGAAGCATTCCGGCGTAGCACTTCGCAACTGGCAGAACGCCATTGTTGTCAACTGGGTCGGCAAACGCTTCTTTGAAGAAACTTCGTCGGCCGGCTTGACGGCTGATTCCGGCAAGCTGACGAGCTACGGCACGGCCAACAGCACCCGCGGCCTGATGAACGGCACGAACGGCGCATTCTTCAAGGAACTTGACAAGAACCCGTACGTTCAGGGTAATTGGCGCAACATCGACCGTACGAAGTACAACCCGATCAACTTCATCGCCGCAGCGCTGCAGATCAATGAAGGGTCGCATGCCCCGGATTGGTCGGCTGGTCCTCAGTGGGCTATTTTCGACAGTGAAGCCATCAAGCGCGAACGTATGCATACGGATGAAAAGAGTGTTGATCCGGAATACTTCTTCAAAGCCGATACGATTGAAGAGCTCGCAGAGAAGATCAACACGAATCCGTACATGTCGCACAAGATGGATCCGAAGATTCTGGCTGAAACCGTTGCGAAGTACAACAGCTACGTCGACGCCGGTGCGGATCCGGACTTTGACAAACCCAAGCCCCAGTACAAGATTGAGAAAGGGCCGTTCTATGCGGCGTGGACTTCCGTCACGCTTCACGACTGCTACTGCGGTCTGCATGTGAACAATGCCTGTGAAGTGCTTGACTGGGAAGGCGAAAAGATCCCGGGTCTCTATGCTGCGGGCGAAGTGACGGGCGGCTCCTCCATGCACGGTCTCTCTCGCGGTCTTATTCAGGCCTATGTGCTTGGCGATACCTTTGCGTCGCTCAAGAAGTAAATAAACCGAACCCACTTCCTGGAGACCTAGAGCATCATGAGAACGACCTCCATCATTACGCTCGCAGCTGCGGCTGCAGTGCTCATGATGCTCTCTCCGGCGCCCGAGGTTCAGGCCGCTGAGACCATGAAGCCCGAACAATGCCTCATGTGTCACGGCGGCAGCTTTGACGCCCTGAGAGAGCAGACAAAGAACTGGAAGGATGAATTTGGATCACCTGTCCAGCCCCATCAGTACCTTGACCCTAATGCCGCGAATCCGCATGCCGGCGCAAAGGTTGTGCCGGACTGCACGGGCGGCCATCAGGCTCGCCCGATTCCGGTTCCCAAGGACTTTAAACCCGAACCCGCCTCACTGTCGATGTGCTACGGGTGCCATCACATGGAGAATTTCCAAAAGTGCAGCGATGCAGGCTGCCACGAAAAATAATGTGAAGATGGTCTCTCTTCGCTCCTAACAGTCCGGTTTGCTGCGTCCGCAGCAGCCGGACTGTTTTTTGGGAAGCGGTGTGAATGGCTCACAAGAGCGTGAGGAGCCGCGAAAGCACGCGCACGCGCGGCTCAATAGTCGGGATGAGCAGGTATTCATTGGCGGAGTGAAAGCCCCCGCCCGCAGGACCTGCGCCGTCAATCACCGGCGTACCGGCAGCAGCTATGCGGTTGGCGTCCGAACCGCCGCCTGCGTCCGCCCATTGGGCTTCAAAGCCTTCCAAACGTGCAGCTTCATTCACGAGCTCAATGAGCGGGCGGTTCTTTTCGGAATAAGGCATTGCCGATGAAAGCGACAGCCGTTTGGCTTCGACGTGAATGCCGTTGCCGCAGCTCCTGAGCGCAAGGGCTTCGATGGCGTCATCAATCGCTTGACCGTCTTCATCCCGGCAGCATCGGCGGTCAATCGTGAGCTTACAGAGGTCCGGCACGGTGTTGCATACCGTGCCGCCGTGAATGACGCCGACATTGACCGAGGTGCCTTTGCCGCTGTAATCCTGAAGCTGATTGACTTCGAGCGTGAAGCGAGCGGCGGCCAATATGGCCGAACGTCCGTGCTGCGGATTATTGCCGGCATGAGCAGCGACGCCGCGGAAGACGACTTCCCAAACAGCACGGCCTTTGCGCGAACGCACAAAGGCCCCGTTCGGCCGCCCCGGTTCGCATACCACGGCGAGCCGGCTCTTTTGGGCAAGCGACGAGAGCCAAGCGCCAGAGGATACCGAGCTTATTTCCTCATCGGGATTGTAGGCCACGGCAATAGAGAGTCGATTGAGGTCTTGGGGCCGGGCATTTTTGAGCGCATGAAAAATGGCAACGACGCCAGCCTTGCAGTCAGCGCACCCCGCGCCGGAGATGCGTTCTTTGTCAACGGTGAAAGGCCGCAGGGCGGCAGTGCCGTCCGGATAGACCGTGTCGAGGTGCGCATTGAAGAGAACGTCATAATGGTCGGCATTGGGCTGATTGACGGCAAAGAGTCCTCGGCCGGCTTGGCTGCCAAGATCAACAAGCTCAGCAGCAAAACCAATCGCATCGAAGCGGCGTTTCATGATTTCTGCGGCTCTAGTGACGCCGGTGCAGTTGCTGCTGCCGCAGTCAAGATCGACGACTTCCTGAAGATCGCGAAGATAGTCATTTAAACAAAACATCTGCGTAGTTCCCATGATGAAATGACCTGCTGACCGGTTTTCCTCCATAAACGCTCTGAGATTCTCGAGCGGCAGAGCTCTTGCAGTCAAAAGGGCGTGTCTGTCATGCAGTGCATGATAGGCACGCCCTTCAATTGAGCTGCGGGAGGCGGTATTCAATGCCCGTGACTTTGAAGCCCGCTCCTTCAACGGTTGCTCGGAGCATGTCGTCGGTTACGAAAAGATCGGCGTCGACTCGGGCCTCCTGCTTTTTAAGGCTCACTTCAACGGCATCAATGCCGGGCAGTGCCTTGAGGGCTTTTTCGACGGACTGAGTGCAGTGTCCGCAGTGCATGCCTTCGATATGAATGATTTTTTGAGCCATTTGTTTTTCCTTGTGAGAGGGTTCAGCTGGTTGGGCTGCTGCTAAAGGAGCCGCATCGGCATCTGTTTCAAGCTTAGGCTTAAAAAAGCGCAGACGCAGCGCATTGGAGACAACGGAGAAGGATGAAAGGCTCATGGCCGCCGCAGCGATCATCGGCGAGAGCGTGAGGCCCTGCGAAGCAAAGACGCCGGCGGCAATCGGGATGCCGATCAGGTTGTAGATGAATGCCCAGAAGAGATTTTCGCGAATATTGCGCATAACGGCGCGTGAGAGCTCAACGGCTGCGGGCACGTCACCGAGGCGGCTGCGCATGAGAACCAGATCAGCCGAGGCAATAGCGACGTCAGTGCCTGCGCCGATGGCTGCGCCGACATCCGCGCGGGCCAGTGCCGGTGCGTCGTTGACGCCGTCTCCGACCATTAGAACGCGCTTGTCCATTGCCTGCAGACGAGCAATCTCATTGGCCTTCCCCGAAGGCAGAACGCCGGCGATGACGCGGTCAATCCCGGCGCGCTTTGCGACGGCATTTGCTGTCGTTTGATTGTCGCCGGTGAGGAGCGTGACTTCGATGCCGAGTTTTTTCAGTGCAGCAATGGCTGCAGCTGAATCCGGTTTGATGGGGTCAGCCAGCCCGAGGAGACCGAGCAGCATCCCAGGAGCATCTTCCTGCGGCGCCTGTCCGATGAAAAGCGGTGTTTCGCCCGATTCGGCAGACTGTTGTGCTGCTGCGGAGATCGCCGGCGGCGGCGTCAGGCCGAAAGCCTCGACCATCCGGACGTTGCCGGCAAAGTAAAGTTTCTTGCCGATCTTGGCGGCAATGCCTTGGCCGGCAGTTTGCTCGAAGTCGCTGATGGGCTGCGTCGGAAGGTTCTTTTCTTTCGCGGCGGCTACAACGGCAGAGGCGAGCGGATGTTCGGAAGCACTTTCGAGCGAAGCGGCAATCATGAGGAGCGGCGTCTCCAGTCCGGCCGCAGCCGGTGCAATACGGACGACCTGAGGCTTTCCGGCCGTGACAGTGCCTGTTTTATCGAGGACCGCACAGTCGATCTTGCCGAGCAGTTCAAGCGCTTCAGCACTCTTAAAGAGAATGCCTCGGCGAGCGCCGCGGCCAGTGCCCACCATGATGGCAGTCGGCGTGGCGAGGCCGAGCGCGCAGGGGCAGGAAATGACGAGGACGGAGAGGGCGCACGTGAGCGCGAAGGAGAAGTCGCGTCCAAGGAAGAGCCACACGACAAGCGTGAGGAGGGCAATGCCGATCACTACGGGAACGAAAACGCCGCTCACGCGGTCAGCGAGGCGTGCAATCGGGGCCTTTGACGATGTGGCTTCATCAACGAGCTTGATGATTTGCGCGAGTGCTGTATCGTCGCCCACGCGGAGCGCTTTCATGACAAATCGGCCGCTCGAAACCAAGGTGGCGCCGGTGAGCGCATCGCCGGGCTTCTTTTCAACGGGAATGCTCTCGCCCGTCATGGCGGATTCGTCAACCGAACCAGTACCTTCCGTTACGATGCCGTCGACCGGAATGGATGCGCCGGTTTTGAGCACGACCAGGTCGCCCGCCGCAACCGCCTCGCGGGCGACGGTCACTTCCTTGCCGTCGCGAAGCACCACGGCTGTTTTGGGGGCAAGAGCAGCAAGTTTTTCAATCGCATCCGTCGTACGGCCCTTGGCGCGTGCTTCAAGCCATTTGCCCACGGTGATGAGCGTGACGATCATGGCTGCGCCTTCAAAATAAAGGCCGTGGGCAAGATGAAGCGCATGATCGATCTGACCGGCTCCGGCCCAATAGGACGCTTCAGCAAGCACCCAGACGCCGTATATGAAGGCGGCGCCTGCGCCTACTGCAATGAGCGAGTCCATTGACGGGGCACGGTGGCAGAGCGCACGGAAGCCGCGCACGAAGAAGACGCGGTTGAGAAAGAGGGGCGGCAGCGAGAGGACGAGCTGCAAAACGCCGCGCAGGAGCCCGGATTCATGGCTGCCGAGCCAGTCCGGCATGGGCAGTCCCATCATGCTGCCCATGCTGACGTACATGAGGAGCACGAGGAACATAATGGAGTAAATGAGGCGAGTTTTCACCTCAGCAGCCTCGGCGGCAACTGTTTCCGCACGGCTCGGGACAGCGGAAGCATTTTTAGCGCCTGGATCCGTGCGCTGAGCGCCGTAGCCGGCTTCAGAAACGGCTGCCTCGATGGCCTGCGTGAGCTCGTTGGCCTGCGATGCGTCTTTGGGCGTCACCTCCATGGTGTTTTTGAGCAGGTTGACGGCAACATTTTCTACACCGTCGAGCCCGGATACGACTTTCTCAACTCTGGCCTGACATGCAGCACAGCTCATGCCGGTGACGTTGAAGTGCATGCGGCAGACGGGATTTGCGTCTTGGGTGGTCATTGACAATGTCCAAATGGATGCGGGAGGTACGAACTCTGCACGTCAGTATGGTGGTTGGCGAGTCCAAGTGATGATTGGTTCGTATGCTAAACCTTGAAGCAGCTTCTGACTTAATACTTTAGAAGGGCAGCGCATCATCCATTATGGGCGGGCGGCATCTTTACCCTGCTGAGCGGAGGCGGCAGTTTCAGAGGCTGAATGGCTCAGGTTCCGCCAGGCGGATGGGATTTCCGTTTTGCGGATCCGGAAAGATGATTTCGGCGGCATGCAGCAAAAGCGGAGTTTCCGGCCGATCGACCAAGAGCCCCGGCCGGCTGTAGTAAGGATCGCCGGCAATGGGGGCATTGAGGCCGAGCGTCGGATGGGCGGCATGGAGCCGAAGCTGATGCGTGCGGCCTGTGAGCGGCAGAAAGTCGACCAGCGTACGTCCGTTTTTTTCACTCAGCCGCCGCCACTGCGTGCGCGCCTCGCGCCCGCCCAGAGCGGCAATCTGCCGCAGCCGGTCGAGCGGATGTGTGGTGATGGGAAAGTCAATCAGGCCGCATTCGGCAGGAAGCCTTCCCTCCAGCACGGCTCGATAGCGTTTTTCGACGCGCCCTTCACGAAAGGCAGCCATCAGTGATCGAATGCCTTCGGGTGTTTTGCCGTACAGCAGGATTCCGGAGGTGTCCATATCAAGACGATGGACGGCTGTGAGGGACGTGCCCGTCATTTCGGAAGCTATGGTTAAGGCATTCGGAAGTCCGCCGGTGCCCGGAACGGAGAGCAGCCCGGAAGGTTTGAATACCGCGATAAAGTCGCGGTGTTCGAGCAGGATGCGCGGCCGAAGGGACTGCGTGACGGGTGAGTTGACTCTCGGATCGCTTGCAAAGGGGATGCCTTCCAAAAGGAATTCCACCAAGGGCTTGGTGGTTGTTTTGGGGGAGAGCGCCATGCCGTCCCATTTGACGTCGTATATGGGAGCGCTGCCGCGCCACCATTCCATGTTGGCGAGCGCCGTGAGTTTTCTGCCGGCAGCCCGCGCCTGAGCTGCGGCGAGCAGATTGGCCGCCAACGGCGATTCGACGGCATCGAGGAGCGCGCGGTTCCAGTGTTCGAATGTGAGGTTGAGCCCGGCTGCGCCGCCGCGGGCGATTTTGGGCGGCCGCCTGGCCCGGTCGCTCTCGGCAAACGCCAAAAGAGAGGTACGGGTTCCCGCCATCGTCAGGATTTCCACAGAGCGGGCCGCTTCTTCAAAAGCGCCGCAGGATGTTTTTCCGGCAATGCGGTCAGCCATCGGCAGCGTTTCGTTTGGGTCCGGCAATACAAAGTCGGCCGGAGACTGAGAAGCGATGAGGAGGATTGACTGCTGAGCCGGGTCGTCATTGTCTGCTCGGCAGACCAGTACATTCCGACGGCCGGGGGCGTCGCTGAAAAGCGCTGCGTCTTCGGCGAGCTGACGGGCTTTCAAAGCAATTGGGAGAGGCGCGCCGTGCCATGGAGAGGGAAAGGACTCAGCTGAGGCGGCGCCGGATGGCTCCGTAAAAAGTTCGGAGAGCGGAAGGGAAAGCAGGCGCGGCATGACGACATTCTCCGTTGCAGCAACTCCCGTGCGCAGGGCCTTAGGCCTTATTCGGGCGTTCTTGCGGGCACAAACGCAGGCATTCTACACAAGGCGCCGAATACATTCGGACAACGGGATGGGGCAGAGAGCCTGCGCTAATCCTTACATCATTCTCACGCTGCCGAACATTACCCATTCAAGATCGTCTGGGGCAGTTGCTTCCGGGTTCGCATCCCGGTACGATGGCTGAGTTTAGGTATTTGTGACTAGATCCCTCACGGCACGCTGCAGTTTGCACATTAAAAAGTATTTATGAAGATATCTGAAGCAGTAGCGGATTCAAACAAGAGAAACGAGTCGCGGCAGCTTATGTCTATTGCGCTTCCGCTCATGATGGGGCTGGCGCTCGAGCAGCTGATCGGCATGACAGACGTGCTTTTTCTCGGACGTTACGGCGAAGCGGAGCTTGCTGCCGCCGGCGTAGCGGGCATCTATGTGATGCTCGTGATGATGCTGGGGTCAGGTTATACGGTGGGTTCGCAGTCGCTGATGTCGCGCGCAAACGGCGCCGGCCGCGCTGAGGAGGTGGGGGCGATTTTTCGCCAGAGTGCGATTTTCATGACGGCCTGCGGTTTTGTCATCATGCTTTCGAGCTGGTTCCTGATCGGCCCGATGTTCGAGCGTTTCATTGCCGCTGATGCCGTTCGCAAGGCAGCAGACGATTATGTTTTCTGGCGTTTGGCCGGGCTGCCGTTTGCTTATGTCGGACTGCTGGCGCGAGCGTACTTCGTTGCCGTGATGCACACCCGGGTGATTACGTCGGCATCTATTGTGATGGTGCTCGTCAACTGCGGCTTAAATTCGCTGCTTATCTTTGGGCTGGGTCCTTTCCCCGAACTTGGCATCGCCGGCGCAGCGATCGCCTCTGCAGTCAGTGAACTGGCGGCACTGGCAGTGTATTTTCTGGAATTCCTGCGGCACAGCGCCTCTTCGAAGCTCTTGGAGGTGAGCAAGCACCTTTGGCGCCTTGACTGGCTCCTTCAGCACCGAATTTTTATGTTAAGCCGCTGGCTGATGCTCCAAGAAGCGATGGCCTTCGGCGTTTGGCTCTATTTTTTCATTGTGGTGGAAAATGCCGGCGGCGAGCGCGCATTGGCGCTTTCCAATATTGTGCGGCAGCTCGGTGCAGTTCTTTTTCTCTTTGTGCACGCATTCGGCTCCGCGGCTGGAACGATCGCTGCTAACTATGCCGGGGCAGGAAAGCCTGAATGGATTCGTCCAATGGCGTCATTGGCGCTGCGGCTTTGTGCTTTAGTGCTGCTGCCGTTCTTTTTGTGTTTTGCGCTTTTCCCCTCGCTGGTACTCGGTATCCTCACCGATCTTCCAGAAGTGATTTCCGATGCTAAGCCATCCTTTTATGTGATGGTGCTCGCTTATGCATTGACAACCCCCGCCTATCTTTATTTCTTTGTGATTGGTGCGCTCGGCTTTGCCAAGGAGAGTTTCAGGATGACGGTCACGGCGGTTGCGGCTTACGGCGTCTATATCGCCGTCCTGAATTTGTTCACGCCGCCGACGGCAGTCTATTGGACGGCGGATATAGTGTACGGTCTGACGCTTTGGCTGGGGGTGACAGTGGTTTGGCGTCGGGCTCGAGCAGCGGGCTTTCGCAGCGCAGCGGCCGATGGGTTCTGATGCGGCTGAGGCGAAGCGTTGGCTGCGCACAACGTCCGTCAACAGGCATCGTTAACCTGCAGACGATGAATTTTTACATTCTTTCATCTAATTGTTTTCATCGACGGCGCTCCTGTTTTTCGTCCGTCACAGCGGCTGATGCGAAGTTTGAATGAGGCCGGCTGAGCAAAAAGCAGGGTACTTCTACTTCGTTGATTTTCTTACATCAGTCCAATCGACACCGTGTTGAATTTTGAGACAAAT
>ENA-ORLB01000908-ORLB01000908.1-human-gut-metagenome-genome-assembly--contig:-NODE-908-length-10343-cov-3.11343_pt1 | contig 10343 bp, 10 predicted proteins | sample MGYA00243064_ERZ508817 | MGnify/ENA primary metagenome ERZ508817 (study PRJEB26277, sample SAMN04329836) | human gut metagenome | biome: human-associated habitat | host: Homo sapiens | place: USA... | reverse complement strand
CAGGATGCGGTCAGTCATACGCTAAATCGTGCTTTCCAAAGCCATCGTCAGCCGGGAAGCTCAATCAAGCCGCTCATTGTGTATACACCATCATTTGAGCGTGGTAAGACACCGGATACCATCGTAAATGACCACAAGTTTGATGGAGGACCGTCTAACTCGGGTGATTCATATTACGGTGATGTGACTATCAGGTTTGCCGTTCAAAAGTCACTGAATACTGTAGCATGGCAGCTATATGATGAGCTCACGCCAAAGGTAGGCTTACAGTATCTCAAGGATATGAATTTTACCAATATTGTAAAGGATGACTATGTCACAGCAACAGCACTTGGAGGTTTTACAACAGGTGTATCCACACTGGAGATGGCATCTGCATATTCAACACTTGAGAACGATGGAATGTACAGGAATCCGACATGTATTAAGTCGATTGTAGATTCTGACAACAATATCATATATACATCATCGCAGAAGGATACCGTCATATATACAGAGACAGCATCACGTATGATGACAGATGTCATGACAGATGTTATGAAATCAGGAACCGGACGTAGCGCTAATCTGGACAATGGCATGCCTTGCGCCGGCAAAACCGGAACCACAAACGATAAGAAGGATGGCTGGTTCTGTGGCTTTACCAGATACTACACCACATGTGTATGGGTAGGCTGCGATATGCCTGAGACAGTCAAAAAACTGACAGGAAGCTCTTACCCGGCAGAAATATGGAAGAACTACATGGATCAGATACATGCTGACCTTACACCAATAGATTTCCTGCCATATGCCCAAATATCGGATGATTATCAGGACAGCCAGGATACACCTGCCGATGACCAGACGCAGAATAATCCTACAGATCAGACTGTGACCACACCTGATGCAGGAACCACCACACCGGATCAGACCACAACAGACCCGAATAAGACAGATGCTGCTGGTGGCAACACAGGTGGAAATACCGGAGACAATACAGACGGAACAACAGGCGGAAATACCGGAGAAAACAACGGTGGTAACACAGGCGGAAATGGTGGACAAAACAACGGTGGCAATACAGGCGGAAATACCGGAGAAAACAACGGTGGCAACACAGGTGGTACAACAGGTGGAAATACCGGAGATAACACCGGTGGTAATACAGGTGGAGCTACCGGTGGTAACACCGGAGGCGGAGCAGCCCAGTAGATTTTTCTTTGCAGTGCTGTCGGGAGTTGTGTTCTTTGCAGCATACGCACCTGTCACGATAGGAAACAAGACGATAGATGCGCTCATATATTCAGTGACTTACAACGGCTCATATCTTGTAGTAGAAGGAATTATCACAATCATAGTGATATCAATCCCACCGGTTAAGAAGGCACTCGACTATGTGAAGCAGATGGCGAACAGCCGGTAGATAATCTATATTTAAATAATTAAAATATGTAAAAAAGAGCAGAATAGGTAGAAATACTTGTCCTGCTCTTTTTAGTATTCGAAAAAAGTAAAATAAAACACTCGAAAAATATAAAATAAAACACTCGAAAAACATAAAATAAAACACTCGAAAAACATAAAATAACCTTGTATAATCTGTGAATTAAATGGTATAATAACCATGAAGGGAGCAGATATTTATGGAATATATAAGCAGAATTGTTGATGATGTGATAGATAGAAAAACAGAGGCATTTAATGCAGTGAGCATCACAGGACCAAAAGGATGTGGAAAGACAAGAACAGCAAGAGAACGATGTAAAACTGTTATTGAATTTCAGGATGAAGACAAGAGAGAGGGGTATCTTGCAGTAGCAGAAACTGCACCTAAGCTCTTTTTAAAGAATCCTAAGCCAATACTGTTTGACGAGTGGCAGGATGCCCCAAAGATATGGGGAACAATAAGAAAAGCGTGCGATGACAATCCGGAGAGTGTAGGAGAGTTTTATCTGACGCTCATCAAGTAAGAAGATTAATACACCCCATACAGGTACAGGACGAATAACAGAGGTTACGATGTACCCTATGACTTTGTTTGAGACAGGAGAATCAAACGGAAGCATATCGTTGTTTAAATTATTAGAAGATGAAGCATATGATATTGATGGACTTACCACAGATATAAAGCTTGAGGATTTGTTTTTTGCGGTCTGTAGAGGTGGATGGCCGAGATGCATGGCACTTTCAAAGGACAGTGCAAAGCTTGAAATAGCTAAGGATTATTATAGGCAGATTTATCAGAAGGACATATCAGCGATTGATGGAGTAAACAGAAATCCGGAATGGGCAAGGACACTGCTTTGGTCGTATGCCAGAAATATGGCTACTACAGCAAAACGCAAGAATATATTTTCAGATGTAAAAGCCACACAGAATGTTACAGATGTAACGCTTTCTTCATATATAGATGCTCTGGAGCTATTGTATGTTGTAAAGGATATAGATGCCTGGACACCGCATTTGCGTTCGAAAACAGCTATCAGAGCTGCCAAAAAGCATATATTTGTTGATCCCTCTATAGGATTGGCTGCGCTTGGTGTTAATCCGGACTATTTTATCAACGATTTGGATCTATTTGGGCATGTATTTGAAAATATGGTGCTTAGAGATTTACTTGTATTTGCTGAAAAGCACAATGCCAGAGTGATGCATTATACAGATGATATGGGCGTAGAAGCAGATGCAGTCTATCAGTTGGAGGACGGCCGTTATGCGCTTATTGAAATAAAAACCGGAGTGAACAAGATTCCGGAAGCGGAAAAATCCTTGCTGCGATTCAAGGATATTATCTTAAAATATAATGAGAAAGCATTGGAAAAAGAAAAACATCCACGTGATGTATATAAAGAACCATCGGCACTGATTGTGATTTGCGCAAATGCAACCATGGCATATACCACGGAGTCAGGAGTTCGGGTTGTGCCGGTTGGGTGTTTGAGAGATTAATATAGAGCAGACTGTAAAATTGAGCTGACCACTCATAATTACAGTCTGTTTTTTATTGTATATTATTGTCACAGTGTAAGGGAGCAGGCGGGCAGAAAATTGCCCATCCAATGAGTTTGTACGAAGCTGCTTAGAGGCTGTTGGAATTGTAATAGGTACACAGCAGCGCACGTGCATGGAAGCACGGGCGAGGCGTTACCGCGCCAAGGACGGCGCGTAAACGACGGCTGCGTCAGGCATAGAAAACCTGACTTACAATTCTTACAGCCTCTTGGCTGCTGGTAGGAGACGTTTTGGATGGGTAATTTTCTGCCCACCTGCTCCCGTACCATATAAAAAATGAAAAATAAAAATACTTTGACTTGACAACTATTTAAAATGTGATATACTTTCACTGTCAAATGATTTGATAATGAAAATATTTGACATGCAAACTAGTGCAAATATACCAGCACACAAAACCGAAAATAAACACAGAAAAAGGAGAACAGAAATATGTTGGAGAAAATCAAGGAAATCGTAGCAGATCAGTTAGGAATCGACGAGGATGATATCAAATTAGAGTCAAACTTCAAGGAGGATCTTGAGGCAGATTCATTAGATCTTTTCGAGCTTGTAATGGCACTCGAGGAGGAGTACGGAGTAGAAATCCCTTCAGAGGATTTAGAGAAAATCGCAACAGTTAACGACATCATTGAGTATCTTAAGAACAAAGGTGTAGAGGCTTAAAAGACATGGAGACAAGAATAACAAAGCTTCTTGGAATCAAATATCCGGTCATTCAGGGTGGCATGGCATGGGTAGCAACCCATGAGCTTGCCAGCGCTGTGTCCAATGCAGGCGGACTTGGCATCATCGGAGCAGGCGGAGCCCCGGCTTCATGGGTAAAGGAGCAGATAGTCGCTGCAAAGAAGGAGACAGATAAGCCGTTCGGAGTCAACCTCATGCTTATGAATCCAGAGGCCGATGAGATAGCAAAAATCATCGCCGAGGAAAAGGTAAAGGTAGTCACCACCGGCGCAGGAAACCCTGCAAAGTACATGGACATGTGGAAAGAAGCAGGCGTCATCGTAATCCCTGTAGTTGCAAGCGTAGCACTCGCAAAGCTCATGGAGAGAGGCGGGGCAAGTGCAGTAATCGCCGAGGGAATGGAGTCAGGCGGACATATCGGAGCACAGACTACCATGACACTTGTGCCACAGGTTGTTGATGCAGTGAGCATCCCTGTTATCGCAGCAGGCGGAATTGCAGACAACAGAGGCTTCAATGCAGCATTTGCACTCGGTGCGGAGGCAGTCCAGATGGGTACACGCTTTGTCACCGCAAAAGAATCGATAGTACATGAAAACTATAAGCAGAAGGTCATTAAGGCCAAGGATATAGATTCCGAGGTTACAGGAATGAGCACAGGCCATCCGATCAGAGTGCTCAGAAACAAGATGACCAGACAATATCTCAAGCTGGAAAAGGAAGGAGCTCCATTTGAAGAGCTCGAAAAAATGACACTTGGCGCACTCAGAAAAGCCGTTGTAGACGGAGATACCGTATATGGCAGCGTCATGGCAGGTCAGAGCGCAGGCCTCGTAAAGAAAGAGGAAACCTGCAAAGAAATCATTGAGGATGTAGTGGGACTGAACAAATAGACAGTATTCACTTTTACATGCAAATTTAAGGATACCGGGCCGCCTGCAAAGAGTGGCTTACGGTATCCTGTCAGAAATAAGGAGAAACCGAAAATGGGTAAGAGAGTATTTATGTTTCCCGGACAGGGCTCACAGTATATAGGAATGGGTAAGGAGTTTTACGATACAATGCCAAATGCAAAGGCAGTAATCGACCTTGCCAGTGAACAGACAGGCTTGGATATTCCGGCATTATGCTTTGAGGAAAATGACAAGCTCAACATTACAGAGTACACACAGATATGTATGCTTGCAGTTGAGGCAGCTATATATCAGGCAATCATTGACAAAGGTATCACACCTGATGTCACAGCAGGCTTAAGCCTTGGGGAATATGGTGCTCTCATCGCATCAGGAGCCATGACTATGGCAGATGCATTTGCAGTTGTCAGAAAAAGAGGAATCTACATGCAGGAGGCAGTTCCTACAGGTGGAGCCATGACAGCGGTTTTAGGACTTGATCCGCAGGTCATTGAGGATATCTGCAAAAAGACAGCAGATGAGACAAATTCAGTGGTATCGGTAGCCAACTATAACTGCCCGGGACAGATTGTTATCACAGGAGAAAAGGCAGCAGTAGATGCCGCCGCAGCAGCATGCAGCGAGGCAGGCGCCAAGAGATGCGTACCGCTCAAGGTCAGCGGACCTTTCCACTCAGCAATGCTTAAGGGTGCAGGCGAAAAGCTTGCAGATGCACTTGAGAGTGTAGAAATCCACGATATCAAGGTGCCATATATCACAAATGTCACAGCAGACTATGTGAAGTCACCGGCAGATGTCAAGGATTATCTGACAAAGCAGGTTTCATCGAGCGCTTTATCGCAGACGGTGCAGATGAGTTCGTGGAAATCGGACCGGGACGATCACTCAGCGGATTTATGAGAAAGATAAATAGAGACGTAAAAGTCGTAAACATAGACAAACTGGAGGATTTTGAAAAGTATGTTAACAGGTAAAAATGCCCTGGTTACAGGCGCAAGCCGCGGAATTGGAAGACAGATAGCTCTTACACTTGCCGCAGCACACGCCTTTGTAATAGTAAATTATAATGGTTCAAAGGAAAAGGCAGATGCCGTTGTTGAAGAGATAAAGGCAGCAGGCGGTGATGCAGTTTCTTATCAGTGCAATGTATCTGATTTTGACGAGTGCCAGAATATGATAACAGCGCTCATCAAGGAGTACAAGCACATAGATATCCTCGTAAACAACGCAGGAATCACAAGAGACGGTCTCATCATGAAGATGAGCGAGGCAGACTATGACGCAGTGCTCGATACAAACCTTAAGGGTGCGTTCAACACAATCCGTCACATGTCACGCTATTTCTTGAAGCAGAAATCAGGAAGAATTATCAATATTTCATCAGTTTCCGGCATACTCGGAAATGCAGGACAGGCCAACTACAGTGCCAGCAAGGCAGGAGTTATAGGACTCACAAAGGCTGTAGCCAGAGAGCTTGCCAGCCGGGGAATCACAGCAAACGCAGTGGCACCGGGCTTTGTAGAGACAGAGATGACAGATGTGCTTGCCGATGCGGCAAAGGAGAATCTTTTATCACAGATTCCGCTTGGCAGACCGGGAAACACAAAGGATATCGCAAACGCAGTATTATTTTTAGCATCAGATGCAGCAGGCTACATCACAGGCCAGGTGCTGTCTGTTGACGGAGGAATGGCAATATGAGTAGAAGAGTAGTTGTAACAGGACTTGGAGCAGTAACACCAATCGGAAATAATGTGGACGATTTCTGGACATCGGTAAAGGCCGGAAAAATCGGATTTGACCACATCACAAAATTTGACACAACAGATTATAAATGTCACATTGCAGCAGAGCTTAAGGATTTTAATCCACAGGATTTTATGGATAGAAAGGCAGCAAAGAGAATGGAGCCATTCTCACAGTACGCTGTGGCTGCAGCAAAGCAGGCAATTGATGATAGCGGACTTGATATCGAAAAGGAAGATCCATACATGGTTGGATGTGCCATCGGTTCAGGTGTCGGAAGTCTTCAGGCTATGGAGCGCGAGACACAAAAGCTTTATGAAAAGGGACCAAACAGAGTCAATCCTCTGCTTGTTCCGCTTATGATCTGTAACATGGCAGCAGGAAATGTTTCCATCCAGTTCGGTCTCAAGGGAAAGAGTATCAATGATGTAACAGCCTGCGCTACAGGAACAAACACAATCGGTGAGGCATACAGAAGCATCCAGTACGGTGAGGCTGACGTGATGGTAGCCGGTGGTACAGAGGGCAGTGTATGTCCTATCGGAATCGCAGGATTTACAGCACTTACAGCGCTTTCTACAGTAGATGATCCGGCAAAGTGCTCACTTCCGTTTGACAAAAACAGAAGCGGCTTTGTAATGGGTGAGGGCGCAGGAGTAGTTATCCTTGAAGAGCTTGAGCATGCAAAGGCAAGAGGTGCAAAGATTTATGCAGAGGTAGTCGGATACGGCTGCTCATCAGATGCATACCATATCACATCTCCGCAGGAGGATGGCGCAGGTGCAGCAAGAGCCATGACCAATGCCATGAGCGATGCAGGTGTCACACCGGCAGATGTAAAATACATCAATGCTCACGGAACAGGCACACATCACAATGATCTCTTTGAGACAAGAGCAATCAAGCTTGCGTTCGGTGATGAGGCTGCAAAACTTAAAATCAAGTCAACATAGTCTATGATAGGACATCTGCTCGGAGCAGCGGGAGCTGTTGAGTTTATAACATGTGTGAAGGAAATCCAGGATGGATTTATACATAAGACTGTTGGCTATGAGACTCCTGATGAGGAGATTGACCTCAATTACTGCAAGGACAGCTATGAGGAGCCTGTTGAGTATGCACTTAGCAATTCACTGGGATTCGGTGGACATAATGCAAGTATTCTGCTCAAGGCTTATAAATAAATAGCTTCTGCTTTTTAGGGGCTTCGCGAATTTAGGCTGTGAGGTCCGGTGGAGCACACAGTATATTCCTTATAAAAAATATGAAGTCAGTCACGGCATTTTGCACGGACAGGCTGTGATATGGTGTTAGTGCTTCATGCTATTGGAGTGGATGGAACGCCGTGACAGTTCATATTTTTCATTCAGAACACACTGTGTGCTTTCCGGCTCCACGTTATTGAGCGCGAAGCGTGTAGATAGTTTGGAGTAAATTGAGAAAGGATAGATGTATATGTCAATTATGAATACGCAGCAGATTATGGATATTCTGCCGCACCGCAGTCCGTTTCTTCTCATTGATACGGTTGAGGAACTGGAGCCGGGCGTAAAGTGTGTGGCTAAGAAGAATGTGACTATGAACGAGCCACATTTTATGGGACATTTTCCGGGAAATCCGGTGATGCCGGGAGTGCTTATTATTGAGGCTTTGGCGCAGACCGGTGCAGTTGCCATTCTTTGTCAGGATGAGTGGAAGGGCAAGACTGCATATTTTGCAGGCATCAATAATGCCAAGTTCAAGCAGAAGGTGGTTCCGGGAGATACGCTGGAGCTGACCACTGAGATTATAAAGGTTAAGGGTCCTATCGGTGTGGGCAAGGCTGTTGCCAGGGTAAACGGCAAGGTTGCCTGTATGGCGGAGCGTACATTTGCAATAGGTGAATTGCATAGGGAGACATGATGAAATTATTCAAGAAGAAAGATAAAAATATAGAGGCTGAAGAGACTTTAGCAAAGAACGCTGAGAGCGCAAAAACAGCCGCAGATGGCAAAAATGCCGGTGCAGCACAGGAAGCAAAAGAGGATGTCCCTGAGACAATCGTTTGCCCCAAGTGTGGCAAGACTGTGCTTAAATCAGTTGTAAAACAGCACAAATACGTCTGCTATGAGTGTAATTATTATTTCCGTGTGCGTGCTAAAAACAGAATCAGAATGGTTTCCGACAAGGAAGCATTTGAGCCATGGTTTACAGAGCTTACAACAGGAAATCCTCTCAATTTCCCTGAGTATGAGGAAAAAATTGCAAAGACTCAGGAGAAAACAGGACTTTCTGAGGGCATTGTCATCGGTAAGACAAAGATTTACGGTGAGGAGACAGTGCTTGGTGTAATTGATTCAAGATTTATGATGGGAAGCATGGGTCATGTGGTTGGTGAGAAAATCACAAGCGCATTTGAGCGTGCCACAGAGGAAAGACTTCCGGTTATATTATTCTGCTGTTCAGGCGGTGCCAGAATGCAGGAGGGTATCATTTCGCTGATGCAGATGGCTAAGACCTCAGCCGCAGCAAAGCGTCATTCAGAGGCAGGACTTTTATATGTGCCGGTACTCACAGATCCTACAACAGGTGGTGTGACAGCCAGCTTTGCAATGCTTGGAGACATCATTCTTGCAGAGCCAAAGGCACTTATCGGCTTTGCAGGTCCTCGTGTTATCGAGCAGACCATCGGACAGAAGCTGCCTGAGGGCTTCCAGAGGGCAGAGTTCCAGCTTGAGCACGGCTTTGTGGATATGATAGTTGAGCGTGAGGATTTAAAGAAGACTCTTTACAAGATTTTACGTGCTCACAGACCTACCACTGGCTATGCCAATTTTGATCCGCTTCACTCAGACGACAATTACGAGCCGACAGAGCTTATGAAGGAGCGCGAGGCAAAGGCTAAGCCATTTAAGGTATGGGATAAGGTCAGCGCCGCAAGACAGATTAAGAGACTTGCATCGGTTGACTATATGTACTATTTCTTCGAGGAGTTGATGGAGCGGCACGGAGACAGATATTTCCGCGAGGGCCCGGCTATCGTAGGTGGAATCGCATATTTAGACGGCCAGCCGGTCACAGTTATCGGTGTTCACAAGGGAAAAGACCTTGAGGACTGCGCAAAGAGAAACTATGGTATGCCATCACCTGAGGGCTACCGCAAGGCACTGCGCCTCATGAAGCAGGCAGAGAAATTCAACCGTCCAATAATAACCTTTGTCAATACATCAGGAGCTTATCCGGGAATGGAAGCAGAGGAAAACGGACAGGGTGAGGCAATCGCAAGAAACCTTTATGAGATGAGCGGCATCAAGGTGCCAATCCTTTGTCTCATGATAGGAGAAGGCGGAAGCGGCGGAGCTTTAGCTCTTTCTGTAGGAAATGAAGTGTGGATGATGGAAAATGCCACATACTCAATCCTCTCGCCTGAGGGCTTTGCATCTATCCTCTGGAAGGACGGAAAGCGTGCAAAGGAAGCCGCAGAGGTAATGAAGATTACAGCACACGACTTAAAGGAGCTTGATGTCGTGGATGATATAATACCTGAGTTTGGCGGAGCCGACGAGGATGCCCTTTCATCAATCGGAAACTACATGAAGGGCAACATGAAGAAATTCTTGGAAAAAGAAAGCAAATTGACAAAGGACCAGCTCTTGGAGGAAAGATACAAGCGTTTCCGCAAGTTCTAGTCCCGGAAAGGAAATTCTATGAAGATAGTTGGAACAGGAAGCTGCCTGCCACAGAGAGTGGTCTCAAACGATGACCTGGCAGCCATAATGGACACATCTGACGAGTGGATCAGCTCGCGTACAGGAATAAGAAACAGACACATTGCAACTACTGAGACAACCACCGCACTTGCCTGTGATGCAGTAAAAAGTGCGCTGCAGGATGCGGGAATTGACGGAAGTGAGATAGACTTGATAATAGCGGCAAGCGTATCCACAGACAAAATCGTTCCATCGCTCGCATGTCAGATTCAGGCTGAGATAGGTGCCGAAGGTGCAGTGGCATTTGACATAA
>ENA-ORLB01000904-ORLB01000904.1-human-gut-metagenome-genome-assembly--contig:-NODE-904-length-10386-cov-3.99274_pt1 | contig 10386 bp, 9 predicted proteins | sample MGYA00243064_ERZ508817 | MGnify/ENA primary metagenome ERZ508817 (study PRJEB26277, sample SAMN04329836) | human gut metagenome | biome: human-associated habitat | host: Homo sapiens | place: USA... | reverse complement strand
GGGTTCGATTCCCCCACGGGCTACAATAAACAGGATTAAAGAATAAATAAAGAGAATAGCTAAGAAATGGCAAATCACAAGTCATCAATTAAGAGAATCAGACAGACCAACGCAAAGCGTCTGCATAATAGATATTATGCTAAGACTGCAAGAAATGCAATGAGAGTTTTGCGTGCTACTGAAGATAAGAACGAAGCTCAGGTTCTGTTCCCGAAGGTGTGCTCTATGTTGGATAAGCTTGCTAAAAAACACATTATTCACAAGAATAAGGCAGGCAACTTGAAATCCAAATTAGCGAAGCACGTCAACGCACTTGCAAAATAAGGTATTATACTTTATATAGTATAAAGCCGGACTGGTTAGCCCGGCTTTTTTAAACCTGATGGCCCGTTCGTCTATCGGTTAGGACGCAAGATTTTCATTCTTGAAAGGGGGGTTCGATTCCCCCACGGGCTACCTTTTTTAAAGAGACAAAGTTTGACTTTGTCTCTTTTTTTGTTATACACCTCCGTTTGACTATTTTCACACTCCCTATACCTTCTAAGTTAATTATTTTCACTATATTTGTTAGCTTTTTTAGACAGACAGATAATTACAGATTTTAAACGATAAAGACTCATGAGTGAAGAAATTAAGAATACTTCCACAGAGTACTCTGCGGATAGTATTCAGGTACTTGAAGGGTTAGAGGCAGTGCGTAAGAGACCGTCCATGTATATTGGCGATACCAGCGAGAAAGGTCTCCACCATTTAGTATACGAAGTTGTTGACAACTCTATTGACGAAGCACTGGCCGGATTCTGTACCCAAGTTGACGTAGTGATAAACGAAGATAACTCCATCTCTGTTACAGACGATGGCCGTGGTATTCCGGTAGATATTCATGAGAAAGAAGGCGTGTCAGCGCTTGAAGTCGTATTGACCGTGCTCCATGCAGGAGGTAAATTCGACAAAGGCTCTTACAAGGTTTCAGGAGGTTTGCACGGCGTAGGTGTATCCTGTGTAAACGCACTTTCCACTTACCTGAGAGCAGAAGTCCGCCGCGATGGAAAAGTCCACATGCAGGAATTCTCCTGTGGTAAGCCACTTCATTCTATCGAAGTGATCGGCGAGACAGATGTGACCGGTACAACCATCATGTTCAAACCGGACGGAAGTATCTTCTCCGTGACCGAGTATAAGTACGAGATTTTAGCTGCACGTCTGCGCGAGCTGGCATTCCTGAATGCAGGCATCACACTTAGCCTGACAGATAAACGCGTCGTAAAGGAAGACGGCAGCTATAAATCTGAAATATTCCGTTCGGAAGAAGGGTTGAAAGAATTCGTTCGCTACATCGACCGCTCCAAAGAGCAACTGATCCCGGATGTGATCCACATCGTTACGGAAAAGCAGGGTATTCCGGTCGAAGTCGCCATGACTTACAACACTTCATTCAACGAAAGCGTATTTTCGTATGTAAACGATATCAACACCATAGAAGGAGGTACTCACCTGGCCGGTTTCCGCCGCGGTTTGACCCGTACGCTAAAAAAATATGCCGACGACTCCAAGCTGCTTGAAAAAGCAAAGGTTGAAATCTCCGGCGACGACTTCCGCGAAGGTCTGACAGCGGTCATCTCTATTAAAGTGGCAGAGCCACAGTTCGAAGGGCAGACCAAGACGAAGTTGGGAAACAACGAAGTAACCGGTGCCGTAGACCAGGCTATCGGCGAAGCATTGGGCTACTACCTGGAAGAACATCCTAAGGAAGCCAAGATAATCGTCGACAAAGTGATCCTTGCAGCCCAAGCACGCCAGGCAGCCCGCAAAGCTCGCGAACTGGTACAGCGCAAATCACCGATGACAGGCGGCGGTCTTCCCGGTAAACTGGCCGACTGTTCTTCAAAGGACGCCTCACTTTGCGAGCTGTTTCTCGTCGAAGGAGACTCTGCAGGCGGTACAGCCAAGCAGGGACGTGACCGTAACTTCCAGGCCATCCTGCCGCGCCGCGGTAAGATCCTGAACGTCGAAAAGGCGATGGACCACAAGGTATTCGAAAGCGAAGAAATCCAGAATATCTTCCGCGCAATGGGTGTCACCATCGGTACCGAAGAAGATCCGAAAGAATTAAACCTGAGCAAACTGCGCTACCACAAAGTGATTATCATGACCGATGCCGATGTGGACGGAAGCCACATTGCCACCCTGATTCTTACTTTCTTCTTCCGCCGTATGCGTGCGCTGATCGAAAACGGATATGTTTATCTGGCTACTCCTCCTCTCTACCTGTGCAAGAAAGGCAAAGTGGAAGAATATTGCTGGACTGACCAACAACGTCAAGCATTTATCGACAAATATGGCGGCGGTAACGAAAACCAGATCCACACACAGCGATACAAAGGTTTGGGAGAAATGAACGACCACCAGTTGTGGGATACGACCATGAACCCGGAAAACCGTACGCTGAAACAGATCACGATCGACAGTGCTGCCGAAGCTGACCAGATATTCGCCATGCTGATGGGTGAAGATGTCGGCCCGCGCCGCGAATTCATCGAAGAAAATGCAACGTACGCAAACATCGATGCGTAAAGATTTATGATTTATAATTTATGATTTATGCACCGATAATAAATCATAAATTATAAATCATAATTCAGAAATTATAAATCATAAATCATAAATACATGAAGCTCCGTCGTCCGAATTTAGAGGCCATCTACAGGGAAGTAGATCATTATATTCCGAAAAAAGAAAATCTTCAACCTCCCCGTATAGGAATATCCGCCAATCGGAAAGACGGACTTTCCTGCATAGCAGAAACCTATGTACAGGCGGTACTGAAAGCTGGAGGTGCTCCGGTTCTGATCCCGGTCATTACGGATATCGAAGCGTTGACGGCAATAGTGAACGGGTTGGACGGGCTGGTCATGAGCGGTGGTGACGATATCAACCCGCTTTACATGCAGGAAGAACCAATTCCCGCCTTGCAGGATGTTGATACCTATCGGGATGAATACGACCTGATACTGCTCCGCTTGGCGACCAACCGCCAGTTGCCGGTCATGGGAATATGCCGCGGCCACCAGATACTGAACGTCGCATTTGGCGGCAACGTATACCAGGATATCCATACCCAACACAATCAAAAGCTACTGAAACACAGCCAGACGCTTTCCCGCGAACAGGTTTCCCATTCCATCACACTGAACGAAGGCCCCTCTAAGCTCCGCACCATGCTGGACAGTGAAAAAGAACTTTTGGTCAACTCTTTTCATCACCAGGCAATCAAAGAGCCGGCTCCCGAATTTATCACTACGGCGACAGCTCCCGACGGGATCAACGAAGCGATGGAGCATCCGGAAAAAGAAATATTCAGTGTCCAGTGGCACCCCGAAGCGATGGCTGCCAATGACGATGAACAGATGTTGAAACTTTTCAAGCATCATGTCGAATCGTCCCGCCTGTTCAAAAAAGCCAAATACATCCACCACAGGAACGTGACGCTCGACTCCCATACCGACACTCCGATGATCTTTCCGGGTGAATTCAACATCGGGTTGAAAGAAGGCGGTAAGGTAAACCTCCCTTTCATGGAAGAGGGGCTGATTGACGCGACGATCATGGTTGCCTACATTCCGCAGGGACCGAGAGACGACGCTTCACTGCTGAAAGCGACGGACTTCGCCATGAACCGCCTGCAGGAAATACACCGGCAAATGGAGTTGAACCGTACACGCATGTGCATCGCCTACACGCCGCAGGAAGTCCACGTGCTGAAAGCTGCCGGAAAGAAAGCGATCATGTTAGGCGTGGAAAACGGATATGCGATAGGCAAGGACATCGAGAATATCACCCGTTTCCGGAAAATGGGAGTTTCCTATATCACTCTCTGCCACAACGGGAGCAACGACATATGCGACTCAGCAAGAGGAGACGCGGAATGGAACGGCCTCAGTCCTTTCGGGAAAGAAGTCGTCCGCAAAATGAATGAGACAGGGGTATTGGTCGATATCTCGCATGCCGCCGAAAGTACCTTTTATGACACACTTGAAACAAGCACCTACCCGATCATCGCCTCCCATTCTTCTGCCCGCGCGCTTTGCAACCATCCGCGCAACCTGACGGACGAACAACTGAAGGCGCTCGCCGAACAGGGAGGTGTCGCACAGATATGCCTCTACAAAGGATTCATCAACGAAGATGCCGAAAAAGCGTCCCTGAGCGATGCGATCCGTCATATCGACCATATCGTAGACCTGATCGGAATCGACCATGTGGGGATAGGTTCCGACTTTGACGGTGACGGCGAACTGATCGGCTGCCGGGCGAGCAATGAACTGATAAACATCACAATGCGTCTTCTAAAAGAAGGATATACAGAAAATGATATTGCTAAAATATGGGGAGGTAATCTGTTGCGCGTGATGAACAAAGCGCAATCCGCTCCCGATAACTCCTTATAAACGACAAGATATGACTAAACTGATTTTATTATTATTCTCCATGACCCTGTTCGCATGCGGTCAGAAAGGAACCAGCGAGACAACAGTTCCCGTAACGGAAGTAAAGAAAGCTCCAGCAACAACCGCCCCATTGTTTGATGCGGACAGTGCTTATGCTTATGTCGAAAAACAAGTATCATTCGGTTACCGCGTCCCGAACACGCCAGCTCATAAGGCTTGTGGCGATTACCTAGCATCCGAGCTGAAACGTTTCGGAGCACAAGTATACGAACAGGAAGCTACACTTACAGCTTACGACGGAACCCCATTGGAATCACGTAACATCATCGGTTCCTTCAATCCCGATAAAGACAAACGCATCCTGCTTTTCGCCCATTGGGACACGCGTCCTTATTCAGACCACGATCCCGACCCTGCCAACCATAAGAAACCGTTGGATGGGGCTGATGACGGTGCAAGCGGTGTAGGCGCCTTGTTGGAAATCGCCCGACAAATAGGAATGAAGGCTCCCGAAACAGGGGTAGACATCATCTTCTTTGATGCCGAAGACTACGGGACACCCGAATTTGCTAAAGACAGGTACAACGACACGAGCGACACCTGGTGCCTCGGCAGTCGCTTCTGGGGGAAGAACCCGCACAAACCGGGCTACAAAGCCGAATTCGGTATTCTACTCGACATGGTCGGCGCCAAAGATGCGGTCTTCTATAAAGAATATATTTCGATGAAATATGCCGCCCGTTATGTGGATGAAGTATGGGAAGCGGCCCGTAACTTAGGATACGGCAAATATTTCATCAACGCAAACGGCGGAGGCGTGACAGACGACCATGAAGCAGTCATCGAAGAAACCGGTATTCCTTGCCTGGATATCATCAACTATGATCCGAACTCGGACAAAGGTTTCCGTGACCATTGGCATACGCAGAACGACAACATGAGCAATATAGACAAAAACGTACTGAAAGCCGTCGGCCAGACAGTACTCGAAGTTGTATATAACAGATAAAAGATAGAAAAGAAATGACAATCAATGAACTTCAAAACAACGTCATCGAAGAGTTTGCAGACTTCGACGACTGGATGGACAAGTATGCGTTACTGATAGACTTGGGTAACTCGCTTCCCCCTTTGGAGGAAAAGTATAAAACGGAAAGCAACCTGATCGAAGGTTGCCAGAGCCGTGTTTGGCTGCAGGCGGATTACGTAGATGGCAAGATCCTGTTCAAAGGCGAGAGCGATGCGGTAATCGTCAAAGGGATCGTCTCTTTGTTGATCAGCATCCTGTCCGACCACACCCCGCAGGAAATACTGGATGCCGATCTTTACTTCATTGAAAAGATCGGCTTGAAAGAGCACCTCAGCCCTACCCGCTCGAACGGCCTGGTGGCAATGGTCAAGCAGATGCGCATGTACGCGCTGGCATTCCGTACTAAGGAACAGCAAGGGTGATCTTCAAAACACCTATGTTTAAAATCAAAAAGCTCTTTCTTTTTTTAGCAAAGACAAGCACATAATTCCGTAAACATCCCCATGTTGCCCTCCTTAACACCCGGATGTACCAACTCTCTACACCCGGATGTAAAGGATGGCAACATGGGGGTGTCCGGCAACTAAAGTACCGTGCCGGACAATAAAAACCAACAGGTTTTACCTATTTTACAGCCGTTTTTTTTGGAAAATGATCGAGTGATTTGCAGGGATGGGAAAAACTGCTATTGCCGGTGATAGGGCAGTGATAGAGAAAACGGGCATGTATCACAGACGAAACAAATTGAATATCAACCTGTAAAAAGAAATCAGTGACACAGTGACAGAGGAAATGGGAAAAACCTAAAAGGCTTTCTTCAGAAGCAAAGTCTATAATGGAGATTATACCGACGAAGAAACAGTCTACTTAAATTCAAGAAGACCGATAAATGGCGAAATTCCTTCCTGGCAACATTTAGAAGCGGCAGATCTCATTCAAGATTATGAGAGAGATCGGCTAAAAGGTAAACTGAAAGAAATCGCCTCCAAATTGAAAGAAGATTCCAATCCGGTCATCATGTTGATCAAACAGAAACAAAAATAAAATTTCCGTCAGAACTGCAACTCCAACTGTTCCGGCAGCAAAGTAAATGTTTTGCGATGATAAGGGGTTATCCCGCATTCCCGGATGGCTTCACGATGGGCTTTTGTGGGATAGCCTTTGTTTTCCTTCCAATGATAGGCGGGATATTCCCGGTCGAGACTGTCCATATAATCGTCACGATAGGTTTTCGCCAGGATGGAAGCGGCGGCAATGCTTAGATATTTGCCGTCTCCTTTTACGACAGTCGTATGTTTGAGACCGGGATAAGGCGTAAAGCGGTTCCCGTCGATCAACAGATGTTCCGGCTTGACCTTCAACTGGTCAATGGCCCGGTGCATGGCAAGGAAAGAGGCTTTCAGGATATTGATCCTGTCGATTTCTTCAGGCGTAACGATACCAACAGCCCAAGCAATCGCCTCCCGCTCGATAATCGGACGGAGTGCATAACGTTTCTTTTCGCTCAATTGCTTGCTGTCATTTAAATCTTCATTATGAAAGTCCGGCGGTAAGATAACCGCAGCGGCATACACCGAACCCGCCAAACATCCACGGCCGGCCTCATCACAGCCGGCCTCTATACGATTTGCTTCTAAGTAGGATAATAACATGGTTAATCAACTTCTTCTATCAAATTCATCAAATGGCGGGATCTTGTCGGTAATCCCACAACAAATGGATAAATACATAAACTAATGAATACCAGTCTTTCTCTTCATTATCCAGGGACGGAGGACGAAGTAAGAAAACAGCGTAGCGAGAGTAACACCGCAGATATTCGCAAGGAAATCGAACCAGTCGCCACCACGGTATGTCGTACAATATTCCTGCAAAAGTTCGATTGCTCCGCTCATCAAGACCGGGCACAGGACGGCTCCGATCCAAGCATGCCACAACACATCGTCGTATTTGCGATGGTTGCGCAGGAACTCGATCCACAGCATACCGGACAAGCCGGCATACATACAGAGATGAGCCACTTTGTCTATCCCCACGATTTTTCCGACCTCCAGAGAAGGCGGTTTAAAAAAAGAGAGATAGATCACCACTGAGATAATCATCAGGGAGATCGGATATTTCTTCAGGTAATACAACATCACTATTACTCCATTCAATATATTCAGAACATCTTCCGCACCCGTTCGATACCGGCGGCAAAAGCATCTATTTCTTCTTTTGTATTATAGAACGAGAAAGAGGCTCGAACCGTCCCCTCGATACCTAAATCCTGCATCAACGGCTGGGCACAATGATGTCCGGTACGGACTGCAATGCCCAAACGGTCCAGCAACATCCCCATATCATAATGATGGATATTGCCTACCAGAAAAGAAAGTACCGCCCCTTTATGCGCCGCCTGTCCGAAAATACGCATACCGTCGATCGCATTCAGCTTATCGGTCGCGTAACGAAGCAACTCGTCTTCATAGGCCGCAATATTGTCCATTCCCAAACGACCAACATAGCGCAAGGCTTCCGCCAAAGCCGTACTTCCTATATAATCAGGCGTTCCGGCCTCGAACTTGAAAGGCAATTCGTTGAAAGTCGTCTTTTCAAAAGACACGGAAGCAATCATCTCCCCTCCTCCCTGGTACGGAGGCAACTTGTCCAGCCATTCTTCCTTGCCATACAGGACACCGATACCGGTAGGACCGTAAATCTTATGACCGGAGAACACATAGAACTCGGCATCCAAATCCTGCACATCCACTTTCAGATGGGGAACGGCTTGCGCTCCGTCGATCAGTACCGGAACCTCGTGATTATGGGCTTCTTCGATAATCTCCTTTACCGGATTGATCGTACCGAGCACATTCGACACATGTGTAACCGAGACAAGTTTTGTCCGTTCCGAAAAAAGACTACGGAACGTGTCCATGCACAACTCGCCTTTTTCATTCATCGGAATCACTTTCAACGTGATCCCTTTACGGGCAGCCTGTATCTGCCAGGGAACGATATTGGAATGGTGTTCCATCACCGAAACGATCACTTCGTCACCGGCCGACATACATTCGTCGGTAAAGCTGGAAGCAATCAGGTTGATCGCCTCTGTCGTCCCACGCGTGAAAATAATCTCGTTGGAAGAGCGGGCGTTCAGGAATTGCTGCACGGTCTTGCGTGCATCCTCATGCGCTTCCGTCGCCGCCTGGCTCAGGAAATGAACGCCGCGGTGAATATTGGCATTCACATTATAATAGCCACTCTCGATCTTTTCCACCACACAGCGTGGCTTCTGGGTTGTCGCTCCGTTGTCGAAGTAAATAAGCGGCTTATCGTATATCTTATGATCCAGAATCGGGAAATCCTTCCGGATAGACTGTACATCTAACATGACTGTAACTATTTAACTTAATAACAAGCGTCAAAGATAGTATGTTTAACAGTAAAATATACTATTCATACAGTTTATAAGCTAAAAGTTTTGTTTGTACTAATCAAATTTATGCTTTTGTTTCAAACGGAAACACTCTAAGATGTGTCATGATAAAGAATTAAAGGTCTGCGGGACATTGTGGTCCATCATTATTTTGAAATTGATATTGATGTTATCTGGTGGATATTAAGTAATGAACTCCAATCGCTAAAAAAGGCGATCATCTCCAAGTTGTCCGATTTATCCGAATACCCCCTCCCCTTTTCATTTCTTCTTCTGATAGAAACGCACCCAGTCGATCTCCATCTCGACAGGCAGATCCGATGAATCGACTGCTCCTACCCAGCTTCCGCCTAACTGCATGTCGAGCAACAGATAAAACTTTTTGTCTGTGAACGGGAACTGGCCTTCCTTGTCCGTCTCGATGCGAGGATAAGCGAAGGTGCGGGTTTCGTTGATAAAGAAAACGAGACTGTCCTGATACATTTCTACACTATAGACATTATAATCATCGCGGTTGATAAAACCGATACCGCCCTGCTTCGGGTTATCTTTGATTCCCAAAGTGTACGTATAGGCAGAATGAACGGTCTGATAAGCAATCGTATCATTATTCAAGCGTTCCATGATGTCGATCTCGCCACCATTCGGCCAACCCTCATTTTCTGGCAACAACCAGAATGCTGGCCATGCGCCAGTTGCCCCATACAACGTGGCACGGATATCCAGGCGCCCGTCGGAAAAACCGACCTTGCCCTTCGTATAAACGCCCCCCGTGATAAAAGGAGCCGTGTCAGCCGGCAAACTGTAATTGACTAATCCACGCAAAACCAAATTGCCATCGCGCATAGTATAGCAGGAATCGAAGTCCGACATATAATTATTCCAGTCTGACTTTCCACGCGGTATCTTACTCCACGAAGCCTCATCGAAATGATCCTCCTGGTCGAAGTTTTCCTCCCAAACCAATTTCCACCCTTCCTGTTGCGACCGGCAACCTGCCATAATCGACAGAGCCACTGACAGTCCTAATGTGAATAATCCTTGCTTCATTATTATCAACCTATTTTTATTTTTTTGCAAAAATAGTTCTTTTCAACGCAAAAGTACCGAGAATCCTATTCATCTTAAACATCCAACTCCGTACCTCTGCATTTTATAACTACTCTTTTTCACCAAACTCCGACTGCTGCCGTTCCACCTCTTTAAGTTTCAAGGTGTTCAACTCCTTGCGCAGACGTTCCACTTCCCGTTCTGCATCCGTTTTGGAAGCGGTGTTCTGTCCGGCCGAAGCACTACCAAGCGGGATGCGGGCAGCATCCGCAGCATCATAGACCAACGGGAAAACAGACGGCTTCGATTCGAACTCAAGTTCACCACTTATCGGCATTTGCGAACCTTCGAACAGGACATTCGCCGTAATCCGTATCTAAACCGGTTTCAAGGTAGACTGAACCAAGACAGCCGCAGATCCCCATTTTACGGGAACC
>ENA-ORLB01000886-ORLB01000886.1-human-gut-metagenome-genome-assembly--contig:-NODE-886-length-10515-cov-4.1935_pt1 | contig 10515 bp, 9 predicted proteins | sample MGYA00243064_ERZ508817 | MGnify/ENA primary metagenome ERZ508817 (study PRJEB26277, sample SAMN04329836) | human gut metagenome | biome: human-associated habitat | host: Homo sapiens | place: USA... | reverse complement strand
TCTCTTCCAATTATTTTTCCTTTTCTATATTCTTTCTTATCAATCAGATAGCTTAACAAGTACGAAAAACCAGCTTTCCAACACAAACCCTCCAGAAAGCCCCTCAAAAATGACTAAAAAAAACGTACGTTTTCTCTCGTCAAAATACAGAAGTTTAGTTAAAAGACGAAAACACAGGGATGTACGTGATGCTGATCGAACTTTTAGTATATGTATTATTAATATTAATTCAAATGATTATGAACAAAAAGTTTTCTACTCTTGTAGCCGGCTTGTTTTTAGCCGGTACGCTTCCTGTAGGAGCTATTCACACTGAGAACGGAGAAGTGCCGTATCGTACGGATCTTGTGAAGATTGCAGTTTCTTCCTACCAATGAAGTGCTTTAAACCCAATTGATGAAACAAAGTGGTACCAGCTTGTTGTCTCTGAAGAAGGAGATAAAGAAGGCGAACAAGCTAATCACGTAGACGGCATTGGGGCAAACATGACAGTGCTGACAATGGAACGTGATTACACTACCGGAAATTTGACTTTGACCGTAAAAAAAATCGAAGAAGCAGCATTGACTCATTCTTTATGGAAGATCACAACGGTTAGAGATAACGTGAACTCTCGCGACCTGTTTGCTTATGAAAACATGGAAACTGGCTATAAGCTGACTTTCGATGAATTCAACGCTTTGGATCTAAATGGAAGTTCAGATGCAACAACTGTTGTTAAAGAGGTAGAGGCTACTATCCTGAACGGTTGTACGGATAATTGGAGATGGTATACTCACAAGGCTCAAACGAGTGACTTCGCACAGAAAACTGTCTTCTCTTTTTTCCATGGCAAAGACTCTGTGATGGCTATGGCTTTGAATCAGAACAACGAAGTCGTTTTGGTAAAGGAGAGTGCGGTAAAGGCTGAAGACGAAGCAAAAAGTATTAAGGGACTGCTTGCTGTTCGTCCGATCATTGCCGGTGCAAAGGTTTTGAATGCGGCTGAAATCAATTCGATGATCGATGCTGATGGTTCTTATAAGAATTTTATTGATATCGCTAACAATAACACCTCTGAGAATGTTACGTTAGGAGGAACGAAAGTCAATTTCAAGTTCAGCAAGACATTAGATAAAAATCCGCTGACCGAAACTTACAAGGCTGTGGCAAGCCCTTATCGTTTGTTGGACCGTGATAAGTGGAATGAAAATACTAATGAAGTTTATTCCGGTTACGACATCCTTCTTCAAAACGTAAAGACAGGTAAATACCTGATGGTGTCTCCTGATCGTTTTGAAAAACCGACTGCTCCAGGTGTGTATGGCGGTTTGCTGTTGAAGGATGCTGATTATCAGAAGTTGAATAGTAAAACAAATCCGACCGCATTGGTGAATGCCGATCCAACAATCTTGCCGGATGTCATCGGTAATTTGGATGCTCATCAAGCTCGTTATCATTTCAAATTCACTTATTATCCTACAAACGACAGTTTGGTGATCGAACCGTTGAATGCTTCTGTAAAAGAAAGTGAAGAGATCGACTATTTGAAGAGTGATTTGGTGCAGAAAAACGGTGATGCTGTAAAGATGGTAGATTACTTCAATACGGTTAATGCCGGTATCGCTTATAATAATGGCTCTTGGGGAAATGTCTTGTTTAACAAGGCTGCCGGTGTTCCGGTCGCTTTAGGTGCCATCAACAATGGAACGGGCACTTCTGATGCAAGCGAAATCCTGACAGTTTCAGTTCCTTCTAACATTGCAGCTGCCCAGGCTAAATATAAGACTTTGTGCAAGGAAGAATTTGCTTGTTCGAAAAGTTCAGTTGCCGGAAATCCTGCTTATGTGACTAATTATTGTGTTAATCATGTAGGTGATAAAGGCACTGTTGAGTACTTGGCAAACATGGGCGTGAAGATAAGCTTTGACAACTTCCGCACTCCATTGGTACGTACGACTGTCAAATCCGGTCTGTATTTCATTCAGTTGTCTACAACTGTTCAGGATGATCCTACTTATACGGAAAAACGTCATAACGGTTCTTATATCGTAGCTGATATGGCTGGCCATTTGGTTTATGATGTTAAAGATGCTAATCAGGACTTTACTCATATGCCTGCCACTCAGTGGGTTGTTGAAGAACTGAATTGTGATGTGTATGATAACGATGTGAATACGAACGAAGCTGCTTTAGTCAAGATTACTAACCGTGAGTATGGTATCGAAGGTTTCGTAGGTCAGTTGTATTCTGCCGGTAAGGATGCCAATGGGCAGGATAAGTACTATTTTATCAATCATAAGTATTCTGCCGGAATGTGGAATGAAGGTACAGATATCCATTACTGGGGAGAGAAATTCGCATGTCACGATACGTTGACTTTCACAGCCGTAGATCCGAAGACTACTTTTGGTTATGAAGTGATTTCTGATGATGTATTAAAAGAAAACGTCTATGCATTGCAGCAGTTGGTAAACGGTGAAGCAGCATGGTATCTGGGTATTAGTGCAGATAGCAAGAACTTAGGTTTGTTGAAAGAAGATCCGACTATGTTCGAATTGCACTTGATCGGTGAAGCTACGGATTATGGTTATACTCCGGCACAAAAGACTACTCAACCGGGCTTGGCTGGCATTGACACTTTGAAGAGAGCTGTTTACGCTGTTAAGGTAAAAGATACAAACAAAATAGATAACGATCATACTTATGTAGCCTTGGATCATATGCACCGCTACGTAGTTGCTGACGAAAAAGATATCCAGGCTGGTAAGGATGGTTTGACTTGGGCTTTGTTCTATCTGAAGAACAATAATCACGTAGGTGAAGATCATTATTACTCTTTGGTAAATGCAGTAGAGGTAGAAACCGGATCTTTGAAAAATGTCAATACCATAGCTGGAAAGTTGGTAGTAGAAGCATCTACTTTCTTGACGAAGGTTGACAACTTGTGCAGCACATCATCTGATGTATTCAAATTGGCAGGAGATCCTCGTCCTTTGTATGCAAATCTGGAAGGTGACGACGTAATCGGAGCAGCTTATAGCAATTTGGTAAACAACAAAGAAAAAGGCTTGAAATTAGGTGTGGATCGCACAGGCGGTTATTTGTATGAAGATGAAACTCCGGGCCTGAACTATCTGTCTCATGAAAACTTGAACACAGGTGCAGACAAGAGCTATTCTTTCTATGTCGACAAAGTTGCAAAATCCAATGCACGCATGCCGCAGTATTTGTTTGTAACAGCAGCAGATAGCGTACCTGCTTACACATATTGCATTACAGAAAAACACGGTATCAATCCGGGATGTGACCATGCTGTTTCTTATCCGGGTTATGTAAGCGGTCGTTTCTTGGTTAACTTGAACGATTCTGTTCGTACTTCTATCGATAAAGTTTCTGCTACAGACAAGTTTATGTCTGACGGCTATGTAAGACTGGCATTTGTTGAGGCTGTTCATCGCGGTGATTCTCTCTATGTGCTGAAAGCTCCTTACACGTTGGCTTCTATCTCTGTTAAGGATGTGGATGGTACATCGTACGTTCTTCCTCCTTATCTGTCAAAAGACAGTTTGGGCGTTGTTTATGACATTGTCGATCTGAATGGCGAACACAACAATGCTGCATTCTCTTTGAGATATGTCGGCGATACGGAAAATGACGGTTTCTTGCTGGAATCTTTCGATTATGGAATGAAAAATGAAGAAGATGGTACGATTGAACATCTTTCTGGTATCGGTTCATTCGAAGGTGCATGGGTGAAATTACAGAATGGTGTTCCTGTTTTGGCTCAGATTTCTGACGATACAGATAAGGGCGACCACAATACAGGTGACAACCTTGCTGGTTCGGAGTACTATGATAAGATGAGTTGGAGTGAAGTATTGAACCAGGCTGCTATCTTTGGTTTGACTGAAGGTGTAAACGGTGGTGATGCTACTGCAAACGAAGACGTAGAAGTATCTTCTGTAACAGTCATCGCCGGTAATGGTCAGATCACAGTTGCAGGTGCTGCCGGCAAGAAGGTGGTTATCACTAACATCTTAGGCCAGACAGTCGCTAATACAGTGGTTACTTCTGATAATGCTACTATCGCTGCTCCCGCTGGTGTAGTTGTAGTTGCTATTGAAGGTGAAGACGCTGTAAAAGCAATTGTAAAGTAATCTCAGAATAATAACATTACAATTATAATCAAATAATTCTAAATAAGATCGTGCGCCGTAGAGATGCACGGCGGTGCATCTCTATAAATAACGGCAATTATCCTGCGACAGGTGAACAAGCGATCGTATTATTAATACTAAAGTATTGAAATAAAGTTCTTCTGCCAGTAGCCTGTGAAGGTCGAAGGCAGTTAAAAAAACAAGAGGCTGTGTCGGAATACACTATGTGTATGGATACAGTCTCTTCGTTTGTTTAAGATAAGCATGCTACTTTTTATCCATCTATGCTCGGTGACTTGTAGTTAAAGAATTGTAAAGTAATCACTATCTCATAAATTATTCGTTCTTTTGCAGAAAAATTGGGAGGTGTGTTCTCTGAACGCATCTCCTCGCTTTATTTAATAACAATAAGGTTACGTCTAATGGCTGAAGGTAAAAAGGTTAGTTCTGTTTCTTTCTTTAATTCTCGTCTGACTTCCATTATAAGTATCTCATTGGTACTGTTTCTGCTGGGGCTCGTTTTTCTGATAGGGTTGTTGGGAAACAAACTTTCCGTATATGTGAAGGAGAACATTTCATTTTCGATCGTGCTGAAAGATAATCAGAAAGAAGCGGATATAAAGAAGATGCAGAAGACGCTGGATGCCTTGCCTTATATCAAATCGACCGAATATATATCGAAAGAACAGGCTGTCAAGGAACTTGAGGAGGAGTTGGGGGAAAATCCCGAAACGTTCTTGGGCTTTAATCCGCTACAGGCTTCCATTGAAGTGAAATTGCATTCGGAATATGCTAATGCCGACAGCCTGCAATTGATCGAAAAGAAAATAAAAAAATATACTTCCGTTTCAGATCTGCTTTACCGGAAAGACATGATGCAGATGGTGAACGACAATGTGAAACGTGTCAGCCTGATCTTGCTTACACTTGCCGTAATGTTGATGGCAATCTCGTTTGTGCTGATCAGTAACACGATCCGTTTGCTGATTTATTCCAAACGTTTTCTGATCCATACGATGAAGTTGGTGGGGGCTACACCTGGTTTTATCAGAAGGCCGTTTGTGCGGTACAATGTGGTCAGTGGTATTTTTGCGTCCATTTTCGCAATATTAATGTTGACGGGAGCGTTGTATTATTTACAAAACGAATTATCTGGTTTCGTCCAGTTGTTGGATATTAAAGTATTGATAATTGTTTATGCCGGTGTATTGATAATGGGGATCCTGCTTTCGGTTACGGCTACTGTCTTTGCGGTGAACAAGTATTTACGAATGGGTGTTGATAAACTATATTATATATAAATGTATGGCTAAGAGAGATTTTGCTTTTGGAAAAGAAAATTTTATTTTGATCGCTGTTGCTGTTGCTGTTATCGCGATTGGTTTTATGTTGATGAGTGGTGGCGGTTCGCAGGATCCGACAGGTTTTAATCCTGAGATTTTCAGTTCCCGCCGTATTGTTGTGGCTCCGGCTGTGACAGTGATCGGCTTCGTATTGATGATTTTCGGAATTTTAAAAAACAGCAAAAATAAGGAAGTAGCGGAATGAGTTGGTTTGAGGCTTTAGTGCTGGGGATTGTTCAGGGATTAACGGAATACCTGCCGGTCAGCAGTAGCGGACATTTGGCTATCGGCTCTGCTCTGTTCGGTATTCAAGGAGAAGAAAATCTGGCATTTACGATTGTTGTCCATGTGGCGACCGTGTTTAGTACGCTGGTGATTTTGTGGAAAGAGATCGAATGGATATTCCGTGGTTTGTTTAAGTTCAAGATGAATGCAGAAACTCGTTATGTGATCAATATCCTGATTTCTATGATTCCTATTGGTATTGTAGGCGTATTCTTCAAGGATACGGTGGAAGATATTTTCGGGTCGGGATTGCTGATTGTCGGTTGTATGTTGTTGCTGACGGCTGCGTTGCTCGCATTTTCTTATTATGCCAAACCCCGCCAGAAAGAAAGTATCTCGATGAAAGATGCCTTTATCATCGGTTTGGCTCAGGCGTGTGCCGTGATGCCGGGGCTTTCCCGTTCAGGAACAACGATTGCGACTGGTTTGTTATTGGGAAACAATAAGGCAAAACTGGCCCAGTTCTCATTTCTGATGGTTATTCCTCCGATTTTGGGTGAAGCGTTGTTGGATGTCATGAAAGCGGTAAAAGGCGAAGCGGTAGCAGGTGATATTCCGGCATTGTCATTGGTGGTCGGGTTTATTGCTGCATTCGTATCGGGATGTATCGCCTGTAAATGGATGATTAATATCGTAAAGAAGGGAAAACTGATTTATTTCGCCATCTATTGTGCAATTGCAGGTTTGGTTACGATTGCCTGTACGTTACTTAAATAAGAATGGATTTTATAGCAGGAGAAGTATTATATTTCAATAAGCCCTTGAAGTGGACTTCCTTTGACCTGGTGAACAAGTTCCGGTATAAATTATCGCGGAAGCTGAAGGTGAAAAAGATAAAAGTGGGACACGCCGGTACTTTGGATCCGCTGGCGACAGGGGTAATGATTGTCTGTACGGGCAAGGCCACCAAGAGGATCGATGAATTTCAGTATCAGACAAAGGAGTATGTCGCTACCTTGAAGTTGGGGGAAACGACGCCTTCTTTTGATTTGGAAAAAGATATAGACGGAGTATATCCGACAGAACATATTACCCGTGAGGAAGTAGAGAAGGTGCTACAGTCGTTCGTGGGAACGATTCAGCAGATTCCACCTGTGTTTTCGGCTTGCAAGGTGGATGGTAAGCGGGCGTATGAGTTGGCTCGCAAGGGTGAAGAAGTGGAATTGAAGTCCAAGACGCTTGTGATCGATGAAATGGAACTGTTGGAGTGTGATCTGCCGGTAATAAAGATACGGGTGGTTTGCAGCAAGGGCACTTATATTCGCGCTTTGGCACGTGATATCGGTGTTGCCCTTCAGTCGGGTGCTCATCTGATAGCTCTCGAACGGACTCGTATCGGAGACATCACACTGGCCAAATGTATGTCTCCTGATGATATCGATACCTTTTTAGATGAAAATATCATAATCAGAAAGGATTGTGAGGATTGATAATGATAAGAATAAAATAAAAATAGAAATTATATTATGAAGCTGTCGAAATTCAAATTTAACTTACCGCAGGAGCTGATCGCTCTCCATCCGGCAAAGAACAGGGATGAGTCCAGATTGATGATTGTCAATCGCAAGACCGGAGAGATCGAGCATAAAGTGTTTAAAGACTTGCTCAGCTATTTTGGAGAAAAAGATGTGTTCATCTTCAATAACACGAAAGTTTTTCCTGCCCGTTTATACGGAAATAAGGAAAAGACCGGGGCTCGTATCGAAGTTTTTCTGTTGCGTGAACTGAACGAAGATCTCCGTCTTTGGGATGTATTGGTCGATCCTGCCCGTAAAATCCGTATCGGTAATAAATTGTATTTTGGTGAAGATGATTCGATGGTGGCTGAAGTGATCGACAATACGACATCACGCGGCCGTACCTTGCGTTTCCTTTATGACGGGAACCATGATGAATTTAAAAAGGCATTGTACGCATTGGGGGAAACTCCGCTGCCTAAATATATCGACCGTCCTGTAGAACCGGATGACGAAGATCGTTATCAGAATATTTTTGCGACGGAAGAAGGTGCAGTTGTGGCTCCCGCTGCAGGTCTTCATTTCAGCCGTGAGCTGATGAAGCGTCTGGAGATCAAGGATTGCCAGTTCGCTTTCCTGACATTGCATTCCGGTCTGGGCAACTTCCGCGAAATCGATGTGGAAGATCTGACCAAGCATAAGATGGATTCTGAGCAGATGGTCGTGAACGGAGATGTCGTGAACATCGTGAATACGGCAAAGGATAACGGCCGACAGATTTGTGCGGTCGGTACGTCCGTGATGCGTGCTATCGAAACGGCTGTCAGTACAGATGGCCATCTGAAAGAGTTTGAAGGGTGGACCAATAAGTTCATTTTTCCGCCGTATGACTTCAGTGTGGCGTCCAGCATGATCACAAACTTCCATATGCCGTTGTCAACTTTGTTGATGATGACAGCTTCTTTTGGGGGATATGATCTGATTATGGATGCTTATGACGTGGCGTTGAAAGAAAAATATAGTTTCGGTGCTTATGGCGATGCCATGTTGATCCTGTAAAAACGGGTACTTATGGCGATTGCATACCTGGGCTTGGGAACCAATATAGGGAATAAGCGACGGAACATGATAACAGCTGCAGCATTGCTGGCTGAAAGGGTGGGAGATATTCTCGCCCTTTCCGGTTTCTATGAAACGGAACCGTGGGGGTTCGAGTCGGAGAACTTTTTCTTGAATGCGGCTGTTAAATTGAAGACTTCTTTTTCTCCGTTGGAATTATTGCGGATAACCCAGCGGATCGAAAAAGAATTGGGGCGCGCGGAAAAAAGCAGCGGAGTCTATCATGACCGTATTATCGATATCGATATCCTTCTGTATGAGGACGAGGTTTTGCAGATACCGGAGCTTACCTTGCCGCATCCTCTTATGCATGAACGGAAGTTCGTGATGGAACCTTTGGCCGAAATAGCTCCGTTTGTCGTGCATCCTGTGTTGAAAGAACGTATAATAGATTTGAAAGAACGATTATGAATGATTTTGAAAAGATATTGACCGGCGGTGGCATGGTCTTTAAGAAAAAGGGAAAAGACGAAAATGCCGGAGAGAAAAAGATTAAGTTTTCGGACTTCTTGCGTGGTACGCATAAATCGGGTGCTGCCAAGATGAGAGCTGAGTTCAAGTATAAAAAAGCACTGCGTAACACTAAAAAGAAAAAATAATTGTCAATTATCAATTGTCAATTATCAATTGTTTCGTACTTTTGCATGCGAATTGATGTGGATAGATTTGTATTGCTTGCAACCACAGGAAAAAATGCTAAAAACAAGCCCTTTTTAACTGCCGTCCGGCAAAGCAAATTTCCCCTCGTCAATCCATTCATTTGATTTATTAACCGTCAATTGTAAATTGTCTGTTGGCTTTATTGGATCGCTCCATTACTTGTCAATTGTCAATTGTCGATTGTCAATTCAAAAAACAATGAGTTATTTATTCACCTCCGAATCGGTGTCTGAAGGGCACCCCGATAAAGTAGCCGATCAAATATCGGATGCTTTGCTGGATGAGTTCCTGGCTTATGACAAGAACTCTAAAGTTGCTTGCGAAACCCTTGTTACAACTGGACAGGTTGTCTTGGCTGGAGAAGTAAAATCAAGTGCTTACGTGGATGTACAGGATGTAGCCCGTAACGTGATCGAAAAAATTGGTTATACGAAAAGCGAATACCAGTTTGAAGCGAAATCATGTGGCGTGTTCTCTTCTATCCATGAACAGAGTGGCGACATTAACCGTGGTGTCGAGCGCGAAGATCCTTATAATCAAGGAGCGGGCGACCAGGGTATGATGTTTGGTTATGCCACTAACGAAACAGAAAACTATATGCCTCTGGCATTGGATCTTTCACACAGCCTGTTGTGGGAGCTTGCCGAGATACGTAAGAATGAAAACGACCTGATGCCTTACCTCCGTCCGGATGCAAAGAGTCAGGTGACGATTGAATATGATGATAACGGAAAACCGCTGCGCATCGATACGATTGTTGTTTCTACACAACATGATGAATTTATCACTGCAAAAGGTATCACACAGGAAGAAGCGGACTTGGCTATGCAGAAAAAGATCGCAGAAGATGTCAAGAGTATACTGATCCCGCGCGTAAAGGCTCAGTATCCGGCTCATGTTCAGGCTGTGTTCAATGATGATATTATCTATCATGTGAATCCGACTGGAAAGTTCGTGATCGGTGGTCCTCATGGAGATACCGGTTTGACAGGTCGTAAGATTATTGTTGATACATACGGTGGCAAGGGAGCTCATGGTGGTGGAGCATTTTCTGGAAAAGACCCCTCGAAAGTAGACCGTTCTGCTGCTTATGCTGCTCGTCATATTGCAAAGAATTTGGTTGCCGCTGGCGTGGCTGATGAAATGCTAGTACAGGTTTCGTATGCGATCGGTGTGGCTAAGCCAATGAATATCTTCGTGAATACATTCGGCCGTGCTAACGTGAAAATGACAGACGGAGAGATTGCAGAAAAGATCTGGAATCTGTTTGACATGCGCCCGAAAGCAATCGAGGAACGTTTGAAATTGCGTAACCCGATCTATCTGGAAACTGCATCTTACGGTCATATGGGACGTAAACCGCAGGTTGTGACAAAAACATTTACTTCTCGTTATAATCCGGAACCGACCGTTTGCGAAGTGGAACTGTTTACCTGGGAAAAACTGGATTATGTCGATAAAGTAAAAGAAGCGTTCGGCCTTTAATGTAAATATAATCTTTGTACGAGCATA
>ENA-ORLB01000883-ORLB01000883.1-human-gut-metagenome-genome-assembly--contig:-NODE-883-length-10540-cov-3.90949_pt1 | contig 10540 bp, 5 predicted proteins | sample MGYA00243064_ERZ508817 | MGnify/ENA primary metagenome ERZ508817 (study PRJEB26277, sample SAMN04329836) | human gut metagenome | biome: human-associated habitat | host: Homo sapiens | place: USA... | reverse complement strand
TCCGTTTCCGTTGGAACTGGCTGAATCGGGTGCTGATAAAGATGTATGAATGATTCTTACCGAAATCAGAAATTAGTGTAGACCACATATCCATGAGCCGGTACATTAACCTGTTTATTTACGGTTTCACTTTTTCCTGTAAAGTAATTGGTCCAGTTACCAGGAGTGGCAGGGAAAACAATATCAGTAGCGGTATGTGTAAAGTTACCCACCACCACCAGTTGCTTACCCGTTATACTTTTTACCAATAATGTACGACCGTTGTCCCAATCAGAAGTTTCCACCTTCCATGTCAAAGTTGCATTTGCATCAAACAACTCCGGATGAGCATTGCGCAGCTTCATCAAAGCTGCATAAACATCGTGCAGCCCTTTACGATCGGCGTTATCTAAATATTCCCAATGCAAAGGCTTCCTACCGGTACGGCCATTCTCTTCAATAGAGATGTCATATCCCATCTCTCCGAACTGCCAAACCATCTTAGGACCAGGAACGGTAAGGAAGAAAGTTGTATTTAGTGCCAACTGATTCATACGGGCATCAAGGTCGGTTTTCAGCACACCATCACCCCATTGCGACTGTTTGTAAGCTGTGCGTTCTTCATCATGGCTTTCCATAAAACCTACCCATGCAGTGTTTTTCTCATAAAGGCTACTAAAAGAACTATTTTCAGCATACCCCATAGCCGACTGACAATAGGCATTATTCAAGTTACGCCATAAGTGCATACCATCAGCTGCCAGTTCATTTTCTTCCTTTGAATCACAGAAATGCTCCAAGATAACATAAGAGTCCTTTTTCACTTCCTTGATGGCCGCATTATAATCCTTTAGGACGGCAATGCGACCCGCATCGTAATTGGATGCTGTACTTTCAGTGCAAGAGGTTTGTGTGAACCCTTTCGTCAAATCAAAACGAAAGCCATCCACCTTATATTCCTTCAACAAGAATTGCAGATTACGCTTCACAAACTTACGCACCAATGGGCTTTCATGATTGAAATCATGGAACACGCTATAAGGATGAGGTGCTTCCACATTGAAGTATGGATTATTCTTTGCAGTCTTATCACCATCCCAATAGAGTTTAGCCAGCGGATTATTTCCTGTAGCATGATTATAAACCACATCCAGAATAACTGCCATACCAGCCTCATGACAAGCATCAATGAACTGCTTATACATTGTTTTTGTCCCATAAGCTTTATCCATCGCAAAGAAAAAACAAGGATTATACCCCCAACTGTCATTGCCGTCAAACTCCTGCACCGGCATCAACTCAATAGCGTTGACACCCATTTCTTTCAAGTAAGAAAGCTTTCCCATCGCACCGTTAATGTCACTCGTAGCCGTAAAGTCGCGCAAGTGCAATTCATATATCACTAATTGCTTAGGATTTGCTATTTTAAAATCATTATACTTCCAGTTATAACTATCTTTCTGTATCTTGAAGGTCGAAACGATTCCTACCCCTCCCTTAGGATAAACCAGGTTTTCATTATAGGTAGAAGCTGAAATATCTTTATCATTATCAGGATCCAGTATTTTTTCAGTATAAGCATCTGCCAAATGAATTACTTCACCTTCCTTTGTACCCACATAGTATTGGAAAGCATACTCTTTACCAGCATCTAACCCCGCCAACGTAATCCACCAACATCCGGAAGCATCATCACGATACATCTGCGACTTTTCGTCATTACTTAAGGTCCAATTGTTAAAGTCACCCACAACATGTGCAAAATCCTTATGATTTCCATTCACATCTTTATCATAAAGTACCAGTGTCACTGTAGAATTATCCATTATGTTGATACCTTCGACCATATCAGCCGGTACAGCGGCAGTTTTAATCTCACCGGGTACAAATCCTTCATATTTTGTATCAGTTACCGCTATAAAGGAATCAGTATCTATTCCTTTTTTACTACCATCCGCACTACGAATCACTATTCCAAGTTGGTTCACCGGTGTCTTTCCACTCCCAAACCACTCCCGGATATTCGGACTCAATGTAATACTCCAAATATTAGCCTCAGATAAAGTCATCTTACATTTATCTTTGTTTTCTGCCCACTCTGCAGGCACGAATTGCCAACGACCTTCACTGACAACACCAATATGTACATACACATCTCCTTTATACTCATAGAGGGCAGACTTTGTATCCGCTTTAAACGTAATGACAAGAGACTGATCAGCATCTGGTACCACCGGTGTATAACTCAGACCAGCAGGAATTGCAATTGCATTGGCAGCTTGAGTGACGGATATTTCTTCCCTTTTTGAACCGGATATAATATTCAATTGTGCTGTACGCGCTATTCCAGTTTCATTTTTAGCAACAGAAACCATAATCGTAGCTTTTCCTGACAAGCCTTTTGCCGGATTGATACTGCACCAGCCAATATCCTCACCACTCAGCTCAGCAGTCCATTGATATCCGGCCTCAAAACTGACACTTTGTGAAGAAGCAGCTTCAGCAAAGCTAAAACCTTGTTCAAAAATAGCTTCACTACCGGAGGCAGGAGTCAAATATTCCTGAAACTCCTCTTTGTTGTCACTACATGCCGTGAATGCCAGCAGCACGCTGAAGCATATCAAATGCCATAAAACAAGATTCTCACGTTGAACGATAATTTTCATAATATGAAGTATTTAAAGTTATCACTTCACAAATATAACCGGAAAAGAAAGGGCAAATCAATTAACGTAAAGGAAAACGAGAACAATATCACGAAAACGTTTGCATATCAAACAGAAAGAGGAGACCTTACACAATATAATAGTATAGGGTCTCCTCTTTTATTAAAATCCAGCCGTCAGAATCTAATTATTCTATACTCTAATGCATTCAGTTTAATTTCATTCATCAATTCCAGAGGTTTATTTTCGTAAATATCAGTAGCTACATGATGCTTCCAACCCTCCGGTAAGATAACAGAAACATCTCTATTACGCACATTAACCAATATCATAAAAGCATCTTTACCATCACTTTTCTGATACATCAAGACGTCTGAAGCAGGATACCCAGTTAATATTCCTTTCCGAAGTGCAGGATATTTATTATACAATCCCATTAAACACCCATATTCTTGATAAATATCCGAACATTCGGACCAATCCACGGATGTATATGCAAAAAAATTAATAGGAGCCTCATGTCCAATTTCTTGTGAACTATAAATCAATGCTCCACCATGCAAAAAAACTGTTCCAACAAAAGCAGCCATAGCTGCCCTTTCACTTCCTAACTCCACAATTGGCGACATTTTAGAAGCCTCATCATGATTGGTAATAAAACGTAATTTCATTTTTCCTGCCGGAATTGAGTCATACTCGCTCCAATCCACCTCCAACAAGCGTGCCGCACTACTATCATTAACGAAAACATCCCGCATCGCCTCCATCAAATCCCAAGCATAGTTCATATCAAATCCTGCATCAAAATGATCTTTGCGCTTACCTTCTGCCAACATTAACAATTTCCGATTTGGAATAGCCCTCAGAGAATCAACAGCTTGCTTCCAGAAAGTATATGGAACATAATCAGCAGCATCACAGCGAAAACCATCTACACCAACTTCTTGTATCCAATATTTCATAGCATCAATCATTGCAAGGCACATATCTGCATTATCGTAGTTCAAATCTGCCACATCATTCCATCCCGTTCCTGCAGGAGAAATTATATTTCCGATACTATCCTGAGTATACCACTCTTTATGTTCTTTAATCCAAGCATGGTCCCAAGATGTATGATTAGCAACCCAATCTAAAATTACACTTATTCCTTTTTCATGGCATAATTCCACTAAACGCTTAAATTCTTCTACTGTTCCAAATTCAGGATTTATTCTTTTATAATCTTTGATACAATAAGGAGAATTCACCGTATTTACCTCACCAATCTCATAGATTGGCATAAACCAAACAACATTAACACCCAAAAACTGAATAGAATCAAGATGTTTTGATATGACATTAAATGCATTCTTCAGAGCAAAAACACGTGGATTGATTTCGTACATCACAACGTCTTCTACAGCAGGTAATACTTGCTTTTGTTCAGTAACTATCTCGCGTTTTCCGGCACAAGCATACACTGTCAATAATACAAGTATAGTATAAAATAAATTCCTCATCTATTTACAATTCATTGGTCTGACAAATAAAAAAGGATTAAAGGTCCCCCCTTAATCCTTTTTCTATAAATAAGAGAGCCTTAATTGGCTGTCATTGTAGCATTCTTAGCTTCTGGATCCAATACAATCGTGTATGTTCCAGCTGAAACTTTAATATTTCCACCATCCTGCGTCAGCGCACCTAAACTACCACCAAAGTTTATAGTCCAAGCTGCATCCCATCTGAATTTCATTTCACCATCACCTAATGTAACAGTCACCGACCACTTTTGCGTTTCAGCATCATAATCCATTAAAGTGCCTTTATCCCATCCACCAGGAGTAGCATCACCAATAATCTCCCAACCTGTCTTATCCAAAGTAGCAACCATCTTCTTAGTATCGGCACCTACTCGATAATAACCGGCAGCCTCAATCTTAACATTACCGCCATCACCGATAACAAACGTAGTTGATGTCTTAGCCTCATTCCAAGTAATATCTCCAACAACACCAATCCACGTACCAGAATCATAGAACTTGAATTCTGTATCGGCAGGGAAATAGTGAGTGCCAGTATATTTGAAATCACGAGCTGCAGATTCTACCTTATAGCAATCATCAGCTTCCGGCTTCCAACCATCACCACTCTGATAGCTACCAGGCAATGTCATTGCAGAGCTAGAAAGCTCAATCGTTGTTTCTTCCATACTATAAGTATATTTTCCTGCATTAGTCAAATTTAAAGTAATAATATAGGGACTTGCCTTTACCACTTTGAAATTTTGACCTCCAGCAACCAAGTTACCGGCCAACTCAGAAAGTTTACCTTCTTCTGCTCCATAATTGAATCCCCAGTCATTATTGGCTCTAAATTTGAATTCCTTATCGAGCAACGGAGTAACCACTGTCCAAAGACGAGTAGTGGTATCGTATTCCATCTGGGTATCTTTGTCCCAACCACTAGACGTAGCATCTCCAATTACTCCCCAAACCAGCCCTTTCTCTGATTGGGTTACCTTACCTTCTGCATCTAAAGTAATTTCAATGAAACCTTTACCATCAGCAGTAACTTGCTGATCTTTAGCCAATACTTTCGTAAGGTCTGCACCATCAATGATTGCATAAGAAGCAGCACCATCAAAATTGGCATAACCACTATAAATGCCATCACCGTCAGGGTCACCTATCAAATAGGCAGTAGTGTAGTCCCAATCAGGATAGCCAACAGCTACATAAGCATACTTCCATGTAATATTATCTACATTAGGGTCATAAGGTGTAGCCTTAAAAGTTATTGAGTTACTAGCTGCATCAGTATAAGCATCATATGCCTCAGAAACCAAAGAAACAGTAAAATCATACGTTTGCCCCGGATATGCTCCTACCTTAGCCAATAAAGAATTCATTTCACTATTTGTAAATGCCAGATTGGCATCCCCGGTTTCGCCTATTACAATACTCTTATTGGTAGAAGTATTTGTTAGAGTTACAACATAATTATCTACTGCAGAAACTCCATAATCTGCCTTATCCCAAGCTATTTCCGGAAATTGCGCATCCTTATTGTCTTTAGTAATAGTAATGTCTGTTTGGGAAAGCGCATGCAATGCAGCAGCAGTCTTCAATTCCAATATGGGGGTAGCATCCTCCTCACAAGACATCAATGCGAAGATTCCAGCCAAAAGTAAATAAATATATTTTGTCTTCATATCATTCATGTTTAATCATTAATATTAGTATCCTTCATTCTGTACCAGGTTCTGATTAGAACCAACATCGTCTGAAGGCAAGGGGAACACTTGATAAAAGCTTTCAACAGATTTTCCTGCCGCAACTCCACCCTTCCATGGCCAAACATAATCAGCAGAAGTATATTTACCGAAGCGAATCAAATCTGTACGTCTTTGAGCTTCGTAGAATAGCTCACGTGCGCGTTCATCCATCATAAAGTCCAAAGTAAAATCACTATCGGAAATAGGTGCGGACGCCTTGTCTGAATATGCACGTTTACGCAAATCATTTACATATCCCAAAGCCTCTGTTTTTGTTGCTCCTTGTCCGCCACGAAGAACAGCTTCTGCTAAATTCAAATAGATTTCACCTAAACGGAATAATGGATAATCTGTCCAAGCTTCCGCAGATGCAGGTTTACTTCCATCTTTATTCACATTATAAAACTTGGTAACGGGAATGCCATTATTGACAAAATCAGCTTCATTTGTGATCTCAATATTTGTGGTAGCTTCTGTACGCAACATTGCTTTACGAGTATCCTTATCACTGCTATCCTCTTTTTCAAAGATATTATATAAAGACGACTTAGCTCTAACACCTTGCCAACCTCCCTTTGCATTCGTTTCTTCTTGAAAATCAGCAGAACCCCAGCATAACAAAGCTGTCATACCTCCCCAGGTCATTGTATCTTCACCTTCATATCTCAATGGGAAAATCATCTCTTTGGATTGGTCATTATCAGCTTTGAACATATCGCCATAAACCGGTTCCAATTGGTAACCTGCTGAAATAATCTTTTTAGAATAAGTCACACATTCAGTATATTTATTTACACCTACATACGTGTCTGCATTCAAATACAAGCGAGACAATGCAGCCCACAGAGCAGCTTTATTAGCATGTCCATAATTATCATTAAATCCAACTACAGGATCAAGCATATCACTTTCACATGCCAACATTTCACTTTCAATGTATTCAAATAATTGATCTTTCATAATTTGTTGTGGACGAACGCTACCAATAGGGCTGTTTTCATCTACAAACGGAACATTACGATACAAATCCAAAGCATACAGATACATCAAAGCACGCATAAAACGAGCTTCTGCACGGAAAGTTTTAATAGAAGCCTTTACTTGCTCTGAACAACCTCGTGAGGCAAGTTTATCATCAGTTGTTTCACGTAAAAACGCATTTGACAAGTTAATCTGATAATACAAACGATAATATGATCCTTTGATCCATGGACTTGAAGCAGCCCAAGAAATATGATTGAAGTCTGGAATACCAGGATCATTCCAGCAACAATGAGCGATATCAGAAGCCAATTCCTGCATATTCCACAATACGCGAATAAATGAAGCCTGAGAACCACCGTCAATGCCGACAACATCCTGGTCTGAGTCTCCACCTGCATTACCACCTATTACCAAACCTGCATATATTTTAGCCAAACTTTGTTCATAAGCTCCTATCTCCTTTCCAAAAACGACATCCGAAACCAATTCATCCTTATCCAATGGAACCGTATCCAGATCGTTCACACAAGAGGTAACCCCTAACATCGTACTCAAAAGGGCTGCCGACAATATATATTTATATTTTAATATTTTCATAACTTCATTGATTAAAAATTAAGATTCAAGCCTAACATAAATACACGAGGGCGAGGATAGATATTATTATCAACTCCACTACCGCTAATTTCAGGATCCAAACCATCATATTTGGTAATAACAAACGGATTCTGTACCGTGACATAAACACGTGCACTTTGTTTATCATTGAACAGCTTGTTAAAAGTGTATCCTAATGAAATATTGTCCATCCGTACAAAAGAAGCATTCTGAACATAGTAACTAGAACGATATTGCCCTGTCTTGAAATTTGTTTTCCATGCAGAAGTCAAACGATTTTTCAAGAAACCAGTTTGGTCATACATTTGTGAACCATCCCAAGCCTCACGATTGGATTGTACATTGTTATAAGCATAGTTTCCAATACTTGCACGCAAAGCAAATGACAAATCCCAATTCTTATAAGACAATTGAGAAGTTAATCCCATAAATACGTCAGGAGCAGACTTTTTGTAAGCGACCAAATCTTCTTCGTCTATTTTATTATCCCCATTTTGATCAACATAAGCACCTTCTATCGGATTTCCAGCCTTATCATAAAGTTGTTCCCATACATAGAATGAATTATAAGGATGATCAACAGCATTTATCATGATATTATAACCGGTTGCTCCATCAATACCAGTATGAATCACACCTTTATAAGCCGGGTCATCATTAAATGTCAATTTGGTAATTTCATTTTTATTATAAGAGATGTTATAACTCAATGTCCAGTCCCAATCTTTTGTCGTGATAGGATGAGCCGTCAAAGTAAGTTCAATACCTTTATTCTCCAATGTACCTACATTCGTCAACAACCGGTTACTAAAGTTTGTACCGGCAGGAGCTGTAACCGTATTCAGCAAATCATCAGTTTTACGATAATACAAATCAAGAGTACCTGTCAATTTGTTGTTCAATACACCGAAATCCAATCCAATATTGTAAGTTGTAGTTTCTTCCCATTTCAAGTTTTCATCATAAGCTTGAGGAGCAATCAATGAATACTTGTTATTACCAAAATAATAATTTGCTCCAGCTTTGGAATACATATAGCGAGCCATATAAGGATAGTCACCATTATTCAGGTTTTGCTGACCAGTAATACCATAGCCCAAACGCAACTTCAAATCAGAAAGCCAATCCACTCCCTTCAAGAAATTCTCTTCTTTCATCTTCCATGCCAAAGCAACTGAAGGAAATAATCCCCAACGATTGTCTTTATTGAAACGTGAAGAACCATCATTACGCAAGGTAAATGTCACCAAATAACGATTCAATAATGTATAATTCAAACGCCGAAAGAAGGAAACAAGATAGTTTTCAGTTGAATAATCTTCCATATCCTTATAGAATTCCTTACCAGTTTCTTCAGCTTTTACTGTAGAATAAGGATATTTGGTCCATGTAGAATTATAGAAATGCTGCCAAGAATAACCGCCCATAACATCGACATGATGTGCACCAAACTCTTTAGCATAATTCAAATAGAAATCCAGCAATGTATTCCGCTTCAATTGATAATAGCTGCTATTTTCCCCAAACCCAGTTTTATAGTTACCTTGGCACCAAGTCATAGGAGCATTATCTTCTATAATAACATCACCTTCACTCTTAGACACGTCGTAACCTAAATTCAAGTTTGCTCTCAATTCGGGCAGGAAATGAAACTTATAGTCAATTTGTGCATTACCAATACTTCTATAAACAGTTGATTCGTCATGCTTTGAATCTAAAATAGAAACGGGATTAGCCAAACCAATATCAACCGGTGTAGGATTATTGCCACTTTTCATATACATAAAGTAGCCGTTACCATAGGGATTTCCATCCATGTAAATAGGCTGTGTCGGATCATATTGCGTCGCCATACCTATTGCACCAGTATCTGCAAAACGGTTTGTATTATAAATACCTTTCACATTCAACTGAATATTCAATTTCTTATCAAAGAAATTAGGATTCAAGCTAATAGCACCAGTCAAACGCTCCATATTAGAAGTCTTCAATATACCATTTTCATTGGTATAAGAAACTGATACACGATAGGGCATGTGTGGTATAGCACCAGAAACATTAACATTGTGGTCTGTACTGAAAGAGGTTTTGAATATTTCATCCTGCCAATCAGTATTTGCCTGACCTAATGCTTTAAACTGAGCACTTGATTCACCGAATTTAGAAGTCACAAATTCTCTAAATTCATTTGCAGACATTACATCTACTTTATTGGGTCTTGTATTAATAGAGAATGTACCGCTATAACCAACTTGTACACGTCCAGACTTTCCTTTTTTAGTATTAATAATAATAACACCGTTAGATGCACGAGAACCATAAATGGCTGTTGCAGAAGCATCTTTCAAAATAGTAAAAGTCTCAATATCATTGGGATGGACAGTAGCCAAAGGATTTGACATACCATTAATACCACCGTCATCTACAGGCACACCGTCAATAACAATCAACGGATTATTGGATGCAGACATAGAAGAACCGCCACGCACACGAATTGTAGCACCAGCTCCCGGAGCACCACCGTCAGTAATCACACTTACACCGGCAGCTTTACCAACCAACATATCAGTAGCAGATGTAACAGCACCTTTTACCATTTTATCTGCACTAATAGCCGTAACAGACCCAGTCAAATCATTCTTTTTGGCTGTACCGTAACCAATTACGACCACCTCGCCCAACAATTCCGCATCATCTTGTAATGTAATAATTACTGAAGGAGCAGCAGCTACTTCTTGCGTCTTGTATCCGATAAAAGACACGACCAACGTAGCTCCCTGAGGAACTGTCAATGTAAAATTACCATCAAGGTCAGTGATTGTACCATTCGTGGAATTTCCTTTTTCCACTACATTTGCGCCTATCACTCCTCCCAAAGCATCTTTTACATGCCCTTTCACGGTGATGTTCTGTGCATAAGCGCCTACAGACAAGAATAACCCTAACATTAGGGTAAGAATCGTTTGACAGATTCTAAGATTAACTTGCTTCATGCATTTAATAAATTAAAGTTAACAATATTAATTACCTATATATA
>ENA-ORLB01000879-ORLB01000879.1-human-gut-metagenome-genome-assembly--contig:-NODE-879-length-10566-cov-11.6998_pt1 | contig 10566 bp, 9 predicted proteins | sample MGYA00243064_ERZ508817 | MGnify/ENA primary metagenome ERZ508817 (study PRJEB26277, sample SAMN04329836) | human gut metagenome | biome: human-associated habitat | host: Homo sapiens | place: USA... | reverse complement strand
TTACATATCTTTCACGCAATCCTTCACTACACATAAGCGTTTGATATTTAAAGTTGTTTTAACTCTGTTGAAAGCAGTTCAATACAAAGGAACGAAAAAAAAGCGGATTTCAAGAAAGTTATCTGCTAATAAATTGTTAATGTTCCAATATGTCACTCACCTCTATAGGGGGAAAGCGTTTATACAAAGACGGAAATAACTGTATAAAGAGTTTCGTAATAAAAAAGAAAAAGGGCTGTTCCGCCGGTCAACTCCTTATGTTTTTAACTTACAGTCTGTAAATATTCAAAGAAATATCATTCAACAGATTTAAGATCATTACTTTTCTACCCCCCAAAATGAGTTCACATTCTCTACTTATAAACTGTAAGCAACAATAAAGAAACGTGTCCAAAAACTAGAATGACTGCTCCGAAAAGTTACAGATAGTAACTATAACACTTAAAAGGGTCGTATCAAACTCTGTATGGAGTAATGATACGACCCTTTCTTTAGTCTTTTAGGATGCTCAAATTTCAGATTATAAGTTCATATTTTCAAAAACTGAGTTTTTGACACCCACTTTATTTATCTTCAAGTTTAAAACCTTATTTTGTTACTTCAGGTTCACCTTGCAGTTCAAATTTAGCATTTCCTAAACCTTTGAAAGTATAAGTATAAGTAAATGTTTCAAGCCCATTATACACTTTTGCAGAAATGACATAGAAACAATCAACCCCACTTACTTGCGCGCCGGCTGTAGGATACTCTGTTGCCAAGATCAGTTCAATACCCTCCTGAACCATAGACAACAAATAAGCCTCAGCCTCTTTATCATCTGCCGGAACCACCCCGTCGGGGTCATTCGAACGGCGTTTAGCCAACTGGATATTGAAGTTTACATAATAAGAGCTGCCACCGAACCAGTATTCCGAGTTTCCATATTTGGCATCCATATACCCGGCATCCTTATTCGCTTTCACCCAATTTTCCAAAATCAAATAATCTTCGGAAGCCAATGATTTCGTTACCGTCGGATCAAACAACCACTCGGTTCCATTATGTACAAAATTCACTTTTTCTTTCAGTTCAATATTGTTATTCAGAACCCATGTACCCTCCTTGAACAAATACTCGTCCACCTCCATCGTCGTTACCTTATTATAATATTTGTACATGACGGCTTTTGAATCCCCTTCCTGGGCATATGGAAATTTCTGAGCCAGGAACTGGGGCAGATAATTCTCCGGAGCATCCGAAGTGCTGAAGTTATCATGACTGCCCGGGCTTCCCATAGCGTCATAATCGGCAGGAGTCACTACAACCAATCTGCTATCTTCTTTAACCTTCCAAGCCGTTCCGTCAAACTGATACAATGCATTATAAGGCTTTTCATTCGTCGGAGCCAATACAGCCGATGAAATACTTACATTATCGAGCTGAACAGTCGTGGTTTTCGCCTTGGGCCCCTCGCCTACATAGCGGAACGCAACATAAACGCTTTTGCCATTGTATGCCTCCAGACCGGCTTTCCCTACATTCACAAAATTATCATTGTAACCGTTGGCAGGTCCTTCAGGGAAAGTGAACTGGTCTTTCACGCTAGTCCACTGTGCCATATCAATCGAACCATTTCCCGCATATGTATCGGAAACCAATACATCCAGACAATCCGCATTATAGTATCCGAACTTTATGTCGAAAGACAGTCCGGCATCTTTGCTCGTCACTGCTACTGCCGGAGAAACAAGCCAAGTATCCACCTCACCCTCAAAGCCATTGGCCGAGAATTGTGCGTAACCATTACTACTATAGTTTTTTCCCTGCCATTTTCTATCGCCTTTCAGAGTCACCTGCTCCCAGCCTTCCAACACGATATCCTCATTGGCCGTAACCGACTCAAAGTCCTGAGAGTACAAGTCCTCCCCTGTAAATTCAGGATCAACATCGTCATATTTGTAATCTACCAGCACAAGATCACCTTTTGCCGCATCCTTATACTGACCGGCCAGCCACTCGGGCAATACGGTAGCCGGAGCATGTGCCGGAGCCAGGAACTTCACGGGAGAGCCTTCGCCCCACAGGGCCTCATAATCCTTATCACCCAAAAAAGTATTAGTCACTGTCCTATACTCCAGTACGTAATCGGAAGGAGTATTCTGATAGTTATAGGTCACTCCTACCGAAGAGCCTTTCCCCCATGAAGGCAACATCTTCGCGATGATGGAAGGAACATACTTCTCGGCCGATGCAAACTCGTTCAAAGCCTTATCCGTCTTGACGGCATTCGCCAATGCTTTTTCAGCATCCGAAGTGGCAGCCTTCGCCGCCGCAGAGCTGATCGTTTCGTAATCGGCATCAGTCAGTACATATTCCGCCATCGTCTGGGTGTTCGTTGTACCTTCCGCATCGATTTCATTATAAATATCGTCCATGGGATCACATGCCGCAGCAAAGAATCCCAACAGAGACCATGCAATTAAATTATATTTTAACTTCATATTTATTGACTATTTTAGAGATTAAAAGATTACTTTAAAACCGGCAGACCATGTAGTACCGAAGCCGTAATATACCAATGCAGTTTTCCAGTCATGGTTCGTACCGTCCTTGGCATCGGCTATATATTCCGTATTAGTCAAATTATATACATTACTGTATACGATGGCACGGATATCTTTGGTGATATTGAAACGATAGTTCATACCCAAATCAATCGTACCATAATCCGGCAACTTCCAGGAGTCAATACCGGCGTCTGCTTCATTCACCCGGTTCTGAGGATCGAAGTCTGCATAGTTCTTGCCGAAGAAGTTGTAGTCGGCCGAGATTTTAAATCCTTTGAACGGTTCCCAAGAGGCGCTCAATGCGGAAGTGAGCTGTGCGGAGTTACCCACATGGACATCTTTCAGATAAGCGTCGTATGTTCCGATAGGATTATTCGCTTCATCATACATAGTGAAATGAATATCATCTTTCCATTTCCAATCGCCTAAAGAGAACATACCTTTCAATTCAAAGGACTTGACAGGACGGTAAGTCGCTTCCAGTTCCACACCCATGTGGACTGCGTCCAATCCTGTAAGGTTGGCATATTCCTGACCGATCTTACGGCGCAAGGACTTATCCATCCATTGAGTGTAATAACCATTCAATGCAATATTGACCTGTTCCGTGCTAAATCCATAACCCAATTCGAACGTAGTAATCTTTTCGTAGGGTACATCCTTTTCGGGAGCTGCCGTATTGCTTGCAAAGACAGAGTTGAAGAAAGGCGCGCGGGTAAAATATCCTGCATTGACAAATACATTGTGGTTGTCATTGAACTTATAGTTAAAACCACCCTTCACGCTCCAAGGCAGAAAATTCTGAAGGCTGGACACTCTGTCCAGTTTATCCGCACCCGTGGCAGAGTATCTTGAATCCGTACCACCACGGTCATCGTATCTATAAGCCTCTTCGGTCAATGATGCCGACAGGAATCCCGACCACTTATCGGTATTATATTCAGCCTGTGCAAAAACACCGCCCCAGAATATCTCTCCAATGCTATAGTAATTGAACTTGTCACCCACTTTCAGCAGCTGGTTCTTGGTTTGGAATGCCAGCGGCGAGGTCTGCAGATAGAACTCACCACCCAGCAAATCATCAATTTCCTCTGTATGATACCCTTTATAGTAACGTAAGTCAATACCTCCCGTAAGAGTCAGGTTCTCAGTCAGATGATTCTTATAGGAACTCAGCATGCCATACCAGTCATGGTCATTGACAGCATTGGTAAAGATCACCTGCGACCCGTTCTGAGAAGCCGCATTGGCAGCCATAGCACGCTCGTAGTCGAACAAACCGTCCGGAGTCATCATCGCACCGTCTTTAGGGCGGCCGGTGTTGTTATCAATAGTCAGCCAATTGCTCATCGCGCCACGGGCACGGCGTCCGCCGCCTGTAGCCATTGAGCCGTATAGAGAAGTGGTCAGTGTCGATTTCTCGTCGATAGTCCAGTAATGATTCAAAGAAACCTGAGGCTTATGATAATAATTATAGCCGTAACCGCTACCTACCGCTTCACCGTTGATATAACCATATCCGTTATTGAAACGTCCGCCGTCGGGGCTGTTCTTGTAATCCTCGATATAGTGCATGGTAGAGCGCTGGTTGTGCCACTGGGGAGCTCCGAAAGCTGTCAATGACAATTTATGATGATCGTTGATTACCTTCGAGATATTTCCAAAATAAGTCCATCCTTCATAATTGGTACCTTTCACGTAACCATCTCCCGTATTCAGCGACCCCATGAATGTAATAGCCCATCCGTTGTCCATCAATCCGGTAGAGAAAGAAACCGAATACTTGCGGAAACCGTCGTTACCGATACCGAAATAAGCTGATCCGCCTTTCTGGGCTTCGGTACTTTTAGTAACCATATTCATGGTTCCTCCCACAGAAGAAATACCTAAAGCTGACGCACCCAAACCACGCTGTACCTGGATAAACTGGCTCACATCAGACAAACCGGACCAGTTAGACCAATAAACCTTACCGTTTTCCATGCCGTTGATGGGCACACCATTGATCAGCACGCCCAGGTTGGATGAATCAAAACCACGCATATTGATACGGGAATCACCATAACCACCGCTTTCACGGGTTACATACACCGAAGGAACTGATTTCAGCAATTCGGGGAATTCCAGATTACCTATTTTCTCCTCTATCTTGGCCAGTTTCACGTTAGAAATAGGAATAGGGGTCTGACGGTCACTCTTTATAATAGAGGCAATAACACTGACCTCACCCAAACCAATAGCATCAGGAGACATCTTGACCTCACCCAAGTCTATCGTATTGCTTCCTTTTACTTGATGCGTAATTTCGTTGTACCCCAAGTACTTGAATATAAGAGTAGCCTTGGAAGAGGTAAGTTTCAACACAAAGTTACCGTCAATATCCGTTACAGTACCCAGTGTCGTACCGCTGACCGATACAGTGGCACCAATCAATGGCTCATTGTTCTCGGCATCTACTACTTTACCTTTTACTGTTCCTTGCGCAACAGCCGTAGCAGTGAAACAGATTGTCAGAACTGCCAACAGGAGGAAATGCTTTAGATGATTTCTCATAATTTTGTCTTTGATTTAAATTAATTAGTTAGTATTTCATTCCCAATAGGAAAGACAAAGATAAAACTTTAATTCATATAAATTGCATTTATATTAGACTATTTAAACGAAAAGGGTACTTTTTAGGCGGAATATGACAATTATGTTAAGAAAGGAACAAAGAGCCGCCTCAGGAGAGGGGAAAACTGCCCGGAAATTCCAGAGCAACTGCCACATGATTACTGTAGGGGGCAAATGGGCCGTGACCGCCGGTCCGGACAAATCAGGCCCGCCCCCTACAGCAAGACAACAGGTCATTTTCATTCAGACTCTCTCACTTCCCCAATGACAGAGCAAAAAGAAAACGAAAAAAACAGCCTTACAGGATATCCTTATGCTGCTTCATCCTCTCCCTCAGCGCCTCCAGCTTTTCGGCCTGTTTCTTCAGCTCGTACGCCTTTTCCTCGGCTGCCTCTTTCCGCTTCCAGTTATTGATATAGGCATCCACTCCCTCCTGCACTACGCGGCGGAACACCTCCTCGCCCTTCGCTTTCAGCAGATGGTCGGCAAAATGAATATAATAACTCACTTTCAAATCCACCCCCTTTTTAGGGAGGCGTAAGTATCCGGCCCCACATGCTCATCTCCGAGAACACGCACCTTCGTTATCTTCAACCGATTCATCAATAACTCTAAAAACTCTCCCAATTTGGGGAAACTGCACTCTGCATTAGACATTTTAAATTTGTTTTAAGTTGTAAAATATTAAATAAACCTCTTTTTTTTCACGTTACTTCACAATGGGACTGAAAGAAGAAAAAGCAGGATGCCTTTACAAGAGGTTACGGGCACGTTTCCACGATGCAACCCATTAACACGGCCCGTGCATAAGCTACTGATTGCCAATGCCGGAATCTTTATAAAAACAGTATTCCCCACGATAAAAAGTCTTTTGTCATACTACCTTTCCGGCCTCTCGCAGCCGTTACACCTTCCATCCCGTCATTTAATCCGTTCTTCCTACCTTCGGGAAGAAATTCAGAGGACGCAAAAAAAATGCGGATGCAAAATTAATACTTTTTAAATAAAACGAATCATGAATCAAGAACGTAAACTATCTTTTTTCCTTCCCCCCATCTCGCCGGTGAAGGACGCTAACGGGAAAAACGTGACGCCTGCCACGCTCGTCCCTCACAAGGAACTGACCTTGGAGGAAGTATGGAACATAGTCACCGGCAGCCCGCGGCTGAAGAAACTGACCGAAGCCGCAGCCGCCGCATACGGTGACGAGAAGGAGTACCGCAGGCTGAAACAGAGCACCCTGCCATACGTCACCCCCTGCGGAACTTTCAGCTACCGCCGGAGCGACCGGCTGCTGGCTCCTTCGGGATTGAGCATACTGGATCTGGATCATCTGGACAGCCGCGAGGAGGCCGAAAGGATGCGCCGGCAGTTGTTCGACGACCCTTTCCTGCTGCCCGAACTGGTGTTCGTAAGCCCCGGAGGACACGGCGTGAAGGCTTTCGTGCCCTACGATCTCGACCGGACAAGCGACGTGAAACAGAATGCGGCCGAGAACATCTACTGGCTGATGGAATACGCCCGCCTGAGGTATGGCGACTGCTCGGACAAAGACAAGGGCAAAGGAGTGGACTACTCGGGCAAAGACCTGGTGCGGGCCTGCTTCCTGTCGCATGACGAAAGGGCCTTGATGAGAGTCAAGACGCCCATGGGCTAATGTGCCAATCCCCATGCGGAACAGAACGCGGCCAACGGGCATAGCAGCACACGGGCCAACGGGCCGCTTATTCAGAATCATTCAGAAACGAGGTATTCTTATACCGAAACCCAATTAACATAAAAAGGAATATGAATCATTACAAAAACAATCTTTTGGAAGCACTGCACCGCCTGACGGAGGCGGTACAGGCATCACACGCGGACATCGCGCCCACCTATCTGGAATACACCCAACTGGCATTTGCCATCGCCACGGACTGCGGCGAGGCGGGCCGTGCGGATTTCATGAGCCTGTGCAGCCTCTCGCCCAAGCATGACAGTGCGGCGGCGGAGAAACTGTTCAGCAACGCCCTGCACACCTGCAAGGGCGACATCCACCTGGGAAGCGTGTTCCACCTGGCGGAAATGTGCGGAGTGAGAGTCGCCCCCTCTCACAAAAACGCAGACGCAGACGCAGCAGACGCAGGTCCTTTTTTCTCACACACGTGCGCGCGATATAATAAGGTGGAGAATGAAGAAAAAGAAACAGGAAAAAAGAAGCACGAGGAAGAGGAAAAGGAAATGAAGGGAACGGAACCCCTCTCTCCCCTACCCTACTTTCCGCAAGATCACGACTGGCCCGAACCGCTGAAGAGCATCCTCTCCTTTGCCAAGACCCCGGCACAGCATGATGTGCTCCTGCTGGGAGCAATGACGGTGCTGGGCGCCTCACTGTCGCACATCGTACGCTGCAAGTACGGGGACAAATGGCAGTATCCCTGCCTGCAGACCTTCATCACGGGCCATGCCGCCGCAGGGAAGAGTGTACTGGTATGGGTACGCAAACTCATAGAGCCCATACACGAGGAAATACGCCGGCAGGTGGCGGAGAGCATGAAAGTTTACCGCAAGGAGCTAAGAGCCTACGAAGCGCTGGGGAAGGCACGCAAGGACAAGGAGCCGCCCGTGGCGCCGCCCAACCGCATGTTCATCATCCCCGGCAACAACACGGGCACGGGACTGCTGCAAAACCTGATAGACTCGGACGGAACGGGGATTATCTGCGAGAGCGAGGCGGACACCGTATCGACAGCCATAGGGACGGAATTCGGCAACTGGAGCGACACGCTGCGCAAGGCGTTCGACCACGACCGCCTGTCCTACAACCGCCGCACAGACCGGGAATACAAGGAAACCACCGCCTGTTACCTGTCCGTACTCCTCTCGGGCACGCCCGCACAGATAAAGCCGCTCATCTCCTCGCCGGAGAACGGACAGTTCTCGCGAAACATATTCTATTACATGCCCCGTGTAGGCGAATGGAAAGACCAGTTCGGCGAAGATGAACTGGACGTGGAAGCAGAGTTCATCCGGATGGGACACGAATGGAAGGCCAGCAGGGACGAGCTGAAGAAGAAAGGACTGTTCACCCTGAAATTCACCCAGCAGCAGAAAGATGAGTTCAACGGGCACTTCAGCGCCCTGTTCTACCGCTCTTCTCTAGTGACGGGCGAAGAGATGTCTGCTTCGGTGATGCGTATGGGGACCATCCTGTGCCGCATGATGTGTATCACGGCGCTGCTGCGCAGTCTGGAAATTCCCTCGCTGGCCGTACCGGATCCCACTATAAACCCCGAAAACCTGAAGGACGGTATCATCACCCGGCATAACCTGTCCATCACCGATGAGGACTTCCGCGCCGTGCTGGCTTTGTGCGAGCCCCTGTACCTTCATGCCACGCACATACTTTCGTTCCTGGACAAAAGTACGGAACTGAACAGCCAGGGAATAGCGGACCGTGAGATGCTGTATGCGTCCCTGCCGCAAGAATTCACCAAACAGATGGTGATGGAGCAAGCGGAGAAGCTGAATATCCCGGTCAACACCGCACGCAGCTGGATACAGCGCCTGAGGGAAAAAGGCGCGCTGGATATGATGATGGTGAAAGGGAAAGGAGTCTACTCAAAAAAACAAAGGTAACAAAGAAAACACGCGCACATGCATATATTAAGGTACGTGCGCGTGTGTGGGAAAAAAGGACCTGCGTCTGCTGCGTCTGCGTCTGCGTTTCGCATCTCCGGTTGTGATGCCGGTATTCCCGTGGATCTCCCTGTGCTCCCGGAGAATCCCCGGCATTCCCGTGGCTCTTCCAGCATCCTCAGGGCTCCCCCAACGCCTCTACGATAAGTTTCACCTCAAGGGGCAGGAAAGTGTGTGACAGCTCATTGTATCCGGCAGCCCGCATCGCCCCCATCAGTCCCGGCTTGCGGTCTATCCAGCGCATCAGTTTGCGCCGTGCGGCACTCTCGGTAATATCGGGACTGTAGCACAGGGCCAGTTCGCTTTTCCCGTAACTTCTTATCTGAAAATTCTCCATGTATGTTCGTTTTGTTTTGATACAAATATACCCTTTTTCCGGCAGACCGTCAAACATTATGAACAGCGAATCGCGTCAAATCGCGTCAAATCGGACCATTCCGCACCCTATCGCACCTTATCGCGTCATTGCCCTTTCCGCACATCGTATCTTTGTAATGTCGGGACGATGAAGGCGAAAGATCTATAATCTTACAGCCGTAAGATATAGGATCTTACACGTGAAAGATAGGGTTCTTTCAGCAGTCGGCAACCAGTGGCAGACGGTTAATGGACAGTGACTGACGGCTGACTTACTTCATTCCCCGGCAACAGTGTTTCTTAATTCTCAATTATCAACTTTTAATTTTAACAGACTATGGTAAATTACAGTATCGTTATGCGTAGCAATCCGATGGACGTGGATGCCGCCAAGAAGGCCTACGCCAGTGCACAGTATGCTGAAGTGATGGACATCAACCGCTTTGCCGAGCACATTGCCAGCCACGGCTGTGTGTACAAGCGTGCGGACATCGTGGCTATCCTCACCATGGCAGTGGACTGCATGAGGGAACAGCTTCTGGGAGGACAGAAGATACAGTTGGGCGACTTGGGGGATTTCTCCATCAGCATCAACAGTATAGGAGCGGAAAGCGCTGCCGACTACAATCCTGCCATCCACGTCAGAAAGCTGAATGTGAACTGGAGTGCCGGAACACGTTTCCAGAACTTGCAGGAGGAAGCCGTGTTCAACCTGGTGGCCACGCGCAAAGCGGCCCGACTGGTGGTGAAGGCGCTGAAAGCCGGAAAGACCAGTGTGGATCTTACCGGAGAGGCGAAGGAGCCGGAAAACGGAGGACAGGCCTGACGGAACCCCTGTATGACGGAAGCAAGGCACAACGCTAAAGGCACGACGCTAAAAGGCTGAATGTGCCCCTGTGACAAGCCGTTTTCATTGGGGTACATTCAGCCCTTGGCTTCCATTACAATTCACTTATTATCAACCTCTAAAACAAAATTCCAATGAGTTCAAGAACAAAGAAAAACACCTGGACACTGATTCTGAAAGTAATTATCACCGTAGCCACCGCCGTTGCCGGCGCACTCGGCCTGAACGCCTGTATCTGATGATCATGAGAACCATCACCCTGATTATTATCCACTGCTCCGCCACCCCTGAGGGGCGGAGGCTGGATTTTGAGACTTGCCGCCGGGACCACATCCGCCACCGGGGCTTCACGGACATAGGATATCATTTCTATATCACCCGTGACGGAGAGATTCACCGCGGACGACCTCTGGAAAAGGTGGGAGCGCATTGCAAGAACCATAACCGGCATTCTATCGGCATCTGCTATGAGGGAGGACTCTCGGCGGACTGCACACCTGCCGATACGCGTACTCTGATGCAGAA
>ENA-ORLB01000875-ORLB01000875.1-human-gut-metagenome-genome-assembly--contig:-NODE-875-length-10623-cov-6.04145_pt1 | contig 10623 bp, 10 predicted proteins | sample MGYA00243064_ERZ508817 | MGnify/ENA primary metagenome ERZ508817 (study PRJEB26277, sample SAMN04329836) | human gut metagenome | biome: human-associated habitat | host: Homo sapiens | place: USA... | reverse complement strand
GACTGGCGCTTCAAGACCCATCTGGCAAACCTGCCCATCTACTACGAGTACAAGGCTGACGGCATCGGCTCCACCGACGCCATCAAGGGCACCTACCTCGACAACTACAAGAAGATCTGGGACCTGTACATCACCGACTCTACCTGCGACCCCAAGCTGCTGGCTTCCAAGACCGGCAACGACGCCGTGGCTGAGTTCGTGGGCAAGAAGGCCGTCTTCTACCAGAACGGCACCTGGGCTTACAATGACGTGAAGGATCTGGGCGACGACAACCTGGGTATGCTGCCCATCTACATCGGCGCTGAGGGCGAGGAGAACCAGGGCCTGTGCACCGGCTCCGAGAACTTCTGGTGCGTCAACAACACCTCCTCCGATGAGGACATTCAGGCTACTCTGGACTTCCTGTACTGGTGTGTCACCTCTGAGGCCGGCACCAGCGCGATGGCTGACAAGATGGGCTTCGTCATCCCCTTCAAGAAGGCTAAGGACTCCACCAACCCCCTCATCGGCATCGCCAACGATTACGTTGCTGAGGGCAAGACCAGCGTTGACTGGTGCTTCTCCACCATGCCTTCCGAGGAGTGGAAGAACGGCGTCGGCTCTGCACTGACTGCTTATGCAGCAGGCACTGGCAGCTGGGACGATGTGGTCACCGCCTTTGTGGACGGCTGGGCCAAGGAGTACAAGCTGGCCAACGGCTAAACGTTCTCCTTCTTCCGCAGTAGCTGGATAACGGGGAGGCGGGCGATGTGTTCGCCCGCCTCCCCTTCTTTTTCAGGAGGTATATCATGCAAAAGGCCATCAGTAAATATTGGCCGGTGTTCGTACTGCCCACTCTGCTGGCGTTCATCATCGGCTTCATCTGGCCCTTCATCTGGGGCATCTATCTTTCCTTCCAGCGTTTCACCACCGTGAGCAAGACCACCTTCGTGGGCCTGCAGAACTACATCAACGTCTTTTCGGACGAGACCTTCCTCCACGCCTTCAGCTTTACGGCGGCGTTCACCGTGGTGTCCACCGTTCTCATCAATGTCTGCGCCTTCGCCATCGCGCTGGTGCTCACCCGCGGCATCCGCGGCACCAACATCTTCCGCACCGTCTACTTCATGCCCAACCTGATCGGCGGCATCCTGCTGGGCTACATCTGGCAGATCCTGCTCAACGGTGTGCTGGCCAACCTGCAGAAACCTCTGCTGGCGCTGGATGCCAAGGCCGGTTTCGTCGGTTTGGTCATCCTGATGTGCTGGCAGCAGATCGGCTACATGATGATCATCTACGTCGCGGGTCTGCAGAGCGTCCCCGGCGACCTCATTGAGGCTGCGAAGATCGACGGCGCAAACGACCGTGAGATCCTGTTCAAGATCAAGATCCCGATGGTCATGCCCAGCGTCACCATCTGCACTTTCCTCACTCTGACCAACAGCTTCAAGCTGTTCGATCAGAACGTGGCCCTGACCGCCGGTGAGCCTGCCAACGCCAGTGAGATGCTGGCCCTGAACATCTACAACACCTTCTATGGCCGCTCCGGTGCTCAGTGGAAGGGCATCGGCCAGGCAAAGGCCGCGGTGTTCTTCCTCATCGTCGTGATCATCTCGCTCATCCAGCTCAAGTTTACCCGTTCCAAGGAGGTGCAGCAGTAATGCCGAAAGATAAAAAAATGTGGGACAACATCCTCACTGTCATCATGAGCCTGCTGTGCCTGCTCTGGATCTACCCCATCGTCCTGATCTTGCAGAACAGCCTGAAAATAGAAGGCACCTTCACCACTTCCACCGTCTTCAAGCTGCCTACGGCTGAGACCTTCGCGGGCCTTAGCAACTACATCTACGGCGTCACCAAGATGGGCTTTCTGTCCAGCCTGGGCTACAGCCTCGTCATCACCGTGTCCAGCGTGGCTCTCATCCTGCTGTGCTGCTCCATGACCGGCTGGTACCTTACCCGCGTGAACAACAAGCTGAGCAAGTTCATGAATCTGCTCATCGTCTTCTCCATGGTCGTCCCCTTCCAGATGGTCATGTTCACCCTGTCCAAGACCGCCGACACCCTCAATCTGAACACCCCCTGGAACATCTGCATCATCTATCTGGGCTTCGGTGCCGGTCTGGCCGTGTTCATGTTCACCGGCTTCATGAAGAGCGTCCCCATCGAGATCGAAGAGGCTGCCATGATCGACGGCTGCAACCCGATCCAAATCTTCTTCAAGGTCGTCTTCCCCATCCTCAAGCCCACCATGATCTCCACCGCCATCCTTGAGACGATGTGGGTCTGGAACGACTACCTGCTGCCCACGCTGGTGCTGGACATCAAGAAGTACCGCACCATCCCCATGGCTATCCAGTATTTCCGCGGCGGCTATGGCCGCGTCGAGCTGGCCCCCATGATGGCCTGCATCATCATCGCCATCATCCCCATCATCATCCTTTACATGACCTGCCAGAAGTACATCATCGAGGGTGTCGTGGCAGGCGCTGTCAAGGGTTAAAACAAGGAGGTTCCAGCCATGCGTGCAAGCGGCATTCTGATGCCCGTCTTCAGCCTGCCGGGTCCTTACGGCATCGGCACGCTGGGAAATGAAGCCTTTGCCTTCGTCGATTTCCTTGCGGCTGCAAAGCAGACCTACTGGCAGATCCTCCCCATCGGCCCTACGGGCTACGGGGACAGCCCCTACCAGAGCTTTTCTGCCTTTGCCGGCAACCCTTACTTTATCGATTTTCGTCTGTTGGCAGCGGACGGCCTCCTCACCGAGGCTGAGCTGCCCGCGCCCCAGCCGGTGGGTCCCGTCGATTACGGTGCGCTCTACCAGCAGCGGCCCGTGGTACCTACCATCAGCGGCCCGTGGGACGCCATAAAGCGGCTGACCGCCTGCTGGCTTCCCCTACCCCGGCCTATGAGGCTTTCTGTGAGGCCCAGAGCGGCTGGCTCGAGGACTATGCCCTCTTCATGGCCGTCAAGGCCGAGCAGGGGCAGGCCGGTCTCGCCGACTGGCCCGACGACCTGCGCACCCGGGAGCCTGCGGCCCTCACCGCCGCCAAAGAGCGGCTGGCCGCCGAGGTGGACTACTACAAAGCCGTGCAGTTCTTCTTCTACACCCAGTGGAACACCCTCAAGGCCTATGCCAACAGCCACGGCATCCAGCTGGTGGGCGACATCCCCATCTACGTCAGCCCCGATTCCAGCGACCTCTGGACTCACCCGGAGCTGTTCCAGACCGACGGCGCCGTCCACCTGACCAGCGTTGCCGGATGTCCGCCCGACGCCTTTGCCGCCGACGGTCAGCTCTGGGGCAACCCGCTCTATGACTGGCCCCGCCACGAGGCCGAAGACTTCCGCTGGTGGAAGCAGCGCATCAAGCACGCCACTTCCATCTACGACGTCGTCCGCATCGACCATTTCCGGGGCTTCGAGAGCTACTACTCCATCCCCGCCGGGAACAAGACCGCTGCAGGCGGTCACTGGGAGAAAGGCCCTGACCGCGCTTTCATCGACGCCATGCACAAGGCTCTGGGCGAGGGCGGCATCATCGCCGAGGACCTGGGCTATCTGACCCCCGAGGTCAAGGCCATGCTGGCCGCAAGCGGCTACCCGGGCATGAAGATCATGCAGTTCGCCTTCGACAGCCGCGAGCCGGGCAACTACCTGCCCTACACCTACCCCCGCAACAGTGTGGTCTACACCGGCACCCACGACAACGTGACCGCCGAGGGCTGGCGTCAGAGCGCCAGCGCCGAGGATGTGGCCTATGCCTGCCGCTACCTGCGCTGCGCACCCGAAGACCTCACTGAGGCCATGATCTGCGCCTGCCTTTCCTGCGTGTCGGACATGGCTGTCATCCCGATGGCCGACTGGCTCCATCTGGACGCTGATGCCCGCATCAACACCCCCAGCACCCAGGGTGCCAACTGGCAGTGGCGGCTCACCCAGCCGCTCACCCCGGCCCTCAGCGCTCACATCGCTGAGCTGACCACACTGTACCACCGTGTGCCGGGCGAAGAACTTTAAGTTTTCCCCATTTTTCTCCGATTCATCCTGATAGCAGCAGCGCCCTGCCTGCCGTCCCCTCACCGGACAGCAGCCGGGGCGCTGCTGTTTTTGCGTTTTTCTTCAAATTTCACACAACATTTTTTCGGAGTCTCCGGCCTGCTTTGCTCTTTATATTTTATCGTTTTTTCGTTTGTTTCTCCTGGATTTTCCGTTTCGGAGTCCCAAATCCCGTTCCGATTATGTTTTTTCGCTCTCTTGTTGTTTTTGGGCAATTATGCTATAATTCAGGTAACTTAGTCCCCGTCTGTGGACGGAGCGCATGTGCGAAAGGAGCATTCCCACTATGGAACTTACATATCAGAGCCCGCTGATGCCGGCTTCCTACACTGCCCTCTCTGCCGATGAAATGACCTATATTGATGGCGGTGCCATCCAGATAGGCTCTTATCTCATCGAATTCCATCCCGAGGCCCTGCTTCAGTCTGTGGTCAACTTCACGGTCAACTTTGGCCAGCTGATGGGCAAAGCCGCCCTCGGCACAGCCGTTGGCGGCCTCATCCTGATGCACAAGGATGGTCTGACTCTGTCCCAGTCGGTCTCCTATTACTGGGATGGCCAGAACAAGGCCGGCAAAGCTGCCACTGTGGCGGTCGGCGCTCTCGCTGGCTGGTACGGCGCAATGCAGGCTATCCAGATCTATAACACGGTCAAGTCCATCTTCATCGAGCTCAAGAATGCTTACGCGCAGACCAAGGCAAATATTGCCGCGTCCCAGCAGCAGGATGCCGGCATCACTGACCCCATCGTGGCTGCAGCTGCCTGAGTCTGTTTGATTTGACGGAGTGATAGAAAGGAGTCGTTTATGAAACGCATCCAGATGCCTTCTTCCTATGCTGTTGTACCGGACGGAGAAAAAGCCCTTCTTGGCGGCGGCGGCGCATTTCGTGACGCATGGACCTCATTTACGGACCATCTCCGTTTCACTGATTTCTTCTTTAGAGGTGGACTGCTCTCTCTCTCCATCTCGTTCATTCCGAAGCTGCTGTTCAAACCGAGCAAGGCTGCAGAAGACCTTCAGACCTACAAGAACGATATGAGCGCTCTGCGTGCAGACGCAAAGTCTCAGCGCGGCTGATTTTTCCTGAAATCAAAAATGCCCTGCGGCGGTGGATCCTCACCATGCCGCAGGGCATTCTTTTTGTGTTTTACATGACCCGCACGGTTCCCTGTTCTCGCAGCGAGAGCAGATAGCAGCAGCCCGGGCCGAACAGCGCCTCCATCGCAGCGCAGTAGCGCTTTACCAGCGCATCCGGTACAAAAGCCTGGATCGTTCCGGCAAAGCCGCCGCCCTGCATCCGCCATGCACCGCCGGTGCCTGCAAGGATGCTCTGGCTGATAGCCAGCGCCGCCGACAGCCCCTGATGCTTCGGCGAAGAAACACAGTAGACATTCTGGCAGCACTCAAAGGACGAGTGGCCGCTCTTCTCCACCAGCCGGGCAAAGGCGGCAAAGTCTCCTGCCACAAGAGCATCTCTCTGGGCAAGGGTACGGGCATTCTCCTCAAAATAGTGGATGGCACGCAGCACGGCGCGGTCGCCGCATTGTTCCCGCAGACGGGGCAACTCCTGCCAGAAGTGTTTCTCCTCCACCTCGCCCAGCACCTTGCCGCCCAGACAGGCTGCCACGGCTTCCATCTCGTTCCGGATGGCCGCGAACTCGCCGGTCAGCTCGCTGTGGCTGGCGCGGGTATCGGTGACGCAGAGGGTCATGCCCTCGGGCAGGACGCCGTCCGCATGTATCTTCTCAATTTTCGGTGCCGTCGGGTCGGCAAAATCCGCAAAGAGCACCCCGCCCACGGCGCTGGTCAGCTGGTCCAGCAGGCCGCTGGGCTTGCCGAAGTAGGTATTCTCCGCAAACTGGCAGATGCGGGCCAGCGCAGGGGCGTCCAGGCCGCAGCCATATTCCGTGTTAAGGATAATGGCCACGCCCATCTCAAAGGCTGCTGAGCTGGACAGTCCCGAGCCCCGCAGCACATCGCTGGCCGTGTAGGCATCGAAGCCGCCCACATCGCAGCCCTTTCCCCGGAAGCCCTCCGCGATGCCCCGGATGAGGCTGGCCGAGTGGGTGCTCTCCCCCTGCTGCGGCTCCGCTTCGGTCAAATCAATGACGTCCAGCTTGTTGAAGCCACGGGACTTGACCCGGATGAAGCCATCCTCGTTCCGGGACGCCACCGCCACAAGGTCCAGCGTGACCGCACCCGCAAGGCCGTAACCGTGCTGGTGGTCGGTGTGGTTGCCGCCAAGCTCTGTGCGGCCCGGGGCCGAATAGACCTGCACCTGCCGCCCCGGCCCATAGTAAAGCTCAAACTGCTCAAGGGCCGCATCATAACGGCTGCGCTGGCGGGCCAGGACCTCCTCGCTGCCGCCGTAGAGCGCGGCCAGCGCAGCGTCCCACCTCCCTGCTGCGATCTGTTCTCTGAGCTGCCTGCTGGTTGCCATCCAGAACCCCTCCCTGCACTCTCTGCAATGTTCGGTTTGTTACCGCTATTGTAATGCATCTGCTGCCATTTTGCAATTTCAACCCGCAAAAAAAGTAATTTTCGGTGTCCAGCCCAAAGAATAAGATGTACTTTTGTTGAATTTGCGGGGGCAGATGTGGTATACTCAGGCTATAGAGCCAACAGGCAGGAGGGAACCGCAATGGCAGACGTCTACAAGCAGTCGTTCAAGCAAAACTACACCAACAATATCGAGCTGTCCATCTTCAACTGCGGTCTGGAGCGCTGTGCTCCGGGGCAGACCTGGGGTCCCGGCATCCGGGACCACTACCTCATCCATCTGGTCGTCTCGGGCAAGGGCGTGTTCGAGGTCGGAGGACGCACCTACGAGGTCGTACCGGGCGATCTGTTCTTTGCCCGCCCCAGCCAGCTCATCCGCTATACTGCCGACGAGGCCCAGCCGTGGGAGTACAGCTGGGTCGGCTTCAACGGCGCCTGCGCCCACAAGCTTGCGGCGCAGCTGCCTTTCACCGACACTGCTCCCGTCCATCACACCCAGGACCTGGAGGGGATGCGGGCGGCCCTGAGCAGCATCTACTCTTCCCGCGGCCTGCAGCCCCAGGACGAGGCCGCGATGGTGGGCTATCTCTACCTGTTCATCGCCGCCCTGATGCGGGAGACCAGCGAGAGCCGCCCCCACAGCACCTCTTCTTCCAGCCAGTATGTCCTGAACGCCATCAAGTACATCCAGTTCAACTACTCCCACGACATCTCCATCGACGATGTCGCCAAGAGCGTCGGCGTCTCCCGGAGCCATCTGTACCGGGTGTTCATGCTCAATGTGGGCAAGAGCCCCATCGACTATCTGACCGAATACCGGGTCAACGAAGCCTGCAAGCTGCTGCGCAGCGGCACGCTGTCCATCGCCGAGGTGGCGGCATCGGTGGGCTTCCTCGACCAGTTCTATTTTTCGCGGGTGTTCAAGCGCGCCAAAGGTGTGCCGCCCAGCAAGTATATGACTTCGCAGGCTGACGCAGACGTCCAGCCCGCCCCTGACGAGACATAAGGAGAGATCATTCCATGCCCTTACAGAAAAACCAGCTTCTCACCCTCCGCATCGAGCGTCTTTCCAGCGACGGCAGCGGCGTTGCCCACTCGCCGGAGGGCGAGGCCGTCTTCGTCCCGGGTACTGCCCCCGGCGATGAGGCTCAGGTGCGTATCGTCAAGGACTGCGGCCGGTATGCCTTCGGCATCCTGGACAAACTGCTCACCCCTTCGCCTGACCGCATCCCGGTGGACTGTGCTGTCGCCGGCCCCTGCGGCGGGTGCAGCCTGCGGCACATGGACTACGCCGCCGAGCTGCGGTCCAAGCAGGAGAGCGTCGCCGACGCCTTCCGCCGCATCGGCGGACTGGATGTGCCGGTGCTGGATGCCCTTCCCTCCCCTGAGGTGGACCGCTACCGCAACAAGGTACAGTTCCCGGTGGGCCGCGACAAAAACAGTGCGCCCTGCATCGGCTTTTACGCCGGCCGCACCCACCGCATCGTCCCCTGCCCCGATTGCAAATTACAGCCCGGCGTCCTGAACGACATCGGCAACGCGCTCTGCAGCTTCTTCGCCGCCCACGGCATCCAGCCCTACGACGAGGAGAGCGGCAAGGGCCTTGTTCGGCATATCTTCCTGCGCCGGGGTACACACAGCGGCCAGATCATGGTCTGCCTCGTCTGCACCCGCCCGAAGTTTCCCCACAGCGAGGAGCTCGTGGCCGCGCTGCGGGAGCAGTTCAGCGATATTGCGTCCGTCCTCATCAATGTCAACGCCAAAAAGACCAATGTCATCTTGGGTGAAGAGACCGTCTCGCTCTACGGCCCGGGCTACATCGAGGATACTCTTTGCGGTGTGCCGGTCCGACTCGGCCCCCTCTCCTTCTATCAGGTCAACACACTGGCCGCTGAGCGGCTCTACGGCATCGCTGCCGAGTACGCCCAGCTGGAACCCTCGGACGTTCTGCTCGACCTCTACTGCGGCATGGGTACCATCGGTCTCTCCATGGCCGACCGCTGCCGGGAGCTCATCGGCGTGGAGATCGTGCCTGAGGCTATTGACAGCGCCAAGGCCAACGCCGCCCGGATGGGCGACGCCGTCGCCGCCAAGAGCCGCTTCTTCTGCGCCGACGCCGGTCAGGCTGCGGCCCGCCTCGCCGCTGAGGGCCTGCGGCCTGATGTCATCATGCTCGACCCGCCCCGCAAGGGCTGCGACGAGACGACTCTTTCCGCCGTCGTCCAGATGTCCCCCCGCCGGGTGGTCTATGTCAGCTGCAACCCCTCCACCGCCGCAAGAGATGCCGCATGGCTCGAAGAGCATGGGTATCATGCGGAGAAGGTGCAGCCGGTGGACCTTTTTCCACGAACGAAGCACGTCGAGGCGATAGTTTCGCTACAAAGAGAAATCTAGTGGAAATCATCCGCTTTACGTTGTTTTCTCGTCATGTTGTGTTCGATGGCGAGGGCGATAAACTCCGCAATAAACGCATTGAAAATCACATCACCGTTTCGGTGGTAATTGATATGGAGTGCGGAAACACAAAGAATTGAATATCTAACAATCGGCATAGCCGCAGACTTTCACAAAAAGCCTGCGGCTTTTTCTTTGCCCAAAAACAGAAAGGAGGCATCCGTGAAATGGCAGTTTTTCGGGTAGAAAAGAACAGCGGCTACACGGTCATGTCAAACCACCACCTGCGGAACAGGGCCTTGTCCCTGAAAGCCAAAGGTCTTTTATCCCAAATGCTCTCCCTGCCGGAAGATTGGGACTACACCCTGCAAGGGCTGGCCCGTATCAACCGGGAAAGCATCGACGCGATACGGCAGGCCATCCGGGAACTGGAACAGGCGGGCTACATCCAGCGTTCCAGAGAACGGGACGAGAAAGGGCGGCTGCGTGGTGCAGACTATGTGATTTTCGAGCTGCCGCAGCCCGTTCCTGCATCGGTTTCACCTACATTGGAAAATCCAACGTTGGAGAATCCCACGCAGGAAAACCCTACGTTGGAAAATCCAATGCAATTAAATAAAGATAAACTAATTACAGAAAAACAAAAGAAAGAGGGATTAAATACCGATTCCATTCCTATCCATTCCCCAAACCCCTTGCCTTTGGACGAGGACGAGGCAGCGGCACCGCCGCCGGAACGGACAGGAAGCCGAAAGGAAACGGCCTATCAAATCTACCGGGACCTGATTTTGGAGAACATCGAGTATGACACCCTCACCCAGAATCCCCGGATAGACCGGGAACAGCTGGACGAAATCGTGGACATCCTGCTGGAAACGGTCTGCACTTCCCGCAAGTCCATCCGGGTGGCCGGGGACGATTACCCGGCAGAGTTGGTCAAGGCAAAGTTCCTGAAGCTAGACAGCCATCACATCGAGTTCGTCATGGACTGCCTGCGGGACAACACCACCAAAGTCCGCAACATCAAGCAATACCTGCGGGCTATGCTCTTTAACGCCCCCAGCACCATCAACAGCTACTATGCGTCCCTTGTGGCGCACGATATGGCGCAGCCTGATTGGGGCCGCCCGCCCAACACCTGACCGAAAGGAGCGTCCACCCATGAGAACACTTTACCTGCGGCGGCTGGTGGTTCCACCCTAGCTGCCGCTCTGAATTTTCTGCAACAAGGAGGGATTCATATTGCAGGAAGAAGTCACCCAGAAAACTATTGCCCTGTCCATGAAAACGGGCAAGCTCACCGCCCAAGCGTTGCAAGCTGCGCTGAAAAAATATTTGCAGCACCGGGCCAAGGGGCCAAAGCTGCACCACGGCAAGCAAAGCCTGAAACAGCTGAAAGCCCACGGCGCAGCCCTGACCAACATTGAAGTCACGGAGGCGAACATCGGGGCGTTCAAGCCCTGCGCCAAGAAGTACGGCGTGGACTTCACCTTACGCAAGGACAAGACCACCCAGCCGCCCCACTACATCGTAATCTTCAAGGCCAAGGATGCGGACAATCTGGAACAGGCGTTCCGGGAGTTCACGGCCGAAACGCTCTCCAAGGAGCAGTGGCCCTCCATCCGCAAGGTGCTAACAGCAGCCAAGCAGAAAGCGGCCCAGCAGCCGAAACGCGCTAAAGAAAAAATTAA
>ENA-ORLB01000866-ORLB01000866.1-human-gut-metagenome-genome-assembly--contig:-NODE-866-length-10699-cov-3.03711_pt1 | contig 10699 bp, 10 predicted proteins | sample MGYA00243064_ERZ508817 | MGnify/ENA primary metagenome ERZ508817 (study PRJEB26277, sample SAMN04329836) | human gut metagenome | biome: human-associated habitat | host: Homo sapiens | place: USA... | reverse complement strand
CGGGGGATTCGAGGATATACCTCATGGGGGACGGGCCATGATGAAGTAATTGCTAAAATACCAGCGATGGTATAACATACGCTCCATAAAGGAACTGATAGAACGATGGGCACCCCGCGATGAGAATGACACGGCGGCTTACGTACGATGGGTATGCCGGGAGATGCAAATGCCGGACTGTTGCCGGCTAGACCTGTCGGACAAGGGAACGATGTGCGCCCTAGTGGATGCCATGTGCTACATGGAGAACGGTGAGCGTATCCCTATGGAAGACATCGAGGCCGGCTGGGAACTGATGTGAGAGTGGTATTGTTTATGCGAGCTCCCTTTTGGATAGCGAATCATGGAATATGTCGTTATCAAGAGGTCGGGTGTGCTGGCAGAAATGGTGGCTCCCTGCGCTGGCTGACCCGTGCGCCGCAGCGATTTTGCTCGTAGCAATTACAGAGATCAAGAGCGACAGGTATTGGAGAGCTTGGATACCTCTATGGATGTACGGCTTGCCAGTTCCAACACCGTGCGAGATCGGTGGAGAAACATCCGGATCATACGAAGGGAATTCGACCTTGAGCGGCAGCCGGACGAAAACGGCCGATACCCGGTCAAGGCGGAAACGACACTCGAAGGCGAGGAACATGAGAACGAGCGAAAAGAAGAAGCGGAAAGCCAAAAGAAAGAGGAGAACGAGAACGTTTTCGCCCGGTCGGAAGCCAGCCATGAGGAAGAGCGATCCGGAGATACCGAACTCAACTCCGATATCGGCAAGAACGCCCTCGGGTGGTGGGCGCTCGGCGTAACGATGGTTCTGGCCTTGGTAATCTTTTTAAGATGGAGATATGGAAAAAAGGATAAAACAAAGTGATGTCTGGGCTGTCATGCAGCAAAAGGATGACCGGGGACGATACAAGATGGTCGCGTTCTCGTAGGTGCGGGTGAATGAAAGCCGGGAGGGAAATGGCTCTCCCGGCTCGATCGAGAGTTATGAGGTAGCGTACTTGAGCCCGATCCACGCCAAGGGAAGCACGGTAAACATCCGGATTCGGGGCGAACGGTTCCCACGGAAGTTCATCCGTTGCATGATCATCCGGATTAACGGTAAAAAAATATACGCATAATGGGACGCAAGAACGTATTTCTAATGGGTGACACCGCTTTCCTCCCCGGAGCGAAAGCGGCGGTGGTCATGACCGAGGACGTAGGTTTTCTGGAGGATAAAAAATTCACGGCCACGGTCATTACCCCGGCCAAAGGATCTTCCGTCAAGAAAGAGGTCAGGTTTGTCCCGTTCGGTCACCAAGACAAGTTGCCCGTAAGGATCACGAAAAAGATCGCCGACAACACCATCGTAGGCAGCAATATCGAGATCAAGGCGAACATGGCCTACGGCGATGGGTTGATGGTCTGCCGGAGGGTGAAGAATCCGGAGACCCAAAAGATCGAGCTGGAGGAACTTACCCCGGAAGAGGCTCCGGAGATATTCCAGTTCATATCGGACAGCAACTACTTACGGGTAATGTCCGAGCTGGCCAACGATCTGGTCGTATTCTCCGACTCTTTCGTCTATCTGGCTTTTGGCAAACGGAAGGCCGGAGAGAAACCGAAGGTAGTCCAGATCTGGCACCGGGAGATGTGCTTTTCCCGGATCAGCGAGCAAGACGAGAAGACGAAACGCATCGAGTATCATGGTTATTCCTCGCAATGGGGAGAGGAGTCATTTCCGGACGACGTGATCGTAACGAGATTGCTAGACCGCCGAAGCCCGCTTTACGATCTCAAGGTTCGTACCGGGCTCGTACCCGATCCGGAGACCGGAGAGAAAAAGGACGAGGAAGAGAATGGCTATACGTTAAGCCTCAATATGCCGGTACCGGGGCGTTTTTATTACAACCGCCCTTATTGGTGGTCCATCTTCCTCGATTGGTACGAGTTCAGTTGCGCCATCCCGAAATTCAAGAAGGCGTTGCTGAAAAACCAGATGGTCTTGAAATATCACGTCTCCATCAACATGAAATTTTGGGACAAGCTTTACGACTCGGAAGGTATCCCCAAGGATGACAAGAAGAAACGGAACGAGCGCAAGAACGCTTTCCTACAACAACTGAACGACTTCCTTTCCGGAGAGGAGAACGCCGGCAAGAGCTTCGTATCCCATTTCCGGTATGATCAGATCAATAAATACGAGGAGAGCGATATCATCATCAAGCCCTTGGAATCATTTATCAAGGGCGGTGAGTATATCGAGGACTCGGAGGAAGCGACAAACGTGATCTGTAACACGATGGGCGTACATCCGTCCTTGAAAGGAGCGTCGCCCGGGAAATCGAAGAACATCAACGGTACCGAGGCCCGGGAGTTATTCATTATCGCCCAAGTACTGTTCAAGCCGCTCCGGGACATGATGGTTCTCCCGCTATACCTAGCCCGGGAGATCAACGGATGGGGAAAAGACATCGAGTTCGTGATACCCAATATCATGCTAACGACACTCGATAAGAACACGGGATCGGAAAAGAGTATCGGTAACGAAAAAGTATAATCATGACACAGCCATTCCTACAAACGATAGATGATTTGAGGCATACCGTCAAGGTAAACGCCTCATTTAAGTTCGAGATATTGGAGCCTTATCTTCAAGACGCTTTCGATCGATATATCGTCCCCTACCTCGGGGAAGCCTTGGTCGATCGGCTGTATCGAGAGCCGTTAACGGAAGATATCCTTACGATCAAGACGCTCGCCAGCCGGACACTGGGACCATTGGCCGTGGCGATAGCCAGTCCGGAGCTAGGGGTCTTGATCGGTGACAGCGGGCATACGGTAGGCCGGAACGATAAGTTCACCGTAGCCAGCGACCAAAAGATCGCCCGATCGGAAGAGAGCATGCAGGAACGGGGATGGAATAACTTGGATAAGCTACTGGAGCATCTCGGAAGCCACGAGAACGACTATCCGGAATGGAAAGAAAGCCGCTATTACAAGAACCAAGCCAACGACCACTACCTTAATTCCGCCCGGGAGTTTCAGGATTACGGTAAGGTGAATATCGATTATTCCCGGTTGACCTTCGAAAAGTTCCGTCCCCTACTCGATACACTGGAGATGAAGCTATGCCGCTGGATCGGGACCACTCTTGACAAGAGCTTAAAAGACACCTTAAGAACCGGCGTGGATGATCCGCTCCGGATCAAGCTGATTGATTATATCCGGGTATGGCTCGCCATGTACGTAGCCAAGCTCCATACCAGCCAAACCACCCGGGTACAACGTACGGCGGCCGGCCAGCTGGAGTTTAAACCCGTGATCTATCCGCTGTATTCCGATCCCACGGACAACGGTAATTTCTACGCCGAGCAGGTAACGTCGTTAGAAGCGGTAATCGAGGATTACATGAAAGTTTACGCCCCGGAACTAGGCCTCCCCGCTCCTATCAAGAACGACTTTAATTCCAAGGACAAACATATTTTCGTATTATGAGAAAAATAACGATCAAAGATATCGATTACCTCGTGCCCGGCACATGGGATGAGATGACAGCGGAACAGCTTTGCTTTCTCGCCAATATTTTGAACTCGAAAAGTACGGCCCAAGAAGCCAAGGTCAAGATGCTATTGTTTTGCCTGTCCGCGAGAATCCGGCGATACCAGAAAGCCAATGGAACCGGTTACGCCGTTTCCCTTCCCAAAGATCGTATATGGATCACGGCCGAGCAACTGGCGGCGTTGAGCACCATCTTTGATTTCTTATTCCAAGAGACAGAAAAAGGGATCGAGCTGGATATCCGCTTAACCCGTAACCCATTCCCCGTCTACAAAGACAAAGATATCGAGTTATACGGCCCGGAAGACGGCCTGACCAATATCAGCTACGGACAGTTCATCATGCTACAGACTTGGCAACAGCGGATGAGACAGGATTTATTCGAGGCATTGGATAACTTCCTATCCATAATCTGGAAAGACGGCTCATTCTCCATACGTGAGGACGGTGATCCGGCTTGGTTCCGGAATGTAGAGCCGATCGTAAAGACAGTCATGTTCTGGTACTACCTAGGTAGCATGAATTTCATACAAGCAAAGTTCTCCCGGGTATTCTCCTCCGGAGGGAATGAAGCCCCTTTGGATATATTCGACACGCAACAACGCATCGTGGATGAGATGGCCAGCGGAGACGTGACCAAGAAAGAACAGGTAAAACAATCCCTTTTATACGACGCTCTCTATACCCTAGAAGTAGCGATCGAAAAAGAGGAGAAAAAGAAACAAGATATGTAGTAATAGGTGTTTTTCATGGTATTAGATTTTTAGATTAGTAATGGACAGCCGCTTTGCCTGTGAAGGTGGAGCGGTTTTGTTATTATCTCCAATCCAGATACTATGATAATAAAAATATTACCAAACGTTTGCCATTGATAATATATTTATTATCTTTGTGATGTCATTAAGACAAGAGCTCTATGCATAGTGACGATGGGCTAAAAGCCCGGATAGAAGAGGCAGAAAAAGATCTCCTTTTTTATCTCCGCAAGTATCATGAACTGACTTCGAGAAGCAAATTCATGAAAGCGGTGGTTGATAAAGAGATCAAGAGACTTGAGAAAGAACTTAAGGAACTTGGAAAGTATTATTGACCAGAAAGGTTCTCCCCCTCCAGGCCAGAGGGGGAGTTTCCCTTTCATGTGTAACTCAAAAAACAGAATAAGATGGATAAAGTAAAGCGTTTTTTTGAACTAAAGGAACTTTGGAAAAAGTCCCCGGAGAATGACCGCCCTACCATAGACCGACAAATTACCGATCTGTTGGATAGCATGGATGAAAAGGAAACCGAACTGCTTACCGCAGGTGTGCAAAATGACTTTGAAAACATCCATAAAGAGATCACGGACATCAAGGAGCAGCTAACTATTCGTGAGCGACTGAGTCCCGTTTTACCATACCTGTCCGTCTCTAATCTAGCCAAAGATTATTTCGGGAAATCATCCTCTTGGTTCTACCAACGATTAAACGGGAATAGCGTACACGGTAAAATTTGCAAATTCACACAGGAGGAACTGGCTATTTTGGATATGGCGCTGAAAGACATCAGCCGCCGGATTACTAAATTGAACTTGGTATAGATCATTTTATTATGGGAGCCATAGAAAACAAACATATCTTTGCCGCATATGCAAACCTAGCGATAGATGGACTAATAAAAACACTTAATTTTATCGCTAAAAAGTTGGACACCCAAAAGCAATTAAGCAGTTGGGATATCAAGCATGTAATAACACTCATCGACTCAATCTTCGATCAAAATCCACAAAACAACCTAGAACAGATCGTTGAAGGATATCTACCATGGATAAAACCGATCATTGAAATGAAGACGCCTAAAAAAGGTGAAAGGCAATCGGATAAACTTTGTATAGAATATAAAACCATCATTACAGCTTTTGCCTCTTTGCTTAATGATGTCAGGAACTATTACACCCATTATTATCATGATCCCATCTGCATTTATCCCCGTGGGTATGATATCCCTTCATCACTGAACTGCATCTACGATAGTGCCATAAACATTATCAAGGAGCGTTTCCAAGCCGAGGAGAAAGAGATGGAGCATCTTCGTAGATACACTCGCAAAAAAGGGCGGGTTGTTCTAAAAACAGAAGATGATCATTTCTATTACACATTAGTAAACAATAACGGTCTGAGCGAAAAAGGGTATGCTTTCTTCATCTCGATGTTCCTTGAAAGGAAGTACAGTTATCTATTCTTGAAAAAGTTATCCGGATTCAAACGGGGAGACTCGTTACAATATAGGCTTACCCTTGAGGTTTTCACGGCTCTTTCCACCAAACCTCCTGTAGAACGTCTACGCACTACGAAAGACACGAAACAAGACCGGGCTTTAGATATACTGAATGAACTATCTAAGATACCAATAGAACTGTATCAAACCCTTGAACCTAAATACCGGGAAATGTATAACGAGACATTACAACCAACGGATGCCGAAGATCCTTACGGCCTTCCGGATAGATCCAGAATACGGTTCCGCAGTCGCTTTGAGACTTTTGCCCTGCACTTTTTAGACAAACAAGCTGATTTTAAAGAAATTGGCTTCTATACATATCTCGGAAATTACTTTCACAATGGATATCAAAAAACAAGAGTCGATAGAGAGACAAAGGATAGATACATTAATTTCCAACTCGCAGGCTTTTGTAAAAACATCCAAGATATCTCCGCAAAGAAACTATCGGAGGCATTAAACGTAAAATCCATAGATATAAGTACAGATAGTATACCGGATATCAATTCTTTTGAGCCTTATCTGGTTCAATCTACGCCCCACTATATCGTTAATGGTAATAATATCGGTATTAAGGTATTACCAGAAGGGAAAGATACCTACCCTACCATCGATGAGAAGGGTGCTAAAATGCCTATCGCCGATTTCTGGTTAAGTAAATACGAATTGCCGGCCATGTTATTCTATACTTATTTACGGAATAATAATATACATAAATCACACTGTCCCCTATCCGTAAAAGATATTATTGAACGATCTATCCATAAAAGTACCAAACAAAAGCATCCGGAAGAGAGATCCGAGTTAATGTTACGCCGGGTCATGAAAGCGATCTTTTGGACAGATAGTAAACTCAATGAGGTAGAACGTATCAAATCTCAGAAATCCGCTTTTGGTAAAAGGCAACATGAAATATTAAAAGCTGGCCGAATAGCGGAAACGTTGGTTAGAGACATGCTATGGCTACAGCCTTCAAAAAACAATGGAAGGGATAAAGTCACAGAGCCTAATTTCCAAGCCATACAAGTTTCTTTAGCATATTTCGGGATAAGAAGAAATGACTTAACGGAAATCTTCACACGAGCAGGATTGATCAATTCTTCAAATCCGCATCCTTTTTTAGCTCAAATAGGTACGAATTATACCTCTTTAATAGAGTTTTACATCGCTTACCTTAAGGAGCGGAAAGTATATTTTTCACGAATACAAAAGAAAATCCTCCAAGGGAAACTAAATATCCAGTGCCACCCTCTTCGGGACTTACAACGTGAGCCTAATAAGCCTCAAGATAAGGAAGAGGCCATATTCCTACCTCGTGGTCTATTTAATGAAGCGATCATTAATTGTTTGAAAAAATCCAAATTGAAGCAATTAATAGAATCTCCTACCCGAGAAAAAAGTCCGGCATTGAATGTCTCATACTTGATCCAGAACTATTTTAGAACTTATTTCGAAGATCAATCTCAAGAATTCTATGCACAACCCCGTAATTATCGTTTATTCGATAAGTTATCACCGAATAAGGGTAAATCCAAAAGCTATTTATCCTTAGAGCAAAGGATCAAGAAAATGGAAGAACTAAGGCCATCCAAGATTCCTGTTGCAGAAGCTAATAAGCTATTAGAGAAAGAAGATAGACTTTATCGTAAGAATTATAACGAAATATGCGATAACGAGTCTATAATCAGACTCTACCAAATACAAGATATTCTTTTATTTATGATGACCAAGGAATATCTTCCTTCTGATTTATACAACAGAATTAACTAATACGAAGGTATTTTAAATGAGAGAGTTTCTTACTTGATCGATCTCAACCTTTTAAAAATACAAGGAGAAGATATCAAGATAAAAGACTACGGAAAGTTATTTTATATACATCATGATACAAGAATCAGCTCTTTGAATAAAGTATTAAGTAAAGTCAAAAGAAACAATAGTATATCTTCTAGCGTAAAGATTCAACCTTATGAAAATTATAAAAGAGAATGCCTAGATTTCGAAGAAGCCCAGATACAAATCATACCTATCATTCATTCTTTCGAAATCGCTATGGTATCGATGTTCCCAGATTTAAAGAAGGCTACTCCCGGAAATTATTATGATTTTAATGAGCTAATTACAGAATATGAGAAACGAACTAAACAAAAGATAGATAGTTCTTTTCTCATTAAAACTCGGAATATGTTCTTACATGATAAATACGAAGCTGAATGTATCAAAGAGATTTCTGACGATTTCGTATATGCAAAAAAGATTATAGCTGAATTTAAAATGAAGATAGAAAATATAAAATTAGAAGACCTTTCGAATGACTCATCAGCATAAAAACATTTTATGCTCTTTGGTTGAAAGGTAGAAACAACTTTCGAGGATTATTTTTATGCTTTACGGCAGTTGTATTAGCCTTTAGTTTGAAAGGTAGAAACAACTTGCCTTTCGAGTTGATGCAAAACTACATCGTTGTATTAGCCTTTAGTTTGAAAGGTAGAAACAACCGTGTCATGAAACCCGTGATCGCATGCGCAGTTGTATTAGCCTTTAGTTTGAAAGGTAGAAACAACAATGTATAGCAACTCCCCTAGGTGGGAGAAGTTGTATTAGCCTTTAGTTTGAAAGGCAAAAACAACTATCTCTTATAGGTTTCCAGCTTCCTTACCGTTGTATTAGCCTTTAGTTTGAAAGGCAAAAACAACCCTTTACGTTTAGGAATCCGTCTGACTTCTGTTGTATTAGCCTTTAGTTTGAAAGGCAAAAACAACATCGAGATATAAGTATAAAGATCCGCTTGAGTTGTATTAGCCTTTAGTTTGAAAGGCAAAAACAACGAATACCCCTAAACTTTGGTACTGGGGGGAGTTGTATTAGCCTTTAGTTTGAAAGGCAAAAACAACATTAAAACAAACGGTAGGGCACAATCTGCTGTTGTATTAGCCTTTAGTTTGAAAGGCAAAAACAACTCCGTATTTTCAGGAGCGTCATTTGATTTAGTTGTATTAGCCTTTAGTTTGAAAGGCAAAAACAACGCTGGCGGCTGGGACTGTCCACATTGATGGGTTGTATTAGCCTTTAGTTTGAAAGGCAAAAACAACACAGGCATGGCTATCCGAAAATAATTTGGATTCATCAAGAACTTATTCTATCTTTACAAAAAGATTAGATATCAAATATATCGAGGCCATGCGAGATATTTGAAAAAGATAAACTTCATTGAAGGAAAAGCCCGCAAAGTAGGATCATGGCCGGTCTGAAATGCGGGCTTTGTTGTTTATGGAACTAAAAGAATTTATTAAATCCGCTATAACCCAGCTTTCGGAAGCTGTTTATGAATTAGATGATGAATTGAAAGATAAAGGAGTAGTGGTAAATCCATGCTATGCAGAGAATACAAACTTTGAGACGATAGACAATAGTGAAGGTGTTATTGTTTCATCAGTAGAGTTTGATCTACAAGTCAGCACCTCTGAAATAAAGGAAAATAGCGGAAAGATCGGTGTATTAGCCAGTGTAGTAGGTATAGGCGCTTCAACCAAAGAAGGAAGCAATGGAAATGAGGCGAACCGAATAAGGTTCAAGTTACCTGTTGTTTTGCCTTATAAGAAACCTTATTGATGCCTTTTTCCTTGGGATGTCATACCGTCTTTTATATACAATTCAATGTCTTGGGCTGAATCGCTGACAGTAAAACCTTTATCCCGTCCTTCGTGGGCTTTAATGGCATACTTAACACAACGTTCACGAAGACGTTCCTCTTTACGTTTGCGAAAATAATTGATTATTGATTTCATAGGAATAACATTTTCCACAAAAATACGTGGAAAGCATTGTGTTACCAAAAACTTTCCCCATCTTTACGAAAAGATTAGAAACCGAGTAGAACCGAGTGCATGCGGTGACCTTCGGAAAAGATATGCCAATTGGTTTTTTAATGGCCTGTAGAGTATGAGGATGCACCCTCAGAAATACAGGCTATTCTCTTTTGATAATGTTTACAGAAAAACAATACGAGATAGCGGATAAGATACTTGCCACGGTGAAACAAAATGCTGGTCGCTGTAATATAGACCAATTTTATAATGGCCTTCCGGACTATGATAATCACACGATGGATTATGAGTATATGAAGGAGACGCTGATGAAGCGGTATCATGCGATCGAATATATGGGAAAGGATGAATATTGGCTGATACTAACCAATGAAGGAGAAAGTATTGCTACTATTGGATTGAAAAAACATCTGCAAAAGTCAGCAGATAAAGAAGAACTGGAAGATAAAAAATTAAAACTTGACGTGGCTAACGGCTGGGTCTCCTTGTTTAAATTCGCTTGGTGGGTCTTGGCCGCTATAACAGGTGCCGTAGTAGATAGTTTAGCAGGAAACCCGATAGGAAACCTAATACGTAGATTAATCGAGTAGGTCTGATTGCGTGTATCATATTTTCTATGCGAGTGATACGACGGCTTAACGACAGCTGCTCTTGTCTGATTTTATAGATATCGTAATCTGTTGTATTCATATCGCAATTCTTTTCCACAAAGATACTTGGTTTCTTTGCCATATCAAAAACTTTTCCCTACTTGCGATCCATAATAATCAATACAAAATTAAACATGAAACACCTAATCTGTATCTTATTTGTTACACTACTTAGCACAAACGCTTTTGCACAAGATTTCGAAATTGTAAGAAATCCTATGTCGCAAGAAGAATTTAAAGAATTTATCTACCAAAAATATTCAAACTTTGAAAAAAGGAAGATAGAAGATAAGAAGTTACCCAAATTAAAAAAGGAAGATATGATTGAAATATTGTCTTCAGTACCTTTTAATGATGATGGAAGTTTTACTATTTCTTACGTCAGACAAGTTGAAGGGCTTGGTAAAGGAACACTATACGACAATATCT
>ENA-ORLB01000859-ORLB01000859.1-human-gut-metagenome-genome-assembly--contig:-NODE-859-length-10763-cov-3.38709_pt1 | contig 10763 bp, 4 predicted proteins | sample MGYA00243064_ERZ508817 | MGnify/ENA primary metagenome ERZ508817 (study PRJEB26277, sample SAMN04329836) | human gut metagenome | biome: human-associated habitat | host: Homo sapiens | place: USA... | reverse complement strand
TAGACCGCATCGAGCGTGACATCAAGAAGCTGACGGAGCTTTATGAAGAAGGATACCGGTGTGCGGAACAGTTTGCTTTTCGTTTTTGATTCTGATAGAGTATACTATGAGAGCTGGTGCAATTAGCATCTGCTCCCATATTGTTTTCATTCTTTTCTATTAATTTGCTGCTAAAGCTAAAGTTTATTTAGCAAAAAACACGCGTAGAATACCTTTAGAAAGGGGATGTATCAAAAATACCACCTTTCGTAACATTTGTTATAGGTGCAAATCCTGGTTTCGCTTAATTTTGCTGACACAAAACTCAATTGCAGAATTGGTTTATTATTAACTTTAAATTAATAGATATGTTGAAAAGCATTAGTCTCAGGCTTTGCACACTAATTGTGCTTCTTTTTGTGGGCATTCTTTCCTTTGCCCAGCAAGTTCAGGTAAAAGGTACTGTCGTTGAAAAATCGAGTGGTGAATCCATTATCGGTGCTTCTGTCATGGAAGTAGGTTCCAACAGCAATGGAACAATTACGGATATTGATGGAAATTTCACGCTGTCTGTAACTTCCGGTGCCACATTGTCCGTATCCTATATAGGATATAAAACCGTTACAGTAAAGGCACAGCCCACTTTACGCATTGAGTTGACGGAAGATTCCCAGTTGATTGATGAAGTAGTGGTGACCGGCTATATGTCCGAGAAGAAGGCCAGTTTGACCGGTTCGGTGGCTGTGGTCAAGATGAAGGATGTAGCAGATATTCCTACGGGAAATGTGTTGTCGAGCTTGCAGGGACGTGTTGCCGGTATGAACATTACGACTGACGGCACACCGGGCGGTGGAAATACTTCTACATTGGTCCGTGGTAAGTCATCTTTCCGAAATGATGCCAATTCCCCGCTTTATGTCATTGACGGTGTGATGACCCGTGAGAACATCTCGTCTATCCTTTCTTCCAATGATGTAGAATCCATTCAGGTATTGAAGGATGCCGCTTCCGCTTCTATTTATGGTGCACAGGCTGCCAATGGTGTGATTATCATTACTACCAAACGTGCCAAGAAAGGGGAGACCCGTGTGGATTTTGATATGTCGTTGACTTTGCAGACCTATCAATGTGGCTTTGATATGTTGAATGCAGATGAGTGGGGCCAGGTTTATTGGTCGGCTTATAAGTATGCCAATAATGGAGCTACGCCAAGCAGCGAAATATATGGTAATGGTGCAACTCCCCAACTTCAAGACTATATCGGCCTGAATGGAGCTAAAGTACATGCCGTTGATACGGATTGGCGCGATGTGGTTTATCGCACTGCCTTGATGCAGAATTACAGTGCGACACTTTCAAAGGGCTCTGACAATGGTGCCTTCTCGTTAGCGTTGAACTATCTCGACCATGACGGTCTGGTAGAGAATACGAATTTCCAGCGTATCAATACCCGCATCAGTTCTAACTATCATTATCTTGACAATCGCTTGCGCATCGGCGAGAACGTTGCTATCAATCGTTGGACACAGACCCTCAGTCCGGCCGGTGTAGATGAGAATGCCATCAAACAGCATCCTGCCAAGACGGTTTATGATGAGAATGGCAATTATAACGATGCCATCAATGATGTTTTGGGTGATGCCCCCAATATGGCACGTTTGTTGGAGAATGAAAAACAGAACAAACATGATTACTGGCGTATCTTTGGTAATGCATTCCTTGAAATTGAACCGATTAAGAACCTGGTGCTGAAAACCAATTTCGGTATGAATTATTATGATGAAACCAACAAAACTTTTGAGCCGGCATGGGCACGCGATGAGGTCAATAAGCTGACTCAATCATCCAACAAAAGACTGGATTGGGTATGGACCAATACCGTGACTTATAGCAAAGCTTTTGGAAAGAACAATCTGACTGCACTTCTTGGTACAGAAGCCAAGAAGAACCATTCGGAATCCATGTTCGGTTATGGTACGGGACTGGCTGTAGAAGATGAAGATTATATTTATCTCGACGGTGTGACTGCCGGTAAGAATGTAGGTGCCGGTGCTTCCAATTATGGCATGGTGTCTTACTTTGGTAAAGTGAATTATGATTATGAAGGACGGTATCTGGCTTCTGTTACGGTACGCCGTGATGCTTCTTCCCGCTTGGCAAAGGGTAATAATGTGGATTACTTCCCTTCAGTGTCGGCAGGCTGGCGCATTTCAAGTGAGAAGTTTATGGAAGCGACCAAGAATTGGTTGGCAGATTTGAAACTACGTGCTTCATGGGGTATCAATGGTAACGATATTATTGATAATGAGGCCCCCTATACTAAATACTTGATTAGTCTGAAGGATGCAAGCTACAACATGAACGGTGATGGAACGACTTTGGCTCCCGGTGGTTACAAAGTGAGGTCTACCAATCCCGATTTGAAGTGGGAGAGTACAAGACAACTCAATATTGGTGTGGACGCCGCTTTCCTGAATGGACGTCTGAGTGCTTCTCTCGATTATTTTGATAAGAAGACAAGTGATATGCTTGTAGAGAAACCGTATATTGCTGTCATTGGCGAGGGTGGTTACTGCTGGTATAATGGTGGTACGATGAACAATAAAGGTTTCGAGATGGCATTGACCTGGAATGATAAGGTGAAGGATTTCCAGTATAATGTAGCATTTAACCTTTCATATTACAAGAATGAAGTGACAGAGCTGTCGGAAGAAATTTACTATACTTATGGTGGCGGTAATGGTGTTGACAAGACCTTGGTTGGTCAACCGTTCGGTTCATGGATGGGCTTCAAGACAGATGGAGTGTTCCGTACCCAGCAGGAGGTGGATGAGTATAAATCCAAATATAATGTACAGTTTGGCGCTCCCGGAGTAGGACGTATTAAATACGTGGATGCTGATGGTAACGGTACGATTGATACGAACGACCGTGTATGGTTGGGGTCTGACAATCCGAAAGTGATTGCAGGTCTGAATCTTGGGGCATCTTGGAAAGGCTTTGACCTCAGCATGTTCTTCAACGGTATGATTCGTGATGCCTATAACAACTCCAAATATTATACGGATTTGTTCCAATGCTGGACCGGTAATCATTCTACCCGCCTGCTCGATGCCATGCATGCCTACGAGAACTTTGAAAAGACGGGTGTTTACAATAGCAGTGTACCTGCTTTAACCACCCTTAACAGCAACAATGAGCACGAAGTTTCTGAGTTCTATATTGAAAATGGTTCGTATATCAAGCTGAAAAGCCTGACATTGGGTTATACGCTTCCTAAAGCAGCTCTCGACAAGATGAAGATGCGTCATGCGCGCATTTATTTCCAGGCTCAGAATTTGTTTACGATTACCGGTTATACGGGTGCCGACCCTGAAGGTCTGGGCTATCCTTATCCGTTGCCCCGTACGTTCTCTTTGGGATTATCATTTGGTTTCTAAACTTTAAAACTATACTATTATGAAATTGAAACATTTATATATGCTTGGCGCAGTAGCGCTGATGACTGCAAGCTGTAATGAAGACCGTTTCCTGGATTTGAAGCCCCAGGGTAGCTTGAACGAAGATATTATGACTTCTACAGAAGGTGCCGACCTTTTAGTGAATGCCGCGTATGCAGCTTTGGGTGGTCCCGAGGGACAGAGTTGGAGTGTATGGTGTCATCCTACTTCCAATTGGACTTATGGTGAGGTGCGTTCGGATAATGCCTATAAAGGCGGTGGTGGTGTCGGTGACCTTAATGAAGTGCACCGTATGGAGACATTTGATATGGATGCAACCAATGGATTCTTGGACAGCAAGTGGTATCATCTATATTGCAGTGTACAGCGTTGTAACTCTGCATTGCGCGTACTGAATGCTGCAACAGATGAGCAGGTAAACGGACGTGTATCCCGCATTGCGGAGATGAAAGTGCTCCGTGACCATTATTATTTTGAATTAAGCCGCCTTTTCAACAAGATACCTTATTTTGATGAGAACGTTGAGATTTCCCAATATCCGGATATTCCGAACAATGAGTTTACCCGTGACGAGATTCTGAGTATGCTGGCCAAGGAGATGCTTGATGCCGCCGAACAGCTTCCTGCATCACAGCCGGAGGTAGGGCGTATTCATAAATACATAGCACTGGCCTATGCGGCTAAAATCAAGCTGTACCAGGCGTATCAGCAAGATGAGATTACGCATGCCGTAACTTCCATCAATAAAGAGCTGCTGAGGGAAGTCGTTTCGCTTTGCGACCAAGTGACTGCCAGAAACCGTTACGGTTTGCTTGACGATTTCCAGGGATTGGATTTAGTAACTAATGAAAACGGTAAAGAATCTGTTTTTGCCATTCAATATTCCATGAATGACGGTACCGAAAGTGCCGGCCGCATCAACTGGAGCAATCTGTTGAATTCTCCGGGTGGAGGCAGCCCTTACGGAGGTGACGGTTTCTTCCTGCCCAGTCAAGATCTGATAAATGCTTACCAGACAGATGCAAACGGTCTGCCCGATTTTAATTATCAGTCAAAGTCTGATTATAGTTGGGCGGTATTGAACAATGGGGTTTATACTTTACAAAACACGACTCCCAATGTAGACCCGCGTCTCGATTTTGTTGTGGGCCGTCCTACTATAACTTGGAAAACTTATCCGGACAAGCCGTGTGAGGGATGGGTGCGTGATAAGGATACTTATGGCTATAATTGCGCGAAGCGCTTCTGGGTTTCTCCGGAAAGTAGTGATATGTTTAATGGCTGGCCTTGGGGGGCTTCACAGTTGAACTGGCAGATTATACGTTACGCGGATATTCTTCTTTGGAAAGCTGAGGCTCTTATTGAACTCAATGAAGGCAATGGACTCGAAACTGCCCGTGATTTGATTAATCAGATACGCAATCGTGCCCGGAACAGCGCCTATGTAAAGGATTTCAACGACCATTCCAAATATGCGGCCAACTACCTTGTCAATCCTTATCCTGCTGATGTCTGGAATCAGGATTATGCCCGTCAGGCCCTCCGTTGGGAAACACGTCTGGAGAAGGCTTTGGAAGGTGAACGTTTCTTCGACCTAGTCCGTTGGGGCATAGTGGAAACAACCATGAACAAGTACATTACCGCGGAGTCGGACAATCGCATTTATTATGCCAATGCGCACTTTACGGGTGGAAAGGATGAGTATTATCCGGTTCCGAACAATCAATACGGATTTTCTGGAGGCAAGTATGTACAGAATCCCGGTTATGCTCCGTTCAACTAATTATATTTTGAAATAAAAACGTAAGGGAGGGGAAACGTTTGTTTCCCTCTTTTCCTTTAAACAATCTTTTATTATGAAAAACTTTGCCTATTCTATATTAGGCTGTCTATTGCTTTCTTTGAATGCAGCTTTTGCTCAAAAAACATGGTCGTTTGACGGGCAGGACCCCTTACTTTCCTGTGACGGTAAGTCATTGTTGAATTTGTACACTATAAAGGAAATACCAGAATTTGTTACCGGAGTCGAAGGTAAAGCCCTTCGTACAGACGGGTATTCCACTTGGATGGATACAACCACGGAAGGAGATGTTTCGTCGTTGTCCGGATGGTTTGCTCTGGAATCTTATCCGACGGATACTGCTGCCTTTATGGGAATCAGAGACATGGCAGGAACATCTGTAGCGGTATGTGTAGACCGTTATGGTGAGCTGCTGTTGGGAATGGGGCAGAATGGCTCATACTCTTACTGTTCATTAAAGACAAAAGTCGACCGTTTCAAGTGGCTGCATGTGGTCCTTGATTTGAGTAATGAATCGGTTTGCTTGAATGGACAGAGGATGAGTGCAGAGGTATGGCCCCGGAACTTGCAGGATGGTGAAATGATGTTTCGGGTAAGTAAGGATTTCAGTGAGAAGAAGGTTTTGATGTACGATGTTACGGCTATAAACGGGTTGATTGACGTGATAAGCCTCACTCCCTTTTCCGATGATTCGTCTGCATGGAGAGACGAGATTGCCTTAGGATTGAAGAAGACTCCGGTTTTGGCTATTCCGGAAACCCGTTTTGCGAAGGACTTCAACCGTCCTCGCTATCATCTGTTGCCGGCTGCCAACTGGACGAATGAGACGCATGGTTTACTTCTTTATAAAGGTAAATATCATATATTCAATCAGAAGAATGCTTCTGCAATCTTCCTGGGACAGATAAATTGGGGACATTTCAGCAGTCCCGATATGCTTCATTGGACGGAGGAAAAGCCGGCTTTGACTCCTGATGCTGCTTATGACAAGAATGGAATATGGTCCGGGCATGCTGTTATCAATGATGACGGTATCCCCCAGCTGATATACACAGCCGGTGGAGACAAGATGGGAGTGGGTATTGCTTTTCCAAAAGATACTGCGTTGATAGAATGGGAGAAATATGCGGGTAATCCGGTTATTGCCGAGAAGCCTGCCGGATATACCCGTACGGACATGCGTGACCAGTATGTTTGGAAAGAGGGTGATGTCTGGTATATGATTATCGGTTTCGGCATTGAGCAGACCGATACACCCCACGGGGCTTTGCTGCTTTATAAATCGGCGGACTTGAAGAGATGGGATTTTGTACATTTGCTGTTTGAGGGCAATCCGGAAGTGGATGACTCCGGTATTTTCTGGGAAATGCCGGTCTTTAAGAAGATGGGCGGCAAATATGTTCTTTTGGTGAATAGGGTTCCTCATAAAGGCATACCTGCGCGTTGCCAGTATTGGATAGGAGATTTCAAGAATGAAAAGTTTATACCGGACAACCCAGTCCCTCAAAATCTGGAGGTCATCAATCGCTTGCTGTCCCCCTCTGTTGTTGAGACTCCGGAAGGGGATGTTGCTGCCATTGCCATTATACCCGATGAAATAGGAGGGGAGGCCACTTATGAACAAGGATGGGCACATCTCTACAGTATGCCCAGAAGATGGCAGCTGAAAGATGGGAAACTATGCCAAACACCCCATCCCGTGATGAAACAATTGCGTGAACAACCGACGGTTTATTCCAGACAGGCATTGACTGCTGCGAAACCGTGCATTGTGAGCAGAAGGGAACATCAGCTTGAAGTCAAGGCGACTTTTTATCCCGGTGACGCAAAACGGTTTGGATTTACATTGTGTAAGAATCCGGATAATAGCGAATATAGCCTGATTTATTATGATGTGGAGAAGGAGGAACTTATTGTGGACCAGACGCATTCTTCCTTGCGTGCACACATTCCTTTGAAGATTCGTAAGGATCATTATCGGTTGGATACTGCTAAACCGGTGGAGATTCGTTTGTTTATTGACGGTTCTGTAGTGGAAGGATTTATTAATAACGAAGATGCGTTCACTACAAGAATCTTCCCTTTGAAAGAAAATAGTACGCTATTGGAGCTATTCTCTGATGGAAAAACAACGGAAGTTGCTGCCGAAGTTTGGAAACTGAAAGATGTAAAGGTAAAGATGAACTTTTAATGAAAATACAGAAAATGAAGATACCAGCTATATTGGGTGCACTTTTATTGGCAGGAACATTGTCTGCCGGTGCACAAATGAATTCAGACAGTTTATACAAAGAGCCGTATCGTCCTCAGTATCATTTCAGTCCGGAGAAGGGATGGATTGGTGATCCCTCGGGATTCATGTACTATCAGGGTAAATATCATATGTACTGGTGGGGCAAAGTCGAATCTTCAAATTTAGTACGTGACCAACTGTTACCCCCTTATGCCAGGACCGGATAGGTTGACAATATCAGTTACTTCACCGGTTCTGCGGTCATAGACAAGAACAACACGGCCGGCTTCGGCAAGGGGGCTTATGTGGCGGCTTACACCGTTTTTGAGAAGGACTCCAAGAAACAGGCGCAGGGCATCTCTTTCAGTCATGACGGAAAGACATTTCATTATTATGAAGGTAACCCGGTTCTGGACCTTTGGAGTACGGAATTCAGGGACCCTACCGTCTTCTGGCACGAGCCGACCCAAAAATGGGTGATGGTTGTAGCCAAGGCCCTGGAGAAGAAAATAAAGTTTTATACCTCTCCTGATTTGAAGAGCTGGACTTGGACCAGTGATTTTGGCCCTGCCGGTGACAGTGAAAAGTCTTGGGAGTGCCCGGATTTATTCCAGTTGCCGGTTGACGGGGATTCTGACAAGAAAAGGTGGGTGATGGTCGTATCTGTAAACTGGGCGCAAGAACAATATTTTATAGGAGACTTCGACGGCACTTCTTTTAAGCTGATGGAGAACCATCCTGCAGAGCCTCTATATGTGGACAAAGGGCTGGACTTTTATGCATCCCGCACATTTCAGGATTTTGACGGAACGTTGGATTCCAAAATTTCGATGGGCTGGGTTGCAACCTGGGACTATGCACCGGTAGCTCCATCGAAGTATGGGAAGGGCTTCTGGTCCATTCCCCGTAATCTGGAACTGAAGACATACAAGGAAGGCGTGAGGCTGGTGCAGAAACCGGTGGAACAGTTGCAAACACTTCGCCATAAGCCTGCATCGGTGAAACGTGCTTTATCGGTGGGAACACAGAGGTTACCCGGCTTTGTTCCCGATGAGAATGTCTACGAACTCGATGCTTCGTTTTCTACTGACGTATCCAACACCTTTGGCTTGAATTTGTGTGTGGGTGAAGGGCGCAAAGTGGTGGTCAGCTATGATACGGATTCACATAATCTGGTGATTGACCGCACCCATTGCTCCGATGTGCAGATTCCTAAATTCAGCCGTATGGCATATGCCAGGGTGGAACCGGTAGATAATAAGATACGTTTGCATATATTTGTAGACAAATCGAGTATTGAAATCTTTGCCAATGACGGGAAGGATGTATTCACATTATTAACCTATCCGGGCGAGGCTCAAACCGGTATCGAACTTTTTGCGCAGAAGAAGGGGACGAAGATGGAGTTGGATGCCTGGATGCTTAAATCAATATGGAGATGAGGAATTTATTGTTTGCATTGCTGCTTTTGCCTTTGATGGCCTCTTGTGTGAAGGATACGGCACAAGTGACTTTGGACTCTTTGCTGGATGAAATGATATCTGTAGAAGAATCCGCACGTTATCCGCTGGTGCCATATCGTTGCCTGCAAGTCAGCAGTTATGACCGCTCCTCCGTGTCTCCCGATTCGCCGGGATGGTTTGCCAACAATGATGGCTATGGCATTGTCTGTACGGATACGGTTGATGGGAGAGTGGAACGTGTGATGTTCGATGAAAAGGGCCCTGGAGCTATTACCCGTATCTGGATAACCACAGTTGACAAGCGTGGGACTTGGAGATTTTATTTTGATGGCGAAAGTACTCCCGGATGGATAGTTCCTGCCTATGATTTGATGCGTTTCGGAATACCCAGGTTGGGTAGGGGACTGCTTCAACCCCACACCAGCTATACTCCGGACGGGAAAGGCGGCAATACTCTTTTCCTGCCCATCCCTTTTGCCCGGAGTTGTAAAATTACATTTGAAGACGAACCGGGCATTGCGCCTACTCCCAAATACTATCACATCAATTATCGCAAGTATCCCGAAGGAACTTCTGTGGAAACCTTCTCTGCGGCATCCGTAGCCCGCGTCGGTAAAAAGATTTCAGAGGTAGATGATGCCTTGCTGCATCCTGCATCCCGTTCCGGTTTGCAGGTGGACAAGAAGCGGCAGGTGCTCCAGCCGGGCGATTCTTTGTGGATTGACCTGCCGCAAGGGGAAAATGCGGTTTATGAAATCAGTTTCCAGCTCGCGAATGCAGATTCTACGGCTTATGCCCAACTGATGCGCAATCTTATATTTACGGCTGATTTTGACGGCCGGTCTACGGTTTGGGTTCCTCTTTCGGATTATTCGGGAGGGGGTATGGGTGCTCCGGCTGTTGATAGCTGGTTCTTGTCTGCAGACGGACAAGGCAAGGTGGTGAGCCGCTGGCTGATGCCCTACAAGACAGAAGGCAGACTATTGTTACAAAATATCTCCGCACACACTGCAGACGTGAGTATGGAAGTGGGAACGGCACCTTTGCCATGGGGAGGGCGTTCCCTCTATTTCCATGCTTCCTGGCGCCAGCAGACCGGACTTCCGGTTTATGAGCGTCCGGATGATGATGCAAATTGCCGGGAGTGGAACTTTGCCACATTGACCGGACGAGGCATATACAAAGGGGATGTCCTGACTCTGTATAACCATTCGCGTGCCTGGTACGGAGAAGGGGATGAAAAGATATGGGTAGATGATGATGTTTTTCCATCGCATTTCGGTACCGGAACAGAAGATTACTACAATAGTTCGTGGGCTCCGGTCGTAATATTCCAAACGCCTTTTGGTGGCGCACCCCGTGCCGACCAGGCGAGTTCTCACGGTTATAATACATTCTTCCGTACAAGGAATTTGGACGGTATACCGTTTTCTTCATTATTGCGTTTCGACATTGAATTGTTGAGTTGGGTAAGGGGAACTGTAGATTATGCAACTACCGTTTACTGGTATGGAGATATGGGAGCGAAAGCTGTTGATACTTCAGGACTTGAGGAAGCAGCCCAAGACTTGCTACCCGTTCCCGGCGATTTATCTAAATATCGAAGAGAAAATAGCATAGAATTTGAGGAAACAACTCCAATAGCCTCTTCTCCATCCATTCATTTTGACAAGCAGAGTATGCTTGGTTTCGTTGACGGGCAATGGAGTGGAGGAACCCAACTCTTGTGTATTGGTGGAAAACCGGGTGATTCTGTAGAGTTTGAGTTCAATCAATTGGAAGACTGTCCTTATCAACTGGTGGTGTATGCATCGAAAGCTCCTGAT
>ENA-ORLB01000847-ORLB01000847.1-human-gut-metagenome-genome-assembly--contig:-NODE-847-length-10878-cov-5.61027_pt1 | contig 10878 bp, 9 predicted proteins | sample MGYA00243064_ERZ508817 | MGnify/ENA primary metagenome ERZ508817 (study PRJEB26277, sample SAMN04329836) | human gut metagenome | biome: human-associated habitat | host: Homo sapiens | place: USA... | reverse complement strand
ATGCTCTGCGGTGTATTCCAGCGTGTCCACCCGGCCTGTAAGCTTGACTTCGCCTTTGTCGAGGTCGAGGCTGGTGACGCTCAGCTCGGCCCCGGTGAGTTCCAGCGTCCCTTTCGAGGTGAGCATCGCCGCCCCCTCGGCGTCGCCACCGATGACCCGCCGCACACCGGTGACGGTCAGCTTGTTCCGCCCCTCCAGGATGAGGTCATGAGGCAGAGCCTGCTCCGGCTTTGCGTCCTGTTGTTTCATGACATTCCCCTCCCCTTTTCTGCCATCTTATGCAGGACGGGGCGGGGTCATGCCGGATTTACTCGGCTTTCGGGGCGTCGTGGGCGGCTGCCAGCACGTTGTCCTGCTCGATGATCTCGTACATCTCGCGGGCCACGTCCTTGGTGCGGGGCTCCACGTCGGAGAGGACCTTCACCTTGATGGGCCGGTTGCCGAAGGTGACCTCGATGATGTCGCCGGCCTTGACGGCCTGGCTGGCCTTGGCGGTCTTGCCGTTGATGAGGATGCGGCCCGCGTCGGCCACCTCGTTTGCCACCGTGCGGCGCTTGATGAGCCGCGAAACTTTCAGATATTTGTCTAAACGCATTTCTAAACTCCTTGTATCAACCTCTCAGTCTCGCTGTCGCTCGACAGCTCCCCTAGTAGGGGAGCCTCTGGCGAAGAGGCAAAGCTTTACGATATGCCAAAGCCTCCCCTATTAGGGGAGGTGGCACGCCGTAGGCGTGACGGAGAGGTTGTTCCTCTATTAAAAAAGCCGCCGGGCCTAAAGGTTCCGGCGGCGATGGGTTTTCTCTTACAGGGTGTCCTTCAGAGCCTTGCCCGGCTTGAACACGATGCTCTTGGAAGCAGCGATGGTGATGGCCTCGCGGGTGCGGGGGTTGATGCCCTGACGCTCAGCGCGCTCACGCACCTCGAAGGTACCGAAGCCGGAGATGGAGATCTTCTCACCCTCGGCCATAGCCTTGCCCAGTGCCTCGAATGCAGCGTTGACAGCCATCTCGGCGCTCTTCTTGCTCATCTCAGTGTTTGCCGCAACCTGTGCGATCAGATCGGTCTTGGTCATAATAAAAGCCTCCACAATATTCTCAACATTTTCTATTCGAGCAGACGGTCTGACCGTCTGGTACCCGTTTACGTTTCGTCCGCTTCCAGCTTCTGGGTAAAGCGCTTTGCCGCAAAGGTCAGTGCCTCTTCGGCGTCCACACCGGCCAGACGCATGGCATCGGCGGCGGCCAGCAGCAGCTCACCGGCGTTCTCTGCCGTCTGCTGTGCGTCCCACGCGGCCTTGGCGCTGTCCAGAGCCCTGGCCGCACCGGCGGCATCCTCCGGCCCGCAGCCGAACCGCGCGGCCCGCTTCTGGAGCTTCTGGGCGCGCATCAGGGCGGGCAGGGTGGCCGGGACGGTGTCCAGCTCATCGGCCAGAGTCGTGCGGCCCTTTTCCTTATTTTTGAGCGCATCCCAGCTGTTTATACCAGCATTTTCCGCCGCAGAGGAAGCAAAGATGTTCGGGTGGCGGAAAACCAGCTTCTCGCACACCTCGCGGCAGACCTTTTCCATGTCGAAACGGCCCCGCTCCTCCTCGATGACGGTGTGGAACACCACCTGCATCAGGACGTCGCCCAGCTCTTCCTGCATCATGACAGGGTCGTCAGCGTCGATGGCTTCCAGCGCCTCGCACGTTTCTTCCAGAAAGTTTTTCCGGATGGAAGCGTGGGTCTGGACTTTGTCCCACGGACAGCCGTTCTCCCCGTCTCTCAGGATGCGGATGATCTCCACGAGGTCTTCCGCCGTATAGTGTTCCCTCGGCGTCCAGTCCTGCATGGGGCGTCTCCTTTCCGCATTCCGAAAACATTTGCGAACAGATTCAAATTGTACCGCAGAATCTGCCGAAATGCAAGGGTACAAGCGCATTTTCCGGCTTTTTGCGGCAAAATTTTCATTTCATTCACAACAAAAGGCGGCATCCCCCGGGGGACACCGCCCTGCGTGGGCTTTTTAGCTTACAGCTGTGCGCCGCACTTGTTGCAGAACAGCGCGTCGTCCGAGACGGGCGCGCCGCACTGGGGGCAGGTCTTGGCCTCGTTGTCCTCGGGCTTTTCCTCGGCGGGCTCTGCGGCTGCGGCAGCCGTCACGTCGGCGGCGGCCTCTTCCGTATCCTCGAAAGTCGTCTCAATGACGGTATCCGGCTCGAGAGAGGCTTTCAGGTCGGAGAGTTCCTGCTCGATGTTGGCGATCATCTCGATGTATTTGTCCACAAGGGGCTGGTTCTCCTCGTTGCCCTTGGCCAGACTATACACCAGAGCGCCCAGCTGGCGCTGCGCCTTGTACAGCTTGCTCTGCGCGTTCACGATCTTTGCCTGGGTGCGGCCCTTTTCGGCCAGATCCAGCGCGGCATTCTTGCCTTTCTCGGCATACTCGAGGCCCATTTCCTTGATCTTATTGAAGTCCATAAAAGACACCTCACTTGTCTATGCCCGGGGTGGGCAGCACTCCTCTGCGTTTTCTGCTCAGGCTGTCCCTGTGCCGCCGGAGATTATTTTCATTATAGCGCACTCCCGGGGGGAATGCAACGAATCCCACCCAAGTTTTACAGAATCGTGCGGATTTGGAAACAGTTTTTTCGCAATTTGCACACTTTCCGCGTTCTGACGTTTTTTACACTTCACCTGCGTAGAACTCGCGCAGCATACTGTCGGCGGGCAGAAGCTCCAGCTCCACCGGGGCCACATGCTCGAAGCGGCGGGCCGTCTCGTCCCAGAGCTCCGCGTTGTTGCCTTCCAGCGTGAAGCGCTGGCTCACCGGGCGCAGGAGCTTTGCGATGAGGCCCAGCTCGTAGGTGAAGGAAGTGTCCAGCAAAAAGTCTGCCGTAGTCTTGAAGCCCTTAATATACCGGGTCTCGCCGTCGAGGACTCTGTCCCACATGGCGAGGGTCTTGGCGGGGCTGCGGCCCCGGGCTGCGGCATCCCGCAGGGTGCGGCGGCAGAGGCGGATGTCCTGGGTGTTGATGACACGGCGGCCATCAATGCAGTATTCCTCCCGCAGGCCGGCGTAGATGCGGTAGACGTCGTCGCCTTTCACAAGGCCCGTCAGCTCAGGGTTCAGAGCGTGGATGCCCTCCACGATGCAGACGCCGCCCTTGAGGTCCAGCGTCTCCGTCTCGGAAGAGCGGGACTCGGTGGTGAAGTCGTAGATGGGCAGCACGGTCTTTCCGGTGGTGCTCAAATCGCTGAGGCACTGGCGGATGAGGGGCATATCCAGCGTGTCGGGGTTCTCGTAGTCCAGCGTACCGTCGGGCAGGCGGGGGTAATACTGAGCGCCCTTGAAGAAGTTATCCAGACTGATGACATGGGCCGGGGTGCCGGAGGCTTCCAGAGCCTCGGCCACCTTATGAGCTGAAGTCGTCTTGCCACTGGCCGACGGGCCGGTGAGCATGACGATCTTGGCGCGGGAGTCCCTGATTTTCTGGGCCGCATAGGCCACCCGCTGGCGGTAGCTCTTCTCGCTCATCTCCGCCAGCGCCGCCGGGCTCTGGGCGGCGACGTTGTACAGGTCTATCTCAACCAGACGTTTCGGTACCCAAATCGTGATCATAAAAAACAGCCACTCCTTTTTTCCGTTCCAGCACTTCGTCGAAACGCTGGATGTATTCTGTCGGATACTTGAAATTGAAGATGCGCTGCATCCGCTTGCCGCCGTCGGCCACCAGCTTGGTGCTGCCGCCTGCGCCGGCCGAGAGGATGGTCTGGACTTCTTCCATGATATAGATATTATAATACCCCTCGTGGCCCGGCTTGCACCAGCCCACGTTTTCCAGGTTTTGGAGGGTATTTTTCTGACGATAGAGGTAGTAGGGTTTGTAGCCTGCCTCGGCCAGCAGATGGCACTTTTCCAGCATGGCGGCCACATCGGCGTAGTCGTTCTCCTTCTGGTCCTCGATGACGATGCGGGAGGCCCGCTTGAGGGTCAGGGTGTGGACGGTGATGTTCTCAGGGTCGAGGGCGATAGCCTGACGCAGGCTCTTCTCGAACCCTTCCACCGTGTCGCCGGGCAGGCCAGCGATGAGGTCCATGTTGATGTCGTCGTGGCCTGCGGCCCGAGCCTCGGCATAGCAGTCGAGGATGTCCTGAGCCGAGTGCTTGCGGCCAATGTTCTCCAATACTTCATCCGAGAAGGTCTGCGGATTGATGGAGATGCGGGTCGCGCCGTATTCCTTGATGACGGCCAGCTTTTCGGCGTCGGTGCAGTCGGGGCGTCCGGCTTCCACCGTGTATTCCACGATGGTGGAAAGGTCGAAGCAGTCCCGCACCGTCCCCATGAGCTGGCGCAGCTGCGCTGCCGAGAGGCTGGTGGGGGTGCCGCCGCCGATGTAGATGCTGCAGAGCATCAGCCCGGCCTTGTCAGCCTCGTCCCGGATGGCCTCGACCTCTTTGCACAGGCAGTCCACATAGGGCTGCACCAGCTTGCGGTCACGGTCGAGGTTGCAGCTGACGAAGCTGCAATAGCTGCACCGGGAGGGGCAGAACGGGATGCCAATATAGAGGCTGTAGGTCTTGGGCGCACTGCCTACTTTCAGGATAGGCTCCTGCAAGTCCGCGATGGCCTTGGCCATGCCGTATTTTTCGGGCGAGCAGTCGAAGCGCTTGAGGAAGAAATCGTCGATTTCCTCTTCCGTCCAGCCTGCGGCCCGCTTGTCGTGGACGAGGCGCACCGGGCGGACGCCGGTCATCTTGCCCCAGGGCGGGCGGACACCCGTCCAGCTGCGCAGCAGGTCATAGGTCAGGCTGGCCAGCGCAAATTCCGGCGTCTCGCCGCCCTCTTCCACGGGAATGGGCAGAGGTGCTTCGGCGGTCTGGCTCTTGCCGCCCTGCCGCACCATGGCCCAGAGCTTGTCAGGCCGCTTCTCGGCCCAGACGCAGTCTGCGCCGTCCTCGGGCGGGATGAGTGTGAGCGGGGCCATTGGGTAGAACAGGCGGACGAGGTGCTCCACCTCGTAGCCCGAGCCGAGGCCCGTGATATAGATATTCATGTGAAATCCCGCCTTTTTATGCGTTTCTCAGCGCATTTTTGATATAGAAGTTGGTGGCGGCCTCCTGCCCGAAGGTGGAGAAATCGCCGTGGCCGGGCAGCACCTGCGCCTCGGCCGGGACGGGCAGGGCCGCGAACTTGCGCAGGCTCTCGTCCATCTTCCGGCTGTCGCCGCCCTCGAGGTCGGTGCGGCCGATGCTGCCCTGAAAGACCGTGTCGCCCACGAAGAGATAGTTTTCGCACAGCAGCACCACGCTGCCCTCAGTGTGACCGGGGGTGTGCCAGACAGTGAAGCTCAGCTCGTCGAGGGGGATGACCTCGCCCTCTTCGTAGCCGCTGTCCGAACCCTTGAGGGGCAGCAGCTGGGTCCCCCGACAGTCGGCGGGCTCACAGTAGAGCTTTGCGCCCCACTCGCGGCTCAGGACCCCCGCACTGCCCACATGGTCGTAGTGGCCGTGGGTGCAGAGGATGAGGCTCAGCTTGCCGCCGTGCTCCTTTAAGATCTTATCGTACTCCTGCACCTCGGCGGCGGGGTCGATGACCACCGCGTTGCCTGCGTCCGAGATGAGCAGGAAACTGTTGGTGTAAAACGGCGCAGGGCCGACCAGATGAAATGCCTTCATGGTTTATTTTTCTCCTTTATGCCACTCGTCGGTGTCGATGACGATGGTGCAGGGGCCTTCGTTGACCAGCGACACCTGCATATCTGCGCCGAACTCGCCGTGCTGGACATCCTTGAGGCCCTGCTTGTTCATCTCGGCGAGGAACAGCTCGTAGGCGTCCACAGCCAGCGGCGGTCTTGCTGCCTTGATGAAGCTGGGACGGAAGCCCTTCTTCGTGTCGCCGTAGAGGGTGAACTGACTCACCACCAGTGCAGAGTACCCGAGGTTCTTTGCGCTGAGGTTCAGCTTGTCGTTTTCGTCCTTGAAAATGCGCAGGCACGCGCATTTTTCAGCCAGTTTCGGCACGATGTCGAGAGTATCGGTGTCCTTGACGCCCAGCAGGATGACGAGGCCGGGACCGATGGGGCGCGGCTCGCCGCCGTTGACCCGGACGCTGGCCGAGGATACGGCCTGAATGACTGCACGCATATTAGCTCCTTGTTACCTTGAGCACATCCTTGACTTTGGACAGACGGGCCACGACCCGGTTGAGGTGCTCTGTATTGTTGATGCCGATGGTCAGGCTGATGACGGCACAGTTGTTCTCCACCTGACGGGCGTTCATGGCGTAGATGGGGACGCGGATGTCAGCCAGCGCGGCCAGCACATCGGACAGCAGCTCGTTACGGTTGAGGGCGATGATCTCCAGACCGGCCTTGTAGCTGTCCTTGACGCTGTCGGCCCAGTAAGCCTTGACCCAGCGGGGGGCGTTGGAGGGGTCTTTCATGCTGGACACCGCGTTGGCGCAGCTCTGCTTGTGGATGGAGACGCCGAAGCCCCGGGTGATGAAGCCTACGATGGGGTCGCCGGGCAGGGGCGAGCAGCACTTTGCAAACTTGATGGGGGTGTTATCGAAGCCCTCCACCACTACGCCGTCAGTGGCGTGGACGCGGCTCAAATCGACCTTCGGCAGATCCTCCACCGACTTGTTCTCAGCAGCCTCGGCGGCCTTGAGCTTCTGCCACTCCTCTTTGAGCTTGGGCAGGCAGTTGGCGATGGTCATGCCGCCGTAGCCGATGGCAGCGTAAATTTCCTCCGCGTTGTTCTGGCGCAGACGACGGCTACAGCTGCCCACGAACTCATCCAGCTGGTCGTCGGGGATGAATATCATCTCCCGGCGCAGCTCTTTGGCCAGCGCGTCGCGGCCCTGCTGGATGTTCTCTTCGCGGCGCATCTTCTTGAACCAGTTGCGTATCTTGCTCTTGGCCTCGCTGGTGCGCACGATCTTGAGCCAGTCGCGGCTGGGGCCTTTGTCCGCCGGGCCAAGGATGACTTCAATGATCTCGCCCGTCGCCACGACATGGTCGATGGGGACGATGCGGTTGTTGACCTTACAGCCCACCATCCGGTTGCCGACGGCAGAGTGGATGGCGTAGGCAAAGTCGATGCAGTTGGCGCCCGCAGGCAGGTTGATGACGTCGCCCTTCGGGGTGAAGGCAAAGACCTCCTCCGGCAGCAGGTCGCTCTTCAAATCGTGGAGCAGGTTGCCAGAATCCTCGCTGACTCGCTGGTTTTCCAGCAGCTGGCTGACCCATGCCAGCCGCTCATCCAGTTTATCGTGGCCCTCGAGGCCCTCTTTATACTTCCAGTGGGCGGCAACGCCGTACTCGGCCTGCTCGTCCATGGTGCGGGTGCGTATCTGCACCTCAAAGGGGATGCCCTCGTGGCCGATGACGGTGGTGTGGAGGCTCTGGTAGCCGTTGGGCTTGGGGGTGGAGATATAGTCCTTGAAGCGGTTGGGCAGCGGGTGGTACATATCGTGGATGAGGCCCAGGGTGCTGTAGCACTCAGCCAGGGTGTCCAGGATGATGCGCACCGCATAGATGTCGTAAATTTCATCGAAGGACTTGTTCTGCATGATGGTCTTGCGGTAGATGCCGTAGATGCTCTTGACTCTCCGCTTGATGGTCGCGCCCTCGATGCCGCTCTCCTCGAGGCGGCTCTTGATGACGCCCGACACGCTGGCCAGAAACTCGTCGCCCGCGCGCTCGCTGAGCATCTTGTTGATTTCCTCGTAGCCCACGGGGTCGAGGTAGTGGAGGCTACGGTCTTCCAGCTCCTCCTTGACGTTCAGGATGCCCAGACGGTTGGCGATGGGAGCGTAGACCTCCATGGTCTCCCGGGCCTTGTCGCGGCGCTTCTGCTCCGGCCATGCGTCGCCGGTGCGCATATTGTGCAGGCGGTCACAGAGCTTGATGATCATGACGCGGACGTCACGGCTCATGGCCAGCAGCATCTTGCGCAGGTTCTCGGCCTGCAGCTCTTCGATATTGGAAAATTGGATCTTGGTCAGCTTGGTGACGCCGTCCACCAGCGCGGCCACCTCTTCGCCGAAAGCGGCGGTCAGGTCGGTCAGCGTGGTGGGGGTGTCCTCCACCACATCATGGAGCAGGGCGGCGGCGATGCTCTCGCTGTCCATGCCGAGGTCCAGCACGAGGCGGGCCACAGCCAGCGGGTGGCAGATATAGGGCTCACCGCTGCGGCGGCAGACCCCCTTGTGGGCGTCGTTGGCCAGGTTGTAAGCCTTTTCTATCATGGCCATGTTGTAGGCTTTGCCGCTGGCTTTGATGGCCTCCACCAGCTTCTCCCAGGTCACGATCTCGGGCCGCACCTCCGAGGGAAGGGTCCCTTCAGGGGCATTGGCCGGCAGGGCCGTTGCGGCCACGGTAGCCATCTCCGTCACCGGCACGGGCTGGTGGAGATGGGTCTTTGCAGAGTAGCTGTCCTCTTTCGCCGCAGCCGGTGCTGCGGGCGAGGGGAGGACAGGTTTCTTTCCCTCAGGCATCTTTATCGTTCCTCCAGACATTTCAGGATGGGCGCATCGGCAAGGTTCTTCTTTCCGGTGGCAGGCACAAGTTCCCAGAACTTTGCCCCGCCCCGGTCAGCCGCTGTGATGAGGCCGACCTGTTCCAGCGCGGCGACGGCCACCAGCGTCCGACCGGTGTTCTCCTCGCCGAGTTTTGCAAACAGGGGCTGCAGGTCTTCGGCGTGCCAGCGCCGCGCCTGCAGCTCCCGATAAACGGTGATGATATGGCTGCGCTCCGGGGCGATGCTCTCCTTCTGCTCCGTCGTCAGGGGCGTACCCCGGCGCAGCGCCTGCACCAGCGCGGCCTGCTCTGCAGCTGTGTTGCCGAGGCCCGCCGGGTGCAGCTCGATGATGCGGCCCGACAGCTGTGCGCCCCGGGGCGAATCGTAGACCGAAAGGCTGATGGCTGCGTCCACGACGTCGCCCGTCGAGTAAGGCACCTGTTCCGGGTGCATCCCGAACCAGACGGCGTAGATGCTGGAATTGCCCTGCCGCAGACGCAGGCGGCAGTGCTTGCCCTCCGAGACGGCGTAGACGCCCTCCACGACAGCCATTTCCAGCACGAAGACCGGGCTGGGGTTGTCGGCACCGTAGGGTGCCAGCTGGTCGAGGCGGCGGACGCTCTCCACCGTCAGACGGTCGAGGTGGACGGACAGATCGCATTCCAGCGGCGGGGTGCGCAGCACGGGACACTCCCGGGCCGCCCAGTCGTTGAGCCGCTGGCGGAGCGTCTGCAGATCCTCTTCCCGCACCGAGAGGCCCGCTGCCATGGCGTGGCCGCCGAAGCGAAGCAGAATGTCGGCGCAGGAGGCGATGCACTCGTGCAGGTTGAAGCCCTGCACGCTGCGGCCGCTGCCCTTGCCCTCGCCGTGCTCATCTACCGACACCACGATGACCGGGCGTCCGGTCTTTTCCACAAGGCGGGAGGCCACGATGCCGATGACGCCGGGGTGCCAGTCTTTGCCCCAGAGCAGGATGACCCGATCTTCGAGGCGTTCCGGCTCAGCGTCCAGCAGCTCCTGCGCGGCTTTGACGATCTCCATCTCCGTCTCCTGCCGCTGGATGTTGATGTCACTCAGCTTATGGGCCAGTTCGACCGCCCGGTCTTCGTCTTCACAGAGCACCAGCTGCAAAGCGGTCACGGCGCTGTCCATCCGGCCCGCCGCATTAAGGCGGGGCGCGATGGCGTAGCTGATGTTCTCTGCCGTCACCGGCTTGCCTGCAAGGCCCACTTCTTCCAAAAGGGCGCAGAAGCCGGGTCTGTCCGTATTTTGCAGCTGGCGCAGACCTGCTTTGACGATGGTGCGGTTCTCCCCTGTCAGGGGCATGACGTCGGCCACGGTGCCAACAGCGGCGAGGTCGCCGCAGTATTCCAGCATCTCTTCCGGCGGGCAGCCATCCAGCGCGGCGCAGAGCTTGAAGGCCACGCCCGCGCCGCACAGGCCCTTGAAGGGGCTGTGGTCGTCGGCACGGCGGGGGTCCACGATGGCCACTGCCTGGGGCAGGGTGTCGTGGGGCAGATGGTGGTCTGTGATGATAAGGTCGATGCCGAGGCTGGCCGCGAATGCGGCTTCCTCTACGGCAGAGATGCCGTTGTCCACCGTGACGATGAGGCGGCAGCCCTTATCGTAAATCGACTGGATCGCGTTCTTCGAGAGGCCGTAGCCGTCGCCCTCCCGGCTGGGCAGCATACACTTGACGGCGGCGCCCATCCCTTTCAGGTGCTGATAGAGCAGGGCCGTGGCGGTCACACCGTCCACGTCGTAGTCGCCGAAGACGACGATCGTCTCCCCCTCGTCGATGGCCCGCAGGATGCGCTCACAGGCTTTGTCCATGTCAGTCAGGAGCATGGGGTCGCTCAGCTCTTCTTCGCCCGCCAGAAGGGTCAGCGCCTCGGCGGGGTCGGTGATGCCCCGGGCAGCGAGGATGCCGGCCAGCAGGCCGGCTTCTTTCTGTTGGACCGCGAGGACAGAGCGGTACTTTTCCTCGCTCCACTCTTCGTCCATGTTCTGGTATTCCAGCTCTTCGGTGTTCTGCTGGGCGATGGCCGCTGTCAGCTCTTTCAGGGCAGCGCGGTCAACGGTCTTGGTGTTCCAGGCCCGGTAGGTCATCGCAATCCCTCCCCGGCCAGACCATCGTTCGCCAGCATCCCCTGCAGCGCAGCGATCTCGCTGGAAACGTCCAGCGCCACGTCCGACAAAAGCTTATCGTAGAGGTTATCATAAGCCTGATTCAGGGTGTGCAGGATGCCCGCAATATCCCGGCGGATGGCCTCCGCGTTCTCGCCCTGCTGGCTCTGCACGTCGTTGTAGGTGTGCAGGAGCTTGAGGGTGGTGGGGATATAGTATTCCGCAAAGCGGCGGGCCTTGGGCAGGC
>ENA-ORLB01000839-ORLB01000839.1-human-gut-metagenome-genome-assembly--contig:-NODE-839-length-10939-cov-3.94882_pt1 | contig 10939 bp, 7 predicted proteins | sample MGYA00243064_ERZ508817 | MGnify/ENA primary metagenome ERZ508817 (study PRJEB26277, sample SAMN04329836) | human gut metagenome | biome: human-associated habitat | host: Homo sapiens | place: USA... | reverse complement strand
CTTCTGAGTAATAATCAATCTGATTTTGGGAATAGCCGGCGGTGTATTGGGCGGCTGGGTATTCGGATTACTCGGAATTGCAGCTTCCGGTATTATCGGCAGTCTGATTACGGCGACAGTCGGAGCCATTCTGATGTTATGGATCGCTTCGTTGTTTAACAAACGAAATGTAGATTAATAACAACAGGACATATAGGGTAACGCAAATCCACCCAATTGGCAAGATCTGCGTTACCCTGTTTTTTCAGCTATTTACGGGAACACATCCTATTTCAACACAACCAATACCTTGACCGGGCCATGTGCACCCAATACAAGAGCCTGTTCTATATCAGCTGTTTTAGAGGGGCCTGAGATAAAAGCACCGAAATCATATGTCATGTTTTCCGTCCGTTTATAGGCTTCATGCATATTGTTCACGATCGAATTGCGGTCTATCAGCATAACCAGGCTGTTGGAGATAAAATACAATGCCTTATGCTTTACCTGGCGGGTAATCCAGACAGCCCCGTTCTCGGCTACACCAAAATGGCCTTCCACGATGGCAAGGTCTGTATTGTCCAACTCACGAGGATCGTCGAGATCGTCCGGATTAAAGGTGGCACAGGTGATACTGGACAGATTGGAGGCGATACGGATTGCATCAGGAAAATGGTGACGAATAATATCGTTGATATCGTCTCCAGGCTGCATCAGGACGACTTGCCCCCCAGCAGCTTTCAGAGAGTCGGTAAACTGGAGGATTTTATCTTCGTAAGTGATGGCATCCAGCGTCAGTTCCGGCATATCGTAACGTTTGCCGGTGTGACGACGGATAGCAGATAATATATCGTTTTTGCTACTCATTGTCGTATCATTTTAAGGGCAAGCATACTTCACCCCTACATTATTTTATCTTGTTACTTTTCCACATTTCATTGAACGACTGCTTGGCAAAAGCTGGCAGTTCACGGCCCTTCCCCCATGCATTCAAAGCGTTGTAAATCATAAAACGAGGCATGTTATTGACTACCGGGGCAAACTTCAAAGCCGTATTGAACAGTTTCGGACGTTCCATCAGGAACTTCATGCCGCCGGACATAATCTTTTTCTCCGTACTCGCTTTCCCTATCTTATCCAAGTCCTGACGCCAGCGATAGATCTGTTGGCCGAGGTCTATCTTGACCGGGCAAACATTCGAGCAAGAGAGGCACAACGAACAGGCAGAAACATTGTCCGAATATTTCACCGGATCTTTCAGCATCCCTAGATTGATCCCAATCGGGCCGGGTATAAAATATGTATAGGAATAACCACCGCTACGGCGATAGACCGGACAAGTATTCATACACTCGCCACAACGGATGCAGTTCAGCGTACGGATATGATCGGGACATGCCAGGATATCACTCCGCCCGTTATCGACTATGATGATATGAAACTCACCTCCTTCTTTCGGTTTACAATAGTGAGAAGTGTAGGAAGTGATCGGCTGCCCCGTGCCGGAGCGTGCCAGCAGGCGGGTGAAGACACCTAACGAGTCCCGATCCGGCACGATCTTCTCCATTCCGAACCTCGCAATGTGAACATTCGGGAAAGAAGTTCCCATATCTGCATTCCCCTCGTTGGTGCAGACCACTATCTCTCCGGTCGAAGCAACTGCAAAGTTAGCTCCCGTCATGGCAACATCGGCTGTCAGGAATTTCTCACGCATATTTTTGCGGACGGCATGCGTCAGATAGGTCGGGTCGGAATTGCCTTTTTCCGTACCTAACACGCGCTCCATCATCTCGCCCACCTCCTGCCGCTTGATATGGATAGCGGGCATCACGATATGGCTGGGATGAAGTTTCATCCATTGAAGGATACGTTCGCCGAGGTCGCTCTCGATTATATCGTAACCTTTTCCGAACAGGTAATCGTTCATGCCACACTCTTCTGTCAACATGGATTTGCTCTTTATCAGCGTATGCGCCTTGTGCTGTTGCAGGATTTCCTCGACGATCGCATTATGTTCCGCCGCGTCTTTCGCCCAATGGACAATCGCTCCGTTGGCCGTGGCGTTCTTCTCGAACTCTTCCAAAAGGACATCCAAATGGCTGTTCGAATAAAGTTTGATCTCACAAGCCAGTTCACGCAAGCGTTCCCATTCGGGAAGCGAATGGCTCATTTTATCCCGTTTGGCACGCACCATCCAGAGGGTTTCGTCGTGCCAGGCTTCCTGCTTGCGGTTCCCGATGAAGCGGGCAGCCGCTTTTGAATGTTTCGTGCTCATAATCCGGAGGCTAATATTTCAACAATATGAATCGTTTTGATCGGAAGGTTGTCACGCTTGATCACGCCTTCCATATGCATCAGGCAGGAACTGTCGGCACCGGTGATATACTCGGCTCCCGTACTCATGTGATCTTTCACCTTATCTCGTCCCATACAGACGGACACTTCGGGTTCCTCAATCGCAAACATGCCACCGAACCCACAGCACTCGTCGATACGTTTCGGTTCGAATATCTCAATGCCTTTCACCAAAGAGAGGAGATCGCGCAACTTAGAAAAATACGGGATATTCCGTTCACTCGGAGAAGAAAGATGCAACTCGCGCACACCGTGACAGCTATTGTGAATGCTTACCTTGTGGGGAAATTCAGCTTTCAGTTCCTTGACCTTCACAATATCGTGCAGGAACTCGCAGATATCATAAATCTTCTTGCTGTTCATACACACATGACCTGCCTTTTCCAGAATACCGGGATGATTCTCTTTCACGAAAGCGACACAACTGGCAGAAGGGCCAACCACATAATCGTACGAACGGAACAGTTCTTCCATACGCAGCGCCAACCCTGCCGATTCATGCTCGAATCCGGCATTTGCCATTGGCTGGCCACAACAAGTCTGGTCTAACGGATAATCCACATCCAACCCGAGACTTTTCAATAATTTATAGGAAGCAACACCAACTTCCGGATATACCGCATTGATATAGCAGGGAATAAATAATCCTATCTTCATATTGGTTTATTTTAATTACCACAAATGTAATAATTATTTCTGTTACTTTGAACTTGATCCAAAAGTAACAAATCACTTATACTCCTGCCAGCTTCGGATTTGTATATCGTCCATGCCCAGCGTACAGAATGCTTCGATAAAGGCGCTTGCCAGACGGGCATTTGTGATGAGCGGAATGTTCAGGTCGATGGCGGCACGACGGATCTTATAGCCATTATTCAACTCACCGGCTGAAAGGTCGCGCGGAATATTCACTACCATGTCGATCTTCCTTTCGTGGAGCATGGTGAGTGCTTGAGGTTCCATGTCCTCCTCGCTCGGCCAGTAAACTCGCGTACTGGAAATGCCGTTTTCTTCGAGAAAGCGGTGTGTCCCGCCTGTTGCGAAGAGGTTGTAGCCTTTCGATGCCAGCATCTTGGCGGCATCCAACATGGCCACTTTCTGTTTTGGCGTACCCGTCGAGAGCAGAATATTCTTTTCTGGGATACGGAGACCGACGGAAAGCATACTTTTCAAAACAGCCTCGGAAACATCGTCGCCGATACACCCGACCTCGCCCGTCGAAGCCATATCGACACCTAAAACAGGGTCAGCTTTCTGCAAGCGGTTGAAGGAGAACTGCGAGGCTTTGATACCTACATAATCCAGATCGAATTCGTTCTTATTAGGTTTCTCGACAGGTAAACCTAACATGATGCGAGTGGCCAGTTCAATAAAGTTAATTTTCAATACTTTGCTGACGAAAGGAAAGGAACGGCTCGCGCGAAGGTTACATTCGATCACCTTGATCTCGTTGCCTTTCGCCAGATATTGGATGTTGAACGGACCAGAGATATTCAGCTCTTTTGCGATCTGCTTGCTGATACGCTTGATGCGGCGGACCGTTTCAACATACAGCTTTTGTGCGGGAAACTGGATAGTTGCATCGCCGGAATGCACACCGGCAAACTCGATATGTTCGGAGATAGCATACATGACGATCTCACCCTTATCGGCTACTGCATCCATTTCCACTTCCTTGGCATGTTCGATGAACTGGCTGACAACGACCGGATGTTTCTGCGACACGTTGGCTGCCAGCTGCAAGAAGCGTTCGAGTTCTTCCTGGTTGGAGCAGACATTCATGGCGGCGCCACTCAGCACATAACTCGGACGAACCAAGACCGGAAAACCCACCTCAGCCACAAACTCGTTGATATCTTCCATCGACGAAAGCTCTTTCCAACGCGGCTGGTCCACACCGATGCGGTCCAGCATGGCGGAAAATTTCTCGCGATCTTCGGCATTGTCGATACTCTTGGCGGATGTCCCCAAGATATTGACATGCTGCTCGTCCAGACGCATCGCCAGGTTATTGGGTATCTGGCCGCCTGTCGAGACAATCACGCCATGCGGATTTTCCAGTTCGAGGATATCCATCACACGCTCGAAGGTCAGTTCATCGAAGTAAAGGCGGTCACACATATCATAGTCGGTCGAAACTGTTTCAGGATTGTAGTTGATCATCACCGAACGCCAACCTTCCTTACGGATCGTTTCCAACGCCTGCACGCCACACCAGTCGAACTCGACCGAACTGCCGATCCGGTAAGCGCCGGAACCCAGCACGACGATGGAACGGTGGTCACCCTGATACTGCACGTCGTTTTCCGTACCGCTATAGGTCAGATACAGATAGTTCGTCTGCGCCGGGTATTCAGCAGCCAGCGTATCGATCTGTTTCACTACCGGAACGATGCCGTGTTCCTTACGAAACTGGCGGATCTGCATCATACCTTTTTCTATATTTCCCTCAAGGCCGAAGGCGCGAGCTATCTGAAAATCGGAGAAACCTTGCCGTTTCGCCTTGCGAAGCAATGAACTATGGACTATGGACGATTGACAATTATCAGGATTGCGATATTCTTTCTTAATTGCCAATTGTCCATTGTCCATTGTCAATTTATGCAACTCCTTGGAGGTACACATGATTCCGTAGAGTTTTTGTAGGAACCACCGGTCTATCTTGGTCAGTTCGTGTATCTGATCGATGGTATATCCGGCACGGAACGCTTTGGAGATAACGAAGATACGGGTGTCGGTCGGTTCATGGAGTGCCTTGTCGATGTCGGTTATCACCAGCTCCTTGTTTTCCACGAAACCATGCATGCCCTGTCCGATCATACGCAACCCTTTTTGGATCGCCTCTTCGAAGGTGCGCCCGATCGCCATCACCTCGCCCACAGATTTCATGCTCGACCCCAACTCACGAGCCACACCATGAAACTTACCCAAATCCCAGCGCGGGATCTTGCAGACCACATAGTCGAGAGCCGGTTCGAAGAAAGCACTTGTCGTCTTCGTCACCGAGTTTTTCAAATCGAAAAGGCCGTAACCCAGTCCCAACTTGGCTGCGACGAAAGCCAACGGATAACCGGTTGCTTTAGAGGCCAGCGCAGACGAACGGGAGAGACGGGCGTTCACTTCGATCACGCGGTAGTCTTCGCTCTCCGGATCGAAAGCATATTGCACGTTACATTCGCCCACGATACCGATATGACGGATGATCCGGATAGCCAGTTCACGAAGTTTATGATACTCGCTGTTGGTCAGTGTCTGTGACGGAGCAATCACGATGCTTTCGCCGGTATGGATACCCAACGGGTCGAAGTTCTCAATGTTGCAGACCGTGATACAGTTGTCGAAACGGTCGCGCACCACCTCATATTCCACTTCTTTCCATCCCTTCAAACTCTTTTCCACCAACACTTGAGAAGAGAAAGAGAAGGCTTTTTCAACCAGTACATCCAGTTCCTCCTCATTGTCGCAGAAGCCGGAGCCGAGGCCGCCCAAAGCATAAGCGGCACGGACAATCACCGGATAGCCTAACTCGGCAGCAGCCCGGCGGGCATCTTCGGCATTTTCCACCGCTTCGCTCTTGATCGTCTTCACACCGATCTCGTCGAGTTTGCGGACGAAGAGTTCGCGATCCTCCGTATCCATGATTGCCTGTACCGGAGTACCGAGTACACGGACGTTATATTTTTCCAGCACACCACTCTGGTAAAGCGCCACACCGCAGTTCAACGCCGTCTGGCCTCCAAAAGCGAGCAGGATGCCATCCGGACGTTCTTTGGCGATCACCTTTTCGACAAAGAAGGGAGTGACGGGCAGGAAATAAACGGTATCTGCCACTCCTTCCGAAGTCTGTACCGTAGCGATGTTCGGATTGATAAGCACTGTCTGGATTCCCTCCTCCTTGATGGCTTTCAAAGCCTGGCTACCTGAATAGTCGAATTCTCCCGCTTCACCGATCTTTAGGGCGCCGGAACCGAGTATCAGGACTTTCTTTATATCTTCTTTCATTTTCAGACTCTTTTATTCGTTAACATTTTTAGATCTGTCGTCCCAATTCCTAAAGCAAATCGACAAACTTATCGAAGATAAACTCCGTATCGGTCGGTCCGCTACATGCTTCGGGATGGAACTGGGAAGAGAAGAAAGGCTTCGTCTTATGCCGGATTCCTTCGTTTGTCCCGTCGTTCATATTGACAAAGAGCGGTTCCCAGTCAGTCCCCAATGTGTCATTATCCACTGCGTAGCCGTGATTCTGGGAGGTGATAAAACACTTCTCCGTCCCCACCATACGCACCGGCTGGTTATGGCTGCGGTGGCCATACTTCAGTTTATAGATCGAAGCACCGCCTGCTTTGGCAAGCAACTGGTTTCCCATGCAAATGCCACAGATCGGTTTGTCCCCATCCAATGCCTTGCGGATATTCCGGACAGCAACATCGCAAGTATTGGGGTCGCCAGGGCCGTTCGAAAGGAAAAGCCCGTCGTATTCCAAATGATTGAAATCATAGTTCCAGGGAACACGTATCACCGCTACATTCCGCTTCAAAAGGTTACGGATGATATTGGCTTTCACACCACAATCGAGAAGCACAACACGCTTCAAGAGTTGAGAGTTGAAAGTTGAAAATTGAAAGTTGTCGAAGCCTACAGGGTAATGGGTGGTGATCCCGTCAGGTAAGTAGGCGACAATGTCTTTGCAAGAAACACGATCCACATAATTGATGCTACCGTAATCCGGTATTTCCCCTCCACTTTCACCTTCTTTATCGGCGGTGCCGATAACGATACGTCCCATCATTACCCCGTGCTCTCGTATCTTTTTTGTCAGCGCACGGGTATCGATGCCGGTGATTCCGGGAATCTTCTCACGTTTCAACCAGTCACCAAGGCTTTCCACAGCATTCCAGTGGCTATACTCTTCACTATAGTCACTCACGATAATCGCCTCCGCATGAATTTTCTCACTCTCCATGAAGGTAGGCAAGCCGTTCTCTTCGATAGAGAAAGGAGGCACCCCGTAGTTTCCGACCAACGGATAAGTCAGAACCATCAACTGCCCGGCATACGAAGGGTCGGTAAGACTTTCGGGATAACCGGTCATAGCAGTGTTGAACACCACTTCGCCGGCCACTGCCTTGTCAAAACCAAAAGAGAAGCCGTGAAACATGCTTCCGTCGTCTAAGACCAATGTTGCTGTTTTTCTTGTCATTTTCAATATTCAATTATCATTTTTCAATTCCCCAATATTCCTCTTCCATATAATGAATGAACGCTTCGTTCACCATTCGTACACCACCAGGTGTCGGATAATCACCGGAGAAATACCAGTCGCCCGGATGATCAGGACAAGCGGCATGTAACCCTTCGAGTGTCTGGTAGACAATCTCCACCTTCGCACGTGTTCCTACGGGGGTAAGCAGTTCCACCATCTTGGCCGAAATTTCCTCGTCGGTGAAAGACGCATAAATCTCCTTCACATAATTTACGGTCGCATCGCACGGCATAACCTGCTGCCGCTTGGCTTTCTTATAGGCATCGAGCAGAACGGATTCCATCCCCTTGTCCACTAAAAGTGCCACGGCAGCCTTGAACGCGATAAATTCGCTCATACGAGACATATCAATACCGTAATAGTCCGGATAGCGCACCTGCGGAGACGAGCTGACCACCACGATCTTCTTCGGATTCAGGCGGTCCAGAATACCGATGATACTCTGCCGGAGTGTCGTACCGCGCACGATACTGTCGTCGATCACGACCAGATTGTCCTCGAAAGGCACGATGCTTCCGTACGTGATATCGTACACATGGGCAGCCAGATCGTTACGACTGTTTCCCTCGGCAATAAAGGTACGCAATTTTATATCTTTGATCGCTACTTTTTCACACCTAACACGCATGGACAGGATTTGTTCCAGTTCTTCCTCCTGAAGCAGGTGGCTGCGATCGGCGATCCATTCCTTTTTCTTCTTGTTCAAATATTCGTTCATGCCCTCCTGCAATCCAAAGTAGGCGACCTCCGCCGTATTCGGGATAAAGGAAAAGACCGTATGGTTCAGATCGTTGTCCACAGCCTTCAAGACTGCAGGTACAAGATTTTCACCCAACCGTTTCCGTTCGCGGTAAATATCCCGATCGCTTCCACGTGAGAAGTAAATGCGCTCGAACGAGCAGGCCTTATTTTCCTTCGGCTCTACGATCTGCGACGTATGCCAATTACCTTGCTTGTTGATGATCAGTGTCTCTCCCCTTTTCAGTTCATGTACATCTTCGGCAGGCACGTTCATGGCCGTCTGGATCACCGGACGTTCGCTTGCCAGGATCACGATCTCGTCATCGGCATAATAGAACGCCGGACGGATGCCCCAGGGATCGCGCACGCTGAAAGACTCACCACTCCCGGTCAATCCGCAGATCACGAAACCACCGTCCCACTGCGGGGCACAACGTTTCAGGACATTCGACAGGTCGACATTTGCCTCGATCGCATGGGTGATATTCATTCCTTTCAGCCCTTCGGCTTCGTACTTCCGGTACAGGCGTTCGACCTCACGGTCCAGACGGTGCCCCACCTGTTCTAGCATGATGAAAGTGTCGGCATAGGCACGCGGATGCTGGCCGATGGCTGTTATCTCTTCAAAAATATCCTGTACGTTAGTAAGATTGAAATTACCGCAAAGAGCAAGGTTCTTGGCTCTCCAGTTGTTACGGCGTAAAAAAGGATGGACATAGGAAATACCGGATTTCCCGGTCGTACTGTAACGCAGGTGTCCCATATAAAGCTCTCCTGCAAAGGGAAGGTTTGTTTTAGCAAAAAGCGGATCATTCAGTTTGTCGGGCGGCAAATCCTTGTAATACTCATGAACGGCTGCGAATATCTCGGTAATGGCTTCTGTGCCTAGGGCTCTCTCCCGAAACATATATTCTTCGCCGGGACTAGCTTCCAACTTGACGCATGCTAAACCGGCTCCTTCTTGACCGCGGTTATGCTGCTTTTCCATCAACAAATAGAGCTTATTGAGCCCATACATCCAGGTTCCATACTTCTGATGATAATATTCCAAAGGCTTTAGTAACCGGACCATGGCGACTCCACACTCGTGTTTAAGTACTTCCATTTGGTTCTATCTTGTTTATTCCGACTGCAAAGATACTTACATTATATTACATAATGTTCATATAAACGAAGTTTATTTGACACATTAATAGAAATAATCATTTTATCTACCATTTAGTTAAATTATTCTATAAAACAATATTCTTTCAACAAATCTACCAAATAAAAAGAAAAAGTCCTTTCATCACATACGGATCGTAAGAAAGCAAAAGGCTTTTTTATATAATCATTATCAGAGCGATTTTGTTCTGGGAAATCGCTTTTGGATTTCTCATTTACACAAACTGACTTTATAAACAAAATGCGGCATGTCCACCCCTCGGTAATGCTTAATGAAGGTTGCCACTTTTTGCATGCCATTGCGCCGCGCTACTTTTTGGGAAGCAATATTGGTATCCCGTATGATCGAATAGACCTCTTCGAAACCAAGCGTATGGAAAGCATACTCCCGACAAGCGACAGCAGCTTCGATAGCAAAGCCCTTATGCCAAAACTCCTTTTTAAAAAGGTAACCGATTTCAGGGACTCGTTTTCCGTCAAATTCCTGATAAGTAATACCACACTGCCCAATTAGTTCGTTGCTACCTTTCTCAACCACTCCCCATAAACCGAAGCCGTCGTGCCGGTACCGTCCGAACTGCCTATCCAGCCAGTTTTGCACTTCCTGATCGTTGAATGCCCCTTCATAGGCATACATGACTTCATCGTCCTGCAACAGTTTGCACACATCCTTAAAATCTCCTTGTTCCAATCCCCGTAATAACAATCGTTCCGTTTCCAGTATTTTCATATCATCCTCCACATTTATAAAATCATCAATTCCGAAACATTTAAGTTTCTCACCTTTACCAACACTATTTCCGGTAAAAGAACTTTTACCTCCTCTTCTTCTCCCGTTTTTTTCCAATACACGACAAAATTAACGCGTGCCTCTTTCAGTTCATATCCCTTATCCAGCCATTTCTCGATCTCTTTTTTGAAACTGTTTGAAAAACGGACAACTTCCTTATCCGACGAATCGCAACAACCGCCCTCCATCAACCGCAATGGCATGCCACTTTTCAGATTTCCAATCGACTCCTGCCTCCTTGCATCTTTGAAAAAATCCAACCATACATCGCGATGCGTAAGCAAGAACAGTAAACGTTCCGGCATCGGATAATAAGCCTTATCGAACCGGATAATTTTTTCCTCATTGCCGAAAATTTCCGGATAATAGCTATTCAAATGGATCGATAACTTATTTTTGGCACGTGTGAGTGCTACATAAATCTCACGTCTCTTTTCATCCGTGACAGGCTGATTATCCCCTAATAAATCCCTATTATCGTTTAAAAGCAGAAAGACATTATCAAACTCTTTCCCTTTTGCCTTGTGAATCGTAGAAACAACGATAGTTTCTCCCCGAACGGCATAGAAATCTTCCAGCTTCGATTCAAACAGATACGTTTCCCAATCCGAACGATACTTACAGGGATAAAGTTGTTCGAAATT
>ENA-ORLB01000828-ORLB01000828.1-human-gut-metagenome-genome-assembly--contig:-NODE-828-length-11091-cov-22.4716_pt1 | contig 11091 bp, 7 predicted proteins | sample MGYA00243064_ERZ508817 | MGnify/ENA primary metagenome ERZ508817 (study PRJEB26277, sample SAMN04329836) | human gut metagenome | biome: human-associated habitat | host: Homo sapiens | place: USA... | reverse complement strand
TTCGGCACGGATACGGCTTAACGACTGTGGGGTAATCCATAAATAAGAAGCGATATGCTTCAGAGGTACATACTGCAACAGTTCCGGATTCTCTTCCAACAAAGTAAGATAACGCTCCTTGGCCCGGGGGCTTCCTCCCGTTATCATCCAACTTTCAAGCCCTAAAAACTGCTGCTCGAACAGTCGTCTTCCAAAATTAGCCAGTTCAACAGATCCGGCATATAATACTTCGAGTTTTGCCTTCGAAATACCATAAAGTTCACTGTCACACATCGCTTCGATAGAAACCAACGAAACTGTATTTTCCACATATCCCCATGACGAGAAGATGGCCTCTCCTTCAGAAGCAAACCAGACGGAAACATCTACCCCGTCATTAAGGTAATGCCCCCGCCAGATTCCTTTACTTACAATATAGAAGTTTGAGTTCCGCCCACCTTCCTGTACAAGAAAATCCCCTTTATGAAAAGTGAACTTCTCCATATTATCCAACAACTGCAAGCTCAAAGCTATCGGCAAACTATATTTTTCACAAAACTTCTGTATGAATGCATCCATATATCCACCCGATTAATTACTACAAAAGTAAAAAATCATCTGCGAACCCATTGATGTTTACGATAATAAATTACCATTATCACTAAAAAAGTAAGTATTTCCGCCAAAGGAACCGCCAGCCATATCCCTGGCACCTTCAATAGCAACGGCAAGCCCAATAAACAAAGTACCATAAAAACAAACCCACGCAAAACTGTAACCATCATAGCCGGACGTGCCCGCTCTACACTTTGAAAATAGCCAATGGAAACAATGTTTACAGCAAAAAAAATAAAACCAGACGCAAACAAAGGCAGTCCCGCCACAGCAATATCGTATGCCGGATAGGAACGATCAATAAACATAGCCACAATCTGATGATTGAACAAAGCTGTTAACGCAAAAAACACAAGTCCGCAGGTCACGGCCGTTCCCAGTGCCAGACGGAAAGCGGAACGTACCCGCATGGTATCACCCGCTCCAAAGTTATAGCTTAAAATGGGTTGAGCCGATTGTCCTATGGCATTATATACCATAAATATAATGGGAAAGAAATAACAGGCAATACTGAAAGCAGCCACTCCATCTTCACCTAAATAATGAATAAACACATAATTGCCTGCAAACATCATACAGGCTATGGCTGCCTCGCACAAAAAGGTGGAAACTCCTAAGTGGCACATATATTTCACATTGCGCCAAGTGAGCCGCATACTCTTCTTGCTAAGTTTCACCCGGCAAAAATGAATCACATTTCTTCTGCGACTTAAATAGACTACAATCATTCCGGCCCCCAAAATATACCCCAGACTGGTAGCCAGCGCCGCACCCATCATTCCCCATTTGAGAATAAAAATGAACACATAATCCAATAGGATATTCACCACTGCCGGAATAGCATTACACAACATGGCATAATTAGGAGAACCATCCAGACGGACAAAGAACATCCCTGAACTTAGCAAAGCACTAAATACCAGAAAAGGCAAGAACCAATACATATATTCCACCGCCAAAGGCAACAGACGTTCCGAACTTCCCAACCACACGGCTACTTGTGGAGCAAACAAACATACCACTCCCCACAGCACAGCCAAAAACAAAGAAGAAATCACAACAGCCTGCGTCACATTGATACGAGCAGTTTTCAACTTTCCCTGAGATAAATGAATAGATGCCACCACCGATGCGCCAACACCAAACATCAGTCCGATACCCGTACTTATCAAAAACAAAGGAGCAGTAATATTCACTGCCGCCAATGCGTCACTACCTATCCCTTGACCTACAAAAATACCATCTGTTATCACAAACACAGCCGAAAATACCATCCCCAGCACAGTAGGTATCAGCAATTTCCGAAACAATTTCGGAATTTCCATACTACCAAAATCAATACTATCCTTCATAAACTTCACTTTTTTGTTTAGCGGATGCAAAGATAGAGCGTTATTTCAGAGTAAAAATTACCATTTGGTAATTTCCAACTATTTTTTCCTATGAAAAAATTTGTTCTTTTAAAAGATATTCTTACCTTTGCACCCGCTAAACAAAAAGCAACGCCTCTTTAGCTCAGTTGGCCAGAGCACGTGATTTGTAATCTCGGGGTCGTTGGTTCGAATCCGACAAGAGGCTCACTAAAAAAGAAACTGTTTCTGAACATTCAGAAACAGTTTCTTTTTTTATAAGACAATTCAATTTGAAATAAAACCACATAATCTTTCAAGAGTGACAGTCTCCTCATTATTTCTCGGATGAACCGAAATTTAGAGAGTAAATAAAACTTGAGGAGATAATCCACTATGGTCTATAAAAAACTCCCTGTCAACATTTCGCCAACAGGGAGTCCGTTAATCATTTATGGGGCAAAGATTACATCATGCCGCCCATGCCACCCATTCCGGGAGCACCCATCGGCATTTCTGGTTTATCTTCTTTCTTTTCCACAATTACACATTCTGTAGTCAGGAACATACCTGCAATAGAAGCGGCATTTTCCAAAGCTACACGAGTTACCTTAGCAGGATCTACCACACCGGCAGCGTGCAAGTTTTCGTAAACATCAGTACGGGCATTGTAACCGAAGTCACCTTTACCTTCGCGTACTTTCTGTACTACTACTGCACCTTCCTTACCTGCATTGGCAACAATCTGACGAAGCGGTTCCTCGATGGCACGCTTGATAATCTCGATACCGGTTGTTTCGTCTTCATTATCGCCCTTCAGGCCTTCCAATGCTTCAGAAGCACGGATGTAAGCTACGCCACCGCCCGGAACGATACCTTCTTCGATAGCTGCACGAGTAGCACACAATGCATCATCCACACGGTCTTTCTTTTCCTTCATTTCAACTTCAGAAGCGGCACCTACATAAAGAACAGCTACACCACCTGACAACTTAGCCAAACGTTCCTGCAACTTTTCCTTATCATAATCTGAAGTAGTATTCTTTATTTCAGCTTTAATCTGATTGATACGTTCCTGAATGTTTTCTTTTGCACCGGCACCGTTTACAATAGTAGTATTATCTTTAGAAACAGTTACCTTATCGCAAGTACCCAACATTTCAAGAGTAGCTTGTTCCAACTTCAAACCTTTTTCCTCGCTGATAACGATACCACCTGTCAATACGGCAATATCTTCCAACATAGCCTTACGACGGTCGCCGAAGCCCGGAGCTTTCACTGCACAAATCTTCAACTGAGAACGCAGACGGTTTACAACCAACGTAGTCAATGCTTCGCTGTCTACATCTTCTGCGATAACCAACAAAGGACGTCCGCTCTGTACAGCCGGTTCCAGGATAGGCAAGAAATCCTTCAAGTTAGAAATCTTCTTATCATAAATCAGGATGTACGGATGTTCCATCACACATTCCATCTTTTCTGTATCAGTTACAAAGTAAGCAGACAAGTAACCACGGTCGAACTGCATACCTTCTACCACACCGATGGTAGTATCCGTTCCTTTAGCTTCTTCAATAGTAATCACACCATCTTTAGAAACTTTACGCATAGCGTCTGCAATCAACTTACCGATAGTAGGATCGTTATTGGCAGAAACAGCAGCCACTTGTTCAATCTTGTCATAGTTGTCACCTACCATTTCGGCCTGAGACTTGATAGATTCAACCACTTTGGCAACAGCTTTATCGATACCACGTTTCAAATCCATCGGATTTGCTCCGGCAGTAACATTCTTCAAACCTACCCCTACGATTGATTGAGCCAGCACAGTAGCAGTAGTAGTACCGTCACCTGCATCGTCACCTGTCTTTGAAGCAACAGATTTCACCAACTGTGCACCGGTATTCTGAAATGCATCAGCCAATTCCACTTCTTTAGCTACAGTCACGCCATCCTTAGTGATATGAGGAGCACCGAATTTCTTTTCGATAATCACATTACGACCTTTCGGACCCAGGGTTACTTTCACTGCGTTAGCCAATTCGTCTACACCCTTCTTCAATTCGTCACGGGCATCAATGTTGAATTTAATATCTTTAGCCATAATTCTATTTACAATTTAATGATTTACAATGTACTATTTAATTATCCCAAAACAGCGAGAACATCGCTCTGACGCATGATAAGGTATTTCTTACCGTCATGTTCCAGTTCAGTGCCCGAGTATTTGCCATACAATACCTGATCACCTACATGCAACACCATCTCCTCATCTTTTGTTCCGTTACCTATTGCGACAACTTCACCTTGCAATGGTTTTTCCTTTGCTGTATCAGGAATAATAATACCACCGATTGTTTTTTCTTCTGCAGGAGCAGGAAGAATCAATACTCTGTCTGCTAATGGTTTAATGTTCATAGTTCTTAATTTTTATATGTTATACTTTTAATTATATCAATTATCCGTCATCTTTAAGCAGTGACGCAAAACATCTTGCGAAAAACGTGCCAAACATGAAAAAGGAGAAATTGACAGTTTTATTCTGCCAAATTGGCACAGCTATAACATATCTTTCACTAAAATGGTTTCCTCTTCCCCTGCCATTATCAGTTGCTTTTACGAAATTTATTATTTTTACCTACAAAGATTCATATATAAACCAGTCGGCTACATTCCACAGCGACAGAACGAATCTGAATATAAAAAGAGAAAAATGTGATTTTTCTTTTTTTAATATTTCCATAGGACACAAACTATCACTATCTTTGCAAAACCTAATAATTAACCCCTTTAACTATATGGCATTTACGAACAACATTATGATTGTCCGCCACAGATTGCTGACAGAACTTGTAAAATTGTGGAAAAACGGAGAACTGACAACAGACAAAATAGACCGTCTGCCATTAGAACTCAGCCCCCGACGTTCAAAACATGCAGGGCGTTGCTGCGTACACAAAGAACGCGCTGTATGGAAATACAAATCCCTTCCTCTACTGGGGCTGGATATGGATGATGAAACCGATGAGCTCACTCCACTATCCGAATATGCCGCACGTGCTATAGAACGTGCAAACAATGGAAAGCCCAAAGACAACATTATGTGTGTTATAGACGAAGCATGCTCGGCCTGCGTACAGATCAATTATGAAATCACCGACTTATGCCGGGGATGTACCGCCCGCAGTTGCCAGTACAATTGTCCCAAAGGAGCCGTACATGTACATGCCGACACCGGCAAGGCATGGATCGACCATGATACCTGCATCAGTTGCGGCATCTGCCACAAAAGCTGCCCTTATCACGCAATCGTCTATATTCCCGTTCCCTGCGAGGAATCTTGTCCTGTCAAAGCGATCAGCAAAGATGAACACGGTATAGAGCATATTGATGAGAATAAATGTATTTATTGCGGTAAATGCATGAATGCCTGTCCTTTCGGGGCCATTTTTGAAATATCCCAGACATTCGATGTGTTGCAACGCATCCGTAAAGGAGAACAAGTGGTAGCCATTGTCGCGCCATCTATTTTAGGGCAATTCAGCACAACTATCGAACAGGTATATGGTGCATTCAGACAAATCGGTTTCACCGATATAATTGAAGTGGCACAAGGCGCCATGTCTACCGTAGAACACGAAGCACACGAACTGATAGAGAAGTTGGAGGAAGGACAGAAATTCATGACCACTTCATGCTGTCCATCGTACATCGAGCTGGTGAACAAGTATATTCCCGATATGAAAAAATACGTTTCCGGCACAGGTTCACCTATGTATTATGCAGCACGTATAGCCAAAGAGAAGTATCCTGATGCAAAGATCGTATTCGTAGGCCCATGTGTAGCCAAACGTAAAGAGGCCCAACGTGATGAAGCTGTGGATTTTGTGATGACGTTTGAGGAAGTTTCTTCTATTTTCGATGCTTTCGAAGTCAACTTGGAGATTGTACAGCCATACGCCATGGAATTCTCATCTGTTCGCGAAGCGCATGGGTTTGCACAAGCTGGCGGCGTGATGGGAGCCGTAAAGGCATTCTTGAAAATGGAAGCGGACAAAATCAATGCCATACAGGTATCCGATTTAAACAAGAAGAATATCGGAACATTACGTGCATACGCAAAATCGGGAAAAGCTCCCGGACAGTTCATCGAAGTGATGGCCTGCGAGGGGGGATGTATCACAGGACCCAGTACTCATAGCGGCAGTAACGGGAAACGTCAGTTGGTACAAGAACTGGCTAAACAGGAGAAGACGTATTAAAAGTAGAAAACTGCCTTAGCGGAAAGACGTTATTCGCAATCCTTCACCATAGGGAAGTGTGTCAAAATGAAAACAATCTATCATTTTGACACACCTTCGAATGTATAAAGTTCATTGTGTGCCACTAGGCAAATGCATGGAGGCCGCCCCTACAGTAGCAGGTGAGCTTTTCAGGTTTTCCATTAATAAAAAAGTACGAATGAAGCAACTGATTGATAAATTGCGTCATAAACATAGCTTGACCGGCGAAGAATATGCTATTCTCCTCACCTGTCAGGACGCTGATACTTTAATGTATCTCCAACAACAGGCCCAAGAAGTTACTTTAGCGCATTTCGGGAATGCCATCTTTATCCGTGGGCTTATTGAGGTGGGCAACCGATGTCGTAACAATTGCTATTATTGTGGAATAAGAAAAGGAAATCCTGCTGTGGCCCGCTACGCATTAAAGCGCGAAACCATTTTGGAATGTTGCCGTGAAGGATACGCACTCGGGTTCCGTACCTTCGTAATGCAAGGCGGCGAAGACCCTGCCTTGACAGACGAGTGGATAGAAGCAACCGTAGCCGCCATCCGCAATGAGTTCTCCGATTGTGCCATCACCCTTTCATTAGGGGAGAAATCACGGGAAGCATACGAGCGTTTTTTCCGGGCAGGAGCGAACCGATACCTGCTTCGGCACGAAACACATAACGAACAGCATTACCGAAAACTCCATCCTGAAGAAATGTCACTAAAGTATCGCCTCCAATGTTTGCAATGGCTGAAAGAAATAGGATATCAAACCGGAACAGGAATCATGGTAGGTAGTCCGGGACAAACTCTACCCCATCTGGTAGAAGACCTGTTGTTCATAGAACAGTTCCATCCCCAGATGATTGGTATAGGTCCTTTTATCCCCCACCATGAAACACCATTCGGAATGGAACCGGCCGGAAGTGTGGAAATGACTCTCAAGCTATTATCCCTTTTCCGGTTGATGCACCCGTCCGCCCTGATTCCATCGACCACCGCCCTTGCCACCTTGTCACCGGACGGACGGGAAAAAGGGATATTGGCAGGAGCTAATGTAGTGATGCCCAATCTCTCCCCTCGGGAGCAAAGAGAAAAATATGCTTTGTATGACAACAAAGCAGCTTTCGGCGCCGAAGCCGCCGAAGGTCTACGAAACTTGGCACAACGACTGGAAACAATCGGTTACCGGATATCAACAGATAAAGGTGATTATAATCACTAACCACTAATAAATATGTATAAAGCAGATTCTAAAATAGCGGAAGAATTCATTGACCACCAGGAAATACTAGAAACACTGGAGTATGCCCGCAGCAACAAAAGTAATCGTGCTCTGATAGAGCAACTGATTGACAAAGCCGCCCGATGCAAAGGACTATCCCATCGTGAGGCAGCGTTACTATTGGAATGTGACCAACCGGATTTGATAGAACGTATCTTCCATCTGGCACAGGAAATCAAACATAAGTTTTACGGTAACCGTATTGTGATGTTCGCCCCCCTGTACCTTTCCAATTATTGTGTGAACGGATGTGTTTACTGTCCTTATCATTTGAAGAACAAGACCATAGCACGCAAGAAACTGACACAAGAAGAAATTCGTAAGGAAGTAATTGCCTTGCAGGATATGGGACACAAACGTCTGGCACTGGAAGCAGGAGAAGACCCGCTACGGAACCCTATAGAATATATATTGGAATCCATCCGGACCATTTATAGCATCAAGCATAAAAACGGAGCCATCCGACGGGTCAATGTCAACATAGCCGCCACCACCGTAGAAAACTATCGCAAACTGAAAGACGCAGGTATCGGCACTTATATTTTGTTTCAGGAAACTTATCATAAAGAAAATTACGAAGCCCTGCATCCCACCGGTCCGAAAAGCAAATATGCTTATCATACCGAAGCGATGGACCGTGCCATGGAAGCGGGAATTGACGATGTAGGACTAGGTGTTTTATTCGGGCTGAATACCTACCGCTATGACTTTACAGGATTATTGATGCATGCCGAACATCTGGAAGCTACCTTCGGAGTGGGACCACATACCATCAGTGTTCCTCGCATCTGTCCGGCAGATGATATCTCCACGCAAGATTTCCCAGATGCCATTTCAGATGATATATTTTGTAAAATTGTGGCGGTAATCCGTATCGCTGTTCCTTATACAGGTATGATTATCTCTACAAGGGAATCGGCTGCAACCCGACGCAAAGTCTTAAACCTGGGAATCTCACAAATCAGCGGAGGCTCCCGGACCAGCGTAGGCGGTTATGCCATTCCGGAAACACCGGAAGAAAACTCAGCACAATTCGACATCAGTGACACCCGTACCTTGGACGAGGTAGTGAACTGGCTGCTCGACTTGGGGCATATCCCCAGTTTCTGTACAGCATGTTATCGGGCAGGGCGTACAGGCGACCGTTTTATGTCATTAGTCAAATCGGGACAAATCGCCAACTGCTGCGCCCCCAATGCATTGATGACACTAAAAGAGTATCTAGAAGATTATGCGGCACCGGATACACGAGCCAAAGGAATCCAACTGATAAAAAAAGAGTTGGAACATATTCCCAATCCGAAAATAAAAGAAATAGCAATTCGTAATCTGAAAGAGATAGAAGAAGGGAAACGAGATTTCAGATTCTAACCGCTCATGCGTCAAGCAACCTTTTCAATACAGATAATGAACCTAATTCAAGCCCAATAAAATATGAGTCTAAACAACACTCCCGCTGCCAACCGGCTACATATCGTCCTGTTCGGAAAACGCAATAGCGGCAAGTCCTCTCTAATCAATGCCTTGACCGGACAAGACACCGCCCTTGTATCGGATATTCCCGGTACAACAACAGATGCTGTCAGCAAAGCGATGGAAATTCAACATATCGGTCCTTGTCTCTTTATCGATACTCCCGGATTTGATGATGAAGGGGAATTGGGAGAAATGCGCATAACCCGTACGTTGAAAGCCATCGAACGGACAGATATTGCCTTACTTCTTTGTGAAGACGGCAATTGCGAGGATGAAAAACAATGGATGGAGCAGTTAAATAAAAGGAATATTCCGGTTATCCTGATACTGAACAAAGCTGATATCCGAAAAGACATAGCATCCACAAGGGATTGTATAGAAAAAGAATGCGGTCAAAGTCCTCTCATTATCAGCGCAAAAGAACAGACGGGCATAGAGAAAATACTTCAAGCTATTCTGGAAAAGTTACCGGCAGATTTCGGACAACAGACCATTACCGGAGATCTGGTTAAAGAAGGAGATTTAGTGCTCTTAGTCATGCCACAAGACATACAGGCTCCCAAAGGCCGACTTATTCTTCCACAAGTACAGACGATGCGCGAATTATTGGACAAAAAATGTCTGGTAATGAGCTGTACAACCGATAAAATAGCCGCCACTTTGCAGGCTCTGTCCTATCCTCCGAAACTAATCATAACCGACTCCCAAGTTTTTCATGCCGTTTATGAGCAAAAACCGGCAGAAAGCCTTCTCACCTCTTTTTCCGTTCTGATGGCAGGATATAAAGGGGATATACTCTATTATATGGAAGGAGCCTCAGCCATAGACCGCCTCACCCCACAATCACGGGTATTGATAGCAGAAGCCTGCACTCATGCCCCTGCCACCGAGGACATAGGCAGAGTAAAGCTTCCACGTATGTTGCGTAAAAAGATAGGTGAAGAGTTGCAAATAGATATCGTTGCAGGTACAGACTTTCCGGAGGATTTGACACCCTATCACTTAATCATTCATTGCGGAGCCTGCATGTTCAATCGCAAATATGTACTAAACCGGATTGATAATGCCCGTAAGCAACAGATTCCCATGACTAATTATGGAGTGGCTATTGCACACTTGAACGGGATATTGGATAAGATAGCGTATTAAAAAGACATCTGTTCTTTTTTTGTTTCAATCACCACAAACCATTTATTTTCAACGGTTTGTGGTGTAAAAGGATCCGTAATTCCCCTTAACTGGTATGTATGTGGATTTTTACCATTGTTTCTGAAGACTCATAGATTTTCCTTCTTGATGTGTCCTACATGATGGTTCATCCATTTACTTCATTTACAAGGCCTTATCGTGCAAACACTTAGTTGAATTTATAGTTTCACCAAGGTGAAGCAATCGTATCACTTGGGTGACTACGCCTCTCCACTTAGGTGCCAATGCATTGTCACCTAGGTGAAACAACAAAAGAAGACAGACAAAAGATAAGCATTCGGGCTTGTACGTGTTTTTTCCAGTCATAACAAAATCAAAAGCCTGGAGAGAAATACATAAGAGGCCGAATGCTTACAGTTCTTCCATAAACTTGACCGACGAGTGAACAATGCTCCAATCCATATATTCCCACGCAGGGTGTGACCATCTTCGATATTGCCGAATACTGGGCCATTGATGTTTCAATCCACACACCCACGTAGGGTGTGACTAGGCTTTCGCTTCTTGCTGCAATTGCTTTTGGAAGTTTCAATCCACACACCCACGTAGGGTGTGACACTACAGCGTGTCTTCCGTATCATGTTACAGGCAGTTTCAATCCACACACCCACGTAGGGTGTGACTCCATTTCACCGGTAATATCCAGCAAGAAATCCTTGTGTTTCAATCCACACACCCACGTAGGGTGTGACATAAGGGAGGATTTGTAGTAGCCACCTTGGAAAGGTTTCAATCCACACACCCACGTAGGGTGTGACTCTATATCTAATAACATATTATAAATCAGCAAGTTTAATCCACTGTTATGCGAATCATCATTATTATTCAACTTCATAACGAAGAAATACTCTACAAATAATTTAATCTACTGATTATTAACACATGCGAAGATACTACTTTTTTT
>ENA-ORLB01000817-ORLB01000817.1-human-gut-metagenome-genome-assembly--contig:-NODE-817-length-11193-cov-3.67615_pt1 | contig 11193 bp, 8 predicted proteins | sample MGYA00243064_ERZ508817 | MGnify/ENA primary metagenome ERZ508817 (study PRJEB26277, sample SAMN04329836) | human gut metagenome | biome: human-associated habitat | host: Homo sapiens | place: USA... | reverse complement strand
CACGTCTACATTCCCGCAGCGCTTCCCTCACTCTTCATGGCTTTGAAGGCAGCTTCCAGCACCGCTGTTGCCGTACTCTTTCTCGCAGAAAGTTTTGCTACCGATGCCGGTCTAGGGTGGTACATCATGAATGCCTGGGGACTGGGCGATATGGACGGTATGTTCGTCGGGATTCTCGGCATGTGCGTGCTGGGCGTTGCGCTTTACGCGGGCATTGGTCTTCTCGAACGTCTGGCCTGTCCCTGGGCATTGCAAAAATAAAAGGACTGCATCACCTGTCCGCTTTGACCTGTGATTTGAAACCGGGCATCCAAAGACCAAACGTCTTATGGATGCCTCGCCTCACCAACGAAAAAAGACAGCGGACTTAAAGCGCATCACAGATTTAGTGATGCTTAAATGAAGATCATAAGATCGTCAGGCCTTCGGCCAGCATAGGATGGATATTGGCGAGCTGCGCAATAACGCGTTTCCTCAAGCCATTTTTGAGAGCCTCGACTGCCTGCTTGGCTGCCCGGCTGAATCCTTGAGACCGAATTGCCGCATACTGCCGTCTCTGCGCGGAGACGAAAGGCAATTGAGTGAAACGCAGGTCAGCGCAAAAGTCTCGTCCCATCCAAATATTGGAGGGCAGAAGCAATGCCCAGCCGAGTCCCTGAGCAACAAGACCCATCATGGTTGTCGAGGACTCTACTAAGACGCTTCGCTGCGGCGAGATGCCGGCACTGCGCAGAATACGTTCTGAAATCAGCTTGTCGCTTGCCGCTGTCGTATAGGAAAAATATGGCAAATCGCGCGCAAGCTGAAGAAGATCCGCCGGCGTCGAAACGGACCTCGTATTTGATGCGGGCGTCACAAGGAAGAAAGATTCAGCAACGACCGCCTCTTCCATCACTCCATCCATATCCGGGAAGCTAACCGGTGAAATCAACGAGTCGAAATCGCCGTTTTTAAACTGTCCGCTCTGCTGCAGTGCCATGGCCGTGCGTACCGACTATTGCTTCGAGCAGGGAAAAAGCGCTCCCACGATATCTGCCCCGACCGTACAGCTGACGCTCTCAGCCAGCCCAAGCCGCAAAAGCGGGAGGATTGGCGAAGATATCGTAACCGCCGTTTCCAACTCTCGAGCATCCCGAAGCAGTGCTCTCGCACCGTCGAGCAAATTACGCCCCGCTCCCGTAAGCATTACCGGGCGGCTTTTTCGACTGATCAACGCAACCGCCAACTCTTTTTCCAAGGCTTTGAGCGCCTGAGAAGCGGCCGATGTCGTCATTCCCATGCGCTTCGCAGCTTCAGTGAAACTTTGAGTATCTGCCAAGGCCACAAAAACTTCTAAAGATCCTAGGTTCCGGATACCCATGCTGCTGCCCTCCATCTGCAGAGAGTCTAAACCACATTTTTAGTTTTACTTCATTTGATGGTTCTCGAAGAGCTTCCGCGCAACGATACCGTCGTTCATTCAGAAAGCATCTCTAGGTCTTGTGAGACAGAAGCATGAATCAACCGACACTTCTTTCAGCCATAGCACGATGGATAGTCTCCGCTGACTTTCCGGATCTTCCGGACGGTGAAATAGCCGCGGCGCGTGCAGCTCTGGCGGATTTTGTTGCGGTTGCCGCAGCCGGATCCGGTACGCCCGTGGTGAGAAATGCGGCTCTGTATGCCGCACAAAACGAAAGAGCAGGCACTTGCGTGCAGCAGCTTGGACGCACGGTACGTTTCAGTCCTCGAACTGCTGCATTCCTCAACGGCACGGCGGCTCATGCACTCGATTTTGATGACGTAAGCTGGACCACCATTGGTCATCCAACGGTTGGAATTGCACCGACCGCTTTGTCTCTTGCCGTTGCTCAAGGACTCTGCGGACGTGAATTTCTGACTGCATATGTTGTCGGAGCGGAGTGTGCACATCAGATCGCACGCTGGACAATGCCCCAGCTCTCTGAGCACGGTTGGCACACCACTTTAGCCAACGGCGTGTTCGGAGCAGCCGCAGCAGCAGCCTGGCAGCTGAAAACAGATGCGTCAACGACGACCAATGCCTTGGCGATAGCAGCCAGTCTTGCTTCAGGCATTCGTGCCAACTTTGGTTCACAAACCAAAGCAATCCACGCGGGGCTCTCCAATCTACACGGAATGATGGCCGTTGAGCTCGCAGCGGCAGGAATCACCGGCAAAGACGACGCTCTTGAAGCTTCGGACGGCTATGCGGCATGCTTTGCCGCCCGTCTTCCAAGAGAAAAATGCACCGTCGATTTAGGCAGCCGTTGGGACTTAATGGAAAACGGACTCGTTTTCAAACAATATCCCTGCTGCTCCGGCACGCATCCCGCTTTAGACGTTTGGGGAGAGTGGGCAGATAAAGTGCACCCCAAACTGGACGATATTGAAGCTGTACACCTGGGGGTCAGTCTTCTCGGTCCTCGAGAACTGATCAGTCACTGCCCGCGAAATGCAGTTGAAGCAAAGTTTTCTATGGAATTTGCTCTGGCATCTCGTCTTGTCTACCAAAGAACCGGCATTGAGGAATTCACTGACGACAAAGTGCTTGATGTTCGAATTCAAGCTCTCATGAAGAAGATGACGATGGAAATAGATCCCGACCTAGCCAAGTTGGGGTTCATCGGCACAGCGCCCGTTCGAATTCGCATAAAAACCAAATCCGGCGTCGTATGCCTAGCCAACGATCTCGCTAAAGGCAATCCCGAAAAACCGCTTTCGGAAAGCGATCGAAAAGCGAAGTTTTCATCCTGCGTCAGTCCTATTGCCGGCAGCGAAACTGCCGCACGCTGGTGGAACGAGCTAAGCACTCTTGAATTGCTGTCTCCAAATCAACTTTCTCTATTGGGTGCGCTTTAAGAATGCCCATTTTCTTGACAACCAGAGGAGCAATCAAATGCTTTGGCTAGAAATTTTGCTGCTCGTAGGCATCATCGCCTACAGTGCCAAACTCGGAGGCATCGGTGTCGGTATGGCCGGCGCTGTCGGCATGATCGCCGCAACCGCCATTTTCGGACTAAAACCCGGATTTATTCCGGTAGACGTCATGCTCATCATCATGACCGTCATTCTGGCTATCAGCGTCATGCAGCGCGCCGGCGGGCTTGCGTTCATGGTGAAATGCGCCGAGAAACTTCTGCGGAACAATCCGAAATACATCAATGCACTTGCACCAGCTGTCTGCTTCATGCTGACGACTTTGGGCGGGACGGGCTACATGGCAATGAGCGTTTTAAACGTCATTCAGGAAGTAGCCAAGGAGAATAATGTTCGGCCTGCCCAGCCCCTGACGAGCAGTGTCATTGCGAGCCAAATTGCGTGTACCGCAAGCCCCATTTCTGCCGCTACCGCAGCGATGTTTGCAGTGGTCGAACCGATGCATGTTTCTTTCGCTGCAGTACTGCTTGTCATCATCACGACTAGTGCATTCGCCGCCGCCATCTGTGCGGTCATCTCGAGTCTGCAGGGCAAAACAGAACTTTCCGAAGACCCGATCTTTCTGGAACGGCTGAAAAAAGGACTGGTCTCCATGCAGTCCAAGGAAGAAAAAGCGAAGCCTACAACTCACGAAGCAAAACTATCCGTGATGATCTTTTTGAGCGGCGTATCGGTCATTGTTCTTTTGCTGCTCTTTAAAAATCAAATTGGTCACACGCTCAGCAGCCGGGACCTCATCGTCATGATCATGATGTTCTGTGCTTGGCTGATGTACCTCTTTTGCAAAGTGGATCTCGCCACGATCAAAGACGCCCCCATCTTTAAAAGCGGAGCCGAAAGCCTGATCGTCGTACTCGGCATTGTGTGGTTTTCCTCCACCATCATCAATGCGCATCTCCCGGAGGTCAAGGAATCTGCAGTAGCACTCCTCGAGCAGTATCCGTATCTCTTGGCCGTGGTGTTCTTCTTGGCGTCTGCCGTCCTCTTCAGTCAGGGATCAACCGCTGCCTTGATCTGTCCCGTTGCGGCAAGTCTGGGTGTTGACGCCGCCACCATCGTGGGCTCCTTCGTTGCCTGCTCTGCTCTCTACATCACGAACGTTTACCCGACAACGGCCTTTGCAATTTCGTGCGACGACACGGGTTCCTTCATGGGCCGCCGCTGGAACGGTTCGTTTGTCATCAATCACCCTTTCTTCATTCCTGGGTGCATCAGTCTTGCAGCCGCGGTGCCTTTCGGCTTAATGCTGGCTCGCATGCTGCTCTGACATACCCGGAATAACCCGCTCATCTTGTTTTCTACAGGAGTTTTTCGAAAATGACCAATATGCGAATCGAACGCGATTGCTTGGGCGAAATGGAAATTCCCAACGACCGCTATTACGGCATTCAAACCATCCGCAACATGAAAGTATCGGGAGCAGCAGGCTTTCCTGTCGTTGCCTATCCTGACATGCACAAAGCACTGTGCCAAATCAAAAAGGCCTGTGCCAAAGCGAATGCCGAAATCGGCGCTATGAAGCCTGAAATCGCCCAAGCGATTGCCGCAGCCTGCGGCAAGGTGATCGCCGGCGGCTACGAAAAGGAATTTCCGCTCGACATGTGGCAAGGCGGCGGCTACACATGCGTCAATATGAATGTCAATGAAGTGATCGGCAATCTGGCAAATGAAATGCTCACCGGTCACAAAGGACAGGACATGGTTCATCCCAACACCCATGTCAACATGGCGCAGTCCACTAACGATACGATTCCTTCCGCAACGCACCTGGCGATTGCGCCGCGGCTTGACAAAATTGTTTGCGAAGCCGAAAAGCTCGCCGACGCCTTCGAGGCAAAAGCGAAGGCCTTCGAACACATCGTCAAAGTCGGACGTACCTGCTGGCAAGACGCGCTGCCAGTGACCCTTGGACAGGAATTTTCTGGGTTTGCTTCTGCGATTCGGCGTCAGGCACGAGCACTGAAGGCTCTGCGCCCGGGCTGCTTTGAACTGATCATGGGCGGCAACGCCGTCGGCACCGGTCTCGGAGCCCAACCGGGTTACATGGAGGCCTTTTATAAGGCAATTTCAGCCGAACTGGGCGAATCTGTCAGGCCCAATCCCAACCTTTTTGACGGCTTCCAGAATTCAGACTTTATTCTCACCGTTTCCGGCGCCGTGAAAACCATTGCCGCCACACTCTCTAAGATCTGCAAGGATCTGCGGCTTATGAGCTCCGGTCCGCGGGCAGGCTGGATGGAAATCAACCTTCCCGCTTGTGCTCCGGGCAGCTCCATCATGCCGGGAAAAATCAACCCAACCGTGCCTGAAATGGTCATCCAGATCGGACATCAGGTCTGCGGCAATGATGTCGCCATCACGATGGCTATTGATGAGGGTGAACTCGACCTGAATGTTTGGGACGCTACGTTCTACAAATGCCTCTTTGAAAATCTCCAGCTCGTTGGTGAAGAAATCGTGATCCTGCGCCGCGACTGCGTCGAAGGCATCACCGCCAACGAATCTCGCTGCAAAGAAGAAGCCGAAAGTTCCATTGCCCTCTCGACGGTAGTCGCAGCGACCTTTGGATATCCCCAAGGCGTTGAAGTCGCCCATTACTGTGAAAAGCACCGCTGCAATGTGAAGGACGCTGTTGTCGCGATGGGACTTATGACGCAGGAACAAGCAGAGATTTTGGTTGATCCATCCCTTATGGCTAATCCTGAAAAGATGGCTCCGATTGTTGCAAGGTTCAAAAAAGAACTGGGAATTCTCATCTAAAACAATAGAAAAGTCCCCTCTCAGAACGGTACGGCTTAAGCTCGGCAGAGCCGTACCGTTTCTTGCGCAGCCGCCCAAACCATAGGAGCGCAGTCAATCATCTTAGCGTTTGATGCTTAACTCGCCGCTTCCTGCTTGGCTTCCGTCATTGACACTTCAGCAGGCTTCTCGATGCCGGTCGGCACTGCGGTATCGAGCGGCACTTCGTGCGGTTCAGCAGGCTGAACTTTAACTGCACGCCGATTGATCAGCTGGTCAATCCATTTGGCAAAAAGTCCGATCATCAGCGCCGAAGCCAGCGTTCCCTCTCGAATACCGATCAAATGACCCATCTCAAGCAATGCCATCAGCGCTGCAACTGCTGTGAGAGAAATATCATTGGCAATTTTCATTGATCCGAATGAAGACTTCACAAGTGCCGCAATGGCAATCACAAAACCTTCTCCTGGCTGGACAATCGTTTTGGAGCGAATCTGAATGACAGTGCCGAGTGCCAGAATGAGATTTCCAAAGAGAGAAAGCATTGCCGCCAAAAACCAATTCGGCATCTGAACATTGCCTATGAGATGCATTGACAGATCAATGAAAGCGCCGAAGATGAAACCAATTGGAATTTGCAGCAGATTAAATGTCGAATACCGGCTGCGCAGCACCACAATCTGCCCAGCAACGAAAAAGAAGTTGAGTATCACCGTACAGGTGCCAAACGACAGCCCTGTTATCGCAGAGGCCGTATAGGGAACTGTGCTGATCGGCGTCGTGCCTAATCCTGCCCTTGTCGTACAGGCGATGCCGAAAGCGGCAAGAAACATGCCGAAGATGAGCAGTACTGTGCGGCCGATGATGTGCTTAAAACGCTGACGACGAATAGTGGTCATGGAATGCTGAAATACGCTCAAAAGAAATGGAAGAAAAACCGCCGACAACTCGAAAATTTCCGAGAGGTCGGCGGAAAAGAACCTTCAGCGGAGGAATCCATGGAGTCGCTGGATATGAACTGAAGGAGAGGAAAATGTTTTAGAGACCCGTCTTTTCAACCGCATTCAATGCGGTTTGATTTTCTTCTTCAGCTTCGTGAGTTGGGCGCCATTTTCAATCACATGGTCAACCTGAGACTCGTCGAAAATAGACCAAGTCTCGTGACCGAGAGTATTTACGGTCTGAGAGAAAGATATAGTGCAATGGCCGGACCGCAAACTGTTGTGCAGAGAAATCCGGCAGCAAGTGCGGCGACAAAGTGCGTCGAGAGACAATCAACATCCTTCGAATGAACCTCTGCAATGCTCGCCAACCGACAGGTCTGCAAGTCATGAATAAAAAAGAGCTGCCAAGCTGACAACAATGAAAACAACAGCACCGTCATCCTTGATAACGCTCAGTTTGGCGCGCTAAAAATTTCACTTCATCCGTAAGCGCTCCGTTGTTGAGCACTCAACAATTCGGGCGTTTTTTTTGCGGCATGCCGCTGACAGCACCTTGCGCACTGCTGAGCAATCAAGAGCTGCCGTTCAAGCGTCGGCTAAGCCCATACGGCGGAACTTCAGAACGAAACCCGCTTCATGGGATCAATTTGGTCTAAAAAAATGCCGACATCCGCACCTGTCAAATCCGTATGTACCGCCTGCTTGGTGCTTGGTGCTGACCGCCGGGCTGACCTTAGGGGCCGGCCTTTTGGTATAGGGTGCCGTCGACCTTTATGCGGCGGTCAACAATATGGGCGACAAACGACCGCTGCGCTGACTTCGGGCGGCTTGACCGGGAACTCTGCCGGCATGCGTCATCCGCTTTTGAGCCGCTCAGCTCAGTCCTGCCCGCTTTCTTCGAAGTTCTGCGTAGTGCTCGATCGGTTTGGGCTCAGCCTTGAGGCCTTCAGGAGAGGAACGCAGGTTTTGTTTTCCGCAGCCCCAATCCCAAACCGAATCAAAGAGACGGCCGTGCAGATAAAGCTTGCGGCCGTCTTTTCGTGCGTCGCCAAGCTTTATCCAATCATTAACCTTCGTGCTCACCCAACTGCGGTCCGCTGACAAAATCCGCGAAAGTTCCGTAATGGTGAGCCCGAGCGGACATAAGTTCCAGCCGCCGCGCTGCAATTCAGCGAAGCTGGTTATGGCTGACAACAGAAAAACTCGCAGACGCGCCTCAAGATCAAGCGTGAAGTTAGCAAGCATGCCTTCCAGTGCGGACTCCTGCTTCAGGATGGCGAGGTCAGCATAAATTTCCATCATTTCAACGGACGCACGCAGTGACTCCAGAAAACGTGCGCGCGGAACAATCAAGACGCTGGAAGGTCGGATGAAATCGACTTGGACGGCGACGCGGTGCGGGTTAAGTGCATCGAGGTCACCTAAGGCTCGGCCCGGAGCAAGCAAAGCGAAGATATGCGTCTGCGACTGCACGTCCAGACAAGAGAATGTGGCCAATCCTTTTGTGAGAAAGCCGACTTGGGCCGCATCTCCCTTGCCGCCGTGCTCCATGACGGCACCTTTGGCAAACTCGCGAATCACACCATAGCGGACAAAAATTTCCTGAATTGCCTGAGGTTCGGGCGGGAAAATCCACGGCCGCATACGGAAAACCTGACGCATGCAATGAGTCTCCATTAGAAAACTGCTGAGGACAATATCAGAATCGATGTTCAGGAGTAGATAGATTCAGCAATTCGTAAACTGCATTAATACAAAACGAGGCAGATCCGCAAACCTGCCTCGTTTGGATTTGAGATGATGCCGGCCAACGAGGCCGATATCCATCAGAAGTTACTGATTAAAGGCCTTATCAAGACTCACAGGCATTGCCTGATAGCCCATCGAATCGATCAGCTGGATTTCGACGGCCGGTTCGGTTTCGCCCCACTTGAACTCTTCGATGAAGGGCGAAGCGCTGCCAGCCTTTTCGCCGGGCTTCAATTCAGACGGACGGCGTCCCATACCGGCAGTGGCCGAATAGACCATGATCGAATCCTTGTCCGCGCAGTACTTGGTGAGCGACGTCACCGGGCTGTACCACGGGAAGCCGCGCTCCTTGCCGTATTCCCAGACCTGCTCAATGGTCTTCTTATCCTGATCAATACGGTAGACCACTGCACGCGAGTACTTCATTTCGGCAAGCGCCGGCTGATCCATGCCGCGGGCATCACCGTTGTCGAAGGCGGTGACGTAAATCACATGCTTATCGGACTTCTCGTCAATGCGGAAGGCCGTATGCTGCGTCCACGTGTAGTCGAAATCCCCTTCGCAGGTCGAGCCATGGCAAGCGATCGGCTTACCGTCCTTCACCGGCGTGAGGAGTTTTTCCTTCCAGCCGTCGCGCCAGCCTTCCGGCGAGGAGAAGATCCACTTGATCTTCTTATCGCGGCCGATCTTAATAATGGCTGACTGATGGCGCGAGCTGATAATGATGGAGTCATCGGTCGGATCGTAGTCAACCGAATTGACGTGCGCCCAGTTGCGGCCTTCGCCCGTACCAACGATATCGCCGAACTTATCACTCGTTTCAAGCTTTGCAAGATCTGCTGCCGACATCGTCTTGCCGGCCTGCGACGCATCAATGTTGAGGCAGACAGCACCCTGGTCGAGCACCTTCATAACGTTGTCACGATACGGATCCAGGATCTCCCAGAGACGCCATTCATCGACAACCTTGCCGTTCTGATCGATTTCAGCGATTACGTCGCGAACGGTATGGACACGCTTGCCGTCGGCACGGCGGTGGTCAGAGCTCGCAACACGGATGAACGAATGACCGTTCTGTGCATTGTCGAGCGAATGCGAGAAATCAGAATAGCCGACCGGGAGACGGCGGTTGTAAATCTCACGCCCCATCAAGTCGTACTTGACATAGCGCTGACCGTAACCCCAGGTGAGGTTGCCGTCCTCATCCTGCTGGAACCCCATCATGACGCCGGAGTGATAAATGGTCTCGACGTTGTAGATCGGTTCAACGTGCATGTACCAGCGCACTTCGCCCTTCGTGTCGATAATGGCATTCTGCGGATAGAAGTTCCACTCCATCGCACCGCCCATCGGATTGTTCCAAACTGCGCGCGTGGCCTTGGCGTACTGCTGCATCAGATTGTTGACGAGATAAAGGCGGTCGGAGAACTTCGCATCAACCTTAGTGACCTTCGTCTCAAACATATTGTGATGAAGACCCGGTGAGCCGCTCACTTCGTGGTAGACGGGCGCAGCGTAGATCTTGTAGGTGTCCGTGAACTTTTCGGTCTTACCATGGAACTTCCGGGTGTAAGTCGTTTCCACGGTATTCATGTAGTCCGGGTAGAGACCGAAAACCGGAATGCCTGCATGCGTGAGCAATTCAGAGCGGCTCACCTTGTACTTAATTTCCTGACCCTGAGGTTTCGGAACAATGCGCACCGTCGCTTCGGTGAGTTCATAGCCGCCGTTGCGGATGATGGCCGTGAGCGGAGCAATGCTGTAGGGATTCACAATCACTTCACCGATGTGACCCTGCGTCGCGAAAGACACGTGAGGTCCCGAAGAGCCGCCAGAGGCATGTGCGGCGGTAGCGGGCAGCGCACTGCTGACAGCAGCTGCAACGGCGCCAAGGAAGAATGAACGGCGACCGATCGTGATGTTCTTCATGATTTGAATTCCTATGAAGGAGCGATTCCCCAAACAGAACCGCATTGCCAAAGTGAGGATGAAAGGATTAACTCAACGGTGTCGAGCGTTTGAGGGCGGCGTTTTGCGCCTTAAAACAACAAGTACGGAGTGCAGTCACTGCGCTTTGTCTTCCATCCACAGGTTCACAGTCTAAGTAGATCTTTCGAACTAACCCATTCGGATTTTCAACCTCTTTTTCGTAAAATGGCTCAACAAGTCTTTTACGTTTTGCGGAATTGATCGGAAAACACCTGACGCCATGCTTGACCTGAAAATCAATCACCTCCAACTGCTTGCACAAATTGTTTCGACGGGCTCACTCACCGAAGCGGCTCAGAATCTCGGACTCTCTGCCGCAGCCGCGAGCCGAATGCTCAAGAAGCTCCAAACGGAAATGAATGATCCGCTCTTCATCCGGGTTTGGCGCGGATTAACGCCTACCGACACCACCACGATGATGCTGCCGGTGGTGCGAGAGCTCCTAGACCAAATGGAGCGGCTGGAATATCAAAAATCCTTCACGCCGGCAAAACTCTCCGCCACCATCACCATCGGCGCTGCCGACAACTCCGTCATCAGCATTCTTCCGCCAGTCGTGCGCGCCATTCGCGAACAAGCACCGAAAGTAAGTTTCCGAATTCTTCCGCTCGAGAGCCGTCAGTTTCAAAAACTCGCTGACGGCGGCATGGACTTTCTGCTCTACCCGACGCAGAACCTGCCGGATCTTCCGACACATTTTTTTGGGCTCAATCTTTTTCGCATTGAGCGATCGGTACTGATGAACCGTGCTCATCCGCTCATCAAAGCGTACGCGGCAGGACAAACGCTCAAAGCCGAAGACTTCCGCAAAGATCCGAGACTTCTTGTAAAGCTT
>ENA-ORLB01000805-ORLB01000805.1-human-gut-metagenome-genome-assembly--contig:-NODE-805-length-11282-cov-3.3977_pt1 | contig 11282 bp, 9 predicted proteins | sample MGYA00243064_ERZ508817 | MGnify/ENA primary metagenome ERZ508817 (study PRJEB26277, sample SAMN04329836) | human gut metagenome | biome: human-associated habitat | host: Homo sapiens | place: USA... | reverse complement strand
CTTGAGCTCGGTGGTTACAAGGAGGATCAGACCTTCACAGGCATAAATGGCGGCACACAGGTAACAACCGGTTTTGGTCATTCAGCAATCCTGTCCCATGCGGATACGGTAATAGAGGCCGTAAAATCAGGAGCTATACGTCATTTCTTCCTGGTTGCCGGCTGTGATGGTGCCAAACCGGGCAGAAATTACTATACAGAATTTGTAAAACAGACGCCTTCTGACAGTATCGTCCTGACTCTGGCATGTGGAAAATTTCGTTTCAACGATCTAAATCTTGGAGAAATTGGTGGTCTTCCGCGACTGATGGATATGGGACAGTGTAATGACGCTTATGGCGCGATACAGGTTGCAATATCACTTGCGGATGCATTTGGATGTTCAGTAAACGAGCTTCCGCTTTCCTTTGTACTCTCCTGGTATGAACAGAAAGCAGTCTGCATCCTCTTAACACTGTTACATCTTGGTATAAAAATATCCGTCTCTGTCCTTCTCTACCGGCGTTCCTTTCTCCTAACATTCTGAACTTTCTGGTAGAAAACTATGGTATTGCACCTATTACCACACCGGAGGAAGACATCAAAGTGCTGTTGAAACAATAATATGTATTTTTTACGATGTTCTAATACACTAATAGGGAACTCCAAAAAACACAGGATATAGTGCCTTTGCTATATCCTGTGTTTTAAATTAACTTTAAAATTAATTTGCAATCATTAGGGTAATCTAAGCTAATTCTCCCCATACATCTCCGGCCGCCTGTCCCTGAACAGCCCCCAGCTCTTTCTCTCACTCTCCAGCTCATCCAAATCAAAACTGTGAAGTATGAAGCCCTCCGATACTCTGTCCATCTGCTCAACAACCTCTCCGGTCGCATCTGTGATAAACGAAGAACCATAAAATGTCAGTGCAGAGCTCTGGTTTCCGTTTTCTGCACACGGTACAACCTCCTCTGTGCCTATCCTGTTTGCCGCCACTACCGGCATCAGATTGCAGGCTGCATGCCCAGTCATACACCGTCTCCAGTGTGGCATGCTGTCACATTCCAGTATCGGCTCGCTGCCTATGGCTGTAGGGTAAAAAAGTATCTCCGCGCCCTTTAAAGCCATGCCTCTTGCCGTTTCCGGGAACCACTGATCCCAGCATATACCGACTCCAATTGTTGCATATCTTGTCTTAAAAGCTTTAAAGCCTGTATTTCCCGGTGTGAAGTAAAACTTCTCCTGATAATAATGATCGTCCGGGATATGTGTCTTTCGGTATATTCCAAGCACCTCTCCATCGGCATCTATCACCGCCACTGAATTGAAGAGCTGTCTGCCCTCTCCAGCCTCATAAAAGCTCACAGGAATCACTACGCCAAGCTCCTTTGCAAGTGCCTTCATGCTCTGCACCGCATCATTTTCAGAAAGCGGCTTTGCATAGTCATAATAATCGTACCGCCTCTCCTGACAGAAATACTGTCTCTCAAAAAGCTCCGAAGGAAGTATTATCTGCGCTCCGGCCCCTGCTGCAGCCCTTATAAGCTTTGCTGCTTTTTCAATATTTTCTTTTACGTCACGGCTGCAGCTCATCTGGATTGCAGCAATTGTAACCTCTCTCATACTATTCACCTTTCTCATCCTGAATTAAATTACTGTGGTATCTGCTGTGTGATACAGTGTATATTACCCCCGCCGACAATTATGTCGCGCGCATATATCGGATACACTTTTCTTCCCTCAAAAAGGCTTCCGATTGCCTTAAGCGCAGGCTCATCCATCACATCACCAAACTGTGGAATGAGCACACCGCCGTTTGTGATGTAAAAATTCACATAGCTTGCCGCTAAGCGTTCTCCTGCCTCGCGCTCATCCTCACCCTCCTCAAAGGTGAAGCCCGAAAGCTCATATTCTGTGATGCACACCGGCTTCTTTGGAATGTAAACCTTGTGAACCTCAATTTTCCGGCCTCTTGCATCAGTTTCATTTTCCAATATTTCAAGGTCCGCTGAGGACATCTGATACTGTGGGTCATCCATGTCATCAGTCCACGCAAGCACCACATGCCCCGGGCTTGTAAATGCACATACGTTGTCGACATGCTCGTTGGTTTCATCATTGTATATTCCATAAGGAATCCAGATAATTTTTTCGGCACCGAGATAATCCTTTAATTTCTGTTCTATTTCAGACTTCGATAATTCCGGATTTCTGCCCTTGCTGAGCAGACAGCTTTCCGTCACTATCACAGTTTTCTCTCCGTCTGTGTGGATGGCTCCACCCTCTAAGACAAACGGATGCGCATCATACATGTCGTATCCGGCTTTGTTGCAAAATAAAGCCGCTACTCTGTCATCCTTTGTCCAGTCTGCGTACAGTCCGTCCACCTTGCCGCCCCAGGCATTAAAACACCAGTCGATTCCTCTGACAGCGCCATCCTCATTTTTCACGAAGGTTGGCCCCACATCTCTGGCCCAGGCATCATCTGACTCCATTTGTATATATTTCACCGGGAAATTTTCCTGATAATTTTTCTGCTTTCTGACAGCTTCCACAACAGACCTTGCATTGTCTATCACATCTGCCTCAGCGAGCACATATGCCTGTTCAGACTCTGCTATTGCACGTATCTCCTCAGCAAACGCCTCTCTTGCCCGCCTGTCACCGTAAATCCATGAGCCAAGGCGCTTAGGCCATATGATTATAGTACCCTTGTGGGGAGCATACTCTGCCGGCATATAAAAGCCGTCTGCTCTAGGACAGCCTGCATTTAAAATCTTCATATTCGAATCTCCTGATAACCTTACAATCGTTATTTTCATCCATTACTGCAATGTCCGGAAGCGGCATGCCGTTAAAGGTATTATTTTTGACCATCGAGTAGATTGCCATATCGCAAAAGCACAGCCTGTCGCCGGTTTTTATCTCTCTGTCAAATGAATAATCCCCTATCACATCACCTGCCAGACAGGTACATGAGGACAATCTGTAGGTATACTTCTTCTCACCCGGCTCGCCACTGTCCATAAGCGGCGGACGGTACGGCATCTCAAGCACATCCGGCATATGGCAGGCTGCGGAGGTATCCAGAATGAGTATCTTTATGCCATTGTTTTCAACTATATCAAGCACCGTTGTCTCCAGATATCCTGCATCAAGCGCAACCGCCTCTCCCGGCTCCAGATAGATTTCCAGGTCGTATTTGTCACGCATATGCATAATGCATTTTTCAAGCCTCTCAATGTCATAATCTGCCCTTGTGATGTGGTGTCCGCCTCCCATATTGAGCCACTTTAGCCCATACAGTAAATCTCCGAATTTCTCCTCGACCGCTGCAAGGGTCGTTTCGAGCGCATCCGAATCCTGTTCACAGAGCGTGTGAAAATGAAAGCCCTCAATACGTGATAAATCAAGCCCGTTTTTAATAGCCTTATCGAGTGCCTCTCTCGTTATCCCAAGCCTCGAGCCCGGCGCACATGGGTCATATATCTCATGCCCCTCCTGTGTGGAGCACTCAGGGTTTATTCTGAGCCCGACACTTATTTTTTTATCAGCCTTTTCTATTTTATCCCTGTGAAGCAGATACTGCGATACGGAATTAAATACAATATGGTCACATATTTCTACCAGCTCATCCATCTCCTGCGGCAAAAAAGCGGGACAGAATACATGGTTTTCCTTTCCCATTTCTTCATGTGCAAGGCGGGCCTCAAAAAGCCCGCTTGCAGTTGTCCCGCTTAGATATCTGCCGATAAGAGGATATTCATAAAATGCGCTGAATGCCTTCTGTGCCAGAAGAATCCTTGCACCTGTCCTTTGCATGACACCGTTTAATATCAAAAGATTTTCAGTTAATTTTCCCTCGTCTATCACATAACAGGGAGTTCTTAATTCATTTATCTTCATACCGGCCTCCGGACTAATCCATATGTACTGACTCATCCTCAGTCTTATAGCAATCCACAGGAACCGGATTCTCCACTACCTGCCAAGGCAGTCCGAACTTATTAAGAGCCTCCATGTATGGATCCGGATCCATCTCCTCGAGGTTGAACACTCCCGGCTTCTTCCAAAGTCCCTTTACCACCATCATGGCTCCAATCATTGCCGGCACACCTGTGGTATAGGAAATTGCCTGCGATTCAACCTCCTTGTAGCACTCCTGATGGTCACATACATTATAGATGTAGATTGACTTTTCCTTTCCGTCCTTGACACCTGTAAAAATACATCCGATATTTGTCTTTCCGACTGTACGAGGTCCCAAGGATGCAGGGTCAGGAAGCAGCTCCTTAAGCACCTGTATTGGCACTATTTCCTTTCCGTCCACCATGATCGGGTCTGTCCTTAACATGCCTACATCCTCAAGACACTTCATGTGCGTGAGGTAGCTCTGTCCAAAGGTCATGAAGAATCTGATTCTCTTTATTCCCGGAATGTTTTTGGCCAGTGACTCAATCTCCTCGTGGTGAAGCAGATACATATCCTTTTCTCCGACCTGGTCAAAATTGTACTGCGCTCTCCACTCCATAGGCTTTGTCTCTACCCAGTGACCATCTGTCCAGTATGAGCCGTTCGCAGAAACCTCACGCAGATTTATCTCCGGATTAAAGTTTGTCGCAAACGGATATCCATGGTCACCGCCATTGCAGTCGAGAATGTCTATAGTATGTATTTCATCAAAATAATGCTTAAGCGCATATGCAGAATAAACAGAGGTCACACCCGGGTCAAATCCGCTTCCAAGAATAGCTGTAAGCCCTGCCTCCTTGAATTTCTCCTGATATGCCCACTGCCATGAATAATCAAAATATGCCGTAAATCCAAGCTCCTTGCAGCGCTTTTCGTAGATTGCTCTCCACTTTGGATCCTCAGTATCCTCGCACTCATAGTTGGCAGTATCGATGTAGTCAACACCACACGCAAGACATGCATCCATAATTGTAAGATCCTGATACGGAAGCGCAACATTTAAAACCGCATCCGGCTTGTATGCATTAATCAGCTCTTTTAATTCCTCCACATTGTCGGCATCAACCTTTGCAGTCTCAATTTTTGTGCTTGTCTTTCCCTCAAGCTTTGCCTTTAAATCCTCACATTTTGACTTGGTTCTGCTTGCAATCATAATCTCGGTAAATACCTCGCTGTTCTGGCAGCATTTTCTGATTGCCACCTGCGCAACTCCACCACATCCGATAATAAGTAATCTGCTCATTTTTGTCCTCCTGATTCGCTTTGGTTATGATATAGTTTTTCTAATTTGTTTCCTCTTCCTCAAGTAAATCCTCCACATATTTCGGAAGCATGAAAGCTCCCCTGTGTAAATGTGTTGTGTAATACCAGGTTTTAAGCCCCAGTGCATCCCATCTTTTTGCATCCAGATCATAAAGCGGATGATATTTCTTCGATGCAAACCCAAACAGCCAGTAGCCTGACGGACAGGTTGGAATATGTGCCTGATATACCCTGCTTATAGGAAATGATTTATACACCTTTCTGTGCATTTTCCGGCACTCAAGCTCATCCTCATCATAAAAAGGGCTGCCGTGCTGGTAAACCATGATTCCATCATCCTTTAGTGCCTTATAGCAGCTTCCATAAAACTCTTTTGTGAAAAGTCCCTCCGTATGTCCGAGCGGGTCTGTGGAATCGTTGATTATCAGATCATATTCATCATGCTTTCTGCGTAAGAATCGCAGACCATCATCATAAAACATGGAAATTCTTTCATCCTCAAGTCCACATGCTACCTCGGGGAAAAACCGCCTGCATACATCGACAAACATCTTGTCTGTCTCAACCACATCAATATGCTCGACAGACGGATATTTGATGAGCTCCTTTGCCACGCCGCCGTCGCCGCCACCTATTATAAGTATCTTTTTTGCATTCGGGTGGACCGCCATCGGCACATGTGTGACCATCTCATCATATATAAACTCATCTGTGTCCGAAAAAACAATCTCGCCATCCAGCGCGACCATTTTGCCAAACTCATATGATTTAAACACATCTATTTTCTGATAATCACTCTGCCCTGAAAAAAGCTGCTCCTGTATCCTTACATCCAGCTTGACATTGGCAGTATGATATTGTGAAAACCACATTTGCATAGCTTTTCCTCCTGTTTACTGCTTCAATACCTTAAGATATTCTACCGCAGGATCCTCTGTTCCCTGCATTGAACAGCCCTTTTCCTTTGCGTAGACAATGTATTGCGCAATCTCTTTTGTGATAAGCTCTCCCGGTGCAAGAATCGGGATTCCCGGTGGATAACACATGACAAACTCACCACTTACAGCACCTACCGCGTCCATAATGCGCACTGATTTCTTCTGCGAATAAAACGCCTCCTGCGGCGATACCGCCACCTTTGGATTTATGTACTCTCCCGACAAAAGTCCGGTCTTGTCCTTGCTGTAAAGGCGCTTGATATCCTCCAGCGCACCTACAAGCCTCTCTATATCCTGTATTCTGTCACCAATTGATATATACGCAAGTATATTACAGATATCTCCAAACTCTATCTGGATATCATACTCATCACGCAGCAGATCATATACCTCTATTCCTGCAAGCCCTATATCGAGCGTATAGATGGACAGCTTTGTCACGTCATAATCATATATGCTCGTGCCGTTTACAAGATCACGCCCATACGCATAATAGCCGCCTATGGAATTAATCTCCTGCCTTGCATACTCCGACATCTGTGCCACCTTGGCAAAGGATTCCTCGCCTCTGAGTGCTAAATTTCTTCTTGATATATCAAGGCTTGACAACAGCAGATAAGATGCGCTCGTGGTCTGTGTGAGGTTGATAATCTGCCTCACATAATCAGCATTCACATCCCTTCCGGTGAGCAGAATCGAGCTCTGTGTCAGGCTTCCTCCCGATTTGTGCATCGATACCGCAGACATGTCTGCCCCGGCTGCCATTCCTGATATCGGAAGCCCCTTTCCAAAATAAAGATGTGTACCATGTGCCTCATCCGTGAGCACCTTGATTCCCTTCGAATGAGCCAGCGCAACTATCGACTTAAGGTCAGAACAGATTCCGTAATACGTCGGATTGTTTACAAGCACCGCCTTTGCATCCGGATTCTCCTCGATAGCCCTCGCCACCTGGTCAATCTCCATTCCAAGCGAAATACCAAGCTTCGCATTCGTCTGCGGATTGACATAAACAGGTATCGCTCCGCAGAGCACGAGTGCATTAAGAGCACTTTTATGAACATTTCTCGGAAGTATAATCTTGTCTCCTGCCTTGCAGGTGGACAAAATCATGGCCTGCACCGCAGAGGTGGTGCCTCCTACCATAAGAAAAGCATTTGCCGCTCCAAAGGCATCCGCCGCAAGCTCCTCCGCCTCTCTGATTACCGAAACCGGATGGCACAAATTGTCAAGCGGCTTCATTGAATTGACATCAAGCCCTACACACTTTTCTCCGAGCAGATGCACCAGCTCAGGATTTCCCCTGCCTCTCTTGTGTCCCGGCACGTCAAACGGCACCACTCTCTTCTTCTTAAACTCCTCAAGAGCCTCATAAATCGGCGCTCTTTCCTGTCTTTTGATATCCATTTACTTCTCCTGTATTTAAAAAGGATGATGCGTGCAAGCATCATCCTTTAGATTCGTCTTAACAACAGTAAAATCGTAACATATACTATGGAGTTATGCAAGAAATTACGTTTTATTTTTGATAATGATAGTTACGCCATTGCAGGCTCTTTCTTCTTAATAATTGCCTCAACTTCATCAACATCTGTTTCAGCTACATCTGCGATCTGATCCAATGTATAACCCTTTTTATACATATTCAGAATAAACTTTTCGCTTGTTTTTTCAGTAGCTCTTTCTTCAATTCCTGTACTCAGATTACACATAATTCTCACATCCTCTCTAAATTCTTGACTGGTTGGAATATTATATTCATGTTCTATAATATCCAATTTTTCCTGTTCTTTCAATTCACTTGAAAGCAAAGCTCCAATCAACCGGTGCATTTCATATTTTTCATCATGTTCCGGAATCTCATTTGTGATTCCTATTAGCACAATGTTTAACAGGTCGAGATTACCTTTCCAGTTACATGGTTTCAGCAGCTCATCTTTTGTCAAATGGATATGGCTTAGGCTGTTATCATCCATGTTCATACATATCCATATGCTGAATACCTGCTTAATGTCATCATAGTTAGTATTTACAAAATCTCTTTCCTTTTGTGACGAAATCAGCCTGCTCACATAAAAGATTGCCCGATTTAAAATTTTATATTCCGTCGGCTCATCCTTCTGAGCCTCAATATTCACAATAATCTGCGAAAGTCCATTCTTCATACGGACATAAAAAATAATATCAAATCTGACTAATCCTTCATTAATTTCAGCATTTTCTGTATTAAGACCTACAATACGCTGTCCTGCAGCATCTGTTTTTTCCATATTTGCTAATCCCGGCTCAACCGGAACAACGCTAATACTCGGTGCACCTTCGATGTATTTCACAACATCTTCCGGCTTCATTCCTTTAAATTCATCGATTGTTTTCACCAGAATATGTGCTAATATACTCTTCTGTGCCAGTAACCTTTTAACACGAGTATCATATTGTGCCTTATCTCCTGCTGCATTCACAGCATTTGCTATTTCTGTATTCAAGTCGGCATCCCTCCTTTTGTATTGTGCATAACACTTATAAGATTCCGCAAAAGGCTCTCTGCCTTAATATCATTATAAGCGAGGGACTTTACGAAATCAACTGATTTTTCATTACTTATATAGGCACTTTTTAGTCTTCCAACTATAAAGAGGAAGCCGGTACATGTGGAGTGTGCCGGCTAAAAATATGAAAAAGATTAATATGAGTATTTCTTTTGTTTACAGTGTCAGTATACGGGGCAATTGTGAAAATGCTGTGTTTACTTTCTTACTCTTTTATTAACAAAATATGGTTCAAGTCATTTGAACGATGTTCTTGCCACATTATATTTTCCTGCATCTACTAATCTTATCCCAGTTAGCAGGAAATCCCATATTGTTAAGTAGTTGTTCTACTGTAATGTATTGTTACATTTTAGATACTTGTCCGAATGTAAATGCATTCATAGCCACCCATAAAGGTACATTTCCGTAAGTAATGGTGTGATGTGAAATATATGTATATCTGCTCGATATTGCAATTGCTTTTTTCATAGAATTAACCAGTCGGTTAATATTTGAATAATTTCTTTTGTTTGATGCAGGATTAGGAATGATAATAAGACCTTTTTCATGCTGAAGTTTATTTAATTGTTGTTCATATGTGAAAAATGTCTTAAGCATATAGAAGTTCCTTCCTACTAAAATAAGTATTAAAAAAGTGGAGCCCACGCATGGAACTCCACCGGCCACGCGCCTCGCAAGCCACGTAGCACAACCACTAAAGATAATATACCCTTGATGTTTTATAATGTCAAATAGTATTCTCAGTTAGTGGCATTAATAGTTTATACGTTTCTAAGAAAAATATTCTTATTTTGATAAGTAAAAAGATATTTAGAATGATATTCTTCCGCTATTTCATTCTTATGCCACCTTGCATATAAGTTATACATCGAATTGCATGCAAACATGCATCGATGATACATTTTGACCCTTTAAACAAAATATTAATGCAAAACAACAAAAGAGCCCTTTCGAGCTCTTTTGCTTTGTACAACATTAAATTGTAGATGATTACTGTAAGAGTGAAAGTACACCCTGGTTTGACTGATTAGCCTGTGCAAGCATTGACTGTCCAGCCTGAGCAAGAATGTTGTTCTTGCTGTAGTTAACCATCTCTTCAGCCATATCTGTATCACGGATACGAGACTCAGCTGATGTAGTATTCTCAACTACGTTATCTACGTTAGCGATTGTATGCTCGAGACGATTCTGAACTGCACCAAGTGAAGATCTCTGAGAAGAAACCTTTGCTACAGCGTCAGCGATTGCATCAATGGCATATGTAGCTGCTACACCAGAATCGTCCTTTACGTTTAATCCCTTGATTCCGAGACCAGCAGCGTTCATAGTTTCGATGTCAACATTAATCTTGTTGGTCATATCAGCATCAGCACCTACATGTAAGCTGAATGAAAGAGACTTCTTTACATTAACTGTACCCTGAGTAATCTCAAATGTACCGTCTCCGTTATTTTTAACAGTTGCAGCTTTGTCTGTTCCAATAGAACTTGCCTTTCCGAGTTCATCAGCCATCTTTGCATAAGCATCGTTCAGAGAGATTTCGTTCTCGTTCTTAGCTGCTGCCGGCATTACGAATAATTTATTTGTGCCATCATCTACTAAATCTCCCTCTTTTACAAGTGCTGCAATATCATCTGCTGTATACGCACTTCCATCAGCTTTTGTTGTTGTTCCAACTGTATACGCGTGTCCATTAATTTTAACTTGACCATTAGCAGCAACATCTTTAATTTTAGCTTTAACGTCATCCATTGTTGATGCTGTATGGGCCTCCTGTCCATCACCCATAACAGTGGTTGTTTTTCCAGTAGCCTTGTCTATGAGCGTATCTCCAGCAACGGCTGTAAAATTATTCTGTGCGTTACCTGCTTCATCTTTCCACTTAGTAGCACCAGCATCATATGTGTAAGTCTTGTCTCCTCGGATGATCTTATCACCATCAGTTTTATTACCATCATTATAAGTTTTTGCATCTGTATAATCAGTATCTTTTGCAGAACCAACAATTTTATATTCTGTACCAGCAATTTTTACATTGCTTCCTACTTTTAAAGCATCTGCTGTGAATGTTGTTTTTCCATCAGCACTCTCGCCTAACTTACCTGCAAGACCAGCATCATGAGCTGCAACAGTATCAGTCTCTGTAGCACCTGACTTATCTCCCTTCAAAAGATAAATCTCATTGAACTTTGTTGTCTCAGCAACACGATCGATCTCAGTTGTTAACTGTGAAATCTCATCCTGGATAGCAGAACGGTCAGACTGACTGTTTGTACCGTTAGATGCCTGTGTAGCAAGCTCGTTCATACGCTGAAGCATTGAGTGAACCTCTGTAAGAGCACCCTCTGCTGTCTGTACTGCAGATACACCATCCTCTGCGTTTGTAGAAGCACGATCAAGTCCTTTAATCTGCTTTCTCATCTTCTCAGAAATTGTAAGTCCTGCTGCATCATCTGCTGCACGGTTGATTCTGTATCCAGAAGAGAGCTTCTCTGTAGATTTAGCCTGCTGACCTGTTGTTACGTTAAGCATTCTGTTGGCATTTGCTGCCTGCATGTTGTGTTGTACTACCATAA
>ENA-ORLB01000800-ORLB01000800.1-human-gut-metagenome-genome-assembly--contig:-NODE-800-length-11363-cov-3.07499_pt1 | contig 11363 bp, 10 predicted proteins | sample MGYA00243064_ERZ508817 | MGnify/ENA primary metagenome ERZ508817 (study PRJEB26277, sample SAMN04329836) | human gut metagenome | biome: human-associated habitat | host: Homo sapiens | place: USA... | reverse complement strand
CAAACCGGCGGCAGAATCCAGGAATGTACTGCGGATATTACTTCGGTTCTGCAGGAGTCTGTGGCTTCTGCCAGAGTTATCAAATCATTTGTCAGGGAAGATTACGAGGTTGATCGTTTTGACGTAGAAAATAGAGCAAATTTCCGTGCTAATATGAAAAATGCGCAATTGATGGCAACCTTGACTCCTGTTGTAGAACTTGTTGCAGCAATTGGCGTGACGATGATTATCTGGTACGGCGGTAATAATGTTATTAATGGCACGATTACTGCTGGCTCTCTGGTCGCTTTTTTGACCTATGCCGTAAATATTTCTAATCCGATTAAACGTTTAACCAGAGTTATTGGTAATATCCAGAAGGCGCTGGCTGCAGCACAGCGTGTATTTATGATTATCGACATGCCGGAAGAAATAGCAGAAAGCAGGGATGCTAAGCAATTGCCGGAAGTCAGTGGTAAAGTGGAATTTAAAAATGTTTCTTTTGCCTATGATGATAAAGGCAATGTAATTACGGATCTTTCTTTCAGTGTAAAACCGGGTGAGGTAATAGCAATCGTTGGTCCGTCCGGTGCAGGAAAATCCACAATTGCCAATTTACTGCCGCGTTTTTATGATGTAAACAAGGGTGATATCAAAATTGATGGTCACAGTGTCAGAGAGGTTACGTTAGATTCTCTGCGTGAACAGGTTGGTATTGTTCCGCAGGAAACAATGCTCTTTAATGGTTCTGTTTATAATAATATTCTTTATGGACGTCTGGATGCGACTAAAGAAGAGATTGAAGCCGCTGCTAAAGCGGCCAACGCACATGATTTTATCATGCAGCTTACTGATGGTTATGAAACTAAGCTTGGTGACCGAGGGGTTAATCTTTCCGGCGGGCAGCGGCAGCGTATAGCTATTGCCCGGGCAATATTGAAAAATCCACGGATTCTGATTTTAGACGAAGCGACTTCGGCTCTTGATACAGAAAGTGAAAGAGTGGTGCAGGAAGCACTGGACAGATTGATGGTAGGCAGGACTTCTTTTGTTATAGCACATAGGTTATCAACAGTTAAAAACGCAGATAAAATTTTAGTGCTGGAAAAAGGTAATTTAGTCGAATCAGGAACACACGATGAGCTTTTAGCCTTAGATGGGCTGTACGCACATTTATATAAAATTCAGTATCGCAACAAAGAAGCGAAGTGAGGTTAAAGAATGTATATTATTTATAATTTTTTGGTTTTGTGCGTGTGCTGTTTGTTCGTACTGCCTTACTTTCTTTATCGTTGTATCTGTGAAGCAGGTTTTACTACCAGAATGCGGCAAAGTCTGGGCGGGCTGCGTGATGAAGAAATTGCTTCTGTGGCTCAGAAGGACTGTATTTGGATTCATGGCGCTTCTGTCGGTGAAATTGTTGCGACAAGTCCATTAGTTAAAGAAATACGCAAAGCATATCCTGATTCTCCAATACTGGTCTCTGCTGTAACTGTAGGCGGTTATAATATGGCTAAACAGATAATTCAGGAAGCTGATGCTATTATCTATTTTCCTTTGGATATGCCGTTTGTTTCTGAATCTTTTGTTAAACGTATTCAGCCGAGGATATTCATGCCGGTAGAAACTGAGTTGTGGCCTAATTTTTTGCGGGCTATTCGTGAAAGAAATATTCCGGTAATGATGGTTAATGGCCGTATTTCAGAGAAATCAGTAAAAACGTATCGTTATTTATATGGCATTTGGGATGATATGCTGAATACAGTCAGCAGATTCTGCATGCAGTCAAGTATTGACGCTGATTATATCAGTCATTTAGGCGCAGATCCCAAAAAGATTTATGTTACAGGTAATACGAAGTTTGATCAGACTTATGCGGAAGTGACACCAGAGGACCTGGAAAACTATAAAAAAGAATTAGGAATTGAAAATGCTTATCCTGTAATTGTGGCAGGGTCTACACATCCTACTGAAGAAAAAGTTTTATTTGATGTGTTTAATGAAATTATTAAAAGCTATCCTGAGGCCCGTTTGGTTATCGCACCTCGCAAACCGGGACGTGCTGATGAAATCAGTAAACTGGCGAAACAGTATCATTGGGAAAGCGGATTTAGATCAAAACTCCTGGAAATCAAAGGTGCTCGGTCTAAATATCCTGTTTTACTGATAGATACTATTGGTGAATTAGGTCGTATTTATTCTGTTGGTGATGTGGTGTTTGTTGGTGGTTCTTTGATAAAACATGGCGGACATAACGTGCTGGAACCGGCGGCGCATGCCAAACCGATTTTAGTTGGGCCAAATATGCAGAATTTTAAAGATTCATATGCTTTATTGAGTAAGGTCGGTGCCTGCAAGATGATTAATAACAGTGCAGAGCTTACTAAAGAAGTTTTAGATATTGTTGGAAACGATGAACGACGTTTGCAAATGGGAGCAGCATCATTGCAGGTTATTAAAGAAAATCGCGGTGCTGCTGTACGCAGTATTGAATATCTGCAGGATCTGCTGACATTAACGACTGTTGACAGTAAGGTTGAAGCATCCTATCCTACAAATATCAGAAATCTGCATGATGAAGGCGGCGGGCGTCTGCGCCATGGAGATGCGGTGATTCAATATTTATACCAGCTGGCACATGGTCCTAACACCCCATTTTTTGGTTGGATTTTATTGGGGATTTTAAGGATGTTTTCCTATGTATATGAATTTGGTGTTTGCTGTAAATTAGACTTTTATAAATCCGGATTATTGAAACAGAAAAAATTAGATTGCTGTGTCATTTCTATAGGGAATATTACTGTTGGTGGTACAGGAAAAACTCCTACCGCGCAAAAAGTTGCTGTTATTATTAAAAATATGGGTTATCGTGTCGTGATCTTGAATCGTGGTTATCGTTCGCACTGGGATCAGGAGATGGGCGTTGTCAGTGATGGTAAGAAGATTTTTATGACTGCCTATGAGGCCGGTGATGAAGCTTATTTAATGGCGAAAACCTTACCGGGTGTGCCGGTAATTATTGGTAAAAACAGAGCCTTAACAGGTCAGTTTGCTGTGGATAAAATGAATGCTGAGGTTATCATCATGGACGATGGTTATCAGCATTGGCACTTATATCGTGATCTGGACGTAGTTTTAGTTGATACATTTAATATGTTCGGCAATGGCTGTCTTCTGCCGCGCGGGACTTTGCGCGAACCGTTGAGTCATTTGGACAGGGCGGGCTTGTTCCTGCTGACTAAAACAGATCAAAGTTCTCAGTTCAGCCGTCAGGAATTACGCGATACTTTGGATAAGTACAACGGAGATGCTCCTATTATTGAGAGTATCCATCATCCAAAAAATTTTGTGGAAATTGCTGACTGGTATAAAGGCATACATGAAAATGCGAAAGATCTTTCTGAGCTGCAGGGTAAAAAAGTTATGGTCTTTTCTGCGATCGGCAATCCTTCATCGTTTGAGCAGACTCTGGCCTGCATTGGCATTGATATAATTGAAGCAATACGCTATCCTGACCAGCAAGATTACGGAATGCTGGAAATGCAGTATATCAGTGAAAGAGCCATCAGCAAAGAAGTTGTAGCTATGGTAACAACTGGTAAGGACGCTGTTAAAATACCAACGGAATTCATTTATTTTAATAGAGAAATGCCGTTGTATATTTTAAATATGGATATAAAAATTACTGAAGGACGTGAAGTATTTGAGAAAACAATTCTGAACGCCATTCAGAAGGAGACGAACGAGTAATGAAAGTTTTGTGTGTGATACCTGCACGTTACGCTTCTACACGACTTCCGGGAAAGCCTTTGGCACTTATTGCAGGAAAGCCTATGATACAACATGTCTATATGAAAGCCTGTGAGGCCAAACTGCCTGATGATGTTATTGTGGCCACGGATAATGAGAAAGTTTTTGAAACGGTTCATGGTTTTGGTGGTAGAGCGATCATGACATCTCCGGATCATCCCAGTGGTACTGACAGGTTAGCAGAGGTCGCTCTTAATTTTCCAGATGTAGATGTTATTGTCAATGTACAGGGCGATGAACCCATGATACCGCCGGAGATTATTGACCGGCTGGCAAAAGCTTTCGAAGCTGAATCTGATTTAAAAATGGCTACGATGAAAGTATTGATGCGGGAAGAAGATTATAATAATCCGGCGGCAGTTAAAGTTGTTACCGACAATAATGGTTATGCCCTTTATTTTTCGCGCAGCCTAATGCCATATCCCCGTAATAAAACTGAACACTATAAGGTCTATAAGCATGTTGGTATTTATGCTTATAGACGTGATTTCCTTTTGCAATACGCTGCTTTGGCACCCACTGAATTGGAAAAAACAGAAAGTTTGGAGCAGTTGAGAGTTTTGGAAAACGGATATAAGATAAAAGTACTGGAAAGTGATTTTCAAGGTATTGGAGTAGATACTCCGGAAGATTTGGCAGCGGTAAATGAGCTGTTAAGTAAATAAGCGGTTTTATTCCAGAAGGAGGTCGGACATGAACATTGTAAAAGTTGGTGATTATGAAGTTGGACAGGGGCATCCGCTGCTATTGATGGCAGGACCCTGCGTTTTAGAGGGTTATGAGCACAGTTTGATGATCGGTAAGGAAGTTAAAAAAATTGCTGATAAATTAGGTGTGCCTTATGTTTTCAAGGCATCCTATGACAAAGCCAATCGTTCTTCTTACAGCTCTTTCCGTGGACCGGGATTAGAAGAAGGGTTGAAGATTTTAGCACAGATTAAAAAAGATTTAGGTGTGCCTGTTGTCAGTGATATTCATGAAACTATTCAGGTGGAAAAAGCTGCTGAAGTTTTAGATATTCTGCAAATACCGGCGTTTCTTTGCCGTCAAACGGATTTAGTTTACGAAGCAGCAAAAACAGGACGTGTAGTTAATATTAAAAAAGGCCAGTTCCTCGCACCCTGGGACATGAAAAATGTACTGAAAAAAGCTGAGGAGGCAGGCAATCATAATATTATGCTGACTGAACGCGGTGCCAGCTTTGGTTACAATGCTTTGGTTACTGACATGCGCAGCTTGGCAATTATGCGTGAGTTGGGGTATCCGGTAGTGATGGATGCTACTCATAGCGTTCAGATTCCAGGCGGTCAGGGAACGATTTCCGGAGGTCAAAGCCAGTATGTGCCTCATATGGCCAGAGCTGCTGCGGCTGTAGGCATTGACGCTCTTTTTCTTGAGGTACATGATAATCCGGAAGAAGCGTTGTCTGATGGACCCAATATGGTTCGTTTGGACAAGTTAGAGAAACTTTTAACAGCAGCTTTGGCTCTTGATAAAATAGTACGCGGTTAGATCTGGTAAGTGAGAGGGAGTTGGAGCATGGAACAAATGTTAGAGCAGGCGCGCAATACTTTGCAAATGGAGGCTGACGCTATTTTAGAGCTCGTACCTCGCGTTGACGAGCATTTTTCTGCAGCAGTGGCTATGATTTTAGACTGTCCAGGACGAGTTGTCATCACTGGTATGGGTAAATCAGGTATCATTGGACGAAAAATGGCGGCTACGTTTGCCAGTACAGGTACACCATCGTTTTATCTCCATCCTGCCGAAGGTATTCACGGTGATTTGGGTATGGTAACCGAAAGCGATGTCGTGATCGCTCTGTCTAATAGCGGCGAAACGGGAGAGGTACTGCATATACTGCCATCCTTAAGGCGTATAGGGGCAAAATTGATTGCTATGGTTGGGAATGCTGAGTCTTCTTTAGCAAAAAATTCTGATATTACTTTAGATGTTGGTGTTTCGCAGGAAGCATGTCCGTTAGGGCTGGCTCCTACATCCAGTACTACTGCCGCATTAGCTTATGGTGATGCGCTTGCTTTGGCTTTGTTGTCCAAACGTAAATTTACTGCCAGCCAGTTTGCTGTTTTCCATCCTGGTGGTTCGTTGGGACGCAAGCTGCTCTTAACTGTTGAGGACATCATGCATAGTGGTGCTGATAATCCTGTTGTTAATGGTGCAACAACTGTTCAGGATGCTTTATTCGTAATTACTGATAAAGGGCTTGGCGCTGTTTCTGTAGTTGATGATAATGAAATTATGATTGGCGTTCTGACTGATGGAGATATTCGCCGTGGGCTGAGTAAGGGGATTGATTTTCTGCAGCGTCCTGTTACTGAACTGATGACCAGGGCCCCTAAAACTATTACTAAAGATAAACTGGCGGCTCAGGCACTGCATCTGATGGAAAGCAACAGTCCTAAGCCTATTACAGTGCTGCCTGTTATTGACGAGGAGCGTCGTGTTATTGGATTATTGCATATGACTGACTTGGTACGTCAGGGTGTGGTATAATGAAAAACATAGAAAAAGCAGCTCAGATAATTAAATTGCTGGTGTTGGATGTCGATGGTGTTATGACAGACGGTTCGATTTATCTTGATGCTGAGCAGGAACTTTTCAAGAGCTTTAATGCTAAAGATGGTATGGGAATCAGCTGCGCTATAAGATGCGGACTGCAGGTTGCGATTATTACCGGTCGCTGCAGTCCAATTATTCGCAGAAGGGCCAGAGAATTAGGGATCGTCGAAGTTTGTGAAAATGTTAAAGAGAAAAGAAGTGCTTTAGCGGAGCTGCTGCAAAAATATAATTTGTCTTTAAATGAAACGGCTTATGTCGGCGATGACCTAAATGATTTGCCAGTGCTTACACAGGTTGGTCTGGCCTGTGCTCCGGCAGATGCTGTAGAAGAAGTAAAACAGGTATGTCATTTTGTAGCAGAAAAAAAAGGCGGCTGCGGAGCAGTGCGTCAAATTACAGAGTTTATTTTAAATGCTCGTGGTGACTGGGATAAAATTGTAAACAGTTATTTACAAGAGGGACAGGGAGACGCTCAATAATGTGGCTTTACTATTTACTGAAAACAATCAGTACCTTGGTATCATGGCTGCCTTATAAGCTGGTGGTGAACATTGGTATCGGCATAGGGCACCTTTATCATACAATTGCAAAAAAACAGAGGATCCGTGCAGAGGAAACTATCAAGGAAAGACTTGGTTATTCTGATGAAGAAGCTAAATGCACGATAAAGTCATTGTTTGTGAAATTAGGCATAACTTTTATGGAAATAATGTATATGCCAGCACTCAATAAAGATAATATTCGTGGTTTGGTTACTTTTGATCGTCCGGATGTGTTATGGGAAGCGTTGAATGAAGGTCATGGTGTAGTTATGCTGGCTTGCCATATGGATAATTGGGAATGGCTGGGTGCGGCTTTATCTTTGTATGGATTTCCTATAAGTGCAGTTGAAAAACCACAGCCTAATAGAGTCTACAGTGATTTTATGAACGAACTGCGCAAAAGCGTAGGTCAGGAAATATTTTCTCGTGGTACAAGTGAAATTCTTGGTTGTGCCAGAGCAATGAAAAAAGGCCGCATGCTGGGCTTGATTGCAGATCAGGATGGCGGATATGACGGTATTTTTGTACCGTTTTTTGGAAAAATGGCAGCTACACCCTCTGGACCGGCATATTTTTCCAGAAAATTTAAAGCTCCTATTATACCTATTTTTATTGTACGTAAAGAAGGTTATTATGGGCATCAGGCAATCGTCAAAGATCCTATTTACTATGAAGATACCGGCGATAGGCAGTTGGATGACTATCGCGTTACATTAAAAATGACCAGAATTGTCGAAGAAGTTATCAGGGAATATCCTGATAACTGGTTATGGTTCCAGCATCGCTGGAATACGCCATACACACCTACAGGAAAGGAGCAGGAGCATGTTGAGAAATAAAGGCTTCCAGATGATCGTGGGTGCAATAGTTATAACAGGCGTCATTATTGCCTGGCTTATGCTCGGCGGTGAGGCTCCTTCCAACAATCCAGTTCAGAAAGAAAGCTCTGGGGCGAATGCTAAAGTAAGGAATAGTACTTTGGCCAGAGAAGTGGACGGTAAGAAAGTCTGGGAATTTACTGTTGAAGAAGTTGAACAGATCAAAAGCAGCGGTGAGGCTGTTTTAAAAGGTGTTAAAGGTAAAATTTACCGTGAAGACGGCAGTGTTTTAGAGGTTGTGGCCGGCGGCGGTAAAGTAAAAAATGAGGCAAAGGATTTTGAACTGAATGATAAAGTGGTAGCAGTTCTATCCAGTGGCGGTAAGCTGACTGCCGAAAGCATACGTTGGCAGCAGACTGAAGATGTTATTACAGCTTCGGGGAATGTAAGGCTGCTTAAAGATGATACCTTGGCGACAGGAGACAAAGCTGTTACCAGTAGTGCATTTGAAAGACTGAAATTAGAAGGGCATGCGGAAGTTCAGAGAGGCGGCGATTATAATGAATAAACTGAAAATGACTATCGTTATGATGATAGGGATATTTTTTATGGTGGGCATGCTTGGGACTGCTTGCGCTCAAGGCTCGAATTTCAGTGTGAAGGCTGATACTATTGAATATGATATGCAGTCTGGGGACGGTATGGCCAAGGGAAATGTAGTATTGAAACAAGATGGCGGTACTGCAACTGCTGCTAATGCTGAATTTAACAGCAAAACAAAATCCGGCAGGCTGACTGGCGGTGTTGTTGCTGATCGTGATGACTCTCATGTTGTTTGTTATACATTTGTAATGCATAATGAAGATTATTCTTCGGCGATAGGTGATGCTCGTCTGACTAAAGGTGATAAAACTTTAGCATCTGAACGTGTTGATTATTATAAAAATCGTGAATATGCTGAGACTGTTGGTAGTTGGGCACGTTTGTCCAGGGCTGGTGGAAGCTTTCTGGATGCAGTGAAAATGACTGGTGATGGAAAAGTGGGTGTGGCAAATGCGACCGGTGGTGTAGCTATTTCCAGCCCGCCTCGTGATTTGACAGCTTCTGCAGATACCGCTGTTTATGAAACAAATAATAGCGGTTATATAGAACTGATTGGTAACGCAAAAGCGACACAGGATGGGAATACAGTAGAAGGAAATCGCCTGCGTCTGAACAATACCTCTAATAAGGCAGAAGCCAGTGGAAATGTAAAAATTGTTTATGTTCCTAAGCCTGTGGAGAAGAAAGAAAATGTAACTGCAGATGAAAATGCGGCATTACAAATGGCCAAAGCACCTGTGGAGGTCGCCTAGTGATTATAGAAACGAAAGATCTTGTAAAAGAATATTCAGGACGGCGCGTTGTTAATCGGGTCAGTATCACAGTAGAGCAGGGAAGTGTCGTCGGGTTACTGGGGCCTAATGGTGCCGGTAAGACTACGACATTTTATATGATTGTAGGCATTGAACGTCCTGATGAAGGTGTAGTTACTTTAGATGGAGATGATATATCATCTTTGGCAATGTATGAACGGGCCAGGGCTGGCATCGGTTATTTGCCGCAGGAAGCATCGATTTTTCGAAAAATGACAGTTGAAGAAAATATTTTAGCGATTTTAGAAACGACTGTTCTGACTGAGGAAGAACGTGTGAACAAAATGAATTCTTTAATCGAAGAATTTCGTATTGAACACATAAGAAAAAGCAAAGGAACAGAGCTTTCCGGTGGTGAGCGCAGACGTGTTGAAATCGCCAGGGCTTTGGCTACGGATCCTGCTTTTATTCTGTTAGATGAACCTTTTGCTGGAATCGATCCTATTGCTGTATCAGATATCCAGGGAATGATAGCACATTTAGCAAAGCGCGGAATTGGTATCCTGATAACAGACCATAATGTGAGAGAAACTTTAAGTATTGTTGATAAAGCATATATCCTTGCCAACGGTGAAATTTTAATTCATGGTGACAGCGAAACCATCGCTAACGATCCAACGGCACGTAAATATTATCTTGGCGAAAACTTTAGCATGTAGGAGGAATAGGGATGCGTTTACGCTTACTGGATCGTTATGTTTTAAGTGAATTGCTGTACCCTTTTATTTTTGGTATCGCTTCGTTTTCCAGTATTTTTATTGCCAGCTCCATGCTTTTTAAGCTGACACAATACATGACTAAATACGGGGCCTCGGGAGAAACTATTGCCAGATTATTTATGTATAGTTTACCAGAAGTAGTAAATTATACCTTTCCAATGTCGATGCTGCTGGCTTCGCTGATGGCATTTGGTAAATTGTCAGGCAGCAGCGAGATTGTGGCAATGAAATCAGGGGGTATCAGTTATTACCGTATTGTTGCACCTGTACTGATCGTAGCTTTTTTTGTCAGCATGATTTCTGTTGTGGGCAGAGAAGGTAGTGCCGGCGGCAAAAGTACAGTATGGCAGGATTTTAGAATATGAGATTAAAAAGAATACTAAACCGAGAACCCAGGATCATGTTATCATTAAAACTTTGAGTGGCAGTACTCAGAGAATTACTTATGCCCGCCGTTTTGATGAAGAAAAAGGTTTAATGGAAAATATTACGATCGAAGAGTTTGAAAAATCTCATCTGGCGAGAATTCAAACAGCTAAACAAGCTTACTGGGAAAATGGATCCTGGCGTCTGGAAGATGGTACTGTTTATACAATGAACGAAGCGGAAGGCATTAAAAGCACTGCTAAATTTAAAGAGCAGATCATCCCGCTTGATGTAACTCCAAGAGAGATTTCCTGGGAACAAAAAGAACCTGAGGAAATGACAATCAGGGAATTGCGTGAATATATTTCTGTTTTAGAAAGACAGCATCAGCCGACAGCACGCCAGTGGTGTGAAATCTATATGCGGATTTCGATTCCGTTAGCCAGCTTTTTCTTTGCTATGATCGGTGCTCCGTTAGGCACTCAGAAACAAAGAACAAGTTCTTCTATTGGCCTTGGTATCAGTATTATCGTAATCTTTATTTATTATGCGATAATGACACTTACTACAGGTCTTGGTAAAGGCGGGGTGATGAATCCTCTGCTGGCATGTATTATTCCCAATCTGATTTGTTTGGGAGCCGGTGTATTTTTACTGCAGAAGAAAAACGCTTGATTTAAAAAATATATTTTGAAGTAAAGGAGGTGTATTCATGTTCGGATTACGGTTGATTTTAATTCTGGCAGTAGTTGGCGGTTTGATTGCTTTTATTGGTGATAAACTGGGAAGTAGGGTCGGCGAGAAAAAACGATCAGATTTTGGTTTAATGCGCGATCATAGTAGTGTGTTGATGACCGTGATAACCGGAATTTTGATCGCCTCTATTACTTTGGTAACAATGGCTGTTGCTTCTGACAGTGCTAGAACCGCAATGTTTGGAATGGAAAAGCTTCAGAATGAATTAGCGGCCTTGAACAGAGAAAAAGATCAGGCGTCTGTGGCGTTGGCAAAGGCTCAGGCTGATGTTGCTGAAAAGAATAAGGCAATTCTGGCTTTGGATGAACAGATAAAAGCCAGCGCGGCTGAACAAGCGGCGATTGAGTCTCCGTCAGTTGCTGCTACTCAGAATTATGA
>ENA-ORLB01000792-ORLB01000792.1-human-gut-metagenome-genome-assembly--contig:-NODE-792-length-11469-cov-4.0205_pt1 | contig 11469 bp, 10 predicted proteins | sample MGYA00243064_ERZ508817 | MGnify/ENA primary metagenome ERZ508817 (study PRJEB26277, sample SAMN04329836) | human gut metagenome | biome: human-associated habitat | host: Homo sapiens | place: USA... | reverse complement strand
GACATATGTCAATAAGGCTTTTCACTAAGGTCGAAAAGGTATTCGACTAAAGGCAAAAGGTCTATGACCGGGCTGTTTGACAACAGAAACCATAGCTATTGTCGCTTAAACAGAACCATCCGGGGCCGACTTGATCTCTGATGAAGGCAAACATAAGCAGTGAAGCCACTTTCACTGTCAAACCTGCATTTAACCGGTTCCGTTTTTTCTTAAATACAGACTATTTCTTGAAATACAAACGTAACAATATCGTAACATCTCATTCAATCCCATGTAACCGCTTCGTAATATTTGTTTCGTTCCTTTGCAGGTAGAATAAAAAGGTAAACAAAGTGAGAAAGTTTTTCGAAAAGATTGTAGAAGGGGGGTTACTCATCAGCGGAAGCGTCAGCAGCTTTACGATTTTGCTGATCGTGTTCTTTCTGTTCAAAGAGGCCGGCGGCCTTTTCAATACTCCGGCCACAGAAGAAGGCTATGTTCTTGCCGTAAATAAAAGCAACGATGTCGGAAAATTATCACCGGAGAAGATCATGGACATTTTCGACGGTAATATAACCAACTGGAAAGATATCAGCGGGATGGATCAGGATATCCTGATATTCCGTTTCTCCGCTCTGACCAACTATTATACGGAGGAGGAACTGGGCGACGAATTTCAATACGTCCCGCAAAAGATCAGCGAACTGGTGGCGAAAGAACCCGGTATCATCGCTTTCTTCCCCAAACAGTATTTACTGGAAAAAGGGTTCCAGGGAAAGGTGCTGCCGGAAGAGAAGATCACATTAGGGGAGTTCTTCGGAGGGACGAAATGGTATCCGACCTCGACACCGGCCCCTATATTCGGATTGATTCCTTTGTTGTTGGGCACATTACTGGTCAGTATCGGCGCAATCGTACTTTCACTTCCTTTCGGAATTGCGGTTGCCATCTACATGGCGGAAATAGCGAACAAGCGGACACGCGACCTCTTGAAACCTATCATCGAACTGCTCGCGGGCATTCCGTCTGTCGTCTATGGTTTCTTCGGCTTGGTGGTAATCGTGCCGCTCATACAGAAGACATTCGACCTGCCTGTCGGCGAAACGGCTTTTGCCGGCAGCGTGGTCCTGGCGATCATGGCGCTCCCAACGATTATCACCGTTGCGGAAGATGCCATGCGGACAACGCCCCGCGCCATGAAGGAGGCAAGCCTCGCCTTGGGTGCGACCCAATGGCAGACAATATATAAAGTAATCATCCCATATTCCATTTCCGGCATTACATCCGCAGTCGTGCTGGGTATCGGACGTGCGATAGGCGAGACGATGGCAGTCCTGATGGTAACCGGCAATGCGGCCGTCATCCCGACCTCCTTCTTCGAGCCGGTGCGGACTATTCCCGCGACGATCGCCGCCGAACTGGGAGAGGCTCCCGCCGGAGGCGCACACTACGAAGCCTTGTTCCTGCTCCGATCTGTCCTCTTCCTGATCACGTTGATATTGAGTATCTCCGTCGAGTATATTTCATCTAAAAGAAAAATCTGATTAGCATTATGGCACCTGTACAAAAGTTAGGAAATATAGATTTAAAGAAACGGACCTCCCAAAAGTTTGCATTCGGTTTCTTCACCCTGTTGAGTTATCTGGTCGTAGCGATCCTATTCGTGATCTTAGGCTTCATCATCATCAAAGGAGGCAGCGTGATCAGCTGGGACTTCCTGACGAAAGCACCGGAAGAGGGAATGACGAAAGGGGGAATCTTCCCGGCGATCGTCGGAACCTTCTACCTGATCGTCGGAAGCAGTATCATCAGTTTCCCGATCGGGATCATGAGCGGCATCTACATGAATGAATATGCGACAAACGGCAAAGTGGTCCGCTTCATCCGTATCATGACAAATAACCTGAGCGGAGTCCCGTCAGTCGTATTCGGTTTGTTCGGTATGTCGCTGTTCGTCAATGCACTGGGTTGGGGAGATTCGATCATAGCCGGTTCGTTTACGCTGGCATTGATGTCGCTTCCCCTGATTATCCGCACGACGGAAGAGGCTCTGAAAAGTATCGACGACTCGTTCCGGCACGGTAGCCTGGCTTTGGGCGCAACGAAGTTACAGACCATCCGCCGTGTCGTGCTTCCGATGGCTTTCCCGAATATCATCACCGGCCTGATCTTGTCGGTCGGACGCGTATCGGGCGAAACAGCTCCGATCCTGTTCACCGTGGCAGCCTATTTCCGTCCCCAATTGCCGGGAAGCATCTTCGACCAGTGCATGGCACTGCCTTACCACTTGTATGTAATATCCACGAGCGGAACGGATATAGAAGCCTCCCGCGGCATGGCATACGGAACGGCCTTGGTGTTGATTGCCATCGTCTTGGTTGTCAACCTGCTGGCAAATCTATTGCGTAATTATTTCGCTAAGAAAGTAAAAATGAATTAATTGAAAATTATTTATGATAAAGATTGATGCTCAAAACGTAGATTTCCATTACGGAGACTTTCATGCGCTGAAGAACATTTCGATGCAGATAGAAGCCAACACCTCGGTAGCCTTTATCGGCCCGTCGGGTTGTGGCAAATCTACCTTCCTCCGTTTGTTCAACCGCATGAATGACCTGATCCCCGACACACGTCTGGAGGGTAAGATATTCATCGACGGGCGGGACATATACAGCAAAGGGGAAAAAGTCGATACGCTCCGTAAAAACGTCGGGATGGTGTTTCAGAAACCGAACCCGTTCCCGAAGACAATTTTTGAAAATGTGGCTTACGGTCTACGCGTAAACGGCATTAAGGATAACGGATACATCGAAGAAACCGTAGTCAAAAGCTTGAAACAGGTCGTTCTCTGGGACGAGGTCAAGGACAAGCTGAAAGATTCGGCCTTCGCTCTCTCCGGCGGCCAGCAGCAACGCCTTTGTATCGCACGGGCATTGGCCATCTCACCTTCCATCCTGCTGATGGACGAGCCCACTTCAGCCCTCGATCCGATCTCTACAGGCAAGATCGAGGATTTGATCCATGAACTGAAAAAGGAATATACGATCGTGATCGTCACACACAACATGCAGCAAGCTGCGCGTGTAAGCGACAAGACAGGATATTTTTATTTGGGTGAACTGGTCGAATATGGTGAAACGCGTAAGATCTTCACCAATCCGGAAAAAGAATCGACCCAGAATTATATCACAGGGAGATTCGGGTGAGAAGATTTATGAATTATGAATTATGATTTATCATCGACACATAAATCATAATTCATAATCCATAAATCATAAATTATAAATCATACAATTATAAATCAAAACATGAAGGTTATTGAACAAGAAATAGCGGCGTTAAAGAATACGATCAACGAGATGTGGGCACTCGTCCACCAGCAGATATACAATGCCGGTGAAGCGATGCTGACCGGAGACAAGGAACTGGCCTACAAAGTGCTCAGCCGTGAACGCCGCGTGAATGCATTCGAGCTGAAGATCGACAGTGATTGCGAGGATATCATTGCCTTGTACGCACCGGTGGCTATCGACCTGCGTTTCGTACTTGCCATGTACAAGATCAATACAAACCTGGAACGCCTCGGCGACTTCGCCGAAAGTATCGCACGCTTCTCCGTCAACCTGCCGGAAGGAGAACCGATCGATCCGGAACTGGTAAAAATCGCACGCGTAGAAGAAATGTTACACGAACTTCTCGGCATGATATCATTGGCTCAGGAGGCCTTTGAAAAGGAAAGTTCCGAAATCGCGTCACGCATTTTCCTGAAAGACAACATCATCGATGAGATCAATCACGATTCGACTCCTCTGATCGCCCAGTATATCGAAGCGCATCCGGGCAGCGCACTTGCCGGCCTTTACATGGCGGGCGTCATCCGCAAGATGGAACGCTTCGGCGACCATTGCACCAACATTGCAGAAGAACTGATCTTCTACTTGGATGCGAAGGTGATGAAGCACATCGGCAAAACGGAAGAAAAGTAATATCTTTGCAGCCAGAATCAAACATAATCGTAATCGACAATGAAACGACTAACGGCATTCTGGCTGTCAGCCTGCTTTTTATGCACTATTCCCGTACAGGCGCAATCATTTATTCCCGAACGGGACTCCTCCGATATTTCCCTGTTCGAATATGCAACGAAGATTCCCAAGCGCAATAATGTATTCAACCTGGATCTGGAAATGCACGCTTCTTTCAATACTTTCTTCACCGGGCACAAGCTGGATGAAGCTGCTTTCCGTTTCAACCATATCAAGATCGAGGCGACCGGTGAAGTAAACGACCGTCTTTTCTACTGGTACCGCCAGAACCTCAACCAGGGGAATGAAGGCATGGATCTGGAGAACCTGCCGGAATCGATCGAATATGCGATGATCGGCTATCGCCTCAACGATAAATTCACGATTACCTTAGGGAAACAGGATGCTGCCTGGGGAGGGTTCGAATATGACCTCGATCCGTATGCGATATATGAATACAGCGACATGAACGAATACATGGATTGCTATTTTACAGGAGTCACACTTGGTTATCAGCCGACTCCTTCCCAGGAACTACGTTTGCAAGTAACAGACAACCGAATCGGGAGCATGGAAGACACCTACGGAATACTTCCCGCCGGAATCGAAAAGCCACGTGCTCCGCTTTTCTACACATTTAACTGGAACAGCAGTTATCTGGACGAGATTTTGAACCTCCGCTATTCCGCCACGGTCGGAGAACAGGCCAAAGGGAAATGGATGTATATGGCATGGGCCGGGCACAATGTTTGCACCGGCCCGTTTGACGGCTATTTCGATGTGATGTACACACGTGGCTCACTCGATCCGTTAGGTGTCCTGACCGAGTTAGTCCCTCTGTCCGCCGAGAATGAGGAAGGACCTGTCTGCTTGCGTAACGTCCAGTATCTTTCACTTGTAGCGGAGATGAATTACCGCTTTCATCCGAAATGGAACGCCTTCGCCAAAGGAATGTACGAAACCGGGTCGGTCTATAAAGCGGGAGATGAAGAAGAACTCCCAGACGGGAAATACCGTACGCCATGGGGCGCGCAGACCGACATCGTATTTTATCCGATGGCGGATGAAAACCTGCATATCTTCTTCACCGGAACAGCCCGCTTTTACAATCTGACGGAAAAAGCAAAAGCGCTGTGTGCTTCCATTGAAAACACACAACGCTTGTCGGTAGGGTTCATATACAAGTTGCCGCTGTATTGATCAAAACATCAGTACCAACTGATCTCCAGCCTGCAATTCTACTTTCAACATGCCGTCGACAACCGGGAGAGATACGGCTTTTTGGTTGATCTTGATGCCCATATTCGCCGAATCGGCCGGGAGTTTGATACGGAACGAACCGGGAACCAGGGCTTTCAAACCGGCTTCCGCCAAGCGGCCTTCTTTCCATTTGGCAGACACTTCGCCGCCTCCGCGAACTTTCAGTCCTTTGAAACTGCCGCTTTTCCAGGCGGAAGGCAGGGCGGGAAGCAGTTCGATTTCTCCCGTCTGGCTCTGTACCAGCATTTCGGCAATACCGGCACAACCGCCAAAGTTACCGTCTATCTGGAAAGGAGGATGCGCACAAAACAGGTTCGGATATGTCCCGCCGCCGTTCGTCATATTTGTCTTACGGTCCACACACGGACGGAGCAGGTCGGCAAACAACTTATAGGCATGGTCGCCGTCATGCAGACGCGCCCAGAAATTCATTTTCCACCCCATCGACCATCCCGTGCTCTTATCGCCACGGGCAATCAGCGACTTACGGGCAGCTTCGGCAAGTTCAGGTGTACGCTCCGTTGATATCTCATTGCCCGGATACAGTCCATAGAGATGAGACACATGGCGATGATGAGGTTCAACCTCTTCGTAGGGTTCGAGCCATTCCATGATACGCCCGTCCTTGCCGATCGTCGTCGGCATCAAACGGGCACGCTTGGCAGCCAGTTCGCCGGCGAAAGCAGAATCAAGTCCTAATATGTCGGCAGCCTCGATCGTATTGGTGAACAGTTCTCGGACGATCTGGTTGTCCATCGTCGAACCGGCACAGATATGAGCCGTCTTGCCATTCGGCAACTTATAACCGTTTTCAGGCGAAGTGGTCGGGGCCGTCACCAGATATTTGTTGCGGGGATCTTCCACCAACATATCCACAAAGAACAGGGAAGCTCCTTTCAAAACCGGATACACATCTTTCAGATATTCCTTATCCAACGTATAAAGATAATGCATGTACAAATGTTCGCAAAGCCAAGCGGCGGAAGTATTGGTTGCCCCCCATGACGGATGTTCGCCCGGTGCAGTGAACTCCCAGACATTTCCCAAGATATGCGTCACCCATCCACGGGCGTTATAATAAGCCTTAGCGGTCCGTTCGCCACTGGCAACCTGTTGTTTCGTCCATTCCACAAGCGGAAGATGAAGTTCGGAAAGGTTCGCCACCTCCGCAGGCCAATGGTTCATCTGAAGATTGATATTCAAATGATAGTCGCCGTTCCAGGGCGTATTGATCGTATTACACCAAAGCCCCTGTAGATTGGGAGGCAGCAAGCCCACACGCGTGGACGAGATCAGCAGATAACGGCCGAACTGGAAATAAAGCGCAGCCAACGAAGGATCGTCCGGGTTTTCGTGGAAAGCAGCCAAACGCTCGTCCATAGGCAAGTCTTCGCGGGAAGAATGTCCCAAATCCAGCTCCACACGGCCGAACAGGGAACGGTAAGCAGCAATATGCCCTTTCTTCAAAGAGGCGAAATCTTTCTTTTCGGCATTAGCCAGCAGGGAAGAGACCTTCCCTTCCAAATCCTTATCAAAATAATCGGTTGCCATACTCACCAACAAGATCGCTTCGGAGGCATTCCGCACGGAAACAGTCGAATCTCCCGGAGTCACATTTCCCCCTTTCGGCAGGATGACGCGGACACGCGAGGCATAGCGGAGGCCTTTCATCTCCAGCGTATCGACACCGTCAGGCAACTGCCCCTGCATCAGAAGGTCATTACCGTCGGCCGTCACCTTATAATGTTCGGGACGGTTCATCCCAAACGAGAAGTTCAGCGCCCTATCCGCATCGGCAGTCAAATGAATCACCCCCAAATCATCGGCAAAAGAGGTAAAGACTTCGCGGTTATACGTCACCTTTCCCCTTCTAAAAGAAGCTGTTGCAATCGCGTTGTCAAGATTCAATTCTCGTCTATATCCGAAGATCGAATCGGAAGTACCTTGATAATCGTAATTCAGCACGAGGTTACCTAGCAGTTGGTAACTGCCATACGGGACATTCGCCCCTTGCCCCTGTCCGCTCCCTTCGCCTTTGCAGACAAAAGTATTATACATCAGTTCCTGTGCTTCGTCGTTACGTCCTTCGAACAGAAGTTTCCGGATCGTGCCCAACGAGTGATATGCCTGCGGGTTATCTGTATCCTGCTTACTGCCCGACCACATGGAGATCTCGTTCAAGACAATATTTTCCGTGTCGACACCTCCGTCCGGCATCAATCCGAGGCGTCCGTTACCCAACGGGAACGATGCTTCCCAAATTCCGGCTGGGGCATCGAAATGATAAGACAGCGGTTTACCCGTTTTCACTTCCGGCATATTGCATCCTATCAGAATCATAAACAGAAAAACAAATGCGTTATATTTCATAATTACAATTATTTGATATTTCTTCCTGTAAGTATATATATCAGATCCGTTTGCGGTATACCTTGCTCTATAATTCCGAAACCACCTTTGTAATCCCAATTGGCTCTCGCAATTTCATACTTATCAAACAACTCTATCATATCTTGATACCAACGTTCTTTATCGGCTTTTGGGGTTGCGGCGATACAACCAAATTCACCACAATACAACGGGAGTTGATGTAAACGGGCAAAATCGACCACCTCCTTGAAATGTTTTTCAATCACCTCTTTGTTAAATTCCACTTTATTCCAATAGGAGAACTTGTCATACAATTCACCTTTTAAGTGTTTCAAATCTTCATCAGCAATCAATTTTCCCGGATAATGCACCTTTCCTGTATAGTCTTTTACATCCGTCCAACCTGCCCTATAATGGGTCAACAAGAAGGGATTATAATAATGAAAACTAATAATCAAGTTCGGATCATTCTCAGGTATCTTCAAATATCGCATCGTTTCATATCCTTGCCACCTATTAGAACCAACAAGTAACGACCGTTCGGGTTCTAACAGACGAATGGTCCGAACACATTCAGCTACAATATTATTCCACTGTTCATGGTCGTCAGCTACCGGTTCGTTCATCAATTCGTAAGCTAAAAAATCGACTGAATAGGTATGCAATTCCTGACTTAGTTGCTTCCACAAATCATAAAATCGAATCTGCTCTTTCCGATCAGTAAAAAGAGGTTTTTCCTTCGCATTAAAATGGTGCGAACGCAATATATGCAAATCCACGATTGCTTTTAACCGATATTTTTGACACCACGACAAAGCATTATGCAGCAAAGAAAAAGCTTCTTTTTCTTTGCTGCCATCGGGCGCAAACATCTGTTCTTCATCCACAGGCAAGCGCAAATGGTCAAATCCTACTTCTGACAAAAATTTAACATCAGCCTCCGTAAAAAAGACAGCCCTATTTTCACCTCTTACATTACTTTGTGACAACCAATGACTGATATTGACGCCTCTCTTAACCGAAAAATTGTTCTTTTTCGGTGCAGAAACACCACACATACAACAAAGACAACAAATACAAATCAACCATGCTTTCTTTTCCATAAAACTATTATATTTAGATTATCAACACTTTAGCTATTATTCCTTATCAAAAACTTTGCATATCGCACAATCTTTTATAATATCCATCCAATGCAATCAGCTCCTCGTGCCGTCCGCGTTCCACAATCTCCCCTTCATGCATCACGCAAATCTCGTCCGCATTACGAATCGTCGAGAGCCGGTGTGCAATCACGATCGTCGTACGGTTACGCATCAGGTTCTCCAAAGCCTCCTGCACCAAGCGTTCCGACTCGGTGTCGAGCGCCGAAGTCGCCTCGTCGAGGATCAGGATCGGCGGGTTCTTCAGAATGGCACGTGCAATACTGATACGCTGGCGCTGTCCGCCCGACAACTTACCGCCGCGGTCACCGATATTAGTATCGTATCCATCTTCGCTTGCCATGATAAAATCATGCGCATTGGCGATACGGGCCGCCTCTTGGACCTGTTCGAGTGTCGCCCCTTCCACTCCGAAAGAGATATTATTGAAAAATGTGTCGTTAAAAAGAATCGCCTCCTGGTTGACATTCCCCATCAGGCTGCGCAGATCGTACAAGGTCGCATCACGCACATCCGTTCCGTCGATCGTTATGCTCCCCTTGTCCACATCATAGAAACGAGGCAGCAAATCCACCAACGTGCTCTTTCCCGACCCCGACTGGCCGACCAGCGCTACCGTGTGTCCTTTCGGAATCGTCAGGTCAATGCCTTTCAGCACCCATTCATGCTGGTACTTGAACCAGACATCCCGGTAGCAAATACTTTCCGTCAGAGCAATCGGTTTCGGATCCTCAGGATCGTTAATATTGCTTTCCGCCTTCAGGATCTTATCGACGCGATCCATAGAGGCAAGCCCTTTCTGAATGGCATAAGAGGCCTTGCTAAGATCCTTCGCCGGATTGATTATACTGTAAAAAATCACCAAGTAGTAGATGAAAGTAGAGGCGTCGATCGGACTGTTACTGCTCAGGATCAGCGTACCGCCATACCACAGCACGATCGCGATCGTGGCCGTCCCCAAGAACTCGCTCATAGGATGCGCCATCTGCTGGCGGCGGTAAATGCGGTTCGTCAGCCGCCGAAACGTTTCGTTGCTTTTCTCAAAACGGTCCTGTATCTTCGCCTCCGCATTGAAAGCCTTGATAACACGCAGGCCACCCAACGTCTCCTCTATCTGACTCATCAGATACCCCCATTGTTGCTGTCCCTCGAACGATTTCCGTTTCAACTTCTTTCCGACCGTTCCCATCACATATCCGGCGAAAGGCAGCAGGATGAAGACAAAAAGCGTCAGCTGCCAGCTGATGGCGATCATCCCGATCAGGTAGATCAGGATCAGGATCGGGTTTTTGAAGAGCATATCAAGCGAACTCATGATCGAAGTCTCGATCTCGTTCACATCTCCCGAAACGCGTGCGATTATATCCCCCTTCCGCTCTTCCGAGAAAAAGCCCAGAGGGAGTTCCGTTATCTTGGATCGGGATCATCGTATAAAAATCCATATACATCGTCCCGACCTTCAAGAAAGTAGACACGATCAGGAAAACACCCAATATGATCAGCGTGAAGGAACCGCCTTTCGTCTCGATCATGTCGGACACGAACCAAAAGAAGTTGTTTTTCAGCAATTCCGGAGTCGCTTTCCAGGCTTCGAACGAGAAAGGGGCGAACGTCCAATCCGTATAGGTATAGGTTTCGTCACTGATTTTAAACAAGATATTCAGAATCGGGATGATTAATGCAAAAGAGAACAGGTTCAAAATGGCAGACAGGACGTTAAATATCACATTCCACACCATAAATTTCTTATAGGGAGGCACAAAACGCCTCAGTATACGCAGAAAATCCTTCATGTTTGATCGATCAATTGAATTTGGGGCGCAAGTTACTCAATATCCGGCTGATTCCGGGCATTCCCGCTGTACTTTATTTCGTCCATCCTTATTCTTTAGCCCGCCAGCCCTGCTCTTTTAGGGCTTCAGATTACTCTCATAAGTCGTCCGCCGCCAAGCAGACAACTTATGGATCGTATCCGAAAAACGAATCTATTCCATAGAAGAATATAATATATCCAAAAGAAAATGATAAAGAAGCAACTATAAAAAGTATATTTGCATCAATATAGTATAAACAAATGCTATAAAAGTATGAAAAAGATCTCTTCCTCCTTCCTGAAAAGTCTCAATTGGCTATTAACCAGCGTACTAATGCTGCTGGGATTCTCCACATGTGACTCTGAACCGGGAGCCGCCATGTACGGTACTCCTCATGCCGACTTTACAATCAAAGGAAAAGTCATAAACCAAGAAAATATGCCGATTCCGGATATTGAAATAAAATGTCTGGTAGAACATCATGGCGATAACAGACATTGGTTTGACACGATACCAGCTGTTTCCACAGATCCTGCTGGAGTCTTTCATTGCCAGTTTGAAGAATTTCCAACCGACAAATTACGGATCATAGCGACGGATATAGACGGTCCCAAAAACGGTTCATACGAAAAAGACTCTACGAACCTTACACTTTCCAGCGATGATTATAAGGGAAACACAGGAAGTTGGTTTAAAGGCTCTGTCGAAAAAGAAATAAAGTTCAACCTTAAAAGAAAAGACAAAGAATGAATAAACGTCCCGGATTACGCAAACGCCTTGCATTAGAATTATTCAGAAGCATCCGGAAGAACCGGGCCAAGATACATGAATTGCGTACGCTCTTTTCGGAGTGCACGC
>ENA-ORLB01000771-ORLB01000771.1-human-gut-metagenome-genome-assembly--contig:-NODE-771-length-11717-cov-4.25519_pt1 | contig 11717 bp, 7 predicted proteins | sample MGYA00243064_ERZ508817 | MGnify/ENA primary metagenome ERZ508817 (study PRJEB26277, sample SAMN04329836) | human gut metagenome | biome: human-associated habitat | host: Homo sapiens | place: USA... | reverse complement strand
GTGATATCGTTTATAAGATCAAAGGTGTGACAGCCAAGGTTTCGGTGATCTGGAATTATACCTTCCCCAAAGGTGGCGGTGATACCCACTTCTCCGTCATGAAGGGTAGCAAGGCCGACCTGGTCATCCGCCAGGGCAAGGAACAGAACTATCAGCCTGAACTGTTTGTCGAAGCAGTGAAAGGTATGGATCTGGCCGCTTACGAAAAGGACCTGACCGCTTCTATGGAAAAGGTTTCAGCCGAATATCCTGGTGTGGCATTGAATAAGGTGGGCGATGGCGTATGGCAAGTCGAAATCCCCGCAAAATACCGTGTAGGCCATGAAGCTCATTTCGGTCAAGTGACGGAACATTTCCTTGACTATCTGAAGGAAGGCAAACTGCCGGATTGGGAAGTACCTAATATGCTGGCTAAGTATTACACAACGACCTCGGCGCTGGATATGGCGAAAGCGAAGACAAAATAAATGTATTGAGATGAAATGGAAGAGAGAGTATGTGCCGGAAGTACAATTGGGCACATACTCTCTTTTGGTATTCTGCTAATAATCAAATCTGACACCCTTCTCCCAAAGAGGCAGTAACTTTTTTACAATGTGGGGGTTCTCTTGCGCTATATTTTTACGCTCGATGCGGTCCGGCCCGTATTGATAAAGTTCGGTGATCGTTTCTCCTTTTTTATTATAACGAGTAAGACGGTATTCTGGAGTCCGGAGGGTTATACAATTCCGATAGTAGCTGTAAGCGGCGTCTGTCCATTTGGGATTATCAGGATTGTTGAGCAAGGTTGCAAAACTATGTCCGTCCAGTCCTTTGGGTAAGGAGATTTTGCAAAGTTCCATAAGAGTCGGATAAATATCGATAGAACTGACAATCCTGTTATTTTTAATCCCTGGTTTACACTGGGGAGCTTTTATTACGAGTGCGCTGCTCAGAGAAGTTTCATGTAGTGTATGTTTTCCCCAAACACGCAGATCTCCTAAGTGCCATCCATGATCTCCCCATAAAATAATAATCGTGTTATCCATTTTTCCGCTGGCTTCAAGGGCATCCAACACTTTTCCAACTTGAGCGTCCATATAACTTACGCAAGCGAAATAGGCGTGACGGAGTTTGCGTGCATATTCGTCAGAAACTCTATTTTTTATGGAAGGCATTTCGTCTCCTGATTGATAGCTCTTGAACTCCGCGCTTTCATGCAGGCTGACCGGATCGCATCCTTCCGGAATGTCGGGCATAGGTGAAATGGGGATGGAGGCTTCATCATACATATCCCAATATTTTTTAGGAGATGTGAAAGGTAAATGAGGCTTGAAAAAACCGACAGCCAAACAGAATGGCTCATTTTTAGCTGTTAGCTCGTTTAGCTTTTTGACTGCCAGATTTGCCGTTAGCCCGTCCGGATAACCTTCATCGGCGACATCCGCACATTCGTATGGTTTCACTTGTTTTTTGCGACTTTGCCGGTTACTTCCATCTGCATATCCGAAAAAGGCATTCCAACCGTTTCCCCATTTTCCGGCATCGAAAAGCATTTCATCCCAACTATAAGGTAGTTCCGGTTTTTCGGTTTTCGGAGCTTCATAGCCATACAGGCAGCCGTCGACATAGTGGCTTATCTTTCCGATGCCGACAGTATAATAGCCATTTCTTCGTAAATGGTGGAACATAGTTTCCGGGATTTCTCCTTCCGGTTTATCTGATAGCCTTGTCCGGCATGCTTCGTTGGAGAGGTCTGATTTATCTTTAGGAAAATGTCCAGTCAACATGCTAGCTCGTGACGCTCCGCTTGTCGGGACTTGTACATAATGTTGGAAAAATAAACTGCCTTGTGATGCCAGCCGGTCGATGTTCGGGGTTTTTACAACAGACCCATAAGCTCCTAATTCACGGCGAAGGTCATCTACACATATAAAAAGTATATTGGGCTTCGTCTCATTTGCCTTTTTTTGTGCATAGCCTTGAAAAGGTAATGCCAGCAAACAGATTGATAGCAAAGGATAATTCTTTTTCATGATATCTAAATTGAATGTGAATACAAATGATTTACAAATATAACCTACCGGTCGATAATAGCCGGTAGGTTTAGAAATTATTGTTGATCGTCTATGACTGTTAAAGGAGGAATATTTTTTTCGTACCCGATATAACCTTTATTCTGGTTAATGGTTCCTCCTTGGTTGCTATCGATGGCATTTGCCGGGATGGGCCAAAGGACGTGGAATGGGCTTATTTTGAATACGTTTGTTCCCCATAAGATATCCCCTGCCTTGTAAAATTCATTTTTAGCAACAGTCCGGTCATACCAGAAATTTTTTTCTGAGAAATTTTCTAAGGAATAGCCGTTTAACCCTTTTTCAGCCATGATAAAGGCGATTCTGGTTAATTCCGTTTTTCTGAATTCTTCTGCGAAAAGTTCTCTGGCTCTTTCATCTAATATATACTCTATTGAAACTTGTGAAGCAACAATAGGATCGGCTTTTGCACGTACTCTTACCGAGTTTATATCTGCGGCGGCTTTATCTGTTTGATTTAACCAATAGTAGGCTTCTGCCCTTAGAAGATAAGTTTCGGCTAATCTGAATAAATACCAGTCCGAATGTCCTCCGTATGGCTGATCGGGTCTTTCTTCATCTGCGACATATACCTTATAATAAGGGAAAGGATACCAACAATGGATGGTGTCTTTGGGATTTGTGTATTGTATCTGTACGGGTTGTCCGAAATATTTGGAAGATGGATTGTTGTAAATGAATTTATCGACAGAGAACCAGTTTACTTGATTATCATGCCTCAAGTCCTTATTACAGTTATTCCATATTTCATAATTGTAATAACTGCAAGGCCGGACATAACCGACCCCTCTTCCTATTTTTATGACAAACTCGTTTCCTTGTGTGTCGATAGTTCCTCTTTTTCCGTCGGGATCTTTCATGTAGGACGAATTCCACCAAGAGGGAACATAGCGACGCATAGCCTGGGTGCCTCCACTTATTTCTGCTTCCGGAAATCCGTAGCGTTCCTGTACGACAAGGATTCCTTCTTTATTTGAAGATGAGCTTTTATTGTCTTTTTGATGGAGATCCCAGATCGTATTAAACTGAGGATCGGAAGCATCTACCCCGAAGCGGTCAGTCATTAAAAAGTGAATACCGTCGTTAATGACCGCAGAAGAGGCGTCGACAGCTTCTGTGAATTTTCCATTAGACAGATATATTTTTGTAAGCAAATGGTTGCCGGCAGCCTTAGATACTGCTCCGGGAACAACTGTTTTAGGTAACCACTGGACGGCCCATGCTAAATCTTCTTCTATTTTTGCAAGTATCGTTTTTCTTGAATGTGTATAGAAATCGATTTTAGGAGCCGTATGTTCTATGTTTAAAAAGGGGACATCTCCATATAAATGGACTAATCTATAATACCAATAGGCTCTGTGAAAATATGCTTCGGCAATAATTGCATTTTTGATTTCTTCTGTGTCGAATTTGCCATTGTTGATACGCGACAGAATAACATTCGCATTTCGTATCTGGTTATATCCTCTTGTCCAGATCTCATGGAAGTCATAGGTTGTACCGGTCCCTGTCGGTAATACTTGAGTATCAAAATTATGTATGGCATTGGCTGCTTTATTGGCACTGATTGCAATATCTGAGGCGATTAGTTCAGATGCCAGGCCGCCTCCTTCGCCATAGAAATCGGGGCGTAAGTTTTTGCGGAGGTTAACCAGTATTCCGTCAAATCCGGCTTTATCCGTATAAATAGATTCCGGAGTGAAGATAGAAAGGGGCTTTATCTCCAAGAAATTGTCTCCGCATGAAACAGTTGTAAACAGAGACGCACAAATGATATATTTTATCCAGTTTTTCATAACTCGTTTATTTATAATGTGACATCAATTCCAAATGTAAAAATTCGTGGCATAGGAGTGTTTCCTGATTCAGGATCCCAACCGGACCATTTTGTGAAAGTTAGCAGGTTACGTCCACTCAAATATACTTTACAATGTCCTACTTTCAGATTTTTGAGAATATTTTCCGGGATATTGTATGCTATGGATAAGTCTTGCAAACGTATAAAACTACTCTTTTCATAAATGTTATATCCAGGTGTGTTTACCGTATTTAACCGTGTATATTTGTTTGTCGGGTTTTCCGGAGTCCAGTAAGGCAATGCATAACTGTTGGCTCTGTCCTCGACATTAGATGTGTTGCTCAATAGACTGTTCGCTCTCCAATGTCCTAAATCTGCACGGATGAAACAAGAAATCTGGAAGTTTTTGAAAAGAGTAAAGTCATTTCGAAGCCCTAAACGGAAGCGTGGCTTTGTATAACCTTGAAATACTTTATCTTCCTGAGTAGACACACCGTCTCCATTAGGATCGTATAATTTGACATCGCCAGGAGCTTTCCCGAATGATTTAGCCAATTCTTCTTCTCCAAGCTGGTAAATACCAAGGAATTTGTAATCCCATATCCGATCTATTGATTGTCCGATAAACCATCCATTGTCGATATCATCACCTTCTCTTTGTCCGATAACATTGCCATTTTCGTCTAAAATGTTGATTGTTTCTCCATATAGATGTTTGATCTTGTTTCTATTAAATGAGAACGTTAATGTCGAGTTCCAACTGAAATCCTTATTTTGGATATTGTAGCTATTAAGAGTCATTTCAAACCCTTTGTTTTGCAATTCTCCCATATTAGACATTACATTGTCGTATCCAATAATTGTCGGTAGGCTGCGTTTTAACAACAAGTCATTTGTAATCATGCTATAATAATCGACCGAACCATTTAACCGGCTGTTTAAGATGGAAAAGTCCAGACCTAAGTTTAAAGCTTTAGTCTTTTCCCATTTTAGATATTGGTGCGCCAGTGAACTGCTGTATATACCTGAGATTAATGTGCTTCCAGTCAGGTATTTGTTTGTTTCAAGTTTTGCCAATGCATCATAAATCCCTATATCCCGGTTACCGTTTATTCCATAAGAGGCTCTGACTTTGAGATTATTTATCCATTTGATATTGAAGAACGATTCGTCTGATAAATTCCAGGCTAAAGCTCCGGATGGAAAAGTCGCGTAAGGATTTTCCATACCAAAGGCAGAATACCCGTCTCTACGAATAGATAGAGTTAGGAAATAGCGGTTCATGAGTGTGTAATTCAGACGGCCCATTATTGCGGTACCGGTCGAATAAGTATCTTCGTTTTTTATAGTTGGTGATCCTCCCGCCCCTAATTGATGGAAACTTAATGCTTCACTGGGTGTGAAATTTACATTTTCACCGGTATCTTTCCATGTTTGTTTCTTTTCTGCATTATATAAGAATGTTGCATAAAAATCATGAACTCCAAAAGTTTTTTTCCATGAAATGATGTTGTCTATTTGCCATTCGTAAAGTGAATAATTGATACGCTGCCCGAAGCCTCCTGTTTTGTTGCCACTTGGGATGCTTGACGGATCATAGTAATAATTTTTTTGCCAATCATAGCGATTGATATAAGAAACTTTGTAACTAAAACCGAATGGCAGTTTCAGGTCGGCATACATGGTGGCAAACAGATTTTGGGTGACATTGAATTTATCCCGTTCTTTGTATAAAAGAAATGGGTTTTGTTCAATACCTGAATCGTCATGAGGATACCATTTTAGTTCTCCGTTTTCATCATAAGGTTGTCCCAAAGGACTCTGGCGGCTTATATTCGATAATTTGATGGCTTCATTACTCTCATCTTTGTTGCTAAATTGAGCATTGATTCCCACAGTCAAAAATTCGGCAACTTTGGTATCTGCATTAATTCGGGAACGGATTGTTTTATACTCATCTCCCTTTATATAACCTTGATTGTCCGTATAGCCTAATGACCAGTAATATTTAGTTTTGCCAATGCCTCCGGATATGTTGACATTGTAGTTTTGCCTTAATCCAGGACGTGTCGCTTCTCCATACCAATCATAGGCATTCCCATTCAGATAGTTTTGTTGTTCGATATCACGCAAATTCAGACGTGTCATCCAAGTCAGAATTGGATCGGACTGGTATGAGGCATCGTAATTTTGCCAAGTATCTACGTCAATGCCTTCCGGTAACTGATTAGGATTGTTATAATATCCTTCTGGCTTGTCTGGATTTATTCTGCGTTGGAAATCTTGTCTGCGTTGGATGAATCCAGATAAATCATTCGGTTTGATTTCGTTGGTAAAATCTGTTAAACCCAGTTGTGCGGAAAAATTTATACTCATTTTTTCCCCTTTGCCTTGTTTGGTATTGATGATTACAACACCAGCGGCAGACCGTGAACCGTATACAGCAGCAGAGCTGGCATCTTTCAATACGTCTATAGTTTCGATATCCGATGGATTGATGTCATTGATAGAACCATTGAAGATGACTCCGTCCAATACAATCAAGGGTGAATTGTTGGCTGAAAGTGAAGCGGGACCTCGTATTTCCATTTCACTAGCTCCGGAAGCAGAAGTCCCGATGTTAGAGTTAAAACCGGCAACAGTTCCATTCAGCATATCCAATACGTTCGTACTTTGCTGAGTGGCATATTTATCGGCTTTTACCTGGGCGATGGCCCCGGTAAGGTCTTTTTTCTTTACAGCTCCGTAGCCGATTACGACAACTTCCTCCAAGGCTTGCTGATCTTCTTGCAAAACCACTTTTAATATGGATTTCCTGTCAATTGTGATTTCTTGTGTGTTGTAGCCGATATAAGATATTTGCAAAATATCTCCCTCGCTTGCTTCCAGGCTGAATTTGCCGTCGACATCGGTAATAGTGCCGGTTGTGCTACCTTTTACTAAGACGTTAGCTCCGATGACAGATTCTCCTTGTGTGTCGACGACCGTTCCGGAAATAGTTTTGATCTGTGCTTTGAACAAAGCAATGTGTTTATTCGATATACGAAAAGAAATATTTCTTTTGCTGCGGAATAAGTTTCGCAGCAACTCGTTTAGATCCATGCTTGTTCCCTGGATAGAGGTTCTTTCGTTTCGGTCGATCTCGGATGTGTTATAAACGAATTTGTATCCGGTCTTTTCCTCTATCTCATTGAAAATCTCTTCATATGTTGCATTCTGCTTATTCAGAGACAGTTTTACTGCTTGTGCATGAACGAAGGTAATGTTGACGAACAAAAACAGTAAAAGAAGTCCTAAAAGATTGATTCCGTGTTTGAAAATTCTTTTTAAAGAGGAATAATGTTCCTCACAGGTAAAATCCTTTGGATTTTGCCTGATAAATAAAATTTTATCCATAATTTTGTATGTATTAATTTTTAAAATTGGCAGGTGTGTCATCTGCCGATTAACAATGTAGAATTTGGGAATGGTCGCAACATTCCCAATTCTTTTTGTATGTCTCTCTATTAATTAAATCTTGTTTTTCATGTACTGTCCATAATCGTTTGTCTTTGTGGTTTAACATTCTGTATTTATTGCAGGAAAATTTCTCCTTTCCTTTTTTCTATTTTGTATCTGGCTGAGATTTGCAAAACTGATAGTATTTCTTCCAATGTCTCTTTCTCTGTGAAGTTGGCATTGAAAGTCTGTTTTTTCAGGTTTTCGTTTTGAATATGTATTTTCACATGGAAAGCCCGTTGTAACTCTTGCATGATATCTGCTAATGAACTGTCTTTAAATTTAAAAATTCCAGTAACCCATGATATCGTATTTTCTGGGTGTACAGTTGAAATACTCAGCTTGTTATCCGATTTAAGGAAAACTGCTCGTTCACCAGGTAGCAGTATCCGGTCTGCCATTTGCGATTGATTCGTGTATTTATACAACCCGATTTTTCCGGTAAGGAGAGTGATCTCAGTTTTTTCCGGTTCTGCGTCAACATTGAATGTTGTTCCTAATACTCGTATTCCGATACCATCGGTTTGGACGATAAAAGGTTTCTTTTCGTCTTTGCGGACTTCAAAGAATGCCTCCCCTTTTATTTCAACCTGTCGGACCTGTTCGCTGAACTCTCTCGGATAGCGCAGGCAGGCGTTTGCATTTAGCCAAACTATACTGCTGTCTGGCAATGTGATTTTTGTTTTTGCATCGGGAACGGCTATCGTTTCATAATAGACAAGTTCTTGTTCCGGCTCTTTGTCGGTCAGCAGAATGCCGGTAACCAATAGGAGGGCGATGGAAGCAGCAATAGACAAATATTTCCATGCAGAGTTTTCTTTACCGGTATAAGAAATGATGACAGGCCGTTTAACTCTGTCTGATAAACGGTCGGACATCTGCTTTTCATCAAATGGCAAAGATTTGAAGCGTATGCGCTTTGTCAATGATTCGAGTTCTTTATTGTTTTGTTCATTTTTCATTTTATTCCGGTAGCTTTATAAATAGAGATGACAAGTAAAGTAAAAAACTCCTATTCGGGATGCAAAAAAATATTATGTTATTTGACTATCCTCTTGTGTTCTTTTATGTTATAAGTAGGATGTTTTATCTTGTTTGACAGTTGTGGTACGCTTATTCTATATTTGGAAGACAAGCGTTCGACAGATGTTAAACAAGCGTTTGAATAATGACGGACAAAAAAGAAGATGGTTGGTTTGGATTAAAAGAAAAGCTGTTTGATTTTATGTTATATATAATATTATGGAACGATCCCGGAAAAGGGTAACTGATAGATGATGGATTTTTTAACGGGCAAAATCAAACTCATGAGAAGAAACATTTTTACCTTTAGGCAGTGTCTTGAAGAAATTTTAACTACATTTACTGACTAATTAATGAAAGGACTGTATCTGAGATGGAAGGGGAGAGTATCATATCTCTTTTTGGAAAAGTAGTGAAGGGAGATGAAGCAGCGTTCCGGTTATTGTTTGAAACTTATTCCCGGCGTCTGTTCCATGTGGCTTATTACTATCTGAACTCTCGTGAGCTGGCCGAAGAAGCTATTCTGGATGTTTTTACTGTCATTTGGCAAAAGCGGGAAACGCTGTCCCATGTAAAAGAGCCGGAACGCTATTTGTATATATCGGTGAAAAACCAGGCTTTGCATTATCTGAGAAGGGGGTGTGTACAGGAAAAGGATTCCTTTTCTTTGTATGAGATTGAGTTGATCCCAGATTCGGATACACCGGAAAAGAGTTTGATGGATGAAGAATACCAAGTACTGGTCCAGCAGGCGATTGATTCCTTGCCGCCGAAATGCAGAGAGGTTTTTCGTCTTGTTCTCTCCGATAAATTGAAGAACCGGGAAATCGCTGATGTTTTGGGAATCAGTGAAAAGACAGTGAATATACATATCGCTAAGGCGTATGAACGCATTGCGGAGTTTGTGAATCGCCGGTATAAGGAGGGTAGTATTAAATGATACAGCCCTCCAATGAAGTCAGAATTTAAACTTGATCAACACTCCTTTGTGGTCCGTCGGCCAAATATCTGCCGGAGTTGAGAAAGTATCTTGGCTGTCCTCTTCGACACGTTGGCTGCGGATAATGGAAGACTTGGGACCGACGATGACGGCGTCTTCCACTTCCCAACCGGTTGCCGGTATATAATAGATAAAATCGATGCGGTCGCGTTCATCCGCTTCCGGCGCCCAGGTCAACCGTTCGACTGGCATCGCCGGATTGTCCGAAGGGAAGGTAAAGCCGGGATGGGTGATCGGATTCGGATATTTGACGCGATAGGCGTCGCGGAAGCCGGCTTCGTATAATAATTTGGAGCAGACCCAATCGACTACCGCCCCGTTGTGATCCCAAAGCCCTTTCGTCTCTTCCGTCCAATCCAAGTGGGAAGGTTCGTTGAAGTCACCGCCCAAGATTACGAAATCGGCATCTGACTTTGTGGCGTCTTCTATCACGAGCCGAATGGATTCGTCACGCAAAGATTTGTTATTGGCTTTTTCGATTTCAGCCTTGTCCGTTACCGGAGTTTCCAGTTTTTTCCATGTCACACCGCTGTATCCGCGTGGCAGGTAACAGGCGTAATGCGTATAATCCAAATGCCCTGTATAGACTACTACCTGTTTGCCGTTCACATCCAAACGGGTCCTTAATACCCGGTCTTTATGCGGAATGTTTTCCGTTTGTTCCAGTATGGGGTATTTGGACAGCAGTGCGACATCCAGCGAACTGCCTTGTCCATAATAGATTTTCCCTCTTTCGCGCAAAGCGTCCAGCATGCGGGGTACGAACAACGCGTCTTCCTTGTTGCTGGCTTCGCTGAACATCACGATATCCGGATCTATCCGGGCCACTTCATCCGCAACGGCCTCGAAGCCGTTTTTGACGACTGTTCCTTCCATCCAGATGTTCAAGTGCAATACACTCAACTCTTGTTTTTCTTTCGTGCAGCTGCCGCAGACCAGTATGAGCAGCCATAGCCAAATATAAAAACGTCTCATTGATATTTTCTTTCATTAAAAAAAGTCCCCGAACTTTTATGAGATCCGGGGACTTTTATGTTATTTGATTTCTTTCTCTTCCATCATGTCCAGTTCGTTCTTGTCGGAGTCGATGAATTTATACTCCAAGAAGCCCAGACTTTGATTCGGGATCACTTTAATACCCATCGAGTATTTCAGTTTCCATTTCCAACTGAGCGGGAATCTTCCGCTCTTGATAAATGCTGCAACATAAGGATGTACGTGCAGGGCGAATTTCTTCACGTTGTGTTTGTTGACCAAGCAGTCGATCTTTCCTTCCAGGCTGTCGGTAAACAGGATAGAGGGTTTGATGGTGCCTGTGCCGAAACAGGTCGGACAGGCTTCGGATGTATCGACATCCATTGCCGGACGGACACGCTGGCGGGTGATCTGCATCAGGCCGAATTTGCTCAGTGGCAGAATATTATGTTTTGCCCGGTCATTAGCCATCGCTTTCGTCATATGTTCGAACAGTTTCTGCCGGTTGGCAGCTTCGGCCATATCGATAAAGTCGACTACGATAATACCACCCATATCGCGCAAGCGTAATTGACGGGCAATTTCGTCTGCTGCTGCCGTGTTCACGTCGATAGCCGTTTTTTCCTGGGCATCGCTGCCTTTGGAGCGGTTCCCGCTGTTTACGTCGATAACGTGCATGGCTTCCGTGTGTTCGATAATCAAATAGGCTCCACTTTTGTACGTGACGGTGCGTCCGAATAGGGACTTGATCTGTTTGGTGATTGCAAAGTTGTCGAAGATGGGGAGTTCGCCGGTATACCGTTGCACGATCTCTTCCCGTCCGGGAGCAATCAGGCTGACATAATCGCGGATGTTGTGATAGATGTCCGCATCGTTCACATAAATGTTCTGAAAAGAGGGGTTGAAAATGTCGCGCAACAAAGCCACTGCTCTTGCCGTCTCTTCGTAGATGAGTGCAGGAGCTTTTACTTTGGTGATCTTAGGAATGTTCTCTTCCCAACGTTTCAGTAATGTCTTCAATTCATGTTCGAGTTCGGCAACGCGCTTTCCTTCCGAAGAGGTGCGTACGATTACGCTGAAGTTCTTCGGCTTGATACTTTGGATGAGTTGGCGTAGACGGGCACGCTCTTCGCTCGATTTGATTTTTGTGGAAACCGATACTTTATCGGCAAACGGTATCAGCACGATGTATCTTCCGGCAAAAGAAAGCTCGGAAGTCAGCCTGGGACCTTTTGTTGAAATCGGCTCTTTGGCGATCTGCACCAGCACTTCCTGTCCGACTTTGAGCACGTTGCTGATGCTTCCGTCTTTTTCGATTTCGGGAAGCAACTGCATTTTAGAGATAGTG
>ENA-ORLB01000769-ORLB01000769.1-human-gut-metagenome-genome-assembly--contig:-NODE-769-length-11732-cov-7.52402_pt1 | contig 11732 bp, 7 predicted proteins | sample MGYA00243064_ERZ508817 | MGnify/ENA primary metagenome ERZ508817 (study PRJEB26277, sample SAMN04329836) | human gut metagenome | biome: human-associated habitat | host: Homo sapiens | place: USA... | reverse complement strand
TGCTGACTGCCGCCCAGCCCTTTTCCCGGATAAGCTCACGGCTGTTTTTTAAGATTTCTTCCTTGGAGGTCACGATCGTATTCATGTAGTCACCCTCAATATGAACAATGTTCATTTTTATTATACTGCCCCTTCCCACTTTGTCAAGAGGATTTCATAAAAGGTTTATATTTTTGTAGTTATCCCTTTCAGCCATGTTCACGGATGCTTTTCTGGTACACCAGCGCCTTGGGCATGAAAAGGTTTCGACTACCCTTGGCACCTATGCCTGCCTATCCCCAGACCTAACAAGCAACGTCGCGGACCGGCTGGAGGCTCTGGCTTTTCCTGGGGAAAAGAAACCATGATACTGGTTTGATTCTGCCCCGGGTGTTACTTTTCTGTTGCTTTGGGCGCGAAAAAGCCCCGCCTTCAAGCGAAAAATCTTGAAAGCAGGGCCATTTTTATACGTTGTTGCGTTCTATTTTGTAGAGGTCTAAAAAACCGGAAGGCAAATTTTCATTACTCGAGCTCGGTAGGTTTATTTCTTCACTAAACAAATTTGTTTAGTATATCTGTTCTTGGATGTTCACTTTTCCATAAGATTGCTGTGCTAGATGTGGCTTGCTGATTTTTTAGTATCAAGATAGTATCACATAGCCAGCGGAATCTCTGTGAGTATTATAACGTATTCACGTTCAGGATGCAACAAAAATTTTCTCTACTACTTTTTATTCTTCAAAAACATATCTCCTCATGCTTTCCCTTAACCTGTTGCCAACTTCATCCCTTTTAGAAACAAGTTTCAACACATAATCAGTATAGTATTCTTTTTTCCAACCAAATTCATTCGGAAGTTTCGTATCCGACAGCAGCCCCTTATCGTTAATAATTTTCAAGGAAGACATGAAATCATTTTCGCTTATTATTTTGTCAATTATACTAAGCTCTTGCGTATAAATTTCTTCAACATTCAAGTTCGTATGTATGTTGTTTAAATTGTTTTTGTAGAGTTCCATTGTAGAGGCCTTCGTACTTACTTGTTTCGTTATGTAGTTTAAGCATCTCTGCTGGGTAAAATAGTAGTGCTTGACTACCTTTATGCGTACTCAGGAACTCTATCGTTCTTTCCTTAACTTTTCTAATGATTTCCTCTGGATGTTCCTTGTCTTGCTTTTGAGCCACTGCTTCAATTACTTCCGGCAAAAGAAAAAGTGATTCAACCTCTGCCACTTTTGGCACAAAAATGTTTTGAGACTTCAGCTTTTCTACTTCACTATCGGAACGTCGATCTCTGTCAACAATTCCTTTTACCTTCATATAATGAAGTTGTCCAGTTTGTCCATACGTCTTCACAGCTTGAATCACAGCATTGCAGCTTTCCATGGAGATTACATTATACTCTGGATACAGCTTTGAGTATAGTTTTTTATCAATGCTTCGAGTCTGGGTACCCTCCACCAGCAAAACCTTTTGTCGATTTCCTAAAATTTCAAGTTTTAGTCCATCTGATGCATCTGCATCATCAAGCAACTCATATTGCCACTGATTTTCTTTTTCAAATTCTTTTACCCATATAATTTGCGACTGCATTCTGCTTCTTGCAAATTCAAGGTCGTGTGTTATGTACAGGAACACACAGTCTTCTCTTTCTTTTTCGACTGCATCCCACAATCGTGGCAAAATTGATTTATGCAAGTGGTTTTCAGGTTCATCGATAATAATCAAACTATTTTCTCCTGCGCATAACACTTCACCTATGAAGTAAAAGACGGCCCTCTCTCCATCGCTCATTTCGCTACCATTATAGTAACCATCTTGCAAATGATTTAGAACTTCTATTTTTCCAGCGCTTATCTTCAATTTACGATGTAAAATAACATTTTCCCAAATCTCTTGTATTTTTTCCAAGCGAGTTATGTTGTCAAAGTCCGCCATCCCACTTTTATGCTCTTGCCTATATTCAATTGCTTTCTCGTATTCTTCTGTCATCAGATACTGCATCAATTTTTCATAGTCATTAAGCAAAAATGTCTCCGGTGCATTTCCCCATCGATTACTTTTCTTTCCATAAGAATACAACCACTCTTTATCCGTGTAAGTCATTCCATAAAGAAATTCTTCTTTCGCAGCATTGATTTCGGTAGGACGAACTATTTGTGGCATATTAAGAGATTTCTGTGCAGATACCCGATGTACAGGATATTCCGGATTATTTTCATCAATCCACACGCTCATTCTTGTTTTTCCTGCACCATTTGCTCCTATCAGAACAATTGAACTTTTATTTTCGATATATTGTTCTTGTCCATTTAAGTCTGGTATTCTAATTTTCATTTTATTCCTTCACTCCAACTTGCGAATCGCTGCCATCTTTTATTATTGGTACTTATCATCCTCTGCCATCGAACTTCCGCCAATCCCAAAGAACTTATCAAAGAAGCTCTTCAGCTTGTCGATCACACCTTGCTTCTTCTGCGCACGGCCACCGCCGCCAAAGCGGGAAACAGGAGGCATCAGTTTGTCAATATCAGTGCCAACAGTCTTGATTTCACCATCACGGAACGCATTGGCCAGATACTTGCGTGTCTCCGGCTCCTTCAGCTTTTCCTCTTGGATGATCTTTGCAAGCTCTTTCTCCCGCTGTTCGGACACATAAGTGTTCCACTCTGCCATCACGTCATCCACATCGTTGACCCCTGCAATAAAGGTTTCAATCAGCTGCTTTTTGCTACGCAGTTCCGGGCTGGCATCAATCGCCTTGCGAATCGTGATGAGCACTTCTTTATCATCGCAATGGGTATCATGGTACTTTTTGACCAGCATCAGGATGTAGTCAATGTTAATTTCGACCTGCCGAATCAGCTCCACCTCGAACACCACATCATCCGTGATATCCTCTTTGGTTTCATCGTGCTTCTTGTTACGCCATTCATCCCGCAAATCCTGATAGCGGCCCAAATAGTCCTGTAAATCCCGTTCAGAGATCAGTTCGTTGCCCTTGAAATCATCAAAGGAAGACAGCAAGTTCCGCATCCGCAGCAGTGCACCAAACAGCACGATAAAGTCCTTCTGGTTCTGCTCTCCGATGATCTGCGGCTCTGTCAGCGGGAATTTTTGCGTCAGGTCATCGATCATGTCGGTGTAACCCTGATGGTATTTTCCCTGCTCATCCGTATAGCCATGGTAATAGTCTGCATATTTACGCAGTAGAACGATGCCACCCGCATTTTTATCTCCGAACAGCGAAATAGCCGCATCCACCCGCTTTTGCAGATTGCGGAAGCAGACGATATTGCCAAAGGTCTTGATGCTGTTCAAGATACGGTTCGTCCGGCTGAACGCCTGAATCAGACCGTGCATCTTCAGGTTCTTGTCCACCCAAAGGGTATTCAGGGTCGTGGCATCGAAGCCCGTCAGGAACATATTGACCACGATCAGCAGGTCAAGTTCCTTGTTCTTCATGCGGAGCGATACATCTTTGTAGTAATTCTGGAACCGTTCACCATCGGTCGAGTAGTTCGTATGGAACATCTCGTTGTAATCCTGAATGGCGGCATCCAGAAAATCCCGGCTGCTCTGGTCGAGGTTGGAGGTATCTTCCGGGTTTTCCTCGTCCAGAATGCCATCCGTTTCCGCTTCATTGGCTCCATAGCTGTAAATGGTAGCAATGCGCAGCCGCTTGGTTGGATCTGCCGCCATCTGCTTTTTAAACTCCTGATAATACAGCTTTGCCATCGGCACAGATGCCACGCAGAAAATCGAATTAAAACCGCTGACGCGCTGTTTTTGCTTGATTTCATCCACCGCACCACGCTGGGCAGAGGCCACCTCTGCCACATTCGTCAGCAGATTAAACTCATACGATTTGTCTCCCCGATAGGTTTTCTGGTCGAAGTGGTCAAGGATGTACTTTGTCACCAGAGAAATACGCTTAGGAGCCATGAATGCCTTTTCCCGGTCAATGTCCCAAACCTGTTTATCGTCCATGTCCGGCTCTGCGTCCATCGTCTTGATGTAGTCCACACGGAACGGCAGCACATTCTTGTCGTTGATGGCATCCACGATGGTGTAGGTGTGCAGTTGGTCGCCGAACGTCTGCGCCGTGGTAAAATAACGTGGGTCAGTAGAAGTTCCTGCGTTGACTGCAAAAATCGGCGTTCCAGTAAAGCCGAACAGGTGGTACTTTTTGAAATTGTGGACAATGGCCTTGTGCATATCACCGAACTGGCTGCGGTGGCACTCGTCAAAGATAATCACAACGTGCTTCTGGTAGACCTCATGCCCCGGATTTTTCTTGATGAAGGTCGCCAGTTTCTGGATGGTGGTAATGATGATATGAGCTTCCGGGTTTTCCAACTGGCGTTTCAGAATCGTGGTGCTGGTGTTGGAGTTTGCCGCTCCCTTCTCGAAGCGGTCATACTCTTTCATAGTCTGGTAGTCCAAGTCCTTGCGGTCTACCACAAACAGCACCTTGTCGATGTAGGGCAGCTGCGATACCAGCCGTGCCGTTTTGAAGGAGGTCAGCGTCTTGCCGGAGCCAGTGGTGTGCCAGATGTAGCCGCCGCCCTCGATGGTGCCATACTTTTTGTAGTTGTTGGCGATCTCGATACGGTTCAATATCCTCTCGGTTGCCGTGATCTGATACGGGCGCATCACCATCAGCATCTTTTCTGAGGTAAAGATGCAATACCGGGTCAGCACGCTCAGGATCGTGTGCTTTGCAAAGAATGTCCGGGTAAAGTCGATCAGATCCGTCAGCACACGGTTATTCGCATCGGCCCAGTAGGAGGTAAATTCAAAGCTGTTGCTGGTCTTTTCCTTTTTCGTCTTGCCGTGTTTGGCGTCCTTGATGGCATTATAGCGGGTGCTGTTGGAGTAGTACTTGGTATTTGTGCCGTTGGAGATCACAAAAATCTGCACATACTCATATAAGCCGCAGCCCGCCCAGAACGAATCCCGCTGATAGCGGTTGATCTGGTTGAACGCCTCCCGGATGGCCACCCCGCGCCGCTTCAGTTCCACATGAACCAGTGGAAAGCCGTTGACCAAAATCGTCACATCGTAGCGGTTATCATGCCGTGCGCCGTCTGCTTGTTTTACCTCATACTGGTTGATGACCTGCAGGCGGTTGTTGTGGATGTTCTTTTTGTCGATCAGCGTGATGTTTTTGGAGCTGCCATCATCCCGGTGCAATACCTGCACATTGTCTTCCTGAATCTTCCGAGTCTTTTCAGGAATATGCTCGTTGGGGTTGGCAATTACATCACTGAAAAACTGCTGCCATTCCGTATCGGAAAACTGGTAGTGGTTCAGCTCTTCCAACTGGCTGCGGAGGTTAGCAATCAGTTCATCCTCGGTATGTAGCGGCAGATAGGTATAGCCCTGCTCGCACAGCAGGCGGATAAACTCTTTTTCCAGTTCCGCCTCGCTCTGGTAGCTGTCAGAGCGCACCTTGGAGGGTTCATAGGTAGCAACAACCGTATCTTCATTGGTAGCCGCAACAACATTATAATTCATCTGTTTTTTCCTCTGTCCGTTCAGCCAAATTTGCCATAAAAATCAAAGCATCCAAACTCAAGAGCATTTTAATATAATCCATTTTTGTAAAATCCCGATGACTTCTGCCATGTAATATCCAATGTCGATTCAAGTAACTCGGTTCCGGCTTATCAAAGTCTGAATTTCCAAAAGCGGTCTCCTGAAATGCACCAATTGAAATCATCACTGCAAAAACCTTCAAATCTGTTTGGGACGGAGGTATTTTGTTGTTGATCTTATCCTCAATTTCTCTCATTCGTTTTTTGAAGCTAGTATTTTTTGGCTGGTTCACAATGTCCGACAAAATACCATCCTCCAGCGAAAACAACCCTAGACATGCAAGCTGAAAGCATCCCATTTCCGCTGCAATTACAATTTGAGGGTACAGTTTCTTGTATGCTATAACGCATTCCGCTGCGCCACAGCGCTCAACAAGATTTCTCAAGCACTTTTCTTCATTTTCCGTATAGTATTCAAGTATAACCTCATCTACATTTGTTGACTTATTCACTTTTTCAATCATATCCCCGGACAACTGTTCCGTAAATACAATCTGATTTTCACTCAACCTGTTTACCGCATTTCTCCAAAGGATAAGATTACCAAACGCCTTAAAATATTCGTTTATGGTATCCTGGTTAATGTGATACCAATTCATCAATTCCGTTATTTTTTCGGCAAACAGCTTTAATGCTTTCGACATTACTTCAACCGCATTCTTCACATCAAATAACGTTTGGTTATCCATTTTTTCTCCTCACTTTCCAAAGTTTAACAGCTTATCCCTGTAATATTCATACTGCTTTTGTCTTGCTTCAATCTCTGCGGGCAGGCCGCTGGTCAAATCATTGCAGATAGCATCAAAACGGTCAAGAATATCCACAATATATTTTTGCCGTTCCTGACTCGGAAGCGGAATTTCGATTCGGTTCAAATTCTTCTGGTTCAATTTAGGCTGTGCACCGCCCGAAATATACGGAGCCAGATCAATCGAGTTCAAATAAAACTCTACAAACCGTCTGGTTTCGTAGCAATCAAACTTCAAAACGTGCGCATGATTATTGACCCAGTTTTTCCCCGAAATTGAAAACGCAATCGGCGTACTTCTTGCCAAAAGATTTGCGCCATCTTCTGACACAAGCAGGTAATCCCCGTCAAAGATATAATCCTTTACATAATCCACGATGCCAGAAGCCCCATAATACGGGTACTCTCCCGCTTCACGTTTTCCACTTGTGACAGGTTTACGCATACTGTCGCAATTTTCAGCAATATCTTCAAGCGTAACAACCGCATAGCCAAACACATACTGCAAGAGCTTAATCAGTGCTCTGCTCTGCTCTGCTCTGCTCTGCTCTGCTCTGCTCTGCTCTGCTCTGCTCAAAATTGTGTTACCAGTTTCTGCAAATGTCAAGAGCTTATCTCGGTAATACTCGTACTGCTTCTGCCGGGCTTCAATTTCAGCGGGCAAACCAATGTTGAGGTCGGAGCAGATTTTTTCAAAGTTGTCCAGTACATTCACAATGCGGTTTTGGACATCAAGGGGAGGAACAGGAATCTTTATGGCTTTAATCTCGTTTGCATTCATATTGGGAACGCTGCTGCTTTTACTTTTTATAGCAGTTGCAGACAGCACATGGAAAAGAAATCTTGAACTGAGCTGATTATCTTTCGGCATAACAACCTTGAGCCTAATTATCGGGGTAAAAAATGCCTTTCTATAGTATACAGCACCCGTATTGGCTCCAATAGATGAAATCACGACAGCATCCCTATCAATCTTATACGTTCCAGAATATCCATACGCTTCTTTACCATTTCCCCAAACTGGAAACATATGTGATGAATCTTTACTTTCTCCTTTAATGCAATCCGCAGGCGGTTCGCCGCCAACCACAATATTACAAATATCACCTATGGATTTTAACGAAGCACTAGATTCATCAAAGTAAAGGAATTTATTGCGGTAATAGGCATACTGCACCTTTCTATCTGTGAGTTCCTTTGTAAGCTCCGCTGTAAGATTTGTGAAATTGTCCAAAATGCGAACAATTTCACGCTGAATTTCTAGCGGTGGAATTGGTATCATTAGCCTTGAAAAAAGTGTTTGTGTTAGGTGACTAATTGTCGAACCTGTTTTCTGTTGCTCAACAACACTTTGAAAATGATTAGACAACAGATAGTGCAGAATGAACCGATTCTCTAACGAACTATCTTTACAGCGAACAACAAAGACTCCACCATTTAATGTTGCTGGCATTGCAAGCCCCTTTACTTGCGCTACTTTACCAAGAGTTCCATCTTTGGTTATTAGGATGTCTCCATTTTTCAATTGAATTTTTGGGTCTTGCTTGTATCGCTCTTCCGTCACATATACACAGGTACTATAATCAATTTCATGTGTTTCAGTAAAGTCAGTTCCTGTTATAAGCAAGTAGTCTCCTTTGCTCATATACTCTGCTTTCGTTAGCCGTTGCCAGCCAATTCGAGCATTTAATGTGCAAACTTCATCGAATCTTTTATACTCAACGCCATCCGGGCAAAGTTCCCGAAGCAGTTTATCCAGTTTACTCATCTTTTTTCACCAGCCTCAACTATCTTCCTTGCTTTTTCTCCCAATCCATCAAGTTTTCTTCCGTCAGCTATATCAATTCCTGCGCATTCGTCATGTTCTGTATCAAACACTAGTATTTCACATAGCGTAACGAAATAGATATATCTATATTTCTTTACTCCTACATTGATAGAGTTTACTGCCTGTATGAGCTTTGGAATCATCCAACTATCAATAACTTCTTCTGAGTAAACATACAAATCATATCCTTCTAATTCCGCATAATTGCCACTATTTAGTTTTCTTATTTTTTCTTCATATGCTTCAAGAAATCTTTTACAAGGAGTGTCTTTTATATTTACATCATTGAAATCGCCATCATACATATAGGATTCAGGTGGATGTGCCATCCCATACTTCGTGTAGCGATATCCCATTTTTTTCAATCTCTTGCGTCTACGCTCTTGGGATTGTTCGTTCACATACGGCATCATAGCCGCTAAGTTTAATGCTTCTCGCTCTTCTTTTGGAATTACAGAGGTCACTTCTATACCAATATTATGTTTCAAATCTCTCAAATCTGGCTTATCGCTTAATTGTAGATTTTCATATCTGTTCGGAAAGATTTTTTCCAAAATCAGTTTAGCGTAACATTCATCATACGACAATCTCGTATGCGGGGGTAGCGGCTCGTTTTCTCTGATTTTTCCCACAGCTTTTCGCCTCCACCTAGGTCACTCTGTACCAATAGTTTCCTCCAAGTACCTGTCAAAATCGCTCTGGTACAGCCGATCCTGCACCACACGGTACTTTTCAAACTCCGTTTCGGCGTGCATTTTTGCAAGCTGTGCCGAGATTTTGCCTGCATCCCTCAACACTTCCAGATCATCTGCCTGCAAATAGATGTCCAGCCGCTTGGCCCAGTCCTCCATGGTCATGGGGATATGACGGCGGGCACGGTTCTCGGCAAGGTCGAGGTATGCCGAAACGATCAGCTCCATGGACTTCATTTCATCTTCGGTCAGATAGTTTTTCGCCACCGAAACATCGCTCTTTTTGATTTTGCCGTTGGGAGCATCCTTCCATGTGTGAAGCCCCATGTGCGGTTTTTCGGCATCGGCACGCTCATAGATCAGCTCTGCCGCCGTATGGCGATGCACGGCATAATGCATCTTGTTCTGCACCTTTGCAAAGAACTCTTTTGTGGTCAGCGCATTGCGGTCATAATCCAGCGAAGTGGCGTAAATGTCAGTGAGTTTCTGGTAGAAGTTGCGCTCCGAAATGCGAATTTCCCGGATACGCTCCAACTGCTCTTCAAAGTATTTCTTGGTCAGGACTGTGCCGCCGTTTTTCAGGCGTTCCTCGTCCATTGCCCAGCCCTTGATGGTGTACTGCTCCACGATCTGATTTGCCCAGACACGAAACCGCACTGCCCGCTGGTTGTTCACCTTGAAGCCGACTGCAATAATCATTTGCAGATTATAGTGGTTCACGCTGCGAGTAACCTGTCGGCCACCCTCATTTTGAACTATTCGGAATTTCCGAATCGTTGCCGCCTCGTCCTGCTCATGGTCAGCATAAATCTTTTTGATATGCTCATTGATGGTCGGAAGTCCCACATCGTAAAGGGTCGCCATCATCTTTTGCGTCAGCCAGATGTTTTCATCCTCGTAGCGCATCTCAATGCTGTCTTTGTCCTCGCCCGTAGAGGCAACAAAGGTCAGGTATTCCGCCGCAGAAGAACGTGTCAATGCAGAATCTTTCTTTTCGTTTTCCATCTCAGCCCTCGATTTCTGCCACGATCTGGTCAATGGCGGCCCGCAGTTCGTTTTCTCGTGCTACGATTTGCGCAATTTCAGCGTTCAGCTTTACAATGTCGATCTTCTCACGGGTGTCCTTAGCCTCCACATAAGTGGAAACCGACAGGTTATAGTCATTTTCCTGCACCTCGGAATACTCCGCCAGATGGGAGAAGTGTGCTTCTTCTGCCCGCTGTGCAAAGGTGTCCACGATTTTGTTAATGTTCTCTGGGGTGAGTTTGTTGTTGTTCGTCACCTTGACGCACTCGGAAGAAGCATCAATGAACAGCACCTTATTGTCCGTTTTACCCTTTTTCAGCACCATAATGCAGGTGGCAATACTGGTACCAAAGAACAGGTTGCTCGGCAACTGGATGATGCAGTCAATAAAGTTGTTGTCCACCAGATACTTGCGGATTTTCTGCTCTGCGCCGCCACGGTACATAATACCGGGAAAACAGACGATTGCAGCCGTACCGTTGGAAGCCAGCCATGCCAGCGAGTGCATAATAAAGGCCAAGTCTGCCTTGCTCTTCGGAGCCAGCACACCAGCTGGAGCAAAACGCGGGTCATTGATGAGCAGCGGATTTTCGTCACCGGCCCACTTGATGGAGTACGGCGGATTCGATACGATCAGCTCAAAAGGTTCATCATCCCAGTGCTGCGGATTGGTCAGCGTGTCCTCACAGGCAATGTCGAATTTGTCAAATTCAATGTCGTGCAGGAACATATTGATGCGGCACAGGTTGTACGTTGTGATGTTGATTTCCTGCCCAAAGAAGCCGTTGCGCACGGCATCCCGTCCCAGCACCTTTTCTGCCTTCAGCAGCAGCGAACCGGAACCGCAGGCAGGGTCATAGACCTTGTTGATTTCCTTCTTGCCTACCGTACCCAGCCGGGTCAGCAGCTCCGAAACATCGGCAGGCGTAAAGAACTCGCCACCGGACTTGCCCGCATTGCTGGCGTACATGGTCATCAGGTATTCATAGGCATCGCCAAAGGCATCAATGTCATGCTCTTTCACATCGCCAAGGTTCATATCTGCCACGCCGTTCAGCAGTTTAACGAGCTTTTCATTGCGTTTGGCAACGGTCGCACCCAGCTTGTTGCTGTTCACATCGTAATCATCAAACAGCCCTGCAAACTGTCCCTCAGAGGAGCTGCCCTTTGCGGATTCCTCAATGTGTCGGAACACTGTTTCCAGAGTTTCATTGAGGTTTTCATCGTTGGCTGCTTTTGCCCGCACATTGCAGAACAACTCACTGGGCAGGATGAAGAACCCTTTTTCCTGTACCAGTCCTTCCCGTGCCTGCTCTGCCTCTGCATCAGACATATCTTCATAGCGGAAATCCGGGTTGCCTGCATCAATTTCGCCCTGATTGATATAGCTGGCAATGTTCTCCGAAATATAACGGTAGAACATCGTACCGAGAACGTAGCTCTTGAAATCCCATCCGTCCACTGCGCCGCGCAGATCATCCGCAATCGCCCAGATTGCACGGTGCAGTTCTTCGCGTTCCTGCTCTTTTTTGGTGTCTACCATTTTTATTTCCTCCATCAAATGCGGATTTCCGCATTGTTTTCTTTCATTTTAACATAGTAAATGTACCACTATTGGTACACCATGGTGTTTTTCCCAAAAAGGATATACTTTCCCTTTATACTATCCTAGTAAAGCGTACCACAGCTTTTCCGTGATTGCAAGCCGATAAATATTGCTATTGCTTTTTTCAGAGTCGAATTATCACTTATATGTACAGACCCCCGCCAACATCCGCTGGCGGGGATCTGCTATGCTTACAGTTCTACGTTGTTCTGCCTGTTCTTCTTCTGGCTCCTATCTGTGGTCTGCTCCTGCT
>ENA-ORLB01000743-ORLB01000743.1-human-gut-metagenome-genome-assembly--contig:-NODE-743-length-11963-cov-4.30979_pt1 | contig 11963 bp, 9 predicted proteins | sample MGYA00243064_ERZ508817 | MGnify/ENA primary metagenome ERZ508817 (study PRJEB26277, sample SAMN04329836) | human gut metagenome | biome: human-associated habitat | host: Homo sapiens | place: USA... | reverse complement strand
CAAGCCCCAGATTTTCAAGGCAAGCGAGTTTTGACCTTGCACCTGCCGCAGCGCGAGCAACGATCTCACCACGGACGCCCTCCAATTGCAGATTGGCAAGCTTCAGTGCCACATCCTTAATAGACAGCGCCTGGAGCTCTGGAAAACGCTGTCCGTCAAGCCGCACGGTTCTCCCCACAATGCCCAGTCCAGAACCATCACAATCTGGACAAGACACTTGCGTCATAAATGCTGAAAGAACTTTTTTCTCGGAAGGCGTAGCATCGCGCAAATATGCCTCTATTGCCCCCTGAACAGCATCCAGCAAAGCGCGGCGCGCCGCTTCAGGAAGCTGCCGCCACGGCGCATCAACATCCAAACCAGCAGCGGCTGCCGTTTGCATCAGCATCTGACGCCAAGTTGAGGACGGGTTCCCTGCAAAGGCCCCGCCGGCGAGCGATTTGGAGGGATCGACAATCAGCCGCTCTGCTAAAAGCACATCCACTAATCCTGTTCCGCCGCAATGCGGACAGGCCCCGCGCCGACTGAACCGGGAAAAGTCGCCCGGCTCCAATTCACCAGCCGCGAAGTCGCAGAGCGGACAAGCGTTTTTTGATGAAAATCGTCTCTCCCAAACGTCGCAGCTTTCACTTTCACCATCCAAATCAAAAACGACGGCACGCCCACCGCCTCGCTCTAGCGCTGTTTCGAGACTCTGTGCAATGCGCTCGCGAACATCTCCGCGGACACGCAGACGGTCAACGATCAACTCCAGAACATGTGCCCCTTCTCCAAGCAGTTCACCGCCGCTGATGTCATCGAGATGCATTACTTGACCGTCAATACGTACTCGTTGAAACCCTTCAGTCTGAAACCTTGCGGTAAGCGCTTGAAATGCCTTTGCCGAAAATTCCATGCCCAGATCGATTGGCGCTGCAACAGCGATCCGACGATTCACCGCATCACACAGCACCTTGTCCGTCATTGACGCCACAGACTCGGCTTTTAGCGGCAATCCGTGCCGTGGGCAATATGCAGTACCCGCACGGGCATATAAGAGCCGCAAATGGTCATCGATTTCCGTCAAAGTTCCCACTGTGCTCTTGGGATGCAAACCGCCTGTCGTCTGGCCAATAGCTACAGCCGGCGGCAAACCGTCAATCACATCGACATCAGCACGCGGGAGTTGTTCCAGAAATTGTCTGGCCCGTGGCGATAGACTCTCGACATAGCGTCGTTCGCCTTCTGCGTAAAGCGTATCGAAGGCAAGCGAACTCTTGCCTGACCCGGATGGTCCCGTGACGACGATAAATGCGCCGCGAGGCAGTCCGAGAGAAATATTCTTCAGATTGTGAGTGCGCGCACCTCGCACCTCGATAGTGCCGGAAGTTGTCATGGCAGGAAAATTTAAGAAAGCGGAAACTCCTAAGGACTATAACCGCCGCACGTCACAAGAATGTCGGCTTCAGCAGCCGATGCCCAAACCATTGCCCATCCAAAGAGTTTTCTCATGGCTAGCTCCGCCGCCCATATGACGCCGCAGGAAAGAACCTCAAGTTTTTCGCTCGCGAGTATTTTTGCGCTGCGCATGTTCGGGCTCTTCATTATTCTGCCGGTCTTTGCCGTCTATGCACGAGAGCTGCCTGGCGGTGACAGCGAAACGCTTGTCGGCATTACCTTAGGCATATACGGCCTCACTCAAGGTCTGCTCCAGATTCCTTTTGGCGTTGCTTCAGATCGACTTGGCCGCAAACCCGTCATCATTTTCGGACTCATCATCTTTGCACTCGGCAGTTTCCTCGCTGCGTCGGGCGCCAACATCTGGATCGTTATGCTAGGGCGCATGCTGCAGGGTGCAGGGGCTATCTCCGCCGCCGTTACCGCGTTCATCGCAGACAGCGTACGCGTACAGGTCCTCACTAAGGCAATGGCCATGGTCGGCGCCTCTATAGGCCTTACCTTTGCTCTTTCTCTCCTTATTTCGCCACCGCTCACAAAGCTATGGGGGGTTTCAGGGCTTTTCACACTTACTGGCATTTCTGCCCTGATTGCTGTCCTGGTTGTCAAATTCGTTGTTCCTCCGGCACCCCAGTCAGCCATCGATGAAAAAAATGAACATCGATCATGGCGGAAGGTCGTTTGTGATCCTCAGCTCGTCCGCCTCAATATCGGCATCTTCGTGCTTCATGCAGTACTCACCGCCATCTTCGTGGTTATTCCAACACGGCTCGTCTACATGCGGCTGCCAAGTGAGCATCATTGGTGGGTATATCTGCCTGCGGTCATCGCTGGTTTCGCTCTTATGGCTCCGCCATTAATTTTTGGTGAAAAGAAGCAAGCTGTTGTCCGAGTCATGCGCTTCATGATTGGATTTCTCACTGTAGCTTTTGTGCTCTTTGCATATCTCATTCATTCCATCTGGGAAATTGCTTTCCTTCTCGGCATCTTTTTCATCGGCTTCAATGTACTAGAGGCCACACTGCCAAACCTGGTATCTCGAATTGCTCCGGCAGCTGACCGTGGGCTCGCACTAGGCGTATACAATACGACGCAGAATATTGGTCTTTTTGTCGGCGGCGCGCTCGGCGGCGCAATTTCACAGCACTTTGGGCCGGAAGCGGTCTTCTTCGTCTGTGCATTTGCTATGCTTATTTGGTTCGCCTCATCGTTTGGGCTGCAGGAACCTGCCCGTCCGAACCGAGAGCCCGGCGAAGTCATTAAATAATTTTTTGTTTTTTTAGCTTTAGTTTTGGGTAAGAATCATGGCTTCCGTCAACAAGGTTATTCTTCTCGGCAATTTGGGCGCAGATCCGGACGTCCGCTACACACCCGATGGCGGTACAGCAATTTGTACCCTCAGTCTCGCCACCTCCCGTCGCTACAAGAACCGTGACGGTCAGTTCACCGAGGAAACGGAATGGCACCGCGTTGTGCTTTTCGGTCGTACAGCAGAAATCGCCCGCGACTATCTCAAAAAGGGGCGCTCTGTCTATGTTGAAGGCCGCCTGCGCACCCGCAAGTGGACTGATCAGAACGGCAACGACCGTTGGACCACCGAAGTGGTCTGCGAAAATATGCAGCTTCTTGGTGGCCGTGACGGCAGTGGTCAAGGCGGCCCGAGCGGTAGCTACGTCCCTGCCGGCGACGGCTTTGAATCCGCACCTCGTCCCGCAGCGCCTCGTTCTCCGGCTGCCGCCCCGCAGCCGCAGGCTTCACCTGCCGCCGCATCGGCGCCCATCGACTCACTCGATGAAGACGTCCCGTTCTAAAACGGAAGGCAACGAAGCGACACCACACATCACCGGTTCGTCATATGAAAAAGCTCCGCACTGCAAGTCGGAGCTTTTCTTTTGACTACATAATCAGCACTATTCGTGACGCACGGCTTCTATAGGATCGAGTTTTGCTGCCCTGCGAGCAGGGAAGAACCCAAATACGACGCCGGTAAGTGCCGATACCGTGAACGCGAGCAGATTAATACCCGGATCAAAAACGAAAGGCACATTCATCAACGTGCAAAAGAGTCGGGACGCGCCAAGCGCTGCCAAAACTCCCAAGATGCCGCCCAAGCATCCAAGCATCAAAGCTTCAATCAAAAACTGCATAAGCACTTCTCTGCCAAGCGCCCCGATTGCCAAGCGAATGCCGATTTCACGGGTGCGCTCCGTCACGGACACCAGCATGATGTTCATAATGCCGATACCGCCGACGAGGAGACTCACTCCTGCCACCGCAGCCAGCAAGGTCGTCATAATCTGAGTAGTAGAAGCCACTTTTGCCGCAATTTCTGCCGTATCCATGATTTGGAAGTTATCGTCATCACCTGACGAAAGGGAACGGCGCTCACGCATCAAATCCTTAACTGCAGTCTTCAAACGCTCTCTGTCACTATCCGCATTGATGCGAATAAGGAGTGCCGACACCCGGTTGTCACCGAGAATGCGACGCTGCACTGACTTCAGCGGCATGACGAGCAGATCGTCCTGATCTCCCCCCATGGCAGCCGTTCCCTTGGTCTTTAGCAATCCGATCACGCGGCAGGAGAAGCCGCCGGTTCGAATCTGCCGGCCAACAACATTTTGCGTTGTGCCAAACAATTCATTTGCTACAGTCGATCCAATGACACAAACCGCGCTGCCCGCTCGTTCTTCGGCCTCCTCAAAATTACGGCCATCTTCAAACGTCCGGTTGTCAATCGTAAAGTAATCCGTATTGGTGCCGACCACGCTAGTCTGCCAATTCCGTCCGTTGGCAACGACAGTCATTGACTTGGAGACCTGCGGCGCTACTGCCTCAATACCGGCGAGCTGAGTGCGCAGTGCTGTCACGTCATCAAGACGAAAGTTCGGTGCCCCTACTTTCTGCCCGGGCCCCAAACGCATGCCTGGCCGAAGCATCAGCTGGTTGTTGCCGAAGGATTCAATTTCCGTTTTGATGGCAGTAGATGCGCCATTGCCAATCGTCACCATCGTAATGACGGCAGCCACACCGATCACAACCCCCAAGACGGTCAGGAGACTGCGTAGCGGATTGCGCCAGATCTGACGAATAGCCAGAAGAAATGCATTCCAAATCACATTGATTCTCCCTTGAAGTCAAGCTTGGCTCCATGGTCATCGTCCACCAGTTTGCCGTCCTTAAAGAGAATGTGTCGCCTTGCGAATGCCGCCATATCAGGTTCGTGCGTAACGAGAGCGATCGTGATGTCCTCTTCTTCATTGAGATCTCTGAGGAGCTTCATAATCTCGATGCTGCGCGAACTGTCAAGACTGCCCGTCGGTTCGTCAGCAAGCAGCAGCTTCGGCTTGATGACAATCGCTCGGGCGATTGCTACGCGCTGCTGCTGACCGCCGGAGAGTTCTGCCGGCGTATGGTGTGCCCACTCAAGGAGCCCAACGCGTTCGAGCGCTGCAGCCGCTAAACGTTGACGATCGGCACGCTTCAATCCTCGGTAAAGCAGCGGCAGTTCAACGTTTTCCATTGCCGTTGTGCGCGGCAGGAGATTGAATCCTTGAAAAACAAAACCAATCCACCGACGGCGCAGTAGTGCTCGTTCATCATTTGTCAGGTTCTCAACATGCACGCCGTCAAAGAGGTACTCGCCCCACGATGGACGATCAAGCGCGCCAACGATATTCATCGCTGTCGACTTGCCCGAGCCGGACGGCCCCATAATGGCGACAAATTCGCCTTGCTGAATCTGCAGATCAATGTGATGCAAGGCGACAAAGGCCGCTTCACCGGTACCGTATCGCTTGCCGATGCCGCGAAATTCAATGAGCGGTGTTTCACTCATGGCGGTCTCCTCAAGACTTAGCGCGCTGCTGATCGACAACTACCTGATCGCCATCTTTGAGGTCACCAGAAATCACTTCTGTGCGCGTACCGTCAGTAAGACCGGTCTTGATGCTGACCGGAACAGCATCTCCATTTCGCAAGATGTACACCGTTCGTTCACGGACACTCTGTGAAGCGGAAATATCTTCCTTAACACGTTTTGAGCTGCCGTTATGCGGTCCTCTGGGCATAAACATGGTGGCCGCGCTTCCAGAAAAATCCTGTTCGGCAGAAGTGCGTGGCGTAAAACGCAACGCTGAATTCGGCACGAGCAGCACGTTTCGACGCTCCGCGGTCGTCACGGTTGCAGAAGCCGTCATCCCTGGGCGCAGCAACAGGTCGGCATTATCAACATTGAGATAAGTCGTATATGTCACAACGTTTTCCGTCGTTGTCGCTCCGTATGCCACCTTTGTCAGCGTTGCCGGGAAACGTTTATCCGGATAAGCACTAACCGTAAAGTAGGCTTTCTGTCCAGATTGAATGCTTCCAATGTCGGCCTCGTCCACATTTACCTTGAGTTCAAGTTCACGCAGATCAGTCGCTAGCGACAGCAGCTCCACAGCTTGCAAACTGGCGGCTACAGCGTAACCCGGTTCAACCGAACGAGCGAGAACCACACCGTCAATAGGCGACTTAATGTTGGCCTTTGAACGATCCGTCTCCGCTGTCTCGAGCGCCGCTTGTGCATCCGCAATAGTAGCTTTAGCAACCTCTACAGCGGCCTTAGCCGTAGCTACTGCAGCCTCCTGAGCATCCAGATCCGTTCGAGACGGCATCTTGCCGCCTGAAAGTTTATTGAGCTCCTTGAGGCGCTTATCCTTCACCTGAGCTTCCTTAAGCGTTGCTTTGCTCTCCGCGAGCTTAGCTTCAGCGCTTGCTAATGAAGCACGAGCGCTTGCCACTTTGGAATCAAGATTGCGGGTATCGAGTTCAATGAGCACTTGGTCGGTTTTGATCTCATCATTGACGTCAACATTGACTTTACGAACAATGCCGGACAGTTCAGAGCCAAGCGTTACAGTGCGAATTGGATTAAGCGTACCGTCTGCTGAAACGGTGACATCCAGATTGCCTGTCTTAGCGGTCTGTGTCACATAGTTCGCTTTAGGTCCCTGTTGCTGTCCAAGCCACCAATACCATCCACCGCCAGCCGCGAGAGCCAAAACGACAGCCGCCGGCACTGCGCGCACATACCAGGGGCGCTTTCTTTCGCCAAGCAGCTCTGCAACCGCAGCCTTGCTGTTTTCATTTTTCTTTGCGTCAGTCATCGCAATTCCTTTACTTATTTGCCCGCAGCGGTCGGCGCAGCAGATTTACCAACACTTTGATTGACAGCCCAATCTCCACCGAGCGCGCGATAAAGCGTGAGGTAGCTGTTAGCTCGGTCTGCACGATTGTTCAATTCGCTTTCACGTGCAGAAAGGAGCGATCGCTGTGTTGAGAGGAGCATCGTGTATTCGCCAATGCCTGCTCCATATTCATCACGAGCAAGCTTTTCTGCCGTACGGGCATGAGATACAGCTCGCTCAAGGTCCCCCTTTCGATATTCAGCACTGCGGATGGCCGTTAGGGCATTGTCTGTTTCCTCCAATGCCGACAACAGTGTTGAACGGTAGGACGCCACTGCACTCTGAAGATTCGCCGTCGCCGTTTCCTCTCCGGCGATGAGGTTTCCCCAATTGAGAATCGGCATTGCCAGTGCAGCAGCTAAACCGGCGACCCCAGTTCCAGATGCCCCTAAAGCACTCACTGCCGTTGCTGTCGTACCGATATTTCCAGAAAGCGAAAGCGTAGGGAAAAAATCGCTTTTGGCACTTTTTAAATTTTTTACCGCAGCTTCTGCTGTTGCTTTAGCGGCTCGTACATCGGGACGCTGTTCAATCAGTTCAGCAGGCATCGACACCGCGCCCCCCATCGGCGGCACCGGAATGATGCCCGTCGGTTCCAGTCCCAACTCATCAACTGGGCAACCCGTAAGACGCATCAGTGCGTTCCTATACTGAATGATGTTTTTTTCAAGCGTTGGAATTTGTGCGCGGGAAGACGCCACCTGCATCAGAGCATCTTCAGCCTCAGAAGCCGAACCAGTGCCAGCCTGAAACTGCCATTGAGCGGTTTCGGCGGTTTCGAGATAGGTTTCCAATGACGCCTTTGTTACGGCAAGACTGGCCTCAGCTGCACGCAGATTAACGTAAGCCTCTGCTGTTGCCGCCGCGGTTGCTGCGCGGACATCCTCAAGCGTATAGGCCGAAGCCATGGCCTTGAGCGTTGCCGCATCAGCTTGCCAAAATTCGCTTCCGGCCAGATTGAGCGAGAGGCCGCCACTCACTTCTGCCGAAAAACTATTTCGCCCCGTACCGTCGGTATGATTGCGGCTGCCGTTGAGTCCAAGACTCGCCGTAGGCCAGAGTGCTGCATTGGCAGAAGTTACGCTCGCATTAGCGGCACGAAGATTAGCTGCCGCAGTCTCTATATCCGGATTCGCTTCAAGTGCTTTGGTGATTAACTCCACGAGCACCGGATCCTCCCAGCGAGCCCAAAAATCCTGCCAAGCAGCAATATGGCCTGCCGGAAGCGTTGAGGCCGTCCATTGCTGAGGTGCAGCATCGGAGAGTAATCGGGAATAATCCGGAGACTGAACTGCACAACCTGTACTCGTAAGAATGACCGCACAGGCCAGCGGAATAAACCGCAGTTTTGTTTTCATTTAATTGAAATCTCCGTGCTTATGGGATGTTGACGGAACATCTTTTGCTGTTGTCCGCATTTTTGCGGACGGCAGCCTAGCGAATACTGAGGAGATGGGGTCGTTCTGTGTTAAGAAACGTCAAGAATCTACAAACTCCTGTTTTTGAATTTCGACACTCTTTCACCGATACCATCGTGCTTGACTGCGCTTTTGTTAAGATTACGGATGATATTGTTCTATATCATTTAATTTCCGATGCTTAAGAACCCCCGCCGCCTTCTCATCATTGATGACGATGTCGACTTCGTCACTTTGCTCGTTGACTACTTCACGCTTGAAGGCTTCGATACTGTCCCTGCGCACAACGGCCCTGAAGGGCTTGCTCATCTTGCGCGCGAACCATTCGATCTGGTCGTTCTCGACGTAATGATGCCTGGCATGAGCGGCGTGGAAGTACTCAAAAAGATGCGGGAGAAGTCGCATATTCCAGTCTTAATGCTTACCGCCCGCGGCGACCCGGTCGATCGCATTGTAGGGTTGGAGCTCGGAGCGGACGATTATGTGCAAAAACCCTGTCCGCCACGAGAGCTAGTCGCGCGCATCAACGCCATCCTGCGCCGTTCCGCCACCGCCTGGGCGGCTGCCGCCCCGGTTATTGTTGGCCCTGTCACAATCGATCCTGCACAGCGTTCTGTGAACTCCGCTGCCGGTCCAATTGCCCTGACAGGAACGGAATTTTCGCTCTTTGAACTACTTGCTCGACATGCTGGCACACCTGTTCCTAAGGAAGAGATCTACCCCAAAGTACTTGGTCGTCCAATGGGGCCTTATGATCGTGCAATCGATGTTCATGTATCCGCCATTCGCCATAAAGTTTCTGCCGTTATTGGAAAAAAGATTGCCATTGAATCTATTCGGGGCGTTGGCTACCAACTCGTCATACATCCTGACGCTTGAAAATTAAACGCTCTTATCCAAACAAAAAACGACATTCCGCATTTTGCTGGTAATGTCGTTTTTTGTTATACAAGATCAGAATCGTTTGCGCAAACATTTGTATACAAACAAATGAACAACTCTGCCTGCGGCTGTGAGGCCCGCATAAAACTGTAGCCGCACAATTTATTAGTATCGCTCAGTGCTGATCCTCTGGCGATTATTTGTTCACCTTGCGCGATCCAAGTCAATACTGTCTGGGCTTTCCAAAGGTCTGTTGAGCGTACGGCGCACAATGTTTTCTGTCTTTCGACAAAACAACAGCATAAGAAAAAAGGGGTTCAGCATGAGCAACTATGCCACCGAGAATCTTCGTACTCTAGCCCTGGTCGGGCACGGTTCCTACGGGCAGCACACTAACCACGAGGCCATGCTCTACCGCGCCGGCATGATCCCCGAAATGGGCAGCATTCAACGCGGCACAACAATGTGTGATAACGATCTTCTGGAAAAAGAAGTCGGACATTCAATCCGTCTTGCCGTCGCGCACATTGACACGGCGATGACCGATCTCACGCCGGTTCGCATTCATATTCTCGACACCCCGGGGTATCCGGACTACCTTGGTCCGGACATGTCTGCGCTTGACGCCGTCAAATCCGTCTGCGCTGTCATCGATCCTACGAAAGGACCGGAGCTCCTAACGCGCCGCCTCATGGCTATGGCCAAAGAGCGCGGACTGTGCCGCATGATCGTCATCAATCACATGGACGATCCAGAGGCTGATCTTGAAAAATGTTTGCGTGAACTTCAGGAAACCTGGGGACCGGGGGTGCTGCCTATTAATCTCCCGACACGCAACCGTACGCATGTTATTGACTGTTTTGACCGCGAAGACGGCGACAGCGACATCATGACGGTTGATGATGTGCACCGTGCTTTCATTGAACGCGTCGTTGAGGAAGACGATGAAATGCTTGAGCGTTATCTGGAGGAAGGCAGCATTGACCCGCGCGCCCTCCACCCGCTCGTCACCAAGGCATTGCGTGAAGGACACGTCATTCCTGTCTGCTTCTGCTCCGCGAAGAAACTGATCGGTATTCGTGATTTCATGAAAGTAATCATTCGCCATCTGCCGAGTCCTGCAGAGGCAAATGATGCGCTGTTCATCAAACGCGATGGCACGCCATTCAAAACCTACCCAGATAAGAATTTGCCGCTCATTGCTCAGGTCTTCAAAATCGTCAACGACCCCTTCATTGGCAAAATCGGCATCTTCCGTGTGCATCAAGGCACACTCAAGAAGGACGATGTAATTTACGTCGACGACAATAAGCGTGCTATCAAAGCTCCGCGGCCACTCATTCTCCAGGGTAAGCACACACAGGAAACTGATTTCCTCAGCCCCGGCGACATTGGTGCCATTGCCAAAGTCGATGAAGTCAATTACGGCTCCGTCATCCATGGTGATCCGCTCGACAGCGGCGTACGCATGCGTCCCATCAACTTCCCACGCCCCATGTACGGCCTAGCGATTCGTCCAGCGCGCCGCGGCGATGAAAGCCGCATGAACGAAGTACTCGCCAAGATGCAGTCCGAAGATCCAACGATGAGCGTGGAACATGACCCCGTGCTCAATGAAACGGTAATCCGCGGATTAACTGACATGCATGTTCGCTCCATCCTGAACCGTATGCGCACGAACTTTAAGCTCGAAGTCGAAACCTCGGTTCCGTCGATTCCGTACCGGGAAACGATCAGTGCACCTGCCGAAGGTCACGCCCGTCATAAAAAACAAACAGGCGGTGCAGGTCAGTTCGGTGAAGTGTATCTGCGCGTTGAACCGCTGACTCGCGGCAAGGGGTTTGAGTTTGTTGATCAGGTCAAGGGCGGCGTCATTCCCTACAACCTCATCCCTGCTGTTGAAAAAGGCGTGCGTGAGGTACTTTCGCAAGGTTTTGTGGCAGGCTACCCCATCGAAGACGTCCGTGTCGTGGTTTATGACGGCAAGAGCCACCCGGTCGACTCTAAAGAAGTTGCCTTCGTGGCCGCTGGCCGTAAGGCCTTCCTTGACGCACTGAGCAAAGCCTCACCCCAGGTTCTGGAACCCATCGTTGCTGTGGAGGTCAGTGCACCTGAGTCTTATATGGGTGACATTGCTGGAGACCTCGCTAGCCGCCGTGGACAGGTAACCAACACCGAAGGTCTCCCTGGAGGAGAAATTCAGGTCATGGCGCTCGTTCCATTAGCAGAGCTTGAAAACTACGCTAGGCGTTTGAATGCACTCACGCAGGGCACCGGCGCATGGAGTATTGAAATAGCAAGCTATCAGCCGGTTCCGGCAGCCAAACAGGCCGAACTTGCAAGCCACTATCAGCGCAAAGAAGAGGAATGATGGTCTAGAACGCTCTAAGAGCACTTGAACCTGAATTCCACCAGAGGCCGTCTTCGTGAAGACGGTCTCTTTCTATCCGGTCAAGTACAGTTGCCATTTCTGTACATCCTACGGCATGCCTTGACGGCCTCTCCTTTCTATAATGCGCCGTCACGAAACTAAATTTGCTCTCACCTCAAAAGAAGAGCCCCAAAAAAATGCCGATCTACGCCTACAAATGCACTAACTGCGGATTTGAAAAAGACTATCTGCAGAAGATGAGCGACAAGCCGATCACGAAATGCCCTAAGTGCGGCCAGGATACGATGAAGAAAGAGCTTTCAGCGCCTGGATTCGAATTGAAGGGTACTGGTTGGGCGGCCACAGATTTTAACGGCGGCCCGAAGGCCGTCCCTGCCGCTCATGTTCACGGCGACAAATAGTTCATCCGTATGCCGACCTATTGAATGCCACAAAGACCGCGCCGTCCTCATCGGGCTGCGCGGTTTTTCCTTTCTCGCAATTCATTGATATTGACGACGCTATGTTCAAGAAATTCTTTTCTGCCGGCCTTTTGGTGTGGGTGCCGCTTGCCATCACGTTCTGGGCACTCGAGTCGATCATCCGTTGGTCAGATTCACTCGT
>ENA-ORLB01000742-ORLB01000742.1-human-gut-metagenome-genome-assembly--contig:-NODE-742-length-11965-cov-21.4172_pt1 | contig 11965 bp, 9 predicted proteins | sample MGYA00243064_ERZ508817 | MGnify/ENA primary metagenome ERZ508817 (study PRJEB26277, sample SAMN04329836) | human gut metagenome | biome: human-associated habitat | host: Homo sapiens | place: USA... | reverse complement strand
CGATGCTTCGTATACGAATGCGTATATCGGCTCGCGTCTGGCCTTCCGCGGCAAACTCGTTCGGGCGGAAAGCGTGGAAGCGTATAAAGCGATTCGCGAAGTGTTGTAAGCGCAAAGCGCCAAAGCGTGGAGCGAAGCGACTAAAACGAAAGAACGGTGTTCGGATGGTTTCCGAACACCGTTCGTGTTATTATAAATACCGGCGTAAGCCGGTCGAAAATGTTTTAAGAAAATGAAATTTGATAGTGCTTTAGTATGTGTGAGAGAGTGCACAACACACCAATTTATACTATACAAATGTAGCGATTTTTGGCGAGATTACCAAATTTCTTAGTAATAATTAGAAGTGAGAAATTAAGCGGAAAAGGGCAGGGTAGGGGGTGTTTAGGGGTGCGAAAAAAAGAACGTTTCGTTTTGGGAAAAAGAACGTTTCGTTCCCAAAAGTCGAAACATTTCGTTTTGCGGATTATATATTCTGATTTCGGTGATGTGAAGCCGGATGAAAAATTCTATGGTGGTAAAGTGGAATTTGATGATATGTTTAAATGGACGGTACTGCCCGAAGGCGATGGCAAATATGGTATTGCCAAGCAAGGATATGCTCCTGCTTATCCGGTTATCGAGGGTGTTCAAGGGCGTTTCATGATGAAGAAGTTTGCAGCTTGGTGGGTTCCCACAGGATGTACGATGTATTCTAACGATGCCGGACGTATCAACAATTTACGTATTATGCGCTTTGCAGAAGTTTTGTTGCTCCACGCTGAGGCTTGTCTGGAAACCAATGATGAAAGCGGAGCAATGAAAGATATTAACCGGATTCGTGTACGTGCCGGGCTGCCGGAGAAAAACTTGAGTGGAAAAGATGCTATAATGACAGAACTCCAGAAACAGAAATTGCTGGAATTTGCCGGAGAGAATATACGTTGGGATGATATGGTTCGTTGGTACGGAAATGATCCTGCTAAGTTGAAAGCTATCATGCACGAACGCAAGACCGATTCTCAACATTATGAATTGCTTTACGAAGAAAATGAAAGTGGTGAAAAGGAATTGGTAGGATATAAACCGACAGACCGCATTTCGGATACACAAGGATTTGACCATTTTGAAGCTAAATTCTTGTACTTCCCGATACCTCAGGCAGAGGTGGACGCTAATTTGAATTTGGAGCAAAAGCCGGAATGGAGATGATTGTATTGAACTGATAATTAAAAAGTATGAGAGGTGTGTCAAAACGTGGATAACGCCATCGTTTAGTTCGCAGGGGCGAGGTCCGCTCGCCCGAAAACAGTTTGCTTTGTGTCTTCGGGCAGGTAAACCCTTCCCCTACAACTGACGATGGGATAGGCCCGGTTTAGTTTTGACACACTCCCATAAAAACAATGAAGCCAAATGAAAAGGAAAGGATATTATTTATGCTCTTTGTTGGTTATGATATTTGTATTTTTGTCATGTCGTGATGAAGAACAGGATTGTACCCAAGCTATGCAGGATATACAAAACCAGTTGAAGGAAAATGATTTATTGAAATCTGTTTCTCAGGAAGGTGAACAATGTGTTTTGTTATTCGAGTCCAATAAGATAATTTTTCCGCAAGAGTTAATCCAAAGTGTAGATGTGGATGCGGAAAACTGGAAAACGACTTTGACATTTGCCAATGGAAGCACTTATGTTATACCTACCTTAGGTACTTCGATTGACAACTTGATATTGAGTTCTACAGTCAATCCTTCCGGTTGCAATCCATTATCGGCCAGTGTAGTTGTAAAATTACCTGTATTGGGACGCATTAAACTGATTGTACACAGCAAACCGGGAAAGCATACGCCTGACGTGGAATATACATTTAAAGATGTGGGATTAAAACAGAATATTCCGGTATTGGGACTTTATCCCAATTATAATAACCAGATCACTTTAATTTATACGGATTTGCAAGGAAATGAACGTGCTCGGTCCAATCTAAAGCTTCAGACGAAAACATTGGAAAGCAGAAGGCTGCCTAAGGAAATCAGAGTGGTAAAGGCTCAATATGACCGAATGGAGCCAGGCATGAATTTGGTAAACTCCCCCGGACAGGATGAAACAGACACTTCTATCCCTTATATGATAGATGCAGACGGAGAAATCCGTTGGATTCTTGATTGGGAGAAGTCGGATGAACATCGATATATCGGAATCGGGTGCGGATTGATCCGGATGCAGAACGGACATTATATGACCGGTGACGGAAACCATCATCGGATGGTGGAGGTGGATATGATGGGAAATACAATTCATAATTGGGATATGCTGGAAAGGGGATACACTATGCATCATGCCATATCTCAAGATAAGCAAGGCAATATATTAGCGACTGTGAGCAAGACTTCCGCTAAAATCGCCAATGGGAAAGATGTACGGATAAATGATTTTATTATTATGATGGATCCCGAAAAAGGGGAGATATTGCAAGAATGGGATTTGGTGCACATGTTGGATTCGGCTCGCTATGGAATGACCGATTATGATCTAACCTCAGACCCTTTTGCACAAAGTGCCAGTAATTGGGCGCATAATAATGGTATAGTAGAGTGGGGAGATGATTATCTGGCTACAGCTCGTTATCAAGGAATCTTTAAGTTTAATAAAGCTGGAGGTATTGAGTGGATTATATCGCCTCATGGGTATTGGAGAGATAAATACTTGAAATTATTATTGAATCCTCTTCATGCCGACGGGACTCCTATTACTGATCCTGAGGTGATAGCCGGAACGAAGAATTGTGATGATTTTGAATGGCCTTGGGGATGTCATACAGCTGTCCCATTACCTAATGGACACATTCTTTATTTCAATAATGGTTATGGGCGTAACTTCAAACTGGATTTTACAGACAGGAAAAATATTTATACTTGCGGCATAGAATATGAAGTGGATGAAGTGAACCGTACGGTTCGCCAAGTTTGGCAGTATGGAAAAGAGCGTGGTGCCGCGTATTTTACTCCGGCCCGTTCCGGGGTGCAATATTTGGAACAAACGGGTAACAGATTAATTTGTCCGGGAATGAGCAATGTGCTTAGCAATGGCAATCGTGGTGCACGTGTGACAGAAGTAGATCCTGAAACACAGGATGTTGTGTTTGAGTTGGAATTGGAAGATGCGATTTACCAGCGGGTTTACCGTATGTCTCTTTATCCTGAGAACCAATAACAACACTGTATAGAATATGATTGATTTTTGATAAAATAGTATAATTCTAGATGCTTGGATAGCATTCTTTTACTGTAAAAGATGGATTGATAACAATGAAAAGAAAATAAGATATGAACGGATATTTCAAAAAACAAATAGAAGCATTGCGCCAACGCCATGAAGCGTTGTTGCAACGTCCTAATGAAATGCAGGAAGAAACGAACGGTGTCATCCGCCGTTATGTTTATCCGGTACTGACACGCCAGCATATTCCCCTGGAATGGCGTTATGACTTCAACCCTGCCACCAACCCTTGTTGTATGGAGCGTATCGGCTTTAATGCTACCATGAACAGTGGTGCCCTGAAATGGAACGGAAAGTATCTGATGGTGGTCCGTGTGGAGGGAGCAGACCGGAAGTCGTTCTTTGCCATAGCCGAAAGCCCTAACGGGGTGGACAATTTCCACTTTTGGAAACGTCCGCTGGTATTGCCCGATGTGGATCCGGCGGAAACCAATGTGTACGATATGCGTCTTACCGCTCACCAGGATGGATGGATTTATGGTATCTTTTGCAGCGAACGCCATGATGACAAGGCACCGGTGGGAGATCTGTCGGCGGCGGTGGCAAAGGCGGGAATCGTACGCACGCGCAATCTGGTGGACTGGGAACGGTTGCCCGACTTGAAAGCGGCGAGCCAACAGCGCAATGTGGTGTTGCATCCCGAATTTGTGAATGGGAAATATGCCCTTTACACCCGTCCGCAGGATGATTTTATTAATGCCGGAAATGGGGGAGGAATAGGATGGGCGTTGATAGACGACATCACCCGGGCGGAGGTGAAGGAGGAAATGATAATAAACCACCGTTATTATCACACGATCAAAGAGGTGAAGAACGGAGAGGGACCGCACCCCATCCGCACCTCCCAAGGATGGCTGCACCTGGCGCACGGAGTACGCGGATGTGCCGCCGGACTGCGCTATGTGCTCTATCTCTATATGACCGCAGCCGATGAACCGTGGCGCGTCATAGCTGAACCAGCCGGCTATCTGCTGGCTCCGCTGGCGGGGGAAAGGGTGGGCGATGTGTCCAATGTGCTTTTCTCGAACGGATGGATAGCCGATGACGACGGTACGGTATACATCTATTATGCCTCCAGCGACACGCGGATGCACGTGGCGGTCTCTACGGTGGATCGCTTGGTGGACTACTGTCTGCACACGCCTGCCGACGGATTGCGTTCCGCAGCTTCAGTGGCAGCGGTGAACGCGCTGATAGATCGCAACGAGGCATTTCTGAACGGGTAAAATAGAAGGAATATAAAGGCATTGATAAGATAAAGTCGTTTTTAATGCGGAATGGCTGTTTTTTAGGTGGAAAGAGAAGTGGATAATGCCATTTATTTTCTTGTCGAAAGGGAATAAATGGCTAATTTTGTAATTATAAACCCAAAATAGATATTGTATGAAAAAGATTGCTTTATGGGCTATGTGCATAGCCGTAATGGTGTTGTCGGGTTGCCGGAAGGCTCCGGAATGGAAAGCGGAACATGTGTTTGTCATCGGTTTGGACGGATGGGGCGCCTACAGTGTGGAAAAGGCGGATATGCCGAACGTGAAGGCGTTGATGGATGCCGGATGCTACACGTTGAAAAAACGCAGTGTACTTCCTTCATCCAGTGCTGTAAATTGGGCTTCCATGTTTATGGGGGCAGGTCCTGAACTGCACGGGTACACGGAGTGGGGATCAAGAACACCCGAACTACCCTCGCGTGTGCTGAACGAGCATGGCATTTTCCCCACCGTGTTCAGCGAGTTGCGCAAGGCGGCTCCCGATGCCGAGATGGGCGTACTGTATGAATGGGATGGTATCAAGTATCTGGTAGATACGCTGGCTTTGAACCATCATGCGCAGGCACCCGACTATAACACGCATCCTACGGCTTTGTGTGACATGGCCTGTGAGTATATTACGCAGAAGAAACCGGTGTTGAGTGCTTTCTGTTTCGACAACCCTGACCACGTGGGGCACGGTGACGGACACGATACTCCGGCTTATTATGCCAAACTGAGAGAACTGGACGGCTATGTGGGCCGTATTGTGGATGCCATCAAGGAAGCGGGTATTTATGAAAACAGCATCATTATTGTCACCGCTGATCATGGGGGAATCAATAAGGGACATGGCGGAAAGACCATGGAGGAGATGGAAACGCCGTTCATTATCGCCGGAAAGAACATCAAGAAGGGGGGAGCTTTCGAAGAGAGCATGATGCAGTTTGACTGCGCGTCTACTATAGCATCTGTTTTCAATCTGGAGCAACCGCAGGTGTGGATAGGACGCCCCATGACACAGGTGTTTGAATAAAAGATGAAGCGGATACTATGAAATTGCATATCGTTGATATTCTGATTATTTGTGCTTATCTGATGGTTATTGTCGCCATCGGGTTGTTTTTGAAAAAGAAGGCGGCAAAGAATATGGATTCTTATTTTTTGGGCGGAAAGTCGTTGCCGTTTTATATGTTGGGACTGTCGAATGCATCGGGCATGTTTGATATTACCGGCACCATGCTGATGGTGTATTGGGCTTTTGCTTATGGGTTCAAAAGTCTGTGGATTCCATGGTTGTGGCCCGTGTTCAATCAAATTTTCCTGATGGTCTATCTGTCGGTGTGGCTCCGCCGGAGCAATGTGCTGACGGGCGCCGAATGGATAAAGACCCGTTTCGGGCAGGGGCGGGGGGCTACGCTCTCGCATACTATTGTCATTGTCTTTGCTCTGCTCAGCGTGCTGGGCTTCTTGAGCTACGGGTTTATCGGAATCGGCAAGTTCATGGAGATCTTTTTTCCGTGGGAGGTAGTGTCGCAGTATGTGCCCTGGGATATTCCGGTACAATATGTGCCTCATTTTTACGGCATTTTCTTTACGGCCATTGCTACCTTCTATGTGATGCTGGGCGGTATGCTCAGCATTGTGTGGACGGATGTGGTGCAGTTCCTCATCATGACGGTGGCGGGTGTGGTCATTGCCATTATCGGGATGAACATGGTGACTCCTGAAATGATCCGGGAATTTGTGCCTGCAGGGTGGGAGTCGCCTTTCTTCGGCTGGACGCTGGACATTGACTGGAGTGAACGGATGAGTTTGCTGACGGAACGCATGGCGGACGAGCCTTACAGCCTGATGGGTGTCTTTGTGATGATGGCGTTGCTGAAAGGGATTTTTATGAGCATGGCGGGACCTGCTCCGAACTATGACATGCAGAAGATCCTGTCGTGCAAGTCACCCAAGGAGGCGGCGCTGATGAGCGGTTCGGTATCGGTCATTCTGCTGATTCCGCGTTATCTGATGATTATGGGATTTGCGTTGCTGGCTATCTATTTCTTTAAAGTGGATGGAGGACTGGAACAGATGACGGCTGTCCACACGGATTTCGAAACAATTCTTCCTCACCTGATTACGAAGTATGTGCCGGTGGGGCTGGCGGGTTTGTTACTGGCAGGATTGCTGTCGGCATTCATGTCTACATTCGCTTCTACGGTGAATGCGGCACCGGCCTATGTGGTGAATGATATTTATCTGAAGTATATCAACCCAAGGGCTTCCGTCAGGACACAGATACGGGCGAGTTACCTCGTTTCGGTACTGGTGGTGGTTATCAGTACGGTGATGGGCTTTTTTCTGAAGGACATCAACGAGATTTTCCAGTGGATTGTGGGCGCGTTGTTCGGCGGATATATTGCCGCCAATGTGTTGAAGTGGCACTGGTGGCGGTTTAATGGTGAAGGGTATTTCTGGGGAATGACTTCGGGTGTGGTGGCTGCCATTGTGATGAAGTTCACGGTACCCGATTCGTTGGTACTTTATTTTTTCCCCGTGTTGTTCGGCATTTCGCTGGTGGGTTGTATCGTGGGTACGTACTCGGCACCTCCTACTGACGAGGAGACGCTGGTGAACTTCTATATCCGGGTACGTCCGTGGGGGTGGTGGAAACCGGTGGCGGCCAAGGCGGTAGCACGCTATCCGCAGGTGACGCGCAACCGCCATTTCAAGCGGGATATGTTCAATGTGGCGATTGGTATCGTGTGGCAGTGCTGTCTCACTATTGTGCCCATGTATCTGGTGGTGCGCGGTACGGGGGGACTCATTGCGTCGGTGTTGCTGCTGGTGGTGACCACCGTGGTGTTGAAATATACCTGGTACAGGCCGTTGTGCAGGGAAGAGAAGGAATATGATGAGTTGATGAAACGTATCGGAATGGACTGATAGACAAAAAAGGGTAAATGTGTCAAAACTAAAATGGCTACCCCGCAAAGTTACAGATCGTATTTATAACACTTAAAAAAGGGTCGTATCAAGCTCTGTATTGAGTAATGATACGGCCCTTTCTTTAGCCTTTTAGGATGTTCAAATGCCAGATTATAAGTTCATATTTTCAAAAACAGAGTTTTGACATCCTCTTTTTGTCTGTCAATATCAACCGGAAGGTTTAGCTCACTTCGGGCGGCTCCAGTATGCGGCTGGCGTACTCATGTTGTAGCGGTAGCTCGACACCTTGTTTCATCAGTATTCTTCCGGAGAACATTTTGTTGTCCAGTGGCAGCGGACGGGCATCTTTTCCGGTTTAGTTCCGTGATGCGGTATTGCTTGTCGGCTTTCAGCCTGTCCATGCGGAAACGGGGAACAATCTGATTGCAATAATGCTGAATCTTGTAGGCAAGAACACGGCATGTTTTTTCTGTGGGGTGTAGAGCATCAGTGAGAAAGCACCTCTATCATTGTAAGGCGAGATGAGACGGTATGATAAATTGCCCAGCTGTATCATCGGACGGATTTTCTTGTAGGTAATAATGGCTTCACGTTTTCGGGAACGGACAACGGCAGGGAGGTGTTCGGAGTAGCTATCAGAATATCTTGTTCCTATACCCGGAGCGGAAAGGAAGAGAAGAGGCATAAGTTTGCCGGAAGTAGTTTTTTCATGGGATGGTATTTTTTTGAAGAATAATGATCTGTATGTTTGGAGTTATGCAAAAATGAAAGAAGTTTTTGGCATTTTATGATAGAATATTATTCATGTGGCACTATGTGCGCATTTTATGTAATTATGAGGTGCTTTGCCGCAATAAATATCAAGGAATCTTTTTATCTTTGCGAATATTGGTAATCAGTGCTTAAGTATAAAAAAAGGTTATGGAAAAGAGAGATAAAGAGGAAATGAGCCGCAGGAAGTTTCTGAAGATAGTAGGCGTCAGTGCGGCTGCATCGGCGGCAGCCCTGTATGGTTGTGCATCCGAAGGGAAACCGGCTTCATCCGAGGCTTCTGTATTGGGCGAAGTGCCTGTGGATAAAATGACGTATCGCGTTTCCCCCAAAGGGGAGCGTGTCTCACTTTTAGGATATGGATGTATGCGCTGGCCGTTGAAACCTGCACCGGACAGCGATGGAAATGTGATAGATCAGGATGCGGTGAATGAACTGGTGGATTATGCTATCGCTCATGGAGTGAATTATTTCGATACATCTCCTGTTTATTGCCAAGGGTTTTCTGAAAGAGCCACCGGTGCGGCCTTGAAACGTTATCCCCGCGAAAAGCTCTTGATTGCGACAAAGATGTCCAATTTCCAAAACTATACTCGTGAGAATTCCATCAAGATGTACCATCAGTCGATGAAAGAATTGCAGACGGATTATCTGGATTATTATTTGCTTCATTCTGTAGGTGGAGGGGAAGGGATCAAAACTTTCCATGACCGTTATATTGACAATGGAGTTCTTGACTTTTTACTAAAAGAGCGTGAAGAAGGCCGTATTCGTAATTTGGGATGGTCATTTCACGGATCGGTGGAAGTGTTTGATTATTTGCTGTCGCTGGATGTGAAATGGGATTTTGTGCAAATTCAGATGAACTATGTAGATTGGCGCCATGCTTCGGGTAGAAATGTTAACGCGGAATATTTGTATGGAGAGTTGGCCAAGCGTGGAATTCCGGCTGTGATTATGGAGCCGCTGTTGGGAGGACGTTTGTCTAAACTGAACGACCACCTGGTGGCGCGCTTGAAGCAGCGTCGCCCGGAGAACAGTGTGGCATCGTGGGCGTTCCGTTTTGCCGGTACGTATCCCAACGTGTTGTGTGTGCTGAGTGGAATGACTTATATGGAACATTTGCAGGATAACCTTCGGACTTATTCGCCCTTGGAACCTTTGAATGAGGAAGAAAAAGAGTTCTTGGAAGAAACAGCCCAATTGATGCTGAAGTTCCCTACGATTCCTTGCAATGACTGCAAATATTGTATGCCCTGTCCTTACGGGTTGGATATTCCGGCGATTCTGGTGCATTATAATAAATGTGTCAACGAAGGAAATGTGCCTAAAAGCAGTCAGGATGAGAATTACCGCCGTGCACGGCGTGCTTTCCTGATAGGTTATGATCGTAGTGTGCCCAAACTGCGGCAGGCAAGCCATTGTACCGGATGTAACCAGTGTAATCCGCATTGCCCTCAAAGCATTGATATTCCCAAAGAACTGCATCGCATAGACGCATATGTGGAACAGTTGAAACAAGAGACTTTATAATGGAATGGATAAACATGATAAAATAACGAATGCTTATGTTACGTAAAATAAGACTTGCCGCCGCCCTTTTGTTCTTTACAATGATCACGTTGCTGTTTTTGGATTTTACTGGAACTGTGCATGGTTGGTTTGGCTGGATGGCGAAAATACAGTTCCTTCCTGCCGTGCTGGCATTGAATGTGGGGGTGGTGATAGCCCTTGTTTTGTTGACTCTGCTTTTGGGGCGTGTCTATTGTTCGGTTATCTGTCCGTTAGGGGTGTTTCAAGATATCATTTCCTGGGTTTCGGGAAAGGTAAAGAAGAATCGTTTCCGCTACTCGCCTGCTTTGTCGTGGTTACGCTATGGGGTATTGGCAGTGTTTGTCGTCGCTTTGGTAGCAGGGGCGGTTTCATTGGCGGCGTTGATTGCTCCTTACAGTGCATACGGCCGTATCGTTTCTAACCTGCTGACACCTTTGTATCAGTGGGGGAACAATGTACTTGTCCTATGGGCGGAGCGTGTGGACAGTTATGCTTTTTATTCGGTAGATGTTTGGATGAAAGGTCTTTCTACTTTTGCAGTTGCAGTGGGTACTGTGATTGTGCTTTTTATTTTGGCATGGCGTGGAGGAAGAACTTATTGCAATACCATTTGCCCGGTGGGTACAGTATTGGGATTCTTATCTAGATATTCTTATTTTAAACCGGTTATTGATACGTCTAAATGTAATGGTTGCGGACTTTGTGCTCGTAATTGCAAGTCTTCCTGCATTAATCCCAAAGCACATGAGATTGATTATTCCCGTTGTGTTGCTTGTATGGATTGTCTAGGCAAGTGCCGCCAAGGGGCAATAAAATATGTATCGGGGCAGATGCTTCTGAAGAAACAGGCTCCGGCAAGTGAAGGAGTTGGCAAACGGGTTTCTCAGGCGTCTTTAAACAAAGAAAAGGTAGATACTGCACGGCGTGGGTTCTTTACGGTTTCGGCTTTGATTGCTGCAAGTGTTGCCGTAAAAGCTCAGGAAAAGAAAGTGGATGGCGGTCTGGCTCCTCTTATAGATAAGAAAGTTCCCAAGCGTGCCACTCCTATTGTTCCTGCGGGAGCATTGAGTTTCCGTCATTTTGCGCAGCACTGTACGGCTTGTCAGCTTTGTGTGTCGGTGTGCCCTAATCAGGTATTGCGTCCGTCCGGTGATTTGAAACATCTGATGCAGCCCGAGATGTCTTACGAACGTGGATATTGTCGTCCTGAGTGTGCGAAATGTGCAGAAGTATGTCCTACTGATGCTATTCACTTGGCTGATTTGACAGAGAAGTCATCTGTACAGATTGGTCATGCTGTGTGGGTTGCTCAGAATTGTATAGTGAACACAGATGGGGTAAGTTGTGGAAATTGTGCCCGTCATTGTCCTACGGGGGCTATCTTGATGGTTCCTAAAGATGCCGATGATGGAAAATCACTTAAGATACCGGTTGTGAATACAGAACGTTGCATCGGTTGTGGCGCTTGTGAAAATCTTTGTCCGAGCCGCCCGTTTAGTGCTATTTATGTAGAAGGTCATGAGATGCATCGTATTATCTGAATGAAATAGAAAGGAAGATGGATGAATTAATCAGATTGTTGCATGAAGGCGGCTATTCCTGTGTTATCAGAAAGGAAGAGATCCGTACTTTTACCCAACGCGGGGTAGCCGATTTATATGATTTGCTGAATCAGCATCCGGTCTTTTTGCATGGAGCGCAGGTTGCTGACAAGGTGGTAGGAAAAGCAGCTGCCGCATTGATGGTGCTGGGGGGTGTCCGGGAGGTTTATACGGATATCATCAGTGAGCCTGCATTGGCTGTATTGCACAAGGCGAATATTAGGGTGGAGTGTGTTCAAATAGTTTCTCGTATTTGGAACAGAAACCGGACAGGTTGGTGTCCTTTGGAAACTCTTTGCTATGAGTTGGAATCGCCTGAGGCTATGTATCCGGTGATTCAGAATTTTGTGGAAAGGATGAGGGGCTTCGGAAGCTAACTTCGTGGTTCTTGTCTTGTTTCAAATGTGCTGATGATGCTGTACGTTCGGAGAGTAAACGTTTTGCATATAATCTTAACTAATGTTGTCTGTCAGATGGTTTTCTTCGAAACTTAATGAAATTTTGCTAGGAATTCTTAAATCTTCATTATCTTTGAAGCATAAAACAATAAGATTATGAGTGACCAGATAAAACAAATAGCTGAGCGTCTCC
>ENA-ORLB01000741-ORLB01000741.1-human-gut-metagenome-genome-assembly--contig:-NODE-741-length-11975-cov-3.88574_pt1 | contig 11975 bp, 8 predicted proteins | sample MGYA00243064_ERZ508817 | MGnify/ENA primary metagenome ERZ508817 (study PRJEB26277, sample SAMN04329836) | human gut metagenome | biome: human-associated habitat | host: Homo sapiens | place: USA... | reverse complement strand
GGTGCACAGGCTTCTGTGCGTCGCTGGGTACGGGCAGCCGAACCTAAAAAAACAGGCAAAGGAGATCTTGTCTGATGGCAGGCAGCAACATTACTTGCCGTCTTTTCGCCGCTTTTGAACGTTTCAAGAACCCAAATTTGATTCGATTGGCGAAGTATCTTCCCGCTTATAAGGGAAAGATCGGTCTGGCTGTCTGCTGCATGCTGACCGCTGGTCTTTCCTCATCGCTTATTGCGACCCTTTTGGGACGTCTCACCGATGCTGGCTTTTATCAGCAGCAGGCTTGGGTGGTGCTTGCGGCTCCGATCGGGCTGATCCTCATTTCGCTCCTCCACGGCGGGAGCATGTTCGGCAGCAACTATCTGCTCGGGCAGGTCTCTCAGTCCATTTTGGCTGAGCTGCGACGCCAAATATTCCACCGTATGCTGCATTGGCCCGCAGAAACCTATCAGACGAATTCAACTGGTTTGGTGACTTCCAAATTCGTCTTTGAAGGGAACTTTGCACTCAGCAATGCAGCAAAGTCTGCGATCACTCTGGTGCGAGACAGCATTCAGGTCGCTGCACTCACAGTTGTTCTTTTCTGGCACAACTGGGAGCTTGCCATGATTGCCTTGGTGATTGGACCTTTTGTGGCTTGGCTCCTGCGATATATCAGCGCCAAGATGAAAAAGGTGATGAGCTCAAGTCAGGCCAACATTGCTGAGCTGTTGGTGCGAGTCAAAGAAGCCTATGGTGCCGAGCGTTTGGTGAAGATCTCAAATGCTTACGAGCAGGAAACATCTCGCTTTGCCAGATTGAATGCCGACATTAAGGATCTGATGATTCGCATGACCAAGGCGTCATCCGTGGGGACGCCCCCCGCGCGGCTTCTCTGCATGACGGGTATTGCCGTAGTGCTCACGATCGCGATGTACCAGACGCAGGCGGGTCTTCTCACCATTGGTGAATTCGTGACGTTTCTGGCTGCGCTTCTTCTCATCATGCCGCCTTTGAGGCATTTGGCAGGCTTGAATGCATCTTTTGTGATGATGACGGTGGCTGCGGAAAGCCTCTTTTCAACACTTGACCTGCAGGAGGAGCCTGATCAAGGTACGGAGCAGTTGTCTAAAGACATAAAGAACGTGGTCTTTGACAGCGTCGGTCTGCGGTATCCGGGTGCAGAACGGGATGCTGTGGAATCGGTTTCCTTTGCCATTGAAAAAGGCAGGGCTATTGCTCTCGTTGGTCTCTCGGGATCGGGGAAGACGACAATCGTCAATATGCTTCCGAGGTTTTGGAATCCAACATCAGGACGGATTCTTATTAATGGCGTTGATGCACAACGCTATACGCTCTCAAGCTTAAGAAGTCAAATAGCCATCGTTTCGCAAGACGTGCTGATGTTTGACGACACGATCCGCGCAAACATCACTTATGGCTGTCCGAACGCTTCGGATGAAGATATTGGGCGCGCAGTAGCAGATGCCGCTTTAACCGACTTTGTGGAAAGTCTTCCGCAAGGGCTGGACACACCGGTGGGTGAGGCTGGAGATCGTCTTTCCGGCGGGCAGAAACAGCGGATTTCTATTGCACGAGCTTTCCTGAAGAACGCACCCATTCTGATTCTGGATGAACCGACGTCTGCCCTTGACGGTGTGTCGGAAGCGCAGATTAAAGAGGCTTTAACGCGTCTCATGGCCGGACGGATCACGCTGATCGTTGCGCATCGTCTGACCACGATTGAGCATGCAGATCAAATTCTGGCATTAGCAGACGGCAGGATCGTTGAGTCCGGAAGCTGGCAGGAACTTATTGAGCGAAACGATCTCTTCGCGAAGCTCTGTCGTCTTCAGGGCATCAATGCCAAGGGCGAGCAGGAGGATGCAGCATGAACTTCCTGCGGCGCGTTTTTGCGAATGGTCTGGATGCGGATCTTATCCGCCTCTTTCGCATGCTTCTCCCATATAAGGGGCTCATTGCACTCGCCTGCATCTTTCTCATTGGCGCGGCAAGCATGTCGTCCCTCACGGCGACGCTTTTGGGCAAACTCACCGATCTTGGTTTTTATCAGGAAGAAAAGTGGGTGATCTTCGCGGCGCCGGCAGCTTTGATCGGTGTATCGCTGCTGTTTGCGGTTTCTACCGTGATGAGTTCTATTTTGATGGCAAAGGTGTCGCAGTCTGTGCTGGTCACCTTGCGAACTGAGCTTTTTGAACGGATGCTGCATTGGCCGGCGGAGGCGTATCAAAAGTTCTCGACCGGAACGGTTTCTTCCAAATTCGTAAATGAAGCCAACATTGCTTTGAGCGGCGCAACGAATTCAATCATTGTTTTGGTGCGAGATATCGTCCAAGTGATTGCGCTGCTGGCAGTTCTCTTTTGGCACAACTGGCAGCTCACGCTTGTGGCGTTCGTTATTACTCCGGGGCTAGCACTCATTCTTCGTGCGATCAGCCGCCGCATGCGAATGATCGTCAAGCGTTCGCAAGAAGCATTGGCCGCCATGATTTCGCGTGTGCAGGAATCTTACGGCGCTGCGCGCATTGTGAAGATTGCGGGTACCTACGATTTTGAGGACGAGCGATTTGCTCAGATCAACGGTCGTATTCGCAGTCTGGCCATGAAGACCATTCAGACGCAGAGTCTTTCAACGCCGCTCACGCAGATGCTCACGATGGTGGCGATCGCGTTTGTTGTCGGCGCCGCACTTTTTCAAGCTCAGCAGGGACTGCTGACTTTCGGCGAATTCATCACATTTCTCGCAGCCTTGCTTTTGCTGAGAACGCCGATACAAGCGCTTTCAGGATTAAACGGTACGTTTGCGGCGATGTCAACGGCAGCCAAAAGCATTTTTGACATGCTCGATGCTGAGCCTGAATTGGACAAAGGCACGATCAATTTAGACCGAGCTAAAGGCGAAATTCGATTTGAACACGTCTTTCTGAAATATCCAGGGCAGACGGAGTTTGCGCTCCAGGACATCAATCTCACCATCAAACCCGGCGAACATGTTGCGTTAGTCGGTCAATCGGGATCGGGGAAGACCTCGATCGTGAATCTCCTGCCGCGTTTCTGGGAACTGACGAGCGGTCGAATCACATTGGATGGTCACGACATTCGAGATCTCTCTCTGGAGTCACTGCGCCGCCAAATTTCCATTGTGTCCCAGGATGTGACGCTTTTGGATGCCTCAATCCGCGAGAACCTTTCCTATGGTCTTGATGACATTACGGATGAGTGCATGTGGACTGCGCTGCGAAATGCAAATCTTGAGGCTTTCGTCCGTTCACTCCCCGGTGGATTAGATGCGCGAGTTGAAGAAGGCGGCGGGATGCTCTCAGGAGGTCAGAAGCAAAGACTGTCTATTGCTCGAGCACTGCTCAAGGATGCTCCAATTCTCATTCTTGATGAGGCGACTTCGGCACTGGATTCTGAGTCCGAAAGAGTGATTAAGGATGCCTTGGTTGTGCTAGCCAAAGGGAAAACAGTTTTTACGGTAGCGCATCGCTATTCGACGATTGAAAACTCGGATGAGATCGTGGTTTTGGATTCAGGAGTCATTTCTGAGCTCGGACCAACGAGTGAACTTTTAGCGCAGCCCAATGGTGTTTATCGGAAATTAGTGATGGTCCAGTCGGGTAGCAATGCTGACGAAAAGACAAATGTGAAAACTGCACAAAAAGTCATGGGAGAAGAGGATAAATCATGAAAGGACTCGTCTCCGTGATTGTTTCGACCTACAACAAACCTGATTATTTGGCTCTTACGTTGCGCTCGCTGAGAGCTCAGACGGATCGAGATTTTGAGGTCATTGTTGCCGATGACGGCTCGGATGAAAGGACGAAATGTGTCGTCAAATGCGAGGAGAAATTCAGTGATTTGACGACCAAACATGTTTGGCATCCGAAACAGGGATTCAGGTTGGCGGCCATTCGTAACCGAGCTGTTGAGGCGGCATCCGGTCAATATCTGATTTTCATGGATGGTGATTGTTTGGCACCGCCCGACTTTGTCGCAACGCATCGCAGGCTTGCTGAAGCGGGATGGCACGTCATCGGACAACGAGTGCTTCTGAGCCGATCGTTCACGCATCGGATTCTTCAGAAATTTAGTGATGATCAAGACGAAATTCCATTTATCAAGTGGAATCTTGCGTATTTTGCTTTGCATTATTGCGGACGCAGCGTCAACAGATTGCTCCCCTTTGTGAAGCTGCCTCTCTGCTCATATCGGACCCATGCTCCTCGATCATGGGATCGTGTACGCGGCTGCAATTGGGCCATGTGGACGGCCGACTACAAATCTGTCTTTGGCTCTGACGAAGCCTTTGAGGGATGGGGGGCAGAGGACACTGATCTTGCGGTTCGTCTCTACAACCGTGGAATAAGAGCAAAGTTAGGCACTTGTGCAAGCTATGTGCTTCATCTTTGGCATGAAGCCAACCACAATTCGGTCGATGGGGAGCGGAAAGAAGCGCTCATTCAGGAGCGTATTCAGTCTGGTACTTTCATGCCAGAACGCGGCTTGTCGACACTCAAGGGAGACTTCTTGTGCGCTCGTTGATTGTCGTTCGCTGCGGAGATCAGAGTCTTCACCTCAACTGGTGTGTGCCGCGTGAACAACGCACCTATGACGTGGCCGTTAGCTATTTTGGCAGACATCCGGAACGTTGGGTTGAAAGCTGTGACATCTTCCACGCCTTTCAGGGCAGCAAATGGGAAGGGTTGGCCGATTTTCTCCGCGTTCATGACGGTATTTGGAAGAGCTACGACTACATCTGGTTTCCCGATGACGACTTATGCATGTGTCGCGACGACCTTGAGCGCTTCCTCTTTATCTGCAGGCAGGAGCGGTTTGTCGTTGCTCAACCGGCGCTTTTACCTTCGAGCTACTACAGCTGGTCTATCACACTTCAACGTCGGTGGTGTCGATGGCGCAGAACGAATTTCGTCGAAGTGATGGCGCCATGTTTTCGTGGTGAAGATTTTTCCCTCTTTCAACAAACCTTTTCTGAGAATACCTCTGGTTGGGGGCTTGAATACCTCTGGTGGTGGCTCGCTAAGAAGCATGGAAGAGATCGCTTCGCCGTTGTTGACGAAACGGGAATGTTGCATACACGTCCCGTTGGAACCGGTAAATCGGGTGGAGCTAAGGCAGATCCTCGTTTTGAGGAAGAACAATTATATCGAAAATTTAGAATAGTTAAAGAAAAGCCGAAAAATGTATCTTCAAATTGGAAGGTTTTGACATTTTTTTTAGGAGGAATAGTCAATAGATATAAAGTGATGAGAAGGTTATTACCGAAGCGTCTAGTGAAGGTTGTCTGCTCAAATGGATGTGTTCGAAATATTTAACAATAATAAATCGCTAATAATAAAAAGGACGAAAGTGAAAACGTTGCAAAATGTAATATTGCCAAATGAAAAAACTGGACCAGCCGAGGCTTATTACCGATCACGCACCCATGATCTTATTTCTATTCGTTCCCATGGAAGTTCGCTAGGGCTGGAAATGAAGGCAGGATCAGACATCAGTCTAGATACTTTTTATAATGCATTCCCTTTAGCGCCGTGGACATCCTGTACTGAACTGAAATCACTTTATTTGAGCATTACTGTAAAAGGCTGCTTAGATATTTTACTTAATCAAGCAATACTGAAAAGAAATAAACTACAAATAAGTAATATTTTAGAGTATCGCACAAATAATTTTGATTATTCGGAATCTATTCTGCAGATTCCATACCTTAGTTTGCGCTGTGGACTGTTATTTGTGGAGATAAAAGCCATCACTGATGTTTCAATTGAAAATATCAGATTTGTGACCCAAGACGATGCGATTCAGAAAGTAAAATTGGGGTTGGTAGTTACGCATTATAGAAGAGAAGCTTGCATGCGCAACTTTATCGAGCAATTTATTCAAGAAGATACGCCTGATAAATTAACAGAAACATCATTGTTAGTAGTAGATAATTCTGGAACTTTAGTTAATCTTCCGAAAAGCAATCGTGTAAAAGTGATAAAGAATCAAAATTATGGAGGAAGTGGAGGGTTCGCTAGAGGGCTATTAGAGTTGAGTAATGGTGATTTTACGCATTGTTGTTTCATGGATGATGATGCAAACAGTAACATTGAAAACTTTCTAAGAACGGTAGCTTTTTTTAAATATGCAAAGCCTGGCGAAAGAATTTCGATAGCTGGCATTCTACTACAGAAAAATACAGGGAGCTTTGTGATCGAAAGAGCGGCCAGATTTGATAAGCGTTGGCATCCTATAAGTAGAGGAATCGATATATGTAACCTGAGTGAGTTGCTTCAATCCGAGAGCAGCTATGCTAGTGGAGAATATGGTGCTTGGTGTTATTTTGCATTCAAAATTTCGGATGTTAAGAAATACCCATTTCCTTTTTTTGTGCGAGGAGACGACATACTGTTTGGCCTTCAGAATGGTTTTAAAGTTATCAGTCTAATAGGAGTTGCTGCGCTAGTTGATAGCTTTGAATTAAAAGATGGACCTGTAACAAGGTATCTTGGTTGTAAAAGTGAACTAATAATAAACACATTAATTAGAAACAGCGTGTGGGATGTGTGCTCCAGATATAAAAGTTGGTACTTACATTCATTGAATTCATATAACTATGCATCCTGCGATGCCATAAATCAGGCTGTTGACGATTTTCTTCAAGGACCGAAATGGATTGTCGAAAATATCGCGTTAGGAGAAAAATTGTCAGCTATGAAACGTCTGCATAAAGATGGAGTTGTCGGACATGATATCAGTATGAGATGTTTACAGAATAAAAAACAAGAGAGGAAAATTATAAAATTTGTCCGTAGAATATCGCTTCAAGGCTTACTTATCCCTTCATTCTTTTTCACTAACAATATTTCATACCAAAAGAAGGGGTTTTCTGCCGATCTATCTACAACATTCTTGCATAAATATATTTGTTACCTAAACCCTGAAAATGGAGAGTTCTATATCACAAAACATGACAAAAATAAAATATTCAAGGGGTATATTGAATTATCTAAGAGAATAATCCGCATAATATGGGCATTCCATCAAATTCAAAAACTATATATTAAATATGAGCCAAAGATTTGCGTTAAATCATTTTGGATAAATGTGTATAAGTTGATCGAAATGAATAAAAAATATTATCACAAGAAAGGGAATTTTTGAAATGTTTACTTTGCAACATCTAGCTTTGCCCATAACTGAGTTTAATTGCCCATTGGATATGTATGTTCGCTGTGATTCTCGAAATTTAGGTAATTTTTTAATATCGAAAGAGTGTTTCACTATTGGCGAGGGAGAAGTTGCTACTTTTGATACATATTACAACTTATTTTCAATCTCTAAGTGGCGGAAAATTAGCAACATACGTGACCTTTTCTTTACGCTAAAAGGTAACGGAGAAGCAATAGTTCAGATTAACTGGTCAGATAATTATGGCCAATCGAAAGTCGTGCAATCAATTCCTGTATCCTTGTATGGGAATGAATATACAGTTCATCTCCCCGAATTTAATACTCAGGAAGTTGGATATTTGTATATAACCATTGTAGCTAAAACAGAGTTCAAACTTTTTCGAGAATCTCGATTCGAAACGCCTGATGAAATTAGAAACAAAGTCAAATTAGCTATTGTAATAACGCATTTCAATAGGGCTGATCATGTAATACCGACGGTTAAAAAACTCCTCAATTTCATCGATAATTACGGATTAAAAGAAAATGTATGCATTTTTATCATCGATAATTCAAACAATCTAAACTGCAATATATCGTCTACAAATTTAGTTGTAATTGAAAATCCAAACTTTGGAGGAGCTGGTGGTTTCGCGCGTGGCCTAGTCGAAATCAAGCATAGAGATTTCACGCATTGTCTTTATATGGATGATGATGGTTCTTGCCACTCGGAATCGATTTATAGGGTGTTGTCGATTTTTCAACATTCCCAAATCCAAGATTTGGCATTGGTTGGAACATTGTTGGCCGAAGAAAAGCCAAATATCATTCTACAAAGTGGTGCAAAATATCAGTATCGTGGGTGGAAAAATATTAATTTTGGAGAAAATATCTCTTCGAGGCTAGGGATTTTTCGATCAGAAAGGGCATTTGAAAAGCCAGACTATGGGGCATGGCCGTTTTACGCGTTCAAAATTTCGTCCATAAAATATTTTCCTTTTCCATTTTTTGTTCGCGGAGATGATGTCTTCTTTGGCCTGCAGAATCAATTGACAACAATTTGGTGGCACGGAATTGCGGTACTAGTCGGTGATCTTGTCGCACGTGAGTCGCCGGGCACTTTATACCATGATGAACGCGCTATGCTCGTGATTAATTTAATGAGAAATACTCCATTTCTAAAAATTATTAAACAGTACAGCAAACTATACTTTAGTGAACTTTTTTCCTATAAATACGCTTCTGCGCGTGCCATGCACATGGCTTTTCGTGATGTTCTTAATGGACCAAAATTCTTTTCAGATAATATGGATTGTGCAAATGTTCGGGCTATCCTAAAGCCGTTGAATTACGAGGAAAGATTGATTGATGTTAATCTGGAGCCAAAGTTTGCAAAACCTGTAAAAAAGAAAACAAAAATAATGTATGCCCTTACTTGTAAAGGTTTGTTTCTCCCGAATTTCATGCTTAAGAAAGGTGCGATTTATCAAGAGAAGGGGTTGGCAGCAAATACTATTCAAACTTTCAATTATGCAAAAATTTTTTATTATTGCCAAACCAATAATAAATGTCAAATTCTTGAAAGGGATTTGCTTAAATTCGTTAATGGTTTTGTTACATTTTTAATTGATGCCTGCCATTTCATAATTGCAGGAAAGTTAATTAGAAAACAATATCAAAATACAAAAGTTGGCAGTGAAAGCTTTTGGTTAAAAAAATTCAACATGGAGTAATTGTATGAAGTTCGATTATCTGTTAGTGGGTTCAGGTCTTTTTAGTGCAGTCGTTGCGAATTTGCTTATGAAACAAGGCAAAAAGTGCCTTGTTATAGAGCGTCGACAGCATATAGGTGGTAATTGCTATACAGAATTTCAGGAAAATATTGAAGTACACATGTATGGTGCTCATATTTTTCGTACATCTAATAAGAAGGTTTGGAATTATGTTAATGAATTTGCCGAATTTAATAACTTCATAAACACGCCAATGGCTAAATATAAAAACGAGTTATATAATCTGCCATTTAATATGAATACATTTCATCAAATGTGGGGTATTTTTACTCCAGAAGAAGCTCGTTCAATAATTGATCGGCAGAAAAGTGAAGTTGTTGGCATCCCTAAAAATTTAGAGGAAAAGGCAATTTCTCTCGTTGGTCGCGATATATACGAAAAGTTGATCAAGGGGTATACTGAAAAACAGTGGGGACGTAATTGTTCGAATCTGCCGGAATCTATTATTCGGAGAATACCTGTTAGATTTACTTATAACAACAACTATTTTAATGATGAATACCAGGGTATACCCAAGTCCGGGTATACTGCAATGCTTTTATCAATGCTGAATGGTGTAGAAATAATTCTTGGAGTTGACTTCAATAAAGATAGGGAAAAATATATTGCAATGGCAAATGCAACTGTCTACACAGGGGCTATCGATGAGTTGTTTGATTACTCTGAGGGAGCTCTTGAATACAGAAGTCTCAGGTTTGAAACTTCGGTAGTCGATTGTTCCAATGTTCAAGGTGTTGCGGTAATGAATTTCACAGAAAGAGAGGTTCCTTATACTAGACGAATTGAACATAAGCATTTTAAATTTGGACAACAGCCCAAATCGGTCATAACTTATGAATATCCTGTTGAATGGAAATTAGGGGACGAACCCTATTACCCAATTAATGATGTTAAAAATAATTCTGTCTATCATAAATACTTGGAGAAAACGAAATCTCTACGAAATTTCTACATTGGCGGAAGATTGGGTGAATATAAATACTACGACATGCAGGATACAATTATCTCTGCAATGAAGATGGTCGATAAAATAATTAATGATAGATTTAATCATTTAAAATGAACGTATTAATTCTTGACGCCCGTATGAGTAAACGTATGGGATCCCCTGTTCCGAAGGTCGTGCTGTCCCCGGCAGGGTGTTCGATGCTCGGCCCCGTACTCGACGGCGCCGTAGGGCTCTCCCAATTCACCAGCGGTGTCGTCAAGGGGAACGGCGCCGAGAACGTCATGGTTCGTTGCGAAGGCTGCATGGATGTTGCCTTCGTTCTTCAGTCCGGGCAGTTGGGTACAGGGAATCTTCTGCGCGAGGCTCTTCCTGAGATTGATCCCTCCGATCCGCATATGCTCGTTTGCTTCGAAGACGTGTTGCTTCTAGATCGCACGATGTTCGAGCGGGTGGTCGGTGCAACGATCGGCGCGGGTTCGACTTTCACACTCAAGGTGCAAGAAGGGAGGATCACGGTGAGCGGCCCCCGTCAGGTCACGGTAGAAGATTGGAAGCGGCCTTTGAAGAAGCGCTACGTCCACGAGGAGACAAACTGAAATGTGTGGAATAGTTGCCGCGGCCAGTCGCCGCAACGTTGTGCCGTTGTTGCTTGAAGGGCTGCGGCGTCTTGAATATCGAGGGTACGATTCCTGTGGCCTGGCGACGGTTGATATTGAGGGGTTGCATCGAATTCGGTCGACTGCACGTGTGATGCATCTTTCAAAAGAAATAAAAAAGGTCGACCTTGAGGCGGTTACGGGCATCGCTCATACTCGTTGGGCTACGCATGGGCAACCTGAGGTATGTAATGCGCATCCACATTTCTCACGTGGCATGATCGGCATCGTTCACAACGGCATCATCGAAAACTACGAACTGCTTCGTGACCGCCTGAAGAGGCTCGGCTATGAGTTTACTAGTCAGACTGACACAGAGGTTCTTGCGCACTTGATCCATTCGAACTACCGCGGAAACCTGCTCAAGGCTGTTGAGGCATCTGTTCTGGAAGTTCGGGGTAGTTATGCCATTGCTGTCATTTGCCGGGACGAACCGCACACAATCGTCCTCGCCCGTCAGGGCTCACCCCTTGTGATCGGCGTGGGCGACGGCGAGATGTTCGCCGCCTCGGACGCTATGGCCGTCGCCGGCTTCACCGACCGCATCATGTACGTCGCCGAAGGCGACGTCTGCGAGCTAACGCCCGAACGCGCGGATGTCTACGCACGCCAAGGAACGGAGTTCGTCCCCGTCACCCGTGAAGTACGCTTGATGCACGCCTATTCAGGCGCCGTAGACCTCGGCCCCTACCGCCACTATATGCAAAAGGAGATCTTCGAGCAGCCGCGTGCTATCGGCGATACACTCGAGGGTATTGTCGGTATTACGCCGAAGCTCTTCGGAGCAGATGCAGAAGAAGTCTTTTCGGGCGTAAAGCGCCTTCTCTTTCTTGCCTGTGGTACGTCCTACTACGCAGCGCTCACAGCCAAATATTGGATCGAGGCGATTGCTGGACTGCACTGCGACGTGGAGATAGCGAGCGAATACCGCTACCGCGTTTCCATTCCCAACCCCCAGGCGCTAGTTGTAACTATTTCGCAGTCCGGAGAAACAGCTGATACGCTTGCTGCACTTCGTCACGCGCGCGACGATTTAGGTATGAGCCGGACATTGACGATCTGCAATGTCCCAACATCGGCCATGGTGCGCGAAAGTCGTCTCGCCTACATTACTCGTGCTGGCATAGAAGTCGGCGTTGCCTCGACGAAGGCCTTTACCACACAGCTCGCAGCAATTTATCTCCTTGCGCTCGCGCTTGCGAAGATCAACGGACGCCTCACCTCTGAAGGCGAGTTCAATGAACTCAAGGCGTTGCGTCATATCCCCGCGGCGCTTTCGTCTGTGCTTGCCCTCGAGCCGCAAGTGATCGACTGGGCCGAGCGTTTCGCACAGAAGCAGCATGCACTCTTTCTCGGTCGCGGCGTGCACTACCCCAAAGACCTTGAAGGAGCCCTCCAGCTC
>ENA-ORLB01000738-ORLB01000738.1-human-gut-metagenome-genome-assembly--contig:-NODE-738-length-11996-cov-4.25073_pt1 | contig 11996 bp, 8 predicted proteins | sample MGYA00243064_ERZ508817 | MGnify/ENA primary metagenome ERZ508817 (study PRJEB26277, sample SAMN04329836) | human gut metagenome | biome: human-associated habitat | host: Homo sapiens | place: USA... | reverse complement strand
GTTTTTCTTTTTCCCTGACTTCTTTCGAAGAATATCAATTGCGTGAAGAACTGACGGAAGAGATGAATATTCATTTTATCCGGAATCAGTCTGCTCCGTACAAGCTGGTTGTTCCCCGTAAAGGCCGGGCATACCGCCTGGATGAAGCTGCCCTTGTCGCTTGCAAGGAAGCGATATTGGCCGAGGCCGGAGAAAAGGCTGTTTTTCGTGACGGAAAGCTATATTTAGATGGAAGGGAAACTGCGTTTTTCTTCTTCGAACAAGATTATTACTGGATGCTTTCCGACAATGTAAACGAATCGGTCGATTCCCGCCATTTAGGCTTTGTTCCGCGTGACCATATCATCGGAAATGCCTGGTTATGCTGGTTCAGCCGTGACAAACAACGAATCTTTAAACCCGTAAACTGAATGATGCAACCCGTTTATATTTCTACTACCTATTTGGGGCCGGTCCAGCAATATTGCAAACTGTTCCAATATCCGGAAGTACACTTGGAAACAGCCGAAAACTACCTCAAGCAAACCTTCCGGAACCGTTGTACCATTGCCGCCGCCAACGGTCCGTTAGCTTTATCTATCCCCATCGTGAAGCCGGACACGTTGAAGTGTCCGACCAAGGACATCCGTATCTCCGATCATGGGAACTGGCGTCACCTGCATTGGAACGCTTTGGTTTCGGCTTATAATATGAGTCCGTTTTTCGAATATTACGAAGAGGACTTCGCTCCTTTTTACGAGAAAAAATATGAGTTCCTATTCGATTACAATGAGGAATTGCGTCAGTTGATCTGTCGCCTGCTTGACCTGCATCCGAATGTTATTTATACGGAAGAATACCAATCCGAAGTGCCGAACGATTTCCGTGAGATCATCCGGCCGAAACATGAAGGAGAAGATCCGTCCTTCTCCCCGAAACCCTATTATCAGGTTTTTCAGGGCAAGCACGGATTTCTTCCGAATATGAGTATTGTGGATTTACTGTTCAACATGGGACCGGAAGGGCTGTTGGTGTTACGTGATTCCATTGTAGCATCGAAGCAGCCCTGATTGAGAATCCTTCAGTTCTTTTTCATCGTATAGTTTTTCACCCCTAACGAATCGTATGCCTGTAACAAGGCCTCGTCGTTATCGGAAATCATCAAAAGTTTGTCGTTTTCTTTCAGCTCTGTGTTGCCTTTCGGGATGAAATAATGTCCGTCTCTTTTCACCATAACGGCAAGGGTGTGGTCGGGCAAGGTGAGTTGCATCAATTTGTTTCCATGAGAAAGGACAGCAGGAGTGATGTCTATTTCACTCATGGCACTCTTAATATCTTCCGGCAATTCGATACCGAACACATCTTTTCGCTCCGGCTCGTCGACAAGTCCGAGCCATTTGGCAGCCTGTGTTACGGTTGTTCCTTGTATCAATAGGGAAAGGATCGTGATGAAAAACACGATATTAAAGATCATGCCTCCATGATCGACTCCGGCAATCCAAGGATAAGTTGCGAAGATTATCGGAACTGCTCCACGAAGTCCCACCCACGAGATATATAGCTTTCCTTTTGTTGTAAAGTTTTTAAATGGAAGCAAACACAGGAAAATCGTTGCCGGACGAGCTATCAGTATCATAAATACTCCCACTAAAAGGCCTACTGGAGCGACTGGCAGCAACTCGTGCGGGTTCACCAACAGACCTAACGTGAGGAACATGACGATCTGCCACAGCCAGGCAAAACCGTCGAAGAAAGTTCCCATACTCTTTTTATGCACAATCTTAGCGTTCCCCACGACCAGGCCGGCAATGTACACGGCCAGATAGCCGTTCCCTTTACATAAAGTAGTCGCCGAGAAAGTGAAGAAAGCAGTTGTCAACAATAAGATCGGATATAAAGACTCGTTGTCCATATTGATCTTGTTGATCATCAGAACGGCCAGCTTACCTAACAGGAAACCGGCTATCGCACCGACGGATAGCTGGACGAGCAATTGCAGGACAGCTTCCTGCAAGTTCATACCCCCGACCTGTATATAAGCGATAATAAGCAAGGTAAGCATATATGCCATCGGGTCGTTGCTACCGCTCTCCAATTCGAGGGTCGGACGCAGGCGTTGTTTCAAATAAACCCCTTTGCTCCTAAGGATGGAAAAGACGGAAGCAGAGTCTGTAGACGACATCACTGCCGCCATCAGCATAGATTCGGCTACCGTAAGCGTTTCATAACCTGTAGACCACAAAAACACATAATAGATAAAACCTCCCGTTATAAGCGTCGTTAGCAATACTCCCACTGTTGCAAGGACAACTCCTTCCGTGGCTATCGGCTTGATCTCGGACATTTTAGTATCCATACCACCGGAAAACAGGATGATACTCAACGCCAACATGCCTATGAACTGTGCTGCACTGGGATTGCTGAACTGAATGCCTAAGCCGTCGCTGCCGAACAGCATTCCGACACCTAAAAAGAGAAGCAAGGCGGGAAGGCCGAAACGGAAACCGGCTTTACCGGCAATAATACTGAAGAAAAAGATAATCGAAGCAACCAACAGGATTGCTTCCGGATTCTCGAAGATTTGTAATTCGTGGAACATAGGCTGATAATAACGGTTTACTCTATACTTTGTCACTTCAAAGTAAAGAAAAAATAACGATATGCACAACAGCTTAACACTTAAAAGACAAGGTTATCTACTGACTAATAAATATATTCACTATATTTGTGCTGATAAAATTAACGCTATGATTAAAACAAATCTATTCCTACTATTGTTCGTTCTCCTCGCGGGAACTTCGTGCAATAGGCAGCAACATTTCATTTCGGACGATACGTTCCGCGCCGAAGTGGAGAATGACTTCCGGGCAAAGCAGGCCGCTCTGCCGGACGGAAACCTTTTTTCAGTCTTTAACCAAAAGATGACGTCCGACGAAAAAGAGGCGCTTACTTTCTTGTATGCCTATATGCCGATCGGAGATATCACGGATTATGACGGGCAACTGTATCTCGACAATATCCGCAGTTCGTTTCGTGCACGGGTGGAAATGCCTTGGGGAGACAGCATACCGGAAGACATCTTCCGCCATTTCGTACTTCCCGTGCGGGTCAACAACGAGAATCTGGACGAGAGCCGCATGATCTTTTATGAAGAATTGAAAGACCGGGTGAAGGGCTTGTCCTTGTATGACGCCGTGCTGGAAGTGAACCATTGGTGCCACGAGAAAGTGATCTATACGCCGTCGGACGCCCGGACGAGTTCGCCTTTGGCATCCGTGAAGACCGCTTACGGGCGTTGTGGCGAAGAGTCGACGTTTACCGTAGCCGCCCTTCGTTCGGTCGGCATACCGGCCCGTCAGGTCTATACGCCGCGTTGGGCGCATACCGACGACAACCATGCTTGGGTGGAAGCTTGGGTAAACGGTAAATGGTATTTCCTCGGAGCCTGTGAACCGGAACCGGTACTTAACTTGGGGTGGTTCAACGGACCGGCTTACCGTGGTATGCTGATGCACACGAAAGTATTCGGTAAATACAACGGACCGGAAGAAGTCATGGACGTAACCGACGGTTACACCGAGATCAACGTGATCGACAATTATGCCCCGACGGCCAAAGCAACGATCACCATTGTGGATGAAAACGGCCAGCCGGCTGCCGGAGCCGATGTCGAGTTCAAAATATATAACTATGCCGAGTTCTATTCCGTAGCCAATAAGAAGGCGGATGCTGAAGGTAAGGCATTCCTTTCTGCCGGTAAAGGTGATAGGCTGGTATGGGCGACTAAGGACGGCAAGTTCGGATATAGCAAGGTGTCGTTCGGAAAAGACAATAACGTGACAATCACTCTCGACAAGAAACCGGGTGACATCGAAACCGTCACGCTTGATGTCATTCCTCCGGTAGACGGTTCCATTGCCGCCTGCGTGACGGACGAACAGAAAGAGGCCAACGCCAAGCGTTTGCACGAAGAGGATGTGATCCGTAATAAATATGTGGGCACTTTTTATACGGAAGAGAAAGCGGAAGCACTTGCCAAAGAATTAGGTATCGACCCGCTGAAAACAGCCGATTTCATGATCGGCAGCCGGGGAAATTGGCGTGAGATAGAGAAGTTCCTACGCGATGCGCCTGCCGACAAACGTCCGAGGGCGATGGATTTGCTGAATGTTATCTCTGCCAAGGACTTGCGTGATACGCCGGCCTCCGTGTTAGCGGACCATCTGAACAATGCCCAGGCTGTGCAAAGTTCCCTGTTTACCGAATATATCCTCAATCCGCGTGTGGCAAACGAGTTCCTGACGCCGTACAGGAAGTTTTTCGCCGCCAACGTCGATTCGGCATTAGTGAAGAAGGCTAAAGCTGATCCGCAATTAATTGTAGACTGGGTGAAGGAAAATATCAGTATCAATGACAGCCTGAATCCGCAACGCATTCCGATTATGCCGATGGGCGTATGGAAATCGCGCGTGGCCGATAAAGGTTCCCGCGATATATTCTTCGTCGCTGTATGTCGTAGCATCGGTATTCCGGCACGTATCGAACCAGTGGCGGGAAAAGTGCAATATGCGAAAGGTCTGAACTGGGTGGATGTAGACTTCGAAGCTGCCGAGCAGACGGTTGCCAAGCAAGGTAAGGTCGTCGCTTCTTACCAGCCGATCAAAGCATTGCAGGACCCGAAATATTACAGTCATTTCACGATTGCGAAAGTGTTGCCGACCGGCAAGTTGCAGACACTTAACTTCGAATCGGGCGATGTGGATATGGGGGGCGGTGATACTTGGAGTGCTCTGTTGAAAAAGCCGCTTTCTATGGATGAGGGCCATTATATGCTGGTAACCGGAACACGTATGGCAAACGGTAGCGTACTGGCCGAAATGTCTTTCTTCAACGTAGAACCAGGCAAGACGAGTGATATCAAACTGGAGATGCGTGAGAGCCAGGACGATGTACAAGTCATCGGCAACTTCAACTCCGAAAACAAATTCAAACGGGCTGATAACGGCGAGGAAACGAGTCTGTTGGCTACCACCGGCCGCGGCTATTATGTTGTCGCTGTCCTCGGAGCGCGCCAGGAACCGACCAACCATGCCATGCGTGACATCGCTGCCGTAAAGAAGGACCTTGAAGAATGGGGCCGCGGCATGGTTTTGTTGTTCCCCGATGAAAAAGGCTTCCAGAACTTCGATCCGAAGGAGTTCGGAGAGTTGCCAACTACCATCACATATGGCATAGATATCGACAAAACAATTCAGAAGGAGATCGCCGCAGCTATGAAGTTGCAGAACGCCAACACACTGCCAATCTTCATCATTGCCGACACTTTCAACCGTGTAGTGTTCGTTTCACAAGGCTACACAATCGGCTTGGGAGATCAGTTGATGAAGGTGATACATAAGTTGTAATCCCTCTTCGACGAAACATAAAAGAGGCGTAGATTAGCAGATGTCATTCGAGTCATCACTAATCTACGCCTCTTTTATGTTTTGGATATTGTAGAGGTAATTACCGGCGACGGCGTACGCTGCGGACCGGAGCGCTTTTCTGGGCTTTTGGAGCTTTGATTTTGACCTCTTTTTGTTTGCTCTCTTTTGCGGCTTCCGTCTTTCTGCCACGGGCGGAAACGGTTGCGTTTTTAGATTTCTTGCCTTTTGTATCAGCTGCCAACTGAGCTGTGTCCGGTTGCAGATAGAGAGATTTTTCGAAAGTAATCAGCTGGTTCTCGATACGTTCCTGCTCGCGTTTCATCGAATCGGGTGTCGGGCAGTAGGCTTGCAGAGGTTGGTTCATCAGATTCTGCGTCTTGAAGATATCGCCCTGGAACATCCGGCGACGGAAATAGTCGTCGAGCGTGAAAGTCATGGCGTTGTTGATGTTGGACGTCATGATATAGGCGGTATTGATATAGGGACGCAAATTTTCATAAGGAATCCAGAACATCGGCATGGTGTTCTGTCCCATATCGTCCACGATTGTCAGAATCGGACAGATCGCCAATGTCTTGACATCGAATACGGAGTTGTTCTGGTCGAAATACCACGCTTCCTTTATGTAATAGGAGCGGACATCGCCGGAAGGAATATCGCTTTCGTTCACGACGAAACCGGCAGGTTCGTTGTCTTTGCCTGGCGTCTCTTCGTAGAAGATACGGCAACGGTCCAGCATGACTTTCAAGTCGAGCTTGCGGTTGTCGCTGAAATCCTCGTAACCGTCCAGGTATTCATAGGCGGACAACTTGCCTTCGCATACCAGCTGGAAGATGATCGAGAACAAGTTCATCTGCCCGTTCATCGGTTGGGTGGGATAGTATAGAGGAGCATTCTGTTCTTTCGTAAGGTCGATCTGGCGGTAGATGACACGCATCCAGCGAGCGTTGCCGATATGCTGCGTCATTCGCTCGTTCATATCCTGTGCTCGGACGGTCAGTTCGGGCATGCCGTTCTCTTTCTTCTCTTCTTCACGGGCGCCACGGCTTGCTTCGGGACCGCGACGTCTCTGCTGCTGTTGCTGTGTATTGCCGGCCTCTTCCTGTGCCTGTATGGGGAGGGAGGCGAACAGGGCGATGGCGAGGGTTGCTATGTAATATAAACGTTTCATATATCTTTATACATTACGGGACGAGCAGACCTCGTCCCTACGTTATGTTAATTGACGATTACTTCGACGGTCGGAATGATACGTTCCTTATTGTCCGGACCTAATACTTTCACATGCGTGATGTAGAAGCGTTTGCCCCTTGCCAGACGGCGCATATAATCTTTCTGCCGCTGCCAGACTTGGTTGCCTTGCGTGACTTCCGGAATGATGTTGCCCATCGAATCGTAGAAAGTCAGCTCGAAACTCAACACCTTGAACGGCACGTTCAGCAGGTCGTCGTCGATAGCCGCCTGGATGCCGTCGGCTTCCACCAAATTGCGTTTGGAGAACTGACCGCCACGGAACTTGCGCATATTGCCGTTCTGGTCCTTATATTCGATAAAAGGCATCGGGTCGGGCAGGGCACGTACGCGGAAAGTCGTTTTCGCCATCTCGACGCTGCGCCCATCCGCCATTTTAGCATGGACGGAAATGATGGCGTCTGTTCCAACCGTTGTCGGACGGGCTTCCCATTGGTCGCCTTTGCGGACCAGTGTCCCGTTCGTCATCGTTGCCGTCACGTTGCCGCTGGGCACACCCGGCACGGCGATACGGATCGGGTTGGCGATTCCGGCATACAACACATTCATCAGCATCGGCGCTACCGTCGCACTCGGTTCCGTCACGAAGTATTCGCTTTCGAACTCGCGGCGCATCACGCTGCCGTCGCTACCCGGCATTTCGATATATCCTTTGACCGGATAAGTGCCCGGAGTACCGGCTACAGCCGTAAACATGCCGTTTGCATCATAAGGCAATTCCTTGCCGTTCACATAGACGGTCGGACGTTTCGTCGAGTCGACAGCCGATAAGACGATATTGGCCTTGTACTGGCTGCCGCGCATGACGATCTGGCTTTCCGGAATCACCTGGGCCGTGATCTGGTTCACACGATAGTCGCGCATGTCGACGCTGCTCAGCAGGTTGGACAACACTTCACCTTCGGCATAGCGGATATCGCTTTGCAATTTCGTCAGCAAGGTAACAGCCGCCGCCACCGGCATATTCTCGAACAAAGCCTCTTCCCAAGTGCGAGTATTGATACCGGCCTTGTGAGGCGGCGTTGTCGACAGGCTGGCTTCGATGATGCGCGTCTTGGCCGAGTCTTCCACCATCTCGCCCATCAGTGTCCGGTATTTTTCGATGCTCTGGCGCAATTTCTTGCCTTCGCCCGAAACGGGAGACAGCATCACGCGGGAAGCCGCTTCGAGGTCGTCCTTATGATCGATATTATTGACATCGGCATCCTTACCATCGGCAATCTGCGCGATACGCACTTTCAGATCCTGCACGTAATTGTACAGGCTGTCGGAAGCCTCCTTCACCTTTGTCCCCTTTTCGTACCATTCACGTACTTTTTCGGGATTTGTCTGATAATAAGCCTTCAGTTCCTCTGTAACGATCTCATTACGGGTCGAGGTATTATCGATAGAAGTACGCAAGCTGCCTTCCACCAGTTCGAAACCGTCGAGTACCTCCGACGACACGTTGAGTGCCATCATGGCGATGAACACCAGATACATCAGGTTGATCATCTTCTGACGGGGCGAATTGGGATTATTTGCTATTCCTGCCATATCCGATTACTTCATTGGGTTGTTTGTATACGGAGCCTGCTGCTGATATCCGTACGGTTGCTGATAGGCCTGCTGGTAATTCTGCTGCTGTGCCGGCTGCGGTTGCTGCTGGTAAACAGGTTGTGCGGGCTGCGCCGGTTGCTGGTATCCCATATTGACCGTCATAGCCTGCAACAGGCGGCTGTATACCTGGTTCAATTCGGCCAACTGTCGCGTCATCTTTTCCGTTTCGTTGCGGAACACGGAACTGTCGACAACGGAGCCGTCATACATTTCGCGAATGCGGCTCAAGCCACTGTTGATATGTTCGATCGATTCGATCTGCGAGCTGATGCTCTTCAACTGTATTTCGTAGATCGTGTTCAAGCCGGAGATGTTGCGGTTCAGCATTTCCATCTGCTGCACGTAACCGCGGGAATTCTGGTTGATGCCATCCGAATTATCCGTAATGCTCTTATACGAGTTCAAAAGTGTGTCGGAAACGTCGGTCAGCGAATGCGTCACCTGGCTGAAACGTTCCATATTCTCGGACATACCCGAAAGCTGTTCCAGATATTTCTGCGTCGCTTCCGTCAGTTCCGCCATCTTGGAGATCTGTTCGGCGGCGGCGCTCAGTTTCTTGATACTGTCGGAAAGGTTTTTCGTATCTTCTTCGCTCACATCCAGGCCGAGATTGCCCAGTCCGGTAGTCTGCTTGCCGCCTAAGTTGATATTCAATCCGCCAGCAACCTCGTCGTCGGTCGTATTCTCAGGCGAATTGACCAGATTGGACATAGGCGTGTTGGCGAAATCCGGACGGTCGAGCGGGTTCTTCGATTTCAAAACCGGGAACACTTCTTCCCAGTGATATTCGTTGAATGGCTTTTCAAAAGCGGAGATAAAGAATACCAATGCTTCTACCGTCATGGCCACAAACAGGATTTGGTTACCATACGGCAAGTGTAACAACTTGAACAAGGCGCCTATAATAACGATGGAGGCTCCCCAGCTATAACAGAAATTCAGTACCCGCTTGCCTTTTTCACTGGCGAGGTACATTTCTACTCTGTTTTTATATCTTCTATATTTTCCCATGATATAATGTATATTCGTTAATTAGAGAGGGCGGGTGAACTCCGCCCCTGCGTTATTTTTTACCTTTTGCTCTCGAAAAACCGATTTGTGTACGGGCGCAACGGAAACCGATGTATGAACGCGTTTCGTTCTGGTATTCGAAGGTGCGCATATCCGAACGGATAAACTGTGCCACGTCTTTCCAGGAACCGCCGCGTACGACCTTCTTCTTCATGGCATACGGGTCTTCCTTCGCGGCATTGTAGCGCAGATCCGGATTCATGTCGCTCATCTGGCTCGGTCCGGATTCGGAATAAGAAGTCGATGTCCATTCCGCCACGTTGCCGGCCATGTCATAGAGGCCGAATTCGTTCGGAGCGAAAGAGCCGACACGCGAAGTGATCAGATGACCGTCTTCCGTATAGTTGCCTTTGCCCGGTTTGAAGTTGCCCAAGAAGCAACCTTTTCCGCTCACCAGCTCGTCGCCTGCCCACGGATATTTGTTTTCGTTCTTGCCTGTACGGGCCGCATATTCCCATTCGCCTTCGGTCGGCAGGCGGAACGGTTCGAGAGCCTGTCCGCTGGGGAAGTTCAGAGATTCCTTGAACAGGTTGGTGCGCCATACGCAGAATGCTGTCGCCTGTTCCCAGGAAACGCCTACCACAGGATAATCGTCATAGCCCGGATGCGAGAAATACATACGCATATAAGGTTCGTTGTAAGCATTGTTGAAATCGTTCACCCAGCAACTTTCGTCCGGATAGATATTCACGATACGGGTGTGGAGGAAATCCCACGGCCCGCTGAGCCGTCGTGTGATGGTTTCGTTCACGATCTCGCCTTCCTCGGTGATGTAGGCCGTGTCTTTGGATATCATGATCACTTCGTCAGGGTCGACCTGGATATCGGTGTTACGCACGCGGGCTGCCGGGTCCAGGTTGTGTTTGCGAAGGGCTGCTGACGTATAGTCGTACCATTCGTAGCGATAGACCATCTGTTTCGGATCCAACGTCTTTTCGCCGGTCACCGGATTTACGGTGTAGACACTTTCGATTGCCTGTATCTCGTCTTCATTGGCACGTTTCCAAGGAATCGGGCGGCTCCAGTCCAGATGCGGAGTCACCGGTTCGCCATATTTATCTTCAGTAATCTTAAACAGGTCATTGCCGCCATAAGCCGGGTCGGCCAGACGTTCGCGGATAATGGAATCGCGCACCCAATACACGAACTGACGGTATTTGGCATTCGTCACCTCTGTCTCGTCCATCCAGAAAGCATCGAAAGAGACGCCTTTCGTTTCAGGATTGATCCCCCACAAGGAATCCTTATCTGCGGGTCCCATCTCGAATGAGCCTCTTTTGATCAGAACCATCCCGTAAGGGGCAGGTTCGTTAAACGCCACCGATCGTACCCCTGTCACTTCGCCCCCGCCACCGGAAAGGGTTTTGCCACATGAGGTAAACAGGGCTACTGCCGCAAGTACTAACAATACTTTTTTCATATACTATAATATACGTACACTTTTATGTCTATTCTTTCCTGACTTCGATTTTTTCAACTTCAACTTGTAGCTCACTACCAACTCGTGGCTTCCACTCGTGGCTTTCAAGATGGGTATGGTAGAGATCGGAAAATCATACGCATATCCTACCTGAAAACTCCCGATCTTGGCTCCTAACAACAGGATCAGCGACTCATTCACACGCCAGGAAAAACCTCCGTTAAACATCTTATTATAAAACAGCCGGGCGGTTATGTCCGCCTGGAAGCTCTGCATGTCTGTTTTCAGGAATACAGACGGCTGTAATTCATACAACGGATTTCGAAACTGAATATTGTATCCGGCTATCAAATTATATGTGCTGGCGAGATACATGGAAGAATATTCGTCCAATATGATCTCCGTCTTGTTCAAGTGCGTGACGCCCAAACCGGCATAGAGGTTCTTGCGGTGATAGTAAAGCCCGGCGTTCAAGTCGAAGCCCATTCCGCTCACCTGCGTCTTTGGAATTGCCTGGTCTTCCTGTTGGTGGAACTGGCTGGTCGGATAAAAGACCTTTTCTCCGTCAAACGACTGGTTTACCATTCCGAACTGCATTCCGATACTGAGCGTACCGCCAAACAGTTTTTGTTTATAGGCATACTGCAAATTGACATGTGTATTGACGAAAAGCCCGATTCCTTCGGTAAAGACGACCATCCCGATGCCATGATTGGTTTTCCCGATCTTCAGTGGCATATCCGCATTGATGAAAAAGGAGGTCGGCGCCCCGTCGATCCCGACATATTGCAAACGAGACAGCGCCAACATGTTCAAGTCTCCCGTAACACCCGCATACGCCGGATTATAGTAACCCAGCGCCATAAAATACTGGCTTAGCTGCGAGTCGTATTGCGCCCGCGCTCCCGTGAGGCCGGTTACCAAAAGGATAATAAGCAGGAGATATTTGTTCATATATCAAGAAACGGAATAAATCCGAATAAATTGTATAAAAAGCAAACGAGGCGGCGGGACATAGCCCTGCCACCTCGTTATTATTTCATGCCTGTACGTTTTTATCGCACATTAATATTCTTCTTCGTTGAAGAAAAAGTCTTCTTTACTTGGATAGTCGGGCCAGATATCTTCCATGCATTCATAAATCTCACCTTCGTCTTCCATTTCCTGCAAATTTTCAATCACTTCCAGTGGCGCACCAGAACGTTGTGCATAGTCAATAAGTTCATCCTTGGTTGCACGCCAGGGTGCGT
>ENA-ORLB01000722-ORLB01000722.1-human-gut-metagenome-genome-assembly--contig:-NODE-722-length-12233-cov-3.40319_pt1 | contig 12233 bp, 6 predicted proteins | sample MGYA00243064_ERZ508817 | MGnify/ENA primary metagenome ERZ508817 (study PRJEB26277, sample SAMN04329836) | human gut metagenome | biome: human-associated habitat | host: Homo sapiens | place: USA... | reverse complement strand
CGCGGACGGGGAATTGTGTTTTGGAAGACGGCATCGACTATTCCATGCTCTGGGAAGCTGTGAAAGCAGGTAAGTGACATCTTAAAGTGGATTTTTCGGTATATATTTCGGTAAAAGTCCTCTTTTTACCGTATTTTCTTTGGTTTTCATACGGACTATGGTAACTTTGTCTTCACTAATTGCCAAGTGTATTAATAGTATTTATAATTCCAAAAAAAAGAAAGAGAATAATAATGAAGAGAAATCTACTTTTATCCACTTTGTTGCTGGCTTCGGCTTCGATGGCAGCGCAGGGTTTTGACGGTTCGTTCGACGAGCCTTGGGAAACCTGCTATCCCGATGGAAAGACGGCAGTAGGTACGCAGCCGAAGGGTTGGATGGCATCCAGCGTGTGCGAAAACTTTATTATCACGATTACAGAAGAACTTGTGGCTCCGGATACCGACCGTATGGAGGAAGTCAACGGCCATTCCGTTAAGATGTGGAACAACTATGTAGGAATGTTTGGTATTGGAGCAACGGCGCCGGGATATATAACATTAGGAACATCTTGGGCGTATGGTGATGTGACGAATGTGGGCAAACCGGAAGATACCAGTGATGGAGGCTCGTATGGGGGGATTGAATTCACTTCCCGTCCCGATTCATTGGTGTTCTATGCAAAGCGTACGCATGCGCAGGAAGCACCTGCAAACGGTTCCTTTAACTCGAAAGAGAAAGCCATGGCCATCTTTTATTCTTGGACTGGAACTACTTCTTCCAAAGTTATAACCGGAATGAGCAATGCACCGGTGGAGATAGATATGATAGACCGGGAGAAAGATATTTTAGGTATGCCTACGGGTAGTGAAGTGACAGGGGATGCTAAATTGGTGGCTTCTGTAGAATATCCCATCGAGGGTGACATTGAAAATTGGACGCGTCAGTCTGTGGCTATTGATTATAAGTCGGATGGGAATCCGGAAAAGATGAACATCATATTCTCGGCTTCCGATTATTTCAATCGTTCGGAATTGGGTACGGGTAATGCCCTTTATGTAGATGATGTGCAGTTGGTGTACAATTCACGTCTGAAATCTCTCGTAGTAGACGGCAAGGAAGTGAACGGATTCTCCGACGGTGTGTTCGATTACCAACTGCCTGCCGACTTGCAGGGTAAGGACATCGTGGCTACGGCTTTCGGTAAGGACGCGACAGTGGAAACCGTTACGGAAGGCAATGTGACGACCATTACGGTGAAGGATGAAACGGCTATGGGTGAGAAGGTAAACACTTACACTTTGACGTTTAAGGGAGTGAGTGCCGAAATCCAGTTGCCAGTCGAGATTCCGGCATTGACTTATGGCGACGAGGTGGATGGCTTGGGCTTTATTTCCAATAATACTAAGGACGCTTTGGCATACAGCTTCTCCAAGGAAGGCGTGCTCGAAGTGGGCGAAGACGGAAAGGTTCGTGCCGTCGGTGCGGGCGAGGTCGTAGTGACCGCCAGCCAACCGGGCAGCGATGATTTCACTCCGGCTGAATCCGAACCCATGACATTGACCGTGGCGAAAGCACCGCTCAACGTGTCATTGGCCGATGATGCTTGGACATGGCGCGGTATAGCTGTGTCTACGTCTAACATGGACAAGGGGAAATGCCATTATACTTTCGTTTATGACGGGTGGAAATGGAATGATGCAGAAAAAGACGCTTCTGAGGTTTTGTCCAAGTTGCCCACGGTATCGGCATCTGCACCGAAAGATGCGGAAGCTGTAGGTAGCGAACGTGCGGCTAAGTTGAGTGGAGGTGCGGCAGAGAACTACGATTTGAAATTTGCCGAAGATGCGAAATTCAAGGTGGTAAAGAATAAGGTAGGCGTGTATGTCAAATACGGTAGCAACACTTTATCTACGGCTTACGATGACGAAAAATATCGTACGGTAAACGCTGCTGTGGGACAAGAAGAATATATCTTCACGACCGGCTATTCTGATGCGGTGTATGATGATGAGGACGTTTTGGCGGCTTTGGCCACCCAGCCCGAAGTGGTATGCAGCGTGAACAAGGATGCCGTTGTGGGCGACGAGTTCCCGGTATCAGTCCAGTTGCCCGAAAAAGTTTCTTTCGACAATTTTGAACTTGTCAGCATTGTGCCCGATGTGGCCAAGCTTGTTATGGCTGAGAGCCCGGGCATTACGGTAACAGTGCCTGAGACGGTGACTTACGGCGATGAATTCACGTTGGTGACCAACGAACACGGGATTACTTACAATAGCACTGTCTTGACTTCCGGGGTGGTAAGCATGACCTACAAAGGCGTGGTTACGGCTAAGAAAGCCGGAAAGGCGGAACTGGTCGTGACTACGGCACCTAAGACGGTAGACGGTGTGGATTATGGTGCCACTACTACAAAGGTTGCTTTCGACATCCAGAAGGCTGCCCTCACTATCAAGGCCAACGATGTGGAGGTCAATCTTGACGGTGACCTGCCCGAGACGTATGAACTCGTGTATGAAGGGTTCGTGAACAAAGACAAGGCTGAGACGGTATTTACCGACATGCCCGTGGCTACGGTGAATTTGCCCGAACCGTTGACGGCCGGCACTTACCCCATCAAGGTGTCCGTGAGCGAAGAACCGGAGAATTATGTGGTGACTACGGTAGACGGTACATTGACTGTCAAGGACGGTTCTTCCGTTGCGGGTGTGAGCAGTAAGAATGACAAAGTGGCTTATGCCAATGGCAACCTTTACGTTCCTTGCGGCGGACGCGTGGAAATATACGCCCTGACAGGAGCTTTGGTCGGTCGGTATGAAGGCGCTGTTATTCCGGTAGCTTTGCGTACCAATACATTATACATCGTGAAGACCCAAAAGGGTGCTTTCCGTTTGTGGGTGAAATAAGTTAAGACGTGTCGGCTTTAGATGCCGTACACGTATAATAATCCCCTTATTCTTTCTCTTTCCGGATTGGAGAGGATGGAATAAGGGGATCTTTTTTTAGTCGCGGCGTTCGTTATACACGCCTATTTCATTCAGGTACATGCGTTCGTTTTCGTTCTTCTTGGTGAAAGTGACTTTGACTTTGTTTCCCCAGACTTCATCGAAGCGGTGCACTTTTACTTTTCCGTCTTTCGGAGTCACGGGAATCTTATGCCAAACTCCGTCTTTGAGGTAGTGTACGCGATAGCTGCTGAAACTCTGGTTGTCATCCACCAATGAAATCATGTTGAACGGGCGCGTGCGTTCAAATTCCACTTCGTACCATGGTTCTTTGATTCTCGGATTGGAATGCCAGGCCGATCCGAAGTTGTCGTCGTTTCCGAAATCCATAATGAAAGAATCGTAACTCCAACTGGAATTGGCCGGACGGTGTTTAGCGATGTTTTCTGCCGTAATCGGACGTTCGTATTCGCCCAACGTCATTTCGCCACCTTCTTTTCCTTTCCAAAGGCGGCCGATTTCTTTCAACGCCTCCAAGGCATTGTCGTCAATCAGTCCGTCCCGGTTGGGTGACACGTTGAGGATGAAGGTGCAGTATGCTTTGTTGAAAGGTATCAGGTTCTCGTTAACGATCCATTCGGGCGATTTCACGTCCGTTGTGGGGAAGTCGCTTTTCCAGAACCACGACGAGTTCAGCGGCAGGCACGACAGGGCCGGCATCCGGTTGGTGTCTTTGGAGATGTGTTGTCCGGCATTCTGTTCGAAGGACTTGATGTCGGTGTAGGACAATGCGTCCTGTGGGTATTTGGCAGAGTTCAAGTCCATGACGAGGCATTTCGTCGAACGGAACTTCTTCGTATGAAATGCGCGACCAAGGAGCGTCCCAACTATCGATGATGAGGGCGGAAATGGGGCCGTAGTTAGTCAGCAGCTCCTTCAACTGGTTTTTAATCAAATCTATATGATTGCGGTTGATAAATCCCGGACGTAGACGATGGTGCGTGTCGAGGATGGAATAATATAACATCACGTCCAACCCTTTTTTACGGAAAGCGTCTACGTATTCCTGTACCACGTCACGTTTCAGGGGGCTGTTCATGACATTGTATTCCGTAGTCTTCGTGTCCCAGATGCAATAACCACTGTGGTGCTTTGTGGTCAGGCATCCGAATTTCATTCCTGCACTAAGGGCTGCTTCGGCCCATTGGTTACAGTCCAGTTTCTTCGGGTAGAAGGTTTCGGCCGGCATGTCGGGGGCGGGCCAGTCTTCGTCCACGAATGAGGGCATGTTGAAATGGATGAACATACCGAACTTCTCGTTGACGAATTTCTGTTGCATGGCTTTCAGGTTGTCTTGGGCGAGGACCGAGCCACACACCGTACAGGCCAACATGAGCAGCATGCTTCTTAAACTTTTGTACATAAATGATGAATGTTTTTAATGGTTATAAAAAAATAGTTTCTTTCTCAAGCAAAGGTATGTATTCCGCAGCTTTCAAAAAGTTGATGGATGCTTCAAATAATGTAATAGCTGCACCAAAACGGGGGAAGAGAAAAAGAAACGTACACTTCCGCCCATTGGATAATATGGTTTTATCTGCGGAAGTGTACGTGAATCTGTTTGTGAAAGCGGTTATAAGATTACTTTGAAAGTTTGTGTTTTATGTCCAATGTCGGCTCGATTGTTCCGCTGTCGTCGACTGTCATGTGGGAGATGGTGGTGCCGGTTTCGTCCATGACGGTCAGGGTTGTGCTTTCGTTCACGTGGTAATGCAGTTTGCCGTTTGCACCATATATCCGGACGCCGGGGAGCATATATTCCTCTACGGAGCTGACGGACGGGTCGAAACGGGACAGTGTGAACGCTCCGCCCCTCTTGCCGTTGTCGATGGCCTGTACGCCCCATTCATACGTGGCTTCCTCGTCGTCTATGTACATGGAGTAGACGGTCGTCGAGATTTGTCCCGAGATTTCCCCAGTTTTGATGAAACCGGTCTGCACGTCTGCCGGCACGGTCATGAAGAATTTGTCTGAACCCGACTTTTTCAAATACAGGTTGTACTGCAAGGCTTCTTGGGGAGTGACGTCGTCCGAAGCTGCGTCCCAACTGAAAGTGACCATCTTTGTGGCTTGGTCGTAGACGGCTTTCAGGTTTTGGGGAGCGGTGGGGGCTTCGTTGGGGACGGCTCCCTCGTCGGACGACGTGTTCCGGTAAAGTTCGGTGGCGCATTCGCGTGAACATACGTCGCTATGCGCCCATCCCATGTTCCAGGCATCCAGATAACCGTCGTTGTCGAAATCTATCAAGTGGTTATTACCATGGGTTACACGATCGAATGTCCAAGGAGATGCCGTATCATACCATCCGCCGCAAGGCTTGAAGCAGAAATCTCCCCGGTTCAGATAAAGCCAAGTCGTGATTTCATGGCTTTCGCCGTGTCCGCCTGTTAAGATGTCCGGCAGTCCGTCATGGTTCACGTCGCCGAACGAGGGGGTAGCTCCGTCCACTCCTTCAAATCCGCAGAACAAATCGTCCAACATTTCAAATGTCCGTCCGCCTTTATTGCGGTACACATAGAATGATTTGGCATTTTGCCCTTTCGTGGCAGAGTACCCGGTGACGACGATGTCCGTCCACCCGTCGGCGTTCAGGTCGCAGGGGAAACAAGACGAATCGTATGATCCGTACAGGTATTGCCCGTTTTCAGAGAAAGTACCGTCGCCATTGTTCCAGTAGATGCGGAGATTACCTTCGCCCGGGCCGTAACCGGATGAAATGATATCCAGCCAACCGTCGTTGTCCATATCGGCAAAATGTACCGAACCTCTTGATAGCCCCGTGAAGGGTTTGTCGCCGTCCAAAGGGGTTTCTTGTCGGATGAACCCTTTCCCTTTATTGTTTTTATAGAGGTAAAGCACGCGCCGGTCGTGGTGTACGACGGGCTTACCGTTTTCATCCGTGATACCGTCTGTGTCTTCGTAGTCGTCCAGTCCGGCGATGACGAGGTCAAGATAACCGTCTTTGTCATAATCGCCCACGGAGACGTAGTGGCGCGACCGTCTGCCGTCCAGCGAGCCGTAGATAGGAGAGATTCCCATGAGATTGCTTTCCGGTGTGGCTTGATTTACTTCTTCAAAGACATATTTTCCGTCCGGTCCGATTCCTTTGTTCTCGTACAGGTAGGCGACCACATCGTCGAGGTCGTTTTCATAGTCCATGGATTTTACTCCGGGTACGAACAAGTCCATTAAGCCGTCGTTGTTGTAGTCGAACCATGTGGGGCAAGCATAATATACCACATCGAAGGGACTGTCCAGCTTCTTGAATGTTCCGTCTTCCTGATAGTCATACGGTGCGGAGTACTTCTTCCGCGAGGTTATCCGTTGGTGTTCGTTGTTGCCGGAATAAGTGACTTCCAGGAATCCGTCGTTGTCATAGTCGCCCCAAGCCGCGTCAGAGCGGTCGGTAGAGTGGAGGAACTGTCCGCGGACGATGGCCGTGGCCGCTTGTTCGGCTGGCACGGGGTATTTCACTTTTTCAAATACCGGTTCTGTTGGATTACCCGGTTTCGGAAACTCGGTAAAGTCTTTGTTCGTGAATTCGTCATACACCTCTTTATAATGGAAATCTGTGGCTGAAAACGCCGAGATGCCCACGTCTACGATTTGGTCGTAACCGGTTTGAATACATTTCACGGCTATCAGGTTCCAACTGTTCGGTTTGAGGGTCTGGCGTGCTTCGTCGGAAATGTCGTAAGGAATGTAATTGGAAACAGAACCTTTTTTCGTGGCAGCCCAAACTCCGTTGATATAGATGAAGATGTCGTCGTCATGATAAATCATGAAGCGCATGCAGTCGATCATTTCTTGGGTGACATCGCCCAAGTAGAACCAACGGCGCATGTAAATTTGCGGTGTGGTCCAAGGTATGGAGATAAGTCCTTGCGTATTCCATAATGAACTCTTTCCGAATGCGGCAGTCCCTTTGGGCCATAGGCTGTCGTCGAACCCTTTGGCAAACCAGTGGCGAGGTGCATTGTCTTCGGTGATGAACTTCCATTTGTATTTATGTTCCTTGGCAGTCGATACGACGGGTTGTATCTTTACGTCGCTTTGCGGCATATTGATGCATTCCAAGATTTTATCTTTCAATTCTCCTGTGGGTGAATATGGTTTCAATATGCGCCGGTCATAGGTGTAGATGCCGTTTTTCTCAATTTCCACGTCCGACAACTGTGTGTAAACGGCCGCATTAAGCCCATAATAATAATGGTCCTTGATTTTGTCTGCCAAGTCGTTGAACATGACAGTAAAGTCTTCCGGTGTTTCCACTGTCGTGTAGCCGAAGTCACCGCCTGGCCAGATATGTCCGGGTACTTTTAGTGTGATGCCCCCGTATTCGCCGTTGACGCAAGCACGTTTTTGGTCGATCGGACAAGATGGATAAGGATAGCTGTGAGAGTCCTTTATGTCACCGATTTCGGCATCGTTCCATCCGCTGGCACAGCAGACAAGACTTTGCGGACTGACTTTGTCGATGACTACTTGTGTCATCCATTCGGTGTCGAACTGTCCCCACCCCTCATTGAATACGACCCATTGCACGATGCTCGGATGGTTTTCGAAAGCATCTATGATGCGGACGGCTTCCTCTTCGAAGTTTTGCCTTGCGAAGGCTTCGTGTCCTTCTGGAAGGTTCGGACTGGGCAGGTCTTGCCATACCAGAATTCCTTCACGGTCGCAATGCATGTACCAGCGTGACGGCTCCACTTTGATGTGTTTGCGTATCATGTTGAAGCCAAGTTCTTTCATCGCTTTGATGTCGAACAGGAGGGCTTCGTCGCTGGGTGCCGTGTACAGTCCGTCGGGCCACCAACCTTGATCCAACGGTCCCATTTGGAAGATTTGTGTACCGTTCAGGAAGATACGCGGTGTGCCGTCTACGTTTTTCACTTCAATTTTGCGCATGCCGCAATAGCTTTTTACGGCATCGGTTTGTTGCCCTCCCGAGGATAGTGTGATGTTGAGGTCGTAAAGGTAGGGATGTTCCGGCGACCACAGTTCCGGAGCGTTTACAGGCAAGGTGCATGGGGTGCCTGTGGCTACGCCTTGCAATGAAGCCACAGTGTTACCGTCTGGGTCTGACAACCGGATGTCGGCAGTGGCTTCGCTGTCTCCGGTGGCGTTCACTTGCAGTTTGAAGCAGGAATTGTCCACGTCCGGTTCGATAGACAGTCGGGTGATGTGTACCGGATTCACTGGTTCGAGCCAAACCGTCTGCCAGATGCCGCTGACCGGAGTGTACCAGCATCCCCACTTGTTCAAGGCTTGTTTGCCTTTAGGTTGGCCTTCTGCTCCCGTATTGTCATGGATATAAACGGCTATTTCCTGTTCGCCTCCGTCCGTTAAAGCAGAGGTGATGTCGAAATAGAACGGGTCGTAGCCTCCGGTGTGACTGCCCACTTTCTTACCGTTCACGTAGACCGTGGCTTCCCAATCCACGGCATCGAAATGCAATAGGATGTTTTTCCCTTTCATGCTTTCCGGTATGGTCAGGGTTCGCCGGTACCAATAACATTGGTTGTCGCTTTCTTCCATGATGCCGGAGAGGGCGGATTCGATCGGGAAAGGCACCAGAATCTTCTTGTCGTACGTAAAGTCTGCTTGGTATGCTTCTCCCTCTACGGCCTTTCTCAAGTCCCAGACTCCGTTTAGGTTGAGCCATTCTTCCCGTTCCATTTGCGGACGGGGATATTCGCCGAGTATGTTGTTGACGTCTATGGTTTCGCTCCACGGGGTAATCATCGGCCCCTGTTTCATCTGCCATTCTACGGCATTTGCCGTCTGTATGCCTGTGAGCAATAGCAGGCTTGCGGCAATCATGTGTTGTATTTGCATAAAGGTTATTTTGAGAATGGATGCGAGGTCATGTTCGCCTCGCATCCAAAGGTTAGGTGTTTTTTATTGCACGATAAACTTTTTGGTGGTTGTCTTACCGTTCTTGTCAGTAGCTTTCAGGATATAGATACCCGAATTAAGGTTGTCGATGAGTGTGACACCGCCTTTTACGTTCATGTTTGTTATGGTCGTTCCGTTTACGCTGTAGACAGTGACATGCGTATCCGTGTCGGTATAAATGGTGGCACGGTTGCCATGGCCTCGTACTTCTATTCCATTTCCTTGGAGTATGTTTTCTTTGATACTTTGGGGATTCTCTCCCGGGTCGAGGTACAAGCCATAGATGTTGGCACCGATATTGTCCCTGTCGGGCAGGTTATAGACTACGTATAAGTCGTGTATTCCGCTTAAGTCATCCAAATCACCGGCTGTTGTCAGCTTGTTGCTCCAATTTCCGGTACCTTGTGCCCTGACAACGGCCACGGGTTCGCGTCCTTCGAGTGCGGCATTCAATTCTTCCAGGTTGGTGACGTTCCCCCAGTCAATGTCGTTCAAGTCTGTGTAAAGCGTAAAGTTGGCATCTTCTATGGTACTGCCAATGTATGACGGTTCACAGGATGCGTTGATGAAAACCTTTTTATAGTAATTGTCCTTGAAGTCGATGCCTTTGTAAGCTACGACTACGCCGGCTTTGGTGTAACCTATGTTGCTTCCTTCGCATCGTGCATCCCCACTGATAGGCTTGATGACTTCCCATTGTATGCCTTGGTTGATGTCTGTTCCCTCTGTGGCACCGTTTTCTCCGGTTGTGGTGAACATAACAGCATTTTCAGAAGGTTGTACGTCCTCATATACCACTCCGCAATCCGGATTTTCAAACCAGACGGAATCCTTGACCAATACGACTTCCTGCAGGTTCGTGGCATCTCCCCACTTTATATACAGATAGTGGCTACCCGTCACCTCTTTCAACGTAGTGGCTACCGGCGTAAAGCTGTTCCATTCCTGTATATTGATGCCTGTCCATGTTCTGGCCACCATGTTTTCCGGTTTTACTTCGTCGATATAGAACTCCATGTATTCCGTGTATCTTTCACCGTCGTGACCGATATAGGCCACCAGTTGTTGGAATTCTCCGTTGCCGAAGTCTATTTCTTCATTGGATTTGACGATGAATCCGTCGTTTGTACTTCCCCAGCATCCCGTTTCTTCGTTGTATTTTGCATCCTTGTAGGGATCTTCTTCCGGATTTTCAGGAACTTCTACCGCCCTCACGAGAGCAGAACCGTCGATAACAGTGGTCAGTTCTTCGTATCCTTCCATTTCGCTGGGCCATGGTTGTAAACCTTCCTCTTCTTCTGGTATAGCTTCTTCGTAGAATTTTACGGAACGCAAGTTTCCATTTCCGACACGGAAAGTCAGCCATACTTTCTGTTTACCGGTAGGACGTGCAAAACCGTCTTCCTCTTTCATGTTTTCGGCAAACATATCGAACTGGTGATAACCGAAAGTTCTTTCCACCCTGATTTCATTGAACGGGACGGCTTCTTCCGGAGTCGCGCCGGCGCTGAGTACGACGTATTTGGCTTCACCATACGTACCCCAACCGTTGGCAAACTCCACACCGGTAGCCTGATAGGCGTTTCCGTCTGTTCCGAAATCCACCTCTCCCAATCCGATGACGGTGTTTTCGCTAGTGTTACCTATGTTTCCGTATCCCACGTCAAAAGACGCGCCTGTCACCAATTCGATGTTTTCCGCATTGCTCTTCATGAGCGGGATAAACAAGTCGCCGGTAGCAGGTTGAGGCTCTTCCGGGTTCTGTCCCGGATCCAAATACAATCCGTAGATGTTGGTACCGATATTGTCCCTGTCGGGCAAATTATAGACCACATATAAATTATGTATGCCTTCCACATGGCTTAACGGGGCTGTAGTGGTGAGTTTGTTACTCCACGCGCCGGTACCTTGTGCCCTGACTACAGCCACCGGCTCACGGCCTTCGAGCGCGCCATGCAGCTCGTCTAAGTTAGTCACGGTGGCCCAGTCGATGTCGTCCAAGTCTACATATAAAGAGTAATTAGCCTCTTCTGTGGTGCTGCCGATATAGGTCTTGTCGCAAGAAGCATTGATGAACACGTCCTTATAATAACCGTTCTTGAAGTCTATGTCTTGGTACATTACCACCACGCCGGCTTTTTTATAACCGATGTTGCCGCCCTCGCATTTGGCATCCCCGCTGATGGGTTGGATTATTTTCCAGGCAGTTTCGCCTTGGGACACGTCTCCGCCTTCCGTAGCTCCGGATTCGCCTTTGGTCACGAATACCACAGCATTCTCCGACGGTTGTGCGTTGTCGTAAACGACTCCGCAGTCCGGATTCTCATACCAGACGGGTTCTTTGACCAAATCTATCTGGTGGAGGTTCGTGGCATTGCCCCATTTCACATACAGGTGATGGCTGCCCGTTACCTCTTTCAACGTAGTGGCCACCGGTGTGAACTTGTTCCATTCCTGTATATTGATGCCCGTCCATGTCCTGGCCACCATATTTTCCGGTTTTACTTCGTCGATATAGAATTCCATGTACTCCGTGTATCTTTCACCGTCATGCCCGATATAGGCCACTAATTGTTGGAATTCTCCGTTGCCGAAGTCTATTTCCTTGGTGGATTTGACGATAAACCCGTCGTTTGTTCCGCCCCAACATGCCGTATTTTCATCGTATTTGGCATCTTTGTAAGGGTCTTCTTCCGGATTTTCAGGTACTTCTACCGCTCTCTCAAATGCGGCAGCTTCTATGGAGGTCGTGATGTCTCCGTAGCCTTCTGCTTGGTTGGGCCAAGGCTGTACGCCTTCCATACCTTCGGAAATGGCGTTTTCATAGAACTTCACCGAACGCAGGTTGCCTTGTCCGGCACGGAATGTCAGCCACACTTTCTGTTTACCGGTGGGAAGGGCGAATCCGTCTCCTTTGTCCATATTCTCGGCAAATAGTTCAAACTGATGGTAACCGTAAGTGCGGGTCACGGTCATTTCGTTGAACGGGACGGCCTCTTCTGCCGTGGCTCCGGCACTGAGGACTACAATCTTCTCCTCGTCGTAACTGCCCCATCCGTGGGCGAACTCCACTCCGGTGGCTTTGTAGTTCGTCCCGTCTGTACCGAAATCCACTTCTCCCAAACCGATGACGGTTTCCGTCGAAGTGTTCCCGATGCAGCCGTAACCTACATCAAAACTCGCATCTTTTACCAACTCAATGTGGGATGCGTTGCTTTTCATGAGTCCGACGACCAGGTCTTCGGCCATCGCCTGACTTGTCCCCAATAAGGACAGTACTCCTACGAGTAACGTGTTTTTTCTCATTGTGATTAACTGTTTAATTTATGGGTTAAGTTGTAATGAAGTATA
>ENA-ORLB01000721-ORLB01000721.1-human-gut-metagenome-genome-assembly--contig:-NODE-721-length-12241-cov-5.04522_pt1 | contig 12241 bp, 10 predicted proteins | sample MGYA00243064_ERZ508817 | MGnify/ENA primary metagenome ERZ508817 (study PRJEB26277, sample SAMN04329836) | human gut metagenome | biome: human-associated habitat | host: Homo sapiens | place: USA... | reverse complement strand
ATTTACCGCTGCCGGTGCTGCCCGCGATGAGCAGATGGGGCATCTTGCACAGGTCTGCCACCTGTGCCACACCGGCAATGTCCTTGCCAAGCGCAATGCCCAGAGGTGAGGTCATGCGCAAAAAGCTCTGGCTCTCGAACACGCTGCGGATATACACCGGGGTCTTTTTGTGGTTGGGCACCTCAATGCCCACGGCAGGCTTGCCGGGGATGGGTGCCTCCATACGCACATCTGCCACCGCAAGGTTCAGGGCGATATCGTCTGCCAGCGAGGTGATGCGGCTGATCTTGACACCCGCCATGGGCTGCACTTCGTACCGGGTGACGGAGGGGCCCCGGGAAATATCCAGCACACGGGTGCGCACGCCAAAGCTTTCCAGCGTATCCACCAGCTTCTGGGCGTTGGCTTTCAGCTCTTCCTGCGCGCCGGGGTCGGTCTCGTCCTGCGATTTTTCAAACAGCTCAATGGGCGGATACTGGTACTGATAAGTATCCACCGGTTCGGTCTCGTCCACAGGGGCCGCTGCCGCGGCCTGCTCGGAAGCGGCAGGCTTTTCCATTGCCGCTGCCACCAGCGTGCTGATATCCTTTTCCTCCACCGGTTCGCTGGTAATGCTGATCCAGCCGTCCTCGTCGGGTGTGCCGCGCATGGCAACGGCGTTTTCGGCGCTCACCCGGGCGGGTGCCGCCGGGACTGTGGGCTGGATGGGCACGGCGGGCATCTCCGGCGTGACTGCCGCTGCCGGGCTTTCCGGCTGGGCCGTCGGCATTGCCGGGGTCATGACCGGAATATCAAAGCTTTCCGCTGCCGCAGGCTGCACCGGCTGTGCAGCTTTTGCAAAGAAATCGGATGCATCGGTCTCCACTGCGTCCTGTACGATGGGCTGCGGGGCAGGTCTGGGGGCCGGGCGCAGCGGGTTCTGCCCAAAGGTGCCGCCCGGGCCCACGATGAGCGGCTCGATGGGTTCGCTGCCGCCCTCCTTCACCTCAGTGTGGTCGGGGCCAAGGTCTACGTCAAAGGAAGCCCGGGGCCGGGATACCCGTACCTGCACCGGCGTGATGGCCGGGGCGGCAGGCTCCGGCTGGGCAAGCGGCTGGCCGGAAGTATCTGCGGGCGGCTCCGGCTGCGGGGCGGCCTCCGGCTCCTCCGCCTCCATCTCTTCGGTCACCTTGTGGCCCCAGTGGCGGATGCCGTTCAGCCAGTCCGGCACACCGATGCGGAAAGCCGGAGTTTCCATCTCCTCTTCGGCACCTTCCTCATCCCGGTATTCATCTTCTGCTTCGTCGTAGTCTTCCTCAGCCTCGGCTTCTGCCGCGCGGGCAGCGGCACGTTCAGCGCGGCGGGCTGCGCTCTGCTGCGCCATGGCCGCACCCTTTGCGTGCACGCCAGATCAAAAATGTACAGGCTGACACACAGTGCCAGCACGATCATGATAAGGGTTGCCGCAGGCCGTCCGCACAGCAGCAGCAGGCTGCCGCCCAGCAGTGCACCCAGCGCACCGCCGCCGATCCATGCATTCACGCCGTTTGCATAGCAGGCAGCTGTCATCTGGAATGCCGACATGCCCTGCGGCTGGATATCGGAAAAAACGATCACCGTGCCGCAGGCAAACACCAGCCCCAGAACCAGCTTGAAGATCTTGGGCAGAAGGTCTTCGCCCCGGGTATACTGCACAGCAAGGCAGCACACTGCCGCGCCCAGCACAAAGCTGCCACAGCCAAAAAGTCCGAACAGCACATCGTGCAGGGCCTTCCATGCCGAATCTCCCTCCACAAAGGCCAGCACCACCAGCAAAAGGCCTGCAAACAGGGTGCCAAGCCCCGCCGGAAGCCGCTGTTCGGCGCGTTTTTTGCGCGATGCTGCGGTGTCGTGTTACGTTTTGGTGTTGCCATGTTTCTTTGTTTCCCGCGTTTGTAGTAGACACACTATTTGATTTTATTATTGTACCACGCAGGGAAGAAAATGGCAAACCTATTGTTGTACAAAATCGGCCTTCATTTGCGTTCAATCTCTTTATACAACCACGCCAGCGCATCCGAAAGCCCGCCCAGCTCATCAATGAGCTTTTCCTTCACAGCCCGGCGTCCATCCAGCACGGTGCCCATGTCCATCACCAGCTCGCCGGTGTGGAGCATCAGGTCGGTGTAGCGTTTTTCAGTCATGCCGCTGTGGGCCGCTACGAAGCCGGTGATGCGCTGCTGCATCTGCTCAAAGCTGCGCATGGTCTGCGGCACCCCCAGAATGACGCCGGAATGCCGCACCGGGTGCACGGTCATGGTGGCTGTGGGCACGATGAAGCTGCGCCGGGCGCTGACGGCAAGCGGGATACCGATGGAGTGCCCGCCGCCCAGTACAAGCGTTGCACTGGGTTTGGACACGCTGGCGATCAGCTCCGCCAGCGCAAGGCCCGCTTCCACATCCCCGCCTACCGTGTTCAGCAACACCAGCAGGCCCTCGATGCGGGGGTCCTCCTGCGCGGCCACCAGCTGCGGGATGACATGCTCATACTTCGTGGTCTTCTGGCCCTGCGGCGCTTCCGAATGGCCTTCGATCTGGCCGATGACGGTCAGGCAGTGGATCACATGCTCCCCGCGGGCCAGCGTGACCGTGCCCAGATCCTCGATCTCTTCCTTTTCCAGCCGACGCGCGTCGGTCTGCTGCGTTTCATCGTTCATATGCTTTCCTCCTGCGTTTTCTGTCAGCATTCCCCAGCCTGTGCCGGGCTATGCAGACCCGCTGCAGCAAAAAAGCGGTAACATTTCATAAAAATTTTTTGAGAATGATTTGACATTCTCCATCGGTGCAGTATACTTTAAATAATTGACTGTAATATCTGCAATATGAACCCGTAAACGGATCGGGGTTTCTCTGCGCCGTATCTGTAAAGCAGGCAGCTGCGGCAAGTACTGCGATAGAGCGAAAGGAGAAAGTATTCTATGAACACTCCTGCAAGGGCTTCGCTTCCCGTTATCAAGCGTCTTCCCAAATATTACCGCTATCTGTGCTCTCTGCAGGCAGACGGCATCAACAGCATTTCCTCCCGCGAGCTGGCTGCTCAGATGGGCACCACCGCTTCGCAGGTACGGCAGGACTTCAACTGCATCGGCGATGTGAATGGCCGGCAGGGCATCGGCTACTCGGTGGAAAACCTGCTCTCCATTCTGGAAGGCCTGCTGTTCGGCAACGGCGACCGCCTGCCCACCATCCTGATCGGCTGCGGTCGACGGGGCAAGGCAGTGCGCCGCTTTATCACCACCGAGACCAACGGCTACCGCCTGATCGCCGCCTTTGATGTGGCACAGAGCGAGGTGGGCAAGGAGATCAGCGGCATCCAGATCCGCCATATCGACGAGCTGGAGTCTTTCTGTGCCGAGCATCACCCCAAGGTCGCAGTGCTCTGTGTGCCCCGCGACGGTGCGGAACAGGTCAGCGGCCGTCTGGTGGATCTGGGCATCGAGGGCTTCTGGAACTTCTCCCACTATGACCTCTCTGTGCCGTATCCCGATGTGGTGGTGGAGAACGTCCATCTGGGCGACAGCCTGATGAGCCTTGGCTACCGCCTGCGCAATCAGGACTGAACGTACCTATTGTAAGTAATAAGAGAACCCTCTCAGTCAAAGCCTGAGATGCCGCTGAACCCTCTCAGTCTCGCATACGCTCGACAGCTCCCCCGAAAGGGGAGCTTTATGAGTGGGGACGGGAAAGTTTCTGCTTCTCCGGCGAAGGACAGCCTGCCCGGAAGATGCAGAAAAGCTCCCCCATCGGGGGAGCTGGCAAAGCCGTCAGGCTTTGGCTGAGAGGGTTCTTTCTGTAAGGAGAGTTTTTCAAATGGCAAAACTGTATTTCCGTTACGGCGCGATGAACAGCGGCAAGAGCACCGCCCTGATGCAGGTAGCCCACAACTACGAAGAACAGGGGATGCGGGGGCTGGTCCGCAAGCCACAGGTGGACACCAAGGGCGGCGGCGAGCTGGTGAGCCGTCTGGGCGTGCGCCGCAAGGCTGATCTGCTGATCCCGCCGGAGACGGACGTGTTCGAGGCCGTGCGCACGGCCAACGCTGACGGTGCGCCGCTGGCCTGCGTGCTGTGCGACGAGAGCCAGTTTTTCACTGCGCAGCAGGCAGAACAGCTGTTCATGGTCACGGTGGATTTGAACATTCCGGTGATCTGCTACGGCCTGCGGGCAGATTTTTCGCTCAAGGGCTTTCCCGGCTCTACCCGCCTGCTGGAGCTGGCCCACACCATCGAGGAAATGAAGACTATCTGCACCTGCGGCCGCAAGGCCATCTGCAACTGCCGCAGGGTGAACGGCAGATTCGTCTTTGAGGGCGAGCAGGTCGCCATCGATCTGGAAAACGATGTGCAGTACGTGAGCATGTGCCCCCAGTGCTATTTCAAGGCAAAGCGCGCGTTCTACGCCGAAAAAGCTGCTTCGCGGGTCGAATAAACTTGTATACAAGGCTGCTGTGTCCAACGACACGGCAGCCTTTCTTTTTTATTCCCAGCCCACAGGCGCAGTCCACGCAGCAGCGCAAAATATGTTGCTGTCGGTGCTTCTTCACCCCCCAAAAGGGCGAAGAAGCACCGATTTCCACGCCTGCAGACCGGTGCCGGATGCCCGCTTCACGCAATTGATATATCAGAGTGAACATTTTTTGCGCTATTGATATATCAGTTCAAAGACTCCCATCCGGGCTTTTTAAGCTGGTGTTCGTCCACAATATATGCAACGTTTCCACGTTCTGAAACGGAATGTTTACAAAATTATTGCAAAATTCGACGTTCCCTCTATGATGCATCCCAGTTTTCTATGCAAAATGGCGAAGTATACATGTTGCACAGTTTTTCGAGCCAAGTTTATTCATTTCAGCGAAGGCGTCAATTCTTGCGCGAAAACAAGAGCAATATTTGTACGTTTTTTGTTTAGATATCTGCAATTTGCGTCTTTCTTTTTGGTTGTTGTTTTGTTATCATAATTGTATACAACGGGGTATGTGCAGAACCCCCGTTCGAGATGATGTTTTCTGTATTTAGGAGGAGAACAAAAATGAGCAAGGCAATTTCTCGTCGTGATTTTATGAAGGTCACCGGCGCTGTGGGCGCTGCCGGCCTTCTGGCTGCCTGCGGCGGCAACTCTGCTGCATCCAGCTCTGCTGCTTCCACCGCTTCTTCCGCTCCCGCTGCTTCTGCAGACGAGAGCCTGGCACTGTCTGACGGCCCTGTTTCCATGACCATCAGCTGGTGGGGCGGCGACAGCCGTCACGAGGCTTACCAGAACGCCATCAAGGAGTTCCAGGCTGAGCACACCAACATCACCATCGAGCCCACCTTCGCCGCATGGTCCGGCTGGGAAGAGAAGATGGCAGCTGCCTTCATCGCTGGCAACGCACAGGATGTGTGCCAGGTGAACTGGAACTGGCTGTACAATTATTCTGCTGATGGCAGCAAGTTCGTGGACCTGAACACTGTTTCCAAGTTCCTGGATCTGACCCAGTGGGATGACGCTGCCATGGACGCCTGCTACGTTGCAAACAGCCAGCAGTGCGTGCCCGTTTCCATGACCGGCCGTATCTTCTTCTGGAACATGACCACCTTCAACAAGGCTGGCATCACCGAAGTTCCCAAGTCTCTGGATGATCTGATGGCTGCCGGCAAGGCATTCAAGGAGAAGCTGGGCGACGATTACTACCCCATGCACCTGGGCGCATACGACCGTATGATCCTGATGGTGTTCTACCTCGAGTCCAAGTACGGCAAGGACTGGGCTGACCCCGTCACCTCTACCCTGAACTACACCGAGGACGAGATCGCTGAGGGCATCGACTTCATCAAGAGCCTGGTGGATGGCCACGTCATGATGAACCTGAAGACCTACTACTCCGCAAACTCTGATACCGCTACCCACCAGTCCAACGAGTGGATCACCGGTAAGATCGCAGGCATCTTCGAGTGGGATTCCGCTGCTTCCAAGTACTCCTCCGCTCTGGATGATGCCAACAAGGACGGCTTCACCGTTGGCGAAGAGATCAAGTTCGGCGACAACAACGGCGGCTTCTCCAAGGTCTCCATGGGTCTGGCTATCACTAAGACCAGCAAGTGCGTTGCCGAGGCTGCTACCCTGATCAACTTCCTGCTGAACGAGGAGAAGGGCGCTTCCATCATGGGTTCTGAGTGCGGCATCCCCGCCTCCAAGGCTGGTCTGGCTGCTGCTCAGAGCGCCGGCGCTGTCAAGGAGCTGGTCGCTGAGGCAAACGGCAAGGTCATGGCCTTCGTTTCCAACCAGCTGGACCCCCTGTTCGAGTCCAACGACCTGAAGGCTACCGGCACCGGCATCTATCAGGAAGTGTTCGACACTCTGGATTACGACAATGCTTCCGGCGCTGACCTGGTCGATACCCTGCTGGACGGCATGGAGTCTGTCGGCTACACTGTCTAATTTCCGCCTCATGGACTTTTTGCGGCCCGCACACGCGCGGTGTTGACACAGGCCGCCCCGCATAAAGGAGTCTTGCAAGGGGCATCCCTTCCACCTACGGACGGATGCCTCTTTTTTGCAAGACGGTGATGACATTTTTTTGACAAAAATGTGTCCAAACGATTGTGCGGCGTACGAGACATATCCTTATAAAAGGAGGATTCCCGGATGAAAGAAAGCAAAGCGCCCTCTCTCGGGCGTACCCCGGCCCAGAAGTTTTTTGACAAATGGCAGGGCCTGTTCTACCTGATCCCCTGGATCATCGGCTTCGTCGTCTTCAAGGCCATTCCGTTCGGCCAGTCTCTGTACTACAGCTTTACGGATATGGACTTCTTCAACGGCATCCATCAGTATGGCATCATGAACTATGTGGATGCCTTTACCACTCCCAAGATCACCAAGGCGCTCATCACCACCTTCAAGTACAGCTTCATCACTGTGCCTCTGAAGCTGGTCTTCGCACTGTTCATCGCCTACATCCTGAACTTCAAGATCGCCTGCGTGAACGTGTTCCGCACCGTCTACTACATCCCCTCCATCCTCGGCGGCTCTGTTGCTATCGCCGTGCTGTGGAAGGCCGTGTTCCGTGATGACGGTCTGGTCAACACCCTCATCCGTATGCTGACCTTCGGCCACTTCCAGGGTCCTTCCTGGCTGAGCGACCCCGGCTACGCACTGTGGATCATCTGCTTCCTGCGTATCTGGCAGTTCGGCTCCGCCATGGTGCTGTTCCTCGCCGCTCTGAAGGGCGTGCCGGCCGACCTGTACGAGGCTGCCACCATCGACGGCGCTGGCAAATGGAAACAGTTCTTCTCCATCACCGTCCCGATGATCACCCCCATCATCTTCTACAACCTGGTCACTCAGATCTGCCAGGCTTTCCAGGAGTTCAATGGCCCGTTCATCATCACCAACGGCGGTCCCCGCGGTTCCACCACCCTCATCTCCATTCTGGTCTACAACTACGCATTCAAGTCCAACCAGATGGGCATGGCTTCCGCACTGGCATGGATCATGTTCGTCATCGTCTGCATCCTGACGATCATCGCCTTCACCAGCCAGAAGAAGTGGGTCTACTACTCGGATGAAAGGTAAGGTGTGACAGTATGGGAATGAAAGCTTCTAACGCCATCGCGACGTTTTTCAAGTACTTCGTCCTGATCCTGGTGGGCCTCATCATGATCTATCCCCTGCTGTGGATGATCAGCGCCACCTTTAAGGACAACAGCGAGATCTTTGCAGGCATCGGCCTGTGGATCAAGAACCCCACTCTGGAGGGCTACAAGAACGCGCTGAACAACTTCGGCGGTTCCATCAACATCCTGCAGGCCATGCTGAACACTTACAGCTACGTCCTGCCCAAGGTCATCTGCACCGTGGTCTCCTCCTGCATTGCAGCTTACGGCTTTGGCCGCTTCGACTTCCCGGGCCGGAAGATCCTGTTCAGCATCATGCTGGCCACCCTGTTCCTGCCTCAGGTCGTCCTGAACGTGCCTCAGTTCCTGCTGTACACCAAGTTCGGCTGGGTCAACAGCCCGTTCTATCTGGCCATCTGGGTCCACTGCGCATTCGCAACTGAGACCTACTTCGTCTACCAGCTGGTGCAGTTCATGCGCAACGTCCCCCGCGACCTGGACGAGGCTGCCGCCATCGACGGCTGCTCCTCCTTCCAGACCCTGTACAAGGTCATCGTCCCGATGCTGATGCCCGCTCTGGTGTCCTGCGCACTGTTCCAGTTCATGTGGAGCTGCAACGACTTCATGGGTCCCCTGCTTTACGTCCAGACCCCTGCAAAGTACCCCATGTCCCTGTTCGTCAAGCTGTCCATGGACGGTGATACGGGCTTTGCCTGGAACCGTATTCTGGCCCTGTCCCTGATCTCTATCCTGCCGCAGCTCATCGTGTTCTTCTGCGCACAGGATCAGTTCGTCGAAGGTATCTCCGCCGGTGCTGTCAAGGGCTAAGCTGAAGCCCCCGCCGCTCGGATAATCCCGACAAACATGAATGCCCCCTGTGCCTCTTCCCGTAGAGAGGACGCAGGGGGCATTTCTAATGTCAAAGGCTCTCTATTTTCTACTCTTCCGGTATTGCAGCGGCCCGACGCCCATCGTCTCCCGAAAAACGCGGCGGAAGTGGGCCGCAGAGGCAAAACCGGTCTGCTCGGCCACGCTGCCGATGCTCAGCTCTGTCGTTTCCAGAAGCTTCTGTGCCGCCTCGATGCGGCGGGCGTTGATGTAGTCCACGATGGACTGCCCCGTCACCCGCCGGAACAGCCGGCTCAGATAGTAGGGCGAGATGTAGAACCGCGCTGCCACCTCGGTGAGGGAAAGTTTCTGCTGGTAGTTTGCCGCAAGGTAGGCGCATATCTGCTCCACCGTCTCGTTGCGGGGGCGGGCGTCGGCGGCGCTCTGCGCCCGGTGCTCCTGCTCCACATAGTGGAGCGTCAGTGCCAGATACAGCCCGCCGGGATACTCCGGCTCGCCCATTGCGCCCCGCATCATCTCCAGCAGCGTCCGCAGACGGCTGGCCCACTGGACGCTGCCGTAAAGGGCCATCTGGCTTCCCGGTGCAAAAAGGCGGAGAAAATCTTCGCCGGTGGCGTTCTTCATCTCGTGGAGCACTGCCAGCGGGAACTCGCACCCCAGCATTTCCGGCTGGGTGTGGCCTGCCTGCGATACCACCCACGCCCCCGGCCCCAGCAGCAGTGCGCAGCCGGGGCTGACCAGGAGCGACATGTCCCCGCACTGGACCGTGCAGCTGCCGCCCGAAAACAGAACGATATGGCACATCTCGGCAGGCAGCTCGAGCCGCCCGCCGGACAGCTTGAGCGCTCCCGCCGTGATCTTCGCGTTGAGTTTTTCCCGTTCGGCACGCATCCGCCCTTCCCCCTTCTTGCTATGCCTGCCCCGCCGGGGCAGTGCTCCGATATTCTTATCCCCAGTGTACCATGCCCGCCCTCTGCGGGCAAGCCGCAAATCTACGCAAATAACTCAGGAGGCTGTAAAAATGAATCTGTCTCTCATCCGCTCTATGACCCGCAGCGCCGTCTTCGAGCTGGAAAATGGCAAGTGCTTCCGCCCGGAGCACCCCTTCGCCGTGGCTCTGAACGGCAAGACCATTTACGAAAGCTGCAACACCAACGTGTTCTCCCTCTTCTCCCTGACTCCGTCCACCACCTACACCGTGGAGATAGACACCGAGGGTGAGCACCTGAAACTGGATTTCACCACCGAGGCCGAGAGCTTCTTTGTGGACGCATCCCGCTATGGCCTCGTCGCCGATGGCGAGACCGACAACACCGGCAGGCTGCAGGCTGCTCTTTCCACCTGCCCCAGGGGCGGCACGGTATATGTCCCCGCTGGCCGCTACCGCACCGCCAGCCTCTTCATGAAGAGCTGCACCACCCTCTACCTCGAGAAGGGCGCTGTGCTGCTGGGCGACAATGACCGCACCCACTACCCCATCCTGCCCGGCGTCATCCCCAGCGAGAACGAAGTGGACGAATACTACCTCACCGGCTGGGAGGGCAACCCGCTGAACAGCTTTGCGGGTCTGCTGAACATCACCCAGGTGCATGACGTCGTCGTCACCGGCGAAGGCACGCTGGACTGCGACGCCCAGAACGGCGACTGGTGGGTCGATCCCAAGGTCAAGCGCATCGCATGGCGTCCCCGCGCCGTGGCGATGGTGGACAGCGAGAACGTCTGCCTCCACGGCATCACCGTGCAGAACAGCTACTCCTGGACCATCCACCCCATCTTCGTCAAACACCTCGACCTGCTGAACTTCAACATCAACAACCCCTACAACGCCCCCAACACCGACGGCATCGACCCCGAGAGCTGCGAGTACATCCGCATCATCGGCGTGAACATCCACGTCGGTGACGACTGCATCGCCATGAAGGCCAGCAAGGTCTTCCTCGGCATGAAGCTCAAGAAGAGCTGCGAGCACACCGTCATCCGCAACTGCCTGCTGGACAAGGGCCACGGCGGCATCGTCATCGGCAGCGAGATGAGCGGCGGCGTCAAGGATATGGTGGTCACCCAGTGCCTCATGGACCACACCGACCGCGGCCTCCGCGTCAAGACCCGCCGCGGCCGCGGCAACACCGCCGTCATCGACGGTCTGGTGTTCCGCAACGTGGAGATGCGGGGCGTCAAGGCTCCCTTCGTCATCAATATGTTCTACTTCTGCGACCCGGACGGCCACGGCCCCTATGTCCAGTGCCGCGAGGCTCTGCCCGTGGACGAGTACACCCCGAAGCTCGGCACTCTGACCATGGAAGACATCGTGGCCACCGACGCACAGTTTGCGGGCTGCTACTTTGACGGCCTGCCCGAGCAGCCCATCGAGGGCGTCTCCATGAAGAACGTCACCATCACCTTCGACCCCGACGCAAAGGAGGGTCAGGCTGCCATGGCCGACAACCGCCCGCTGGTCAAGAAGCTGGCCATCTACGCCGAAAACGTCAAGAACATCGAGCTGCACAACGTCAAGATCGAGGGCTACGAGGGCGAGCGCCTGCGCTTTGCCAACGTCGGCCATTTTGAGGAGGACTAAGCCATGACTCATGAAGAGATTTTGTCCATGCTGGGCGATTATGTGGACTACCTCATCGCCAATTCCAGCGCCGAGGCACCCATGTGGAACATCGAGAAGGTCCGCAGCGGCAAGCCCAACAAGTGGAACTACATCGACGGCTGCATGATCACCGCCTGCCTGAGCCTGTATAAGACTACCGGCGACGAAAAGTATCTGAAATTTTCCAAGGATTTCATCGACTGGTTCGTGCAGGAAGACGGCTCCATCAAGACCTACGACCCGAAGGAGTACAACCTCGACAACGTGAATCAGGGCAAAAACCTGTTCATCCTCTACGACATCTTCGGCGACGAGAAGTACCGCAAGGCCATCGACACCATCCGCAGCCAGCTGCTCACCCAGCCCCGCACCAAGGAGGGCAACTTCTGGCACAAGGACATTTATCCGTGGCAGGTCTGGCTGGACGGCACCTACATGGCCCAGCCCTTCTATATGGAGTACGAGACCCGTTACAACAAGATGCAGGGTTGCATCGACAGCTACAAGCAGTTCATGAACATCAAGAAGCACATGCGGGACGAGAAGACCGGCCTGTACTACCACGGCTACGACGAGAGCCGCCAGATGTACTGGGCCGACCCCGTCACCGGCTGCAGCCCCAACTTCTGGCTGCGGGCCATGGGCTGGTTCATGGTGGCGATGGTGGACGTGCTGGAGCGGATGGATGAGCAGCTGTACAACGAGTACCGCGGCATCATGGCGATGTTCAAGCAGACCATTGAGGACGTCCACAAGTTCCAGGACGAGGAGACCGGCATGTTCTGGCAGGTGATGGACCACCCCGGCGTCGAGGGCAACTACCTCGAGACCAGCGGCACGGCCCTCTTCGCCTACGCCGTGCTCAAGGGCGTGCGTCTCGGCTACCTGCCCAAGCGGATGGCCGCATGGGCCGAGAAAGCCTTCTACGGCACCTGTGACAAGTATCTGAGCAAGAACCCGGACGGCAGCCTGCAGCTGGATGGCATCTGCCTCGTGGCCGGCCTCGGCGGCAAGGACCACCGCGACGGCTCGCTGGCTTACTATTTCAGTGAGCCGGTGGTCTGCAACGACGCAAAGGGCGTCGGCCCGCTGGTGCTGGCCTATACCGAGATGATCGCACGGAAGTAAGAAAGACCGTATCGCGCAAGAAAGCGCCCCGGCTCCCTCACTGCACGAGGGAGCC
>ENA-ORLB01000708-ORLB01000708.1-human-gut-metagenome-genome-assembly--contig:-NODE-708-length-12430-cov-3.24881_pt1 | contig 12430 bp, 9 predicted proteins | sample MGYA00243064_ERZ508817 | MGnify/ENA primary metagenome ERZ508817 (study PRJEB26277, sample SAMN04329836) | human gut metagenome | biome: human-associated habitat | host: Homo sapiens | place: USA... | reverse complement strand
GTAAGGATTTTGACATGGGAGCGAACACGGATTGGTTCGACGAGATCACGAGAATCGGTTTCCAACAGGATCATGCCGTGTCTTTATCAGGAGGTGGTTCACACCATAACTATAGAGGTTCCCTTTCTTATATGCAACGTGAAGGTATCGCACGCGATAACTCCATGAACCGTTACAACGCCCGTTTCCAATTCTCCCAACGTGCGCTGGAGGATCGTTTGAAAGTAAGCATCACCGGCGTGGCTACCGTTACGGATAACGCACCGACAAATACGACAAACTTTTTGCTTGCCTACAATATGATTCCCGTACGTCCGGTTAAGCTAGAGGATGGATCTTGGTTCGACACACGTGAATACGACCAAGGAAACCCGGTACGTAACCAGAAAGAGAATACACATAAGAACCGCATCAATAATTTCTATGGAACCGCTGATATCGGTTATACGATTATCGATGGCTTAGAGGCTAAAGTTCTTTTAGCTAAAAGCCGGAACACGGAAGATGAGAGTAAATACAGTAGCATCGAGTCTCAAGCCGGCTACAACGATGGCGGTAAGGCCGAACGTTGGCCGAGAGTGCGTGATAAGGATTTGATCGAATGGCCCGCCAATTACTCGGCAGAGTTCAATAAGCATAAGATCAATGCCTTGATCGGTTATTCTTGGGAAGAGGAGAACTATGAGGAGACTCACGTACAGACCCGTGGTTTCGTCACTGATTTATTAGGCGCTAACAATTTGGCCGCGGGACAAAACCTGAACCCCGGAGACGCGGAGTCTGAGAAATGGCAAAGTCGCCTAATCTCTTTATACGCAAGAGCCAATTATAGCTTCAATGAGAAATATATGTTGACAGCTACCGTACGCCGGGATGGTTCTTCCAAATTTGGAACGAATAACAAATGGGGTACCTTCCCTTCCGTTTCCGTGGGTTGGAATATCACCCAAGAATCATTTATGCAAAAAGTAAACTGGCTTAACGACTTAAAGTTAAGTGTCGGTTATGGTATCACTGGTAATCAAACAGGATTGGACCCCTACAAAACCCTCGAGCTTTACGGCACAGATGGTGTATATTATGATACCGGTTCTTGGTTGCCTTCTTATAAGATCAGCCAGAACGCCAATCCGGACCTAAAATGGGAACAAACAGCGATGTTGAACATCGGACTTGATTTCTCCGTATTGGATAGCCGCCTAGGAGGTCGTATCGAATGGTATAACAAAAAGACCTCTGACATGCTTTATACCTATCCGGTACCAACCCTCCTTATTTATATAATAAGATCATGGCAAACGTAGGTGATATGCGTAATACGGGTATCGAGCTGAGTTTGAACGCAGACGCTATCCGCACAAAGGATTTCGACTGGAACATTTCCTTGAACTTGGCTCACAATGAAAATGAGGTAACTCGTTTATCCAACGATGTATTCACGATGGATAAGATCTTATTAGGTGACGTATTCATCCGGGGTGGAAGCTCCAGTGGTACGCACGTATTGGAAGAAGGACGCCCTATCGGACAATTCTACGGTTTGGTTTGTAACGGTATTGACGAGAACGGTAGATATATCTTGGTAGATAAAGACGGCGACGGCGAGATTTCCGATCCGGCGGATTACGACTACATCGGTTCCGCACAGCCGAAATTGACTTACGGTATCACCAACTCTTTCCGTTACAAGAATTTTGACTTATCATTTTTCTTGCGTGGAACGATCGGTAATGATATATTGAACGCAACCCGCATGGCATACGCTCAATCCGGATTCCTGCCGGGAACGAATGCGCTGGACGATCCATTGACCTATACGTTAAGCGAAACTCCTAGATTCTCCAACTATTATTTAGAGAAAGGATCTTTTATGCGTCTCGACAACTTGACTTTAGGATATAAGATCAAAGCTTTGAACGGTATCCGTGTTTATTTCACGGCACAAAACCTATTCGTTATCACGAAATATAAAGGTCTTGATCCCGAAGTCCCTATGGATTCAGGAGACGGTTTAACCCCGGGTGTAGAACCTCGTGAATTTTATCCGAAGGCACGCACATTCTCTGTTGGATTAAACTTGAATTTCTAATACATAAACAGTAACGATCATGAAAAGATTATTCAAAAATATAATATGTGCCGTACTCGCTCCGGTAGCGCTTGTCTCTTGCATGGATTTGGACGAGAACGTATACGACAAACTTCCTACCGACGAATTCGGGACAACGGAAAAGCAGATCAACGCAATCATGGCTCCGGCATATCAATCTTTGAAAAATATGCTAGCCTACGACGGTCCTTGGGGGGCGGCCGATATGACAGCCGATATTTTGATGGCACCGACACGTGTAGGTGGTGACTGGTGGGACGGTGGACAGTATATGGAACAATGTATGCATAGCTGGAAACCGAACTCTTACTCTGTAGAAAATTGCTGGGATTATTGTACGGGAGGCCTAACTACGGTTAACTCCGTATATAATATTATAGAGAAAAGCGAAGCCATGAGCGATGAGCTTAAGCTTCAATACTTGTCCGAGTTAAGAGGATTACGCGCTTTCTGGTATTATGTAATCGTAGATATCTTCGGTAACGCCCCACTAGTGACAGATTTTGAGGATACCTCCTTGCCCTCCAGCACAAGCCGTGCGGACATTTATAAATATGTGGTTAAGGAATTAACCGAGATCATCCCGAACTTGCGCTCCGATGTATCAGATGCCAGCTACGGTAAGTTTACGCAAGGTGCTGCCCGCATGGTATTGGCGAAGATGTACCTCAACGCCGAGGAATGGATCGGTGAACCGAACTGGAAAGGTGTTGTGGAGCAATGCGACGAGATCATGAAACTCGAATATATCATCGAACCGAATTGGAAAACCAATTTCGAGGTTCATAACGAGGTATCACGAGAGATCATTCTCCCGATCTGCTACAAGGCATCCGATGAGTGGGGCAACTCCATCCATCTTTGGACATTGCATTATCTGGATCCCGATGTATTAGGTTTCACCGGCGGTATGTGGAACGGTATCAACGCCCAGCCGGATTTTGCCCGCACATTTGATACGGAAGATCCTCGTTACGAAGGTTCGTTCTTGATCGGCCCGATGATCGACCCTAGCACGGGAGAGATTTTGAAAACGACCCTAGGACATGACTTGATCCATACGATCGACTTAAATGTGGTACCGGGAACAGAGAAAACCGATGCGGACGGTAACTTAACTCCGTGGGGCGAAGTTCACCAAGAAGACGGCGCACGTATCAATAAGTGGGTATATGAGAAAGGCATGCAAAATACCAATATGGAGAACGATATCGCTATTTTCCGTCTGGCTGATGTATACCTAATGAAAGCGGAAGCCTTGGTTCGCATGGGCGGGGATCTCGGTGAAGCTACTCGTCTGGTAAACGCTATCCGGGGAAGGGCTTATGGTAATTCCGATCATAATTACACGAGCGTGACATTAGATGATATTTATAACGAGCGTGGTTATGAGTTGGCATTCGAATTTGTCCGCCGCCAAGATATGATCCGCTTCGGGACTTATCTGAAACCGAGATATATGAAGCCGAAACAGACTCCGGAATATCGTAAGATCTTCCCGATCCCGTTCAAGGCTTGGCAGAAGAATAATAATTTGGTTCAGAACCCGGGATATCCGGCATTCTAATCATATCAGTCTGTTTTTAATCTCAATTCTTTAGACCCCAATTCAATTATTAATCATAATATGAACAAATTTATGAAAGAGGTAAATAAACAATCCAGTCCGACTGGAATCTCTAGAAGGGAATTCCTTGGGATGGCAGCCACAGGCGCTGCCGCCCTTACGATCCTGCACAGGATTAGGACATGTAGCTCCCAGCGATAAGCTTTATATCGCGAAAATAGGCTGCGGCGGTATGGGAGCCGCCGATTTGGGTAGCTTAATGAATACGCCGCATAAGAACGCGGCGATCACCTGTCTGTGCGACGTGGATGACCGTCAATCTGTCGACGCTCGCAAGAAATACCCGAAGGCAAAGTATTTCAATGACTTCCGTGAGATGTATGAGAAGGAGCACAAAAACTTCGATGCAGTATGTATTTCTACGCCGGATCACAACCATGCGATCCAAGCGTTCGGAGCCATGCGGATGGGTAAGCACGTATATCTGCAAAAACCGATCGCGCACGATATTTACGAGGCACGTATCCTTACCGAGGCCGCCAAGAAATACAAGGTCGTAACCCAGATGGGCGACCAAGGTAACTCTTGCGACGGTATGCGTACCCTTCGTGAATGGTTCGAGGCGGACCTGCTGGGCGACATCCAGAAGGTATATTGCTGGACCAACCGTCCCGTATGGCCGCAAGGTATTCCTTGGCCGAGTCAAAAACCTCCTGTTCCTAAAGGCTTGAATTGGGATTTATGGTTAGGAACAGCGGAGTATGTAGACTATGTGGATAATTTGGTTCCGTTCAATTGGCGCGGTTGGTGGCGTTTCGGTACAGGTGCGCTTGGAGATATGGGTTGCCATATCATCGGACCTCCATTCAAACTACTTCAATTAGGTTATCCGACTGAGGTTTCTTGCAGTACGACCAATGTCTACTCCGGTATCTTCGAGGAGGCTTATTATCCTGAGAGTTGCCCGGTAGCCAGCTCGATCCGTTATAAATTCAAGAAGAAAGACGGAAGCGACCTGAATCTCTATTGGATGGACGGTGGTATCATGCCGGAGCGTTTCGAGGAGATCGATCCGGATGCAGACATGACCTGCACGATGGGAGACTTGGATATGATGGACGTAGAAGGCGCAACCGTATTCGTAGGTACGAAAGGTATGGCTTCTTGCGGTTGGGGCGGTTCTGACCCACGATTCTGGCCGAAGGGTGTAAAGGCGAACAAGAAACCTTTATTCGACAAAGACGTGAACATTCCTCGTAAATATAAACGTATCGAAGGGGGTACGAATGGCCACTAGTGGGCATGGATCGACTCTTGTATCGCAGGGTACGACAAGGCGGACGTAGAATCTCCGTTCGAAGGGTACGCCGGTCCGTTGACGGAGACCGTATTGATGGGTAACTTGATCTTACGGAGCCATAATATCCGGGAACAAGTGAAACATAACGACTCGATCTACGGAGAGCGTGAAGGCTTCATCTATCCGGGAAGAAACAAGACTTTCCTATGGGATGGAGCGAATATGCGTATCACCAATTTCGAGCAGGCGAACCAATTCATCAAGCGGAAATACCGCGATGGATGGGAAGACCTGAAGTTATAAAAGCTAACAGGAATCTAACGGTAACCTAACAGGAACCTAACAAATTCCTAATAATTATCTAACAAGTTTCTAACAAACAACAAACATTCATAATAGCGATGAAAAAGATTTATAGCAGTATTATGGCCGTAGCCTTATTCGCGTCGGCCCTGTCATGTACCTCCGGCGGTAATACCAACGATGCCGGAACGCAAACCGCCCAAGCCCAAGCCCTCGATAGCGACGGTATCCCTACGGGAGGCGAGTGGATCACCATGTTCGACGGCAAGACCTTGAACGGATGGCGCGGCTATTGCCGTCAGGATGTACCCCAAGGTTGGGTGGTTGAAGACGGATCGATCACCTATAAAGGTAGCGACAATAAGGCAGACACGGGCTTCGGCGACTTGATCTACGACAAGAAGTTCAAAAATTTCGTTTTCGAGATCGAATGGAAGATCGACAAGGCCGGTAATAGCGGTATCTTCTATACAGCGCAAGAAATTGAGGGTACACCTATTTATTACTCCAGCCCAGAATATCAGTTACTCGACAACGAGAATATGCCGGACGCATGGGAAGGTTGCGACGGTAACCGTCAGGCCGGTGCCGTATATGACATGATTATGCCGGATCCACAACCCGTAAAACCGTACGGAAACTGGAACAAGACGAGAATCGTTGTCTATAACCAACGCGTGATCCATTACATGAACGACGTGAAAGTGCTGGAATTCCAGTTCGGTACACCGGTATGGCGCGCGTTAGTGGATCATAGTAAGTTCAGCAAGTTCAGCACGAGTCCGGAGAAATGCCCGGAAGCTTACGACTTGATGCTACAATGCGGAAAACAACCGGGTTACATCGGTATGCAAGACCACGGTTATGGTGTTTGCTTCCGCAATATCCGAATCAAAGAGCTCTAAAATCGTATGAGAATAGAGATTTGTCAATCTTATGAGGCATTAAGCCTTAAGGCAAAAGAGATTGTTACCTCAGAGTTAGGGCAGCACAAGGCACTTACGCTTTGTGCCGCCACTGGGGGCTCTCCTACCCGGATGTATGAGTTGCTGGTAGAGGAAGCCGGTCGCCAACCGGAATTATTCTCCCAATTCACGGTACTAAAGCTCGATGAATGGGGAGGAATCCCGATGGATCACCCGGGTACGTGCGAGTCGTATCTACGGAACTATTTCGTAGGTCCGCTTCAAATCCCGGAAGACCGGTATATAGCGTTCCAAAGCGATCCGGAGAACCCTGAGGCGGAATGTGAGCGGATCCAACAGATACTGGATCAAAAAGGCCCTATCGACATTTGTATATTAGGGATCGGGATGAACGGCCATGTCGCCTTGAACGAGCCGGCTCCTGCCTTGCATACGAATTGCCATGTGGCTCATCTGTCCCAGAAATCCTTGCAACATCCCATGATCGCCGGGGATACGGAGAAACCGGGATACGGACTGACATTGGGCATGGCGAATATCTTTCAGTCACGCCTGATTATCCTTCTTATCAACGGGATAAAGAAAAGGGAAATTACTCAAGCTTTCCTTGAACAGAAGATCTCGACGGAGTTGCCGGCCTCCTTATTGTGGCTGCACCCGAACGTGATTTGCCTGATCGACGGGGAAGCGGCGCATAGTTCTAATTAAGCTTTTACAATTATCATGAAATACGCTATCGCATTAGACATTGGAGGAACAAGCATAAAATATACTCTTGTGAACCAGAATGGCGACATTCTTTACGAATCGTCGGAAACCACACAATCAAAAGAGAATCCACGCCCATTATCCGATACCATAAAAAGTATCGTACGGAAAATGACAGACTACGCCCGTTCCCAGGATTGGGGGATTTACGGAATTGGCATAGGTGTACCTTCCGTAGTAGATAATGGGGTGGTTCTCTTTGCCAATAATCTTCCTGAACTAGATAACCAACAATTGGATCTTGCGTTAGCGGAATTTAATCTACCGGTATTCATCGACAACGACGCAAACCTTATGGGGTTGGGCGAGGTGATATATGGGGCGGCTAAAGGTCTCTCCGATATCGTTTTCCTGACGGTGGGTACCGGCATAGGGGGCGCCTTGTTCTTGAACGGCCGGCTTTATGGCGGCTACCGGAACCGGGGCACCGAACTTGGGCACTTAATTATTCATGGTCTGAATGGGAATCAATGTACTTGCGGAGCGTCCGGTTGCCTAGAGGCACACGCTTCCGTAAGTGCGTTGATCGCCTTATATCGGCAATTATTGGAGAAGAACGGACGGGAGATACCTTCCCGTATCGATGGAAAATATATAGTAGAGCGCTATAAAGCTCAAGAGAAAGAGGCCGTACTCGCTATGGAGGATCATTTCCGGAATCTGTCCCTAGGCGTAGCGAGCCTTATCAACATTTTCGCTCCGCAAAAGGTGATTATCGGCGGAGGCATTTCGGAATCCGGAGATTTCTACATTAATAATATACGGGAACAGGTCTGGAAATTCGTGATGAAGGAAACCTCGTACTTCACGACTATCGAACTTGCCCGATTAGGAAATAAGGCCGGATGCCTCGGGGCGGCGGCATTGGTGTTTAATCATTGAATCTATCTATCATGAATAAGAATAATTGGATCGTACTCCTCATCTTGTGTATTTGGTTTGTCATTTCTTTTGTTACCAATATATTAGGCCCTATGCTACCGATGATTATCGATAGTTTTGGGCTGAGCCTGACATTGGCCGCATTCTTGCCGTTCTCGTTTTTCTTGGCATATGGCATCATGTCCATCCCGGCAGGAATGATCATCGAGCGTTTCGGGGGAAAGATTTCCTTATTGGTCGCTTTCAGTCTGACGTTTTTGGGTGCGGGGCTTTTCGTCATGTTCCCGACCTACCCTATCGTATTGACCTCCCTTTTCGCTATCGGTCTGGGCATGGCGATGCTACAGGTGATTATATTGCCCTTGATGCGTGAGGCGGGCGGAGAGAAAAAATATGCCTTTAATCAGGTATTGGCCCAGATCGTATTCGGGGCCGCTTCTTTCATGAGCCCGTTCGTCTTGGCCGGGCTTATGCGGAAATTAACCGGTGAGGATCCGGCGAACGACTTCTTCATCCGTTTCCTCAAAGGGATAACGCCGGAGAGCTTACCTTGGAGCTCGCTCTATTTTATCTTTACGATTGTTTTTGTCATCATGTTAGTGGTTATCTCTTATGTCAAATTCCCGAAAGTAGAATTAAAGGAAGATGAGAAGGCGGGAACGGTACAGAATTATAAAGAATTACTCAAGCAAAAACAAGTTATATTCTATTTCTTGGGGATTATCGCTTATGTGGGAACCGAGCAAGGATTGGCGAATTGGATGAGTCTTTTCCTGAATATGTATCATGGGGTCAGCCCGGAAGGAGCCGGGGCTACTACGGTTGCTTGGTTCTGGGGATTGATGTCCATCGGCTGCTTGTTGGGATTGGTGATCGTAAAGTTAATCGACTCAAAGCTGATGTTACGTATTTTCTCGATGATAGCGATCCTTAATTTATCGATAGCGCTCTTCGGTCCTACGCAAGTAGCGATTATCGCTTTCGCTTGTTGCGGCTTCTCGATCTCGATCATGTTTTCGGTGATATTCGCCTTAGCCCTTAACTCCGTGGATAAGCATCATGGGGCTTTTTCCGGTATCTTGTGTACGGGTATTTTCGGTGGGGCATTGATTCCGTTCATCATTGGTGGACTTGGAGATCTGATCGGGTTGCGCTATTCCATGTTTTTCCTATTTATCACGCTGGGCTATATCTTGAGTATTTCCTATTGGGCAAAACCATTGGTCAAGAATGAGACCGTCAGCCTTAAAGAATTGTTGAAGCAGTTAAACCGTACAAAATAAATATGTATATCTTTGGCCTATAAAATTATCATCCATGAAAAAAGAATCAATCTACCTCATTCTGGCATTTTTTATACTTTGCGCTCACTCTTTATACGCAAATAAAAGCGTGCGATTGTCTTCTCCAAACGGAAAGATCAAGTTCTCCTTGGTTTTGGATAAGAATAGCCCGGTATACAGCGTAGCGTTTAATAAACAAACCCTGATCCAAGACTCTCCGCTAACGTTGACTTTCGATAATGGGGCGTTCGGGGAAAATGTAAAGATCAACAAACCCGTGTTCAGTACGAAGGAAGAGACCTACGAATTGATCGTTGGTAAGGCGAAACATATACATAGCCTTTCCAAAGAGGTAATCATCCCGCTAGAGGAAACCGTTCAGCCTTTTCGCAAGATTAATCTGGTCTTGAGGGCTTTCGATGACGGTATCGCCTTCCGCTATGAGTTTCCGAAGCAAAAAGGATGGGATTCGTATATCATGTATGACGAGGGAACCACCTTCAACCTACAAGGGAATCCGAACGTAACTACTTTATTCCTCCCCAACTACCAAAGTTCCCACGAAGGTAAATATACGGTCACAGATTATGCCGACATGGATAATAAACGATTGATGGATATGCCCGCCCTATTCTCTTTCCCGAACCATGTTTATATGGCGATTACCGAGGCGGCGGTTCGTGACTACGCCGGTATGTACCTATGGAAAGAAAACGGGACTCTTCTCGGGAAACTATCACCTAAACTGGGACAAGAGCGTATCAAGGTAGAGGCATCCCTACCCCATCAATCTCCTTGGCGGGTCTTGATGATCAGTGATCAAATCGGTTCCTTGATAGCGTCCAATATCCTTACGAATCTCAATGAGCCTTGTAAGATAGAGGATACGTCTTGGATTAAGCCGGGTAAGACTACTTTTACGTGGTGGAACGGAAATGTCGTTCCGGATACGACTTTCCTTGGCGGAAACAATTTCCCCACGAATAAATATTACATTGATTTCGTAGCCCGTAACGGATTGGATTATCACTCGATCTACGGGAACGCCGAGCAAGCTTGGTATGACGAGGATGGAGCCGGATTCGGTTCTCCGGGTCCTAAAGCGGACATCTTGAAAGTCGTTCCGAGCCTCAATATGCAGGAGATTTGCGATTACGCCAAGAGTCAAGGCGTACGTATCCATTTATGGACCAACTGGAAACCTCTGTACGCAAAGATAGACGAGGCTTTCGCCCAATTCGAGAAATGGGGAATCGCCGGCATGATGATCGATTTCATGGATCGAGACGATCAGGAGATGATCCGCATCCAAGAAGAGTTCTTGGCGAAGGCGGCTAAGCATCATCTATTCGTGCAATTCCACGGAGCTTGCAAGCCGTCTGGATTGAGCCGTACCTATCCCAACGAGTTCACCCGCGAGGGTACGCTTAATTACGAGCATTGCAAATGGGATAAGGATACCGACGCAGATCATGACATCCATATGCCTTTTACCCGTTTATTAGCGGGAGCGACTGATTATCATTTAGGAGGTTTCCGCTCTTTGCCAAGGGATAAGTTCAAGAACCAAGAACGTAACCCTTACGTAATGAGTACCCGCTGCCATATGTTAGCGATGTACGTGGTATTAGAGAGCTATCTCGGCATGATTTGCGATACGCCGGAGGCTTACGAAGGACAACCGGGATTCGAGTTCCTGAAAGCCGTGCCTACGACTGGGGACCAAACAGTCGTTCCGAACGCTTCCGTCAATGAATACGTAACGATCGCCCGCAAAAAGGGAGAGGATTGGTTTGTCGGTACGATCAATAACAGCCAAGCACGCAGTATCGATGTAGACCTCAAGTTCTTGGATAAGGACAAGAAATATAAGATAACGATCTATAAAGATGCTGAAGATACGAATATAGACTCGAACAAACTCGTAAAAGAGGTTGAGGAGATCACCTACAGGGATAAAATCACCCTTCCGCTGGCCTCCGACGGAGGATCAGTCTTTCATATTCAACCCATCTGACGTAACTCATCCACTGCAACCTGGGTTGCGGTGGTACTGCAAGGCTGATGCAGTAATACTGCAACGCCCATACAGTAACGCTGCAACGCCCGTGCAGTAACAAGACACAAAGCTTTCGGATAAAAGCAAGTATTGGAGGAACCGGAACAATTGATTACTTTTGTGCTCAAAAATAGATAAATGAGTTACAATTGGAATACACGGACGGAACTTTTGTTCGGAGCGGAGCATATGGAGCGCTTATCCCGTAGCCATGTATTGGTAGTTGGCCTAGGAGGTGTGGGAGCTTATGCCGCCGAGCAGATTTGTCGGGCCGGAGTAGGAAAGATGACGATCATAGACGCCGATACGGTAAACGAGAGTAATATCAACCGCCAATTGCCCGCCCTTCATTCCACCCTAGGGATGCCGAAAGCCGAGGTCGTGGCCAAGCGTTTGCTTGATATCAATCCCCTGTTGCAACTAACCGTCCTGAATGAATTCCTGCGAGACGAACGGACGGAGGAGGTACTCTTATCGGCCCCTCTCGATTTCGTGGTAGATGCCATCGATTCCCTAAGTCCCAAGGTATACCTGATGTACCAAGCATATATCCATAAGATCCCCATCGTGTCCTCCATGGGGGCGGGCGCTAAGGTAGACCCATCCTTGGTACGGATAGCGGATATCTCCAAGACAATCAATTGCGCCCTCGCGAAAGCGGTGCGGAAACGGTTGCGTCCTCTAGGCGTAAGCAAGGGGATTCCCGTCGTATTTTCCACCGAGTTCGCCGATCCGGACGCCGTGATCGAAGTTGAAAACGAAACATGTAAACGTACGACCACGGGAACGGTCTCTTATATGCCGGCAACGTTCGGTTGTTTCCTTGCCTCGCACGTCCTAAGAAACTTGATATGATACAAACCGAAGGAATAACGAAAAGTTTCGGTGCCTTACAAGTATTGAAAGGCATCGACCTCACGATAAACAAGGGCGAGGTTGTCGCTATCGTAGGCCCCAGCGGGGCGGGTAAGACAACCTTGTTGCAAATCATCGGCACGCTCGACGCACCGGATAGCGGGCGACTGGTTATCAATGGCACGGAGACAAGACGATTGGGCGATAAGGAATTGGCGGCTTTCCGCAACCGGAATATCGGCTTCGTCTTCCAGTTCCATCAATTATTGCCGGAGTTCACGGCCTTGGAAAACGTGATGATCCCAGCCCTGATCGCCAAGGAGAAATCGGCAATAGCCGAGAAGCGGGCGACAGAGATGCTGGACTAATTAAAACTC
>ENA-ORLB01000696-ORLB01000696.1-human-gut-metagenome-genome-assembly--contig:-NODE-696-length-12591-cov-3.21578_pt1 | contig 12591 bp, 9 predicted proteins | sample MGYA00243064_ERZ508817 | MGnify/ENA primary metagenome ERZ508817 (study PRJEB26277, sample SAMN04329836) | human gut metagenome | biome: human-associated habitat | host: Homo sapiens | place: USA... | reverse complement strand
CCGGATTCATCGGAGGCATAGCAGGAGTCTCTTCTTTTTTCTCAGCGATCACGCACTCAGTAGTCAAGAACATACCTGCGATAGAAGCAGCGTTCTCCAATGCTACGCGAGTTACCTTAGCTGGGTCGATTACACCAGCCTCGCACAAATTCTCGAAACAGTCCTTACGAGCGTTGTAACCGAAGTCGCCCTTGCCTTCCTTCACTTTCTGAACGATAACGGCACCTTCCTTACCAGCGTTAGCTACGATCTGGCGAAGCGGCTCCTCGATAGCGCGCTTAACGATCTCGATACCTGTAGTCTCGTCCTCGTTGTCGCCCTTCATACCTTCCAATGCATCGATAGCACGGATATAGGCAACACCACCACCGGGCACCGTACCTTCTTCGATAGCGGCACGAGTTGCGTGTAATGCGTCATCCACACGGTCTTTCTTCTCTTTCATCTCAACCTCAGAAGGAGCACCTACGTAAAGAACAGCTACACCGCCGGCCATCTTAGCCAAACGCTCTTGCAATTTCTCTTTATCATAATCAGATGTCGTATTCTCCATCTGGATCTTGATCTGGCCGATACGAGCTTGGATAGCCTCCTTGTCACCAGCACCATTTACAATGGTAGTGGTATCTTTGTCTACCGTGATCTTCTCAGCGGTACCTAGCATATCCATTGTAGCACCTTCCAATTTCAAACCTTTCTCCTCAGAGATAACCGTACCGCCTGTCAATACAGCGATATCTTCCAACATAGCCTTACGACGGTCGCCGAAGCCCGGAGCCTTAACAGCGCAGATCTTCAAGGAACCACGCAGACGATTCACTACCAATGTAGCCAAAGCCTCGCTGTCGATATCCTCAGCGATGATCAAAAGAGGACGTCCGCTCTGTACGGTCGGCTCAAGGATAGGAAGAAGGTCTTTTAATACGGAGATCTTCTTGTCATAAATCAAGATATACGGATTCTCCATCTGGCACTCCATCTTCTCTGTATCCGTTACGAAGTACGGAGAGATATAACCGCGGTCGAACTGCATACCCTCAACTACGTCAACTGTAGTTTCAGTACCTTTAGCTTCCTCAACCGTGATAACACCTTCAGTCTTCACACGTTGCATAGCCTCCGCGATCAACTTACCGATAGCCTCGTCACCATTTGCGGAGATCTTCGCTACATGCTCGATCTTCTCGAACTTATCACCTACAGCCTCAGCTTGGTTAGCGATGCTCTCTACAACCTTAGCGACAGCCTTGTCGATACCACGTTTCAAATCCATCGGGTTCGCTCCGGCAGTAACGTTCTTTAAACCGACACCAATGATAGACTGAGCCAAAACCGTAGCTGTAGTCGTACCGTCACCGGCGTTATCGTTTGTCTTGGAAGCCACTTCCTTAACTAATTGAGCACCCATGTTCTCGAACGGGCAAGTCAACTCAACTTCTTTAGCAACCGTTACACCATCTTTCGTGATGTGAGGAGCTCCGAATTTCTTCTCGATAATTACGTTACGACCTTTCGGGCCTAATGTTACCTTAACAGCATTAGCCAACTCATCCACACCTTTCTTCAAAAGGTCGCGGGCATCCATATCGTATTTAATCTCTTTTGCCATGATTGTATCTCTTTTTAATATTGTTGTTTATAAAAATGAATTAGATAATAGCTAAAACGTCTGCTTGGCGCATGATCAAGTATTTCTCACCGTCTAGTTCGATTTCCGTACCTGCATACTTACCATACAATACGTTATCACCAACCTTTACAACCATCTCCTCGTCTTTCGTTCCGTTACCTACGGCTACAATCTCACCCTTTAAAGGCTTTTCCTTTGCTGAGTCAGGAATAATAATTCCACCTAATGTTTTCTCTTCCGCAGCGGCCGGCTTAATCAGCACGCGGTCTGCTAATGGTCTAATGTTCATTTTCTTGGTATTTTAAATGTTAATAATATTACGTTTTTAGTTTATGAACTTTGTGTTCACGCCTAAGTCTATGCGAATAGTGTGCCAAACGTATTCACCCGAGTTCGACTGACAATATTTCGGACGAAATAGACAAATATCCGAAGAGATAACTGACAACTTGTCTTTTTGCATCTCTCAAAAGGATTATCAATCGACCAGCAGCGTATTCATGGAATATGCTTTTACGATCGGAGTATAGACTCGATCGCCTATGCGGATGGAAAGGGAACGATCATCACTGGTCTCATTGGCGATAATCAAGGCGATACTGTTATCCGGGTTACGGAATGCCAGCAGATTCGTATAGGCTCCTTCCGTTTCTAATTTATATGCACCGGGCTGGACATAATGGCTGACATGTTTCATCACGTAGTATTCCGGAGTATATCGATAGCTCTTGGTTTGCGGATCTACGACAACCAATGAGTTTTGCGCCCATCCCCAACGACTGATCCCTCCATTTTCCAAAGATATATTCCAATACATATAGGCAGAAACGCCATTATCCAGAAAATGTCGCATCAACCCCCAAGAATACATGGCACCTTTCCAATCGTTCTTGCCATCTCCACATTCTTGCTCGGTTTGGTAAAGCTTCAACCCGGGATAACGTTTGTGGATTCCGGCGATAGCTCCCTTACCCGCCCATTGGAAACCGACACCTTTTACATATTTACCACTAGCGGGATCTGTCAATACCGTATCAACAAGCGACGCATTCGCACGTTCCATCGTGCCGAACATAATATCCACTCCTTGAACCTGCATGGTCGGCCCGAGATAATTACCGATAAAATTAGCCAAAGAAGCCGATGTCCAACAACAACTCGGGAATATTTGCGCAGAGTTGAACTCGTTCTGGGGCATTACGGCAAAGATTGGAATTCCGTGTTTCTTATAGGCCTCGATAAATTTAGAGAAATAGAGGGCATAGGCTTTCAGGTAAAGAGAGTCTTGGATAAACATATCCGTACCTTCATGGCCGACCTTATCGGCCGACAAACCATTTCGATACTTCTCGTCATAATTCTCACCCGTATAGGCTGAGGCATAGTGTTTGTTATATTTCATCCAAGCGGGAGGGCACCACGGGGAAGCCCACAAGCGTAAGTCTGGCTGATACTTCCGAGCGTTCTTGATAAAAGGGATCAACGTTTGTTGGTCATTGGCGATGGTAAAATGTTCCATCGTGAAATCACCGTCTACCTCGTCATACGAATACCAATCACGGGAGAAATCATTTGCTCCTACAGGCATCCGGCAAATCGTGAAGTTGGCTCCGACTCCGGGGAAGAAAAGCTCTTCCATGATTTCCTCACGTACACTTGGCTCCAGCTTACTCAAGGAAAGCCAACCTAATTCATTAAAACAGGCTCCGAAACCATCAATTTGTTGTTGATGCTTTTCTGTTAGAATTGTTATATCAATATTAGGTATCGTATCCGCAAGGGCGGAGATCAGATCGGGTTGCTCAGCCCAAGGGGTATTCTCGGTTGTCGTTACCCACTCGGCCCGGGGGGTGAAAGAGCAGGAAGAAAGGTATAAAGATATTGAGAGTATAAAAACAGGTATTTTCATGGTCGTTTCATTAATTTATAAGTTTAGAACCATTTAAACACGGACTACACGGATGACACGGAACACACGGATAAATACTAATACCGTGTCATCCGTGTAGTCCGTGTTCCATAATCCACTATTCTCTAAAAGCGTTCTCTCAGCTCCTCGATAGTCACAAGGGTTTGCTCACCCGTGAGCATATTCTTTAAGTTGATTTTATTCTCGGCCATCTCATTCTCTCCGACTATCGCAACGAACGGGATTTTCTTAGCGTCCGCATATCCCATTTGCTTTTTCATCTTAGTAGACTCAGGATATAGCTCTGTACGAATCCCCGCCTTACGAACCTTAGCGATCAGCGGCAATAAATGAATCTCCTCTTTCTGTCCGAAGTTCACGAATAGAAGCTGTGTAGTCTTCAAAGATCCTTCCGGATATAAATCCAATTGGTTCAATACATCAAAGATACGATCAGCGCCGAAAGAGAAACCGACACCAGATACGCCTTCCATGCCAAATACCCCTGTCAGGTTGTCATAGCGACCACCACCCGTGATACTACCGATCTGTACGTCCAAGGCTTTCACCTCGAAAATCGCACCTGTATAATAGTTTAAGCCGCGAGCTAATGTCAGATCAAGCTCTAATTCCGCACGGATTGACGTATGAGAGATGCGCTCCAAAATAAAATCCAATTCGGCTACACCTTTCAAACCAGTCTCAGACGCAGATAATACCTCTTTCAAGGTAGCGATCTTTTCTTGATTTGAACCCTGCAGCATAATGATCGGCTGCAAACGCTCGATCGCCTCCTCGGGTAAACCCTTGGAACGAAGCTCTTCATTCACGTTGTCCACGCCAATCTTATCCAGCTTGTCGATAGCTACCGTAATGTCTACGATCTTATCCGCCTCGCCTATGATTTCGGCAATACCGGAAAGGATCTTACGATTGTTCATCTTGATACACACACGAATGCCAAAACGATGGAACACCTCGTCCATAATCTGGATCAGTTCCACCTCATTGATCAAGGAATCAGAACCCACAACGTCGCCATCACATTGGTAGAACTCCCGGTAACGTCCCTTTTGCGGACGATCGGCACGCCAAACCGGTTGGATCTGGTAACGTTTGAACGGAAAACTGATCTCATTACGATGTTGTACCACGTAACGGGCGAACGGAACGGTCAAATCATAACGCAAGCCTTTCTCACAAGCCTTAGCAGCAAATCTCAACGGGTTCTTTTCCATTAACTCCTCATCCGAGATACCAGCGAAACAATCACCGGAATTCAATATCTTGAAAAGGAGCTTATCCCCTTCCTCGCCATATTTACCCATCAATGTAGAAAGGTTCTCCATGGCAGGAGTCTCTATTTGCTGGAAGCCATACAAGTGAAATACTTCACGGATCGTGTTGAATATATAATTACGTTTCGCCATTTCCTCCGGCGAAAAGTCTCGGGTACCTTTGGGTATGGAAGGTTTTTGCATGATCTTATGTTTTAAATGATTATTCTGGCCGCAAAGGTAATGTTTTTTGCTCGAAATAAATAAGAAAATAACAATGCCCACTGTAAGGAGCTTACAATCGCAGTCATAAGCATCTTACAATGGGCATTCAAACATCCTTACAATGGGCATCCATGGAAAGCCTCTTCCGAGGCTTATCAATCCCGACTTCTTCCCCCCAAGAATATCATTATATAATATAATAATGTAGCAAGCGAACCTAACGCAGCGACCACGTACGTATAAGCGGCGGAACGTAAAGCATCCTCTGCCTTATCATGCGTATAAGCATTTGTTATACCGGCATTGCTCAACCACACCAAAGCACGTTGGCTCGCATTGATCTCGACCGGAAGCGTGATAAAGCTAAATAGCGTAGTCGTAGCGAACAAGATTATACCGAATAACAATAACTGAGGAAACGTATGCAATAATAACATACCACCCAGCAACACCCATGTCATAATATTTGAGGCGAAACTAACAACCGGAACCAAAGCCGAACGCATTCTCAACGGAGCGTAAGCGGTAGCATGCTGCACAGCGTGACCGCACTCATGGGCGGCAACCGCGGCGGCGGCGATACTATTGCTATAATAAACCGACTCACTCAAGTTCACCGTCTGGTTAGCGGGATTGTAATGGTCCGTCAGATGTCCGGGTGTAGAAATCACCTTTACATCATAGATACCATTGTCATGCAACATCTTCTCTGCGACATCTTTTCCTGTCATGCCATTCGGCATAGGAATTTTCGAATACTTCTCAAACTTGCCCTGAAGACGGGATGACACCAGCCAACTCAATAGCGCAAATCCAATAAATATAATCCAATACATACTCATAAATTTCTATCTTATTTAGTTTTATAAAACAACGACAAAAAGTTTGCCAAAGACAAAAATGGCAGGAGACACCCCTTGAGGAATGTGGTCTTCTGCCATTTTGTACGATTTATAACGAGTTTATTCTTCTGTATATCTGACAATCGTCTGTTCACGATCCGGTCCTACGGAAACGATCTTCACAGGCACACCCAGTTCTTCCTCCAAGAAAGAAAGGTAAGCGTTGAACTCCTCAGGGAACTCGTCCTCGCTCTGCATCTTCGTCATATCCGTCTTCCAACCCGGTAATTCCACGTATACAGGTTCGATCGTAGCATCGATCTCATACGGGAACTCATTAGTCTCGACACCGTTCATCTTATAAGCCACGCAAGCCTTGATCGTATCGAAGGTATCTAACACATCACTCTTCATCATGATCAATTGGCTTACACCGTTGATCATCACGGCATATCTCAAGGCTACCAAATCAATCCAGCCACAACGGCGTTTACGTCCCGTAACCGCACCGAACTCATGGCCTAATTGACCGATCTTATCTCCCACCTCATCAAACAACTCGGTCGGGAACGGACCGCTACCTACACGTGTACAATAAGCCTTGAAGATTCCATATACCTCACCGATATTCCGGGGAGAAACCCCCAGTCCCGTACCACATCCGGCACAGATCGTGTTAGAGGAAGTCACGAATGGATAAGAACCGAAGTCTATATCCAGCATCGTACCTTGAGCGCCTTCCGCCAAGACCGACTTGCCTTCCTTCAAATAGTTATTGATGACATGCTCGCTATCAATCAATTTGAATTGTTTGAGGTAGTTCAAGGCCTCCAGCCATTGAGCCTCCATCTCGGTTATATCATATTCATAGTTCAATGAACGCAAGATCGCTTCATGTTTTGCTTTAGCGGCCGCATATTTCTCTTCGAAGTTATGCAACAAATCGCCCACACGAACACCGTTACGGCTAATCTTATCCGTATAAGTCGGGCCGATACCCTTTCCTGTCGTACCGATCTTTCCGGAACCTTTTGCGGCCTCGTAAGCGGCATCCAAGATCCGGTGAGTAGGTAAAATTAGGTGAGCTTTCTTAGAGATATAAAGCTGCTTGGTGATATCGTGACCACTCGCTGCCAATGATTCCGCTTCCTGCTTGAACAATAACGGGTCCAGAACGACACCGTTACCGATTACGTTTATCTTTCCACCTTGGAAAATACCGGAAGGAATCGAACGTAACACATACTTTTCCCCGTTAAACTCCAATGTATGTCCGGCATTAGGGCCTCCTTGAAAACGAGTTACCACATCGTAATTCGGAGTCAGCACATCGACAACCTTGCCTTTGCCCTCGTCGCCCCATTGCAATCCTAACAAAACGTCTACTTTCATCTTTTCTATATTTATTATAGGCTATTAATATTCTTATTTAACTGACCTTTGCAACTTAAACTTGCATTTACTGCATAGGCCATAAATGTACAAACAATAATACTCCGGCGTAAAACGAGAGACTTTCAAGTTTCTCATATCCGCTTTCAACGTACTGTTTCGCAGCTCCCGGATGGCCCCGCATCTCGTGCAAACCAAATGCAAATGCGTATCGGCATAAATCCTCAACTCATATTGCACCGACTGGACGGTTATTTGATGACGCACCACCAAACCGGCATCAACCAGTACATCCAACGTATTATAGAGTGTAGCCTTACTGACATGGAAGTTGTCTTGCTCCAACCGATCCGAAAGCATACACATATCAAAATGCCCGGGAAAAGCACATATCTCCTTGAATATAGCATATCTCTCCTCGGTTTTCCGCAGTTTCTTCTCCGTTAGATATTCGGTAAACAACGCACGTATTTCCGTATAAACTTTCGCTTCCATCTCCTAAAGACCGCACAAACGACAAAGTTAGCGCATTTATTTTAAACGCAAAGCCTTACCGATAATATTCAAACTCGAATTTTAATTCATTATAGATTTCTTGTAATTCCGGCGTGTTTCCCGCAGCCTCCTGAAATTCCTTGAAACCGTCTAGGATCCTTTCCGCATTCCCCTCGGATTGACGCCCATAAAACTTCATGGCTTGAATAGACGCTTGTTTCTCTTTCAGCGTAGATTTAAAATCCTTAGTCTCCGCTAGACTACTTAAGGTTTCTGCCAAGAAAGATCCTAAAACCACAGAAGATAAGCTGCCACCTCGCTTAAAATTCTCGGCCCAAGTAAGAAAGGCGACCGTGCGAGCGAACTCATTTTTCTTATCAGCAACCAGATCAGACGTGAAGTCCTCCATATAAGGCAGATGAACGAACAAGTTCCGGCAACAATGCTCCGCGATCTCTAAATAAGGAATCTCCTTGACCCAACGTTTCGCCTCATCCAAAGGCAACGTCTCGGCGGGTTGGAGAAAGGTCGCCAATATCTTAAACTCACGGATGTCTTCTTTCCATAAAGCCGCCGCTAGCTCTCCATTCGGTTTATGCTTACGGGCGATTCCCTTTATTTCGGGGTACGGAACCCCGAAATTTAACTTATATACGATACCTTTCTCACGCATACTCGTAGAAATCACCCCGTTCATCGCCAAACGAAGTTCCTTACGGATCTCCCTTATCTCGTCTTGTAAACTTTCCATCTATTAATCATTATAAGTCGGCAAGAAAGAATAATCACGGCCATAACGAGTCATCCCGTCCGTATAGCCTCCTCTATAGTTTACGACACTATCGGTACCCTCACCGCTAGAGTTCTTTACCTCTCTCATCACAGGGTTGACAAAACCTTTATAGGGAGCCAAGTTTAACTTAGCATAGCGCTCCAAGACCTCCGCATGCAACTCCGGATCTACTTTCACGCCGTATCCTTCAACAAGATTCTTTCCGGCCGCATAGTCACCCTCACTCTTGATACGTTGAATCTCAGCGAGCAATGTCCCAAACAACTCACGTAACCTTGGATAGTCATTCACAACCACATAGGTCTTTCCATTCCGTTTTTTCAGTTCGATCACATTCGCTTCCTTCCCTTTCTCGTAAGCCCACTTAGCGATCAACTGGCGGTTACGCATATGCGCCTCTTCTACATTCTTGCCTAGCTCGATGCGAACCAACTGGGTCATCAAGCCATTCATTATATATTTATAGTATTCCGACTTATAAGCCTCGCCGTCCGGAAGCAATCCCAGTTCCACCAGCTTCGGATCTGCCAAATAATACAGGCCAAACAAATCCGCACGGGTTTCCTCCAGTGTAGAGCTATAGGCTTTCAGCGCATCCGGGTCCGTATTTTCCAGCAATTTACCGGAACCATGTCCCAGACACTCATGTAAATCCGTATGTAGATTATCCGTTAAGAAACCGTACTGCCTCATACCGTTCCGCTCCACGTCACTCCAAACAAACTCTTCGCTAAAGCCATTTCCTTGAGACGCCTTATCATAAGCCTCCGTGATATTCTCTATCGTAACAGACTTCGAGCCATGATCCCTACGAATCCAATCCGCATTTGGCAAATTGATACCGATCGGGGTAGCCGGATAGCAATCACCTCCCAACATAGATACCGTGATTACCTTAGCGCTAACTCCTTTCACCTTCTCTTTCTTGAAACGCTTATCTACCGGAGAATGATCCTCAAACCATTGCGCATTATCACTGATGATTTTTGTACGCTTAGTCGCCTCCTTATTCGTAAAATTCACGGTAGACTCCCAGCTTGCTTTCATTCCTAACGGATCCCCATAAGTCTCGATAAAGCCATTCACAAAATCCACCTCCGAAGCTGTATCCTCTACCCAAAGGATCGAATAAGCATCGAAAGTCTTCAAATCGCCCGTTTGATAATATTCGATCAATTTCCCGATGATCGCTTTCTGCGTATCATTCTCGGCGAAAGGCAAGGCTTGTCGCAATTGATCTACGATTTTTTCTATCGCGGCGGAATAAAGCCCTCCTACTTTCCAAACCTTTTCAACGACCGTACCGTTCTCTTTTACCAAACGGCTATTCAACCCGTAAGAAATCGGGGAAATGGTATCCTTTCCCATTTTCATTTGCGCATAGAAGTCCTCTACCTCTTTTTGACTGATGCCTCCCCCGTAATAATTATTAGAAGAAGCTTTGATCAGATCACCGTCACCGCTTTGTACGCTACGCTTTGGCATAACGCCCGGATCAAAGATTACCGGAGCGATCTCGATCATGAACTGATCCACGTTTTGATTCTCACGAAGAGGTAACTTCTTAGCGTCGATTTGGTGAATACAATCCATCAAGAACTCAGGAGAAAACCCCGGGGCAAACTTGTCCAACGCATAATGATGATGGATACCACTGGAGAACCACACCCGTTTCAAATAGGTTTCCAAAGCCTTGAATTGAGGGTCCTCCCGATCTCCCTTATAATTCGTATAAATAGCCTCCAGTGTCCTGCGGATCGCCAGATTATAGCGTCCATTCTGATCGAAGAATATATCACGTCCCATCAAGGCCGCTTCGGAAAGATGATATAATAGTTGCTTTTGTTGCAAGGACAGGGACTCAAAACCCGGAACTTTATAGCGAAGAATCTCCAGATCAGCGAACTGATCCACTACATAATTGAACTCCTTATCGGAATTTTGAGATGCCGTATCCGACTGTTGGCCTGTACAAGCCGTCATAACCATAGCTGTCATAAGCGATAACATTATTTTTTTCATACTTACTACGATTTGCTTTTCCTATAATATATTACATCTAAAGTACATAGTTTGAAGGCCCGCATTCCAATAAGGGCCAACCGCAAAGATAGAGAATATACAGTCAATATCAAAGGTTTGAGATTTTTTCTCTACTTTTGTAAGTTCAAAAGCAAAGACAAAAAAGAGAATGGAAATAGCGGCATTAGTTTCAGGAGGAGTAGACAGCTCTGTCGTAGTGCATCAACTCAAAGAGGCAGGATACGATCCGACCATCTTCTATATCCGTATCGGTATGGAAGACAAGGATGGCTATATCGATTGCCCGGCGGAAGAGGATATCGAGATCACCTCATATATCGCCCGCAAGTATGGATGCCGGTTCGAGATCGTCTCCCTACACGACGAGTATTGGGATCGGGTGGTAAGCTATACGATCGAATCTGTCAAACGCGGTCTTACCCCTAACCCGGATATGATGTGTAATAAATATATCAAGTTCGGTTGTTTCGAGGAAAAATGGGGCAAGGATTTCGATAAGATCGCTACCGGTCATTATGCCACGACCACGGAGATAGACGGCAAGATATGGCTTTCTACCGCCAAGGACCCGGTAAAAGATCAGACTGATTTCTTAGGGCAAATCACCCGCCTACAGATACAGAAACTCATGTTTCCGATCGGGCATTTAATGAAAAGTGAGGTACGTGCCATCGCCGAGGCCCAGAAATTGCCAAGCGCCAAGCGTAAAGATAGCCAAGGCATTTGCTTCTTAGGCAAGATTAACTACAACGACTTTATAGAGCGTTATTTAGGGAAACGCCCGGGAAAAATCGTGGAACTAGAGACGGGTAAGGTCTTGGGTAAACACAATGGATATTGGTTCCATACGATCGGCCAACGTAAGGGATTGGGATTAAGTGGCGGCCCTTGGTTCGTTATCCAAAAAGACATTAAGCGAAATATCATTTATGTCTCCAACGGCTACGACCCGGAAACGCAATATGGCAAGGTGATTAATATGCAAGGTTTCGATTTCATCACGGAAGATCCATGGGGAGAATTTGAGGGTGAGAAAGAAATCACTTTCAAGATCCGTCATACCCCGGAATTTACGCATGGCTACATCCGTCGTATCGGAGATCTATATCGTGTAGAATCCGACGAAAAGATTCAAGGTATCGCTCCCGGCCAATACAGTGTAATCTACGACAAAGACCATCACTTATGTCTGGGCAGCGGCATGATTATTGATGAGACCAAGTAACGCATATTCAGATTTATTCTAAATAAAAAACGGTCGCCTCAAAAGGAAGCGACCGTTTTTATTTTTCTATCTTATTCTATTAAATAGCATACAAAGAGCTGATAGACTCTCCACTACATACACGACGGATCGCCTCAGCGAACATGTCAGCGACAGATAATACCTTTACTTTCTCGCATTTCTTAGCGTAAGGAATAGAATCCGTAAAGATCATTTCCGCTAAAGCGGACTGATCTACACGAGTAGAAGCCGGATCAGACATCACAGCGTGGCTGGCGATAGCACGAACAGACTTAGCGCCATTCTCCAACATCAAGTTCGCGGCTTTCGTAATTGTTCCGGCCGTATCCACCATGTCATCAACCAAAAGGACATCCAAGCCCGTCACATCACCGATAATACGCATCTCGGCCACCTCATTGGCACGCAAACGAGATTTGTGGCAAATGACCATCGGCAAGCCTAAATACTTAGAATAGCTGCTGGCACGTTTCGTACCACCAACATCCGGAGTCGCGATACACAAGTTATCCAAAGGCAAAGACGTCTTGATATAATCCAAGAATACGGAAGAAGCATATAAGTGATCCACCGGAACATTAAAGAATCCTTGGATCTGATCCGCATGAAGGTCCATCGTAATCAAACGATTGATACCTGCCGTACTCAACATATCAGCGATCAACTTAGCGCCAATAGAAACACGAGGCTGATCCTTTCTATCCTGACGAGCCCAACCGAAGTAAGGGACTACAGCGAT
>ENA-ORLB01000690-ORLB01000690.1-human-gut-metagenome-genome-assembly--contig:-NODE-690-length-12670-cov-4.19207_pt1 | contig 12670 bp, 10 predicted proteins | sample MGYA00243064_ERZ508817 | MGnify/ENA primary metagenome ERZ508817 (study PRJEB26277, sample SAMN04329836) | human gut metagenome | biome: human-associated habitat | host: Homo sapiens | place: USA... | reverse complement strand
CGCAGGCAAATGCCAAAGGCATCAATTGACGGGAAGCAGGGATTTTAGCTGCAGAACAAATACCAAGTACAACCGGCAGCAGACAAGCTGCAGTACCAGTGTTGGATAATACGGCGGACAATGCGGCGCCAACAAGCATAATACCAAACATCAAACTGTTTTCACCAGTACCGGAAATTTTAACAATAGAAGCACCAATTTTTTGTGCAAGACCTGTATAAAACATAGAAGCACCAACAACGAACATACCTGCAAAAAGTACTACGGTAGAATTAGAGAGGCCGGAAAATACTTGTTTAGCAGGAATAAAACCTAACAGGCCGCACGCGATAGCGCCGCCCATAGCCGTTACTGCAAGCGGGATGAGTTCGGTTACAAATAACAGAGCAATAACAGCTAACATAATAAGACATTTTACTGCTTGAGACATGAGAATCCTCCTTCAAAAAGTTAAAAATGTTTTAAGGAAGTAACAAATTACTTCCTATTATATATGTAAGCTAGAATGATTAAATTTGCTATTTTTTGCATATTATTAAAAAACTTATCTTTAGTTACAAAATTGTTAACAAAATTTAATTAACAGCTTACAGTAACAAGTGTAACAGATAAGCCAATTTTTTTCAAGATTTTTTCACAATTTTCGTATAACAAAAAAGTTCAAAAACTGTTAACTGTCTTCGTTATGCATATTTATACTATTTTGACACTTTTTGACAATTTTTTATTCATAGCTAAAACATAAAAAAACAGACGTGATAGTTATCACGTCTGTTTAATTTATTGCTCTTATAATAATACTTTCGTCTATCTTCCTAACAAATTATTTACCGGGGAAGAAAGGCCATACGATAGGAATTACAATCAGGGATACGATAAAGGATACGATAACAAGACCAGTACCTGCTTTAACATAGTCCATAAATTTGTATCCGCCAGGGCCAAGAACCAAAGTATTCGGAGGCGTACCTACCGGAGATGCAAATGCACAGGATGCTGCAACTGCGATAGCCATCAATACTGCTTTCGGATCAGCGCCAAGTTGTTTAGAAATCGCAACACCAATCGGGCACAGCAGAGCTGCAGATGCAGTGTTGGACATAAATTGTGTTAAAGCGCAAGAAAGGATAAACAAAACTGCAGTAACAACTAACGGAGACGGAGTACCGCCCATCAGACCTACGGTCCATTCAGCGATCAATTTGCCAGCGCCGGTTTTGTCCATTGCAGTGGATACAGGCATCATACCTGCGAACAGGAAAATAGTTACCCAGTCAATAGAAGCATAAGCTTGTTTTTCAGTCAAACAGCCAGTCAATACGCAAACGATTGCGCCGATAATAGCTGCCATTTCCAAAGAAACGCCCTTGATGCCGATAGCCATAGTCAAAACTACGAGCAACAGGATAACGCCGGAAACTACTTGTTTAGAAGCAGAAGTTTCGTTAGCTTCAACTTCTTGTTCAATTTCCTGATCAGCATCCAATTCAGCTTTCGGAAGCAGGTATTTACCTAAGAACATCATATAGATGATACCAGCTACGGTTACAGGGATACCAATCCAGGCAAATTCGAAGAAGCCAAATTTGTCAGCAATACCAGCAGCTTCCAAAGCGCCGTTAGCGATGATATTCGGAGGAGTACCAACCATAGTGATGATACCACCGAGACCGCAGGCAAATGCCAAAGGCATCAATTGACGGGAAGCAGGGATTTTAGCTGCAGAGCAGATACCCAAGGCAACCGGCAGCAGACAAGCTGCAGTACCAGTGTTGGATAATACAGAAGACAAAGCAGCACCAACAAACATTAAACCAAACATCAAGCTGTTTTCACCGGTACCGCAGAAATGAACTACAGTATTACCGATTTTTTGTGCAAGACCTGTGTAGAACATGGCTGCACCTACTACGAACATGCCTGCAAAGAGTACTACGGTCGAATTAGAGAGACCAGAAAATACTTGTTTAGCAGGGATAAAACCTAACAGGCCGCACGCGATAGCGCCGCCCATAGCTGTTATTGCAAGCGGAATGAGTTCGGTTACAAATAACAATGCAACAACAGCCAGAAGAATGAGACATTTTACTGCTGGGGACATTATAATTCCTCCTTTTAAATTAATTTTATATACAGCGCGTTCGGGGCGCGTATATCAAAATAAAGAGAATTTTGTAAAAGATCCTTAGCATTGCTTTCTATGAATTTTCTTGCAACACCTTATGCTTCATTATACCACTATGCACTCAAATTTAAAAGTGTAAGTTTTATTTAATTTACAGCTTTTTTGACATTAAGGTATATTAATATAATACAATAATACTATTTTTACAATATTTAAGATTCTTTGTCCACTCAAAAAACATTATTCAAAATAACCAAAAGAAAAATTAATGTTTTTATCTTGGTTAACCAGCTTCAGGACTGCATTATTACTTGAAACTATAAAGAAAGCTTGTACTTCTCTTTACTACAGCATAATGATTTGCTTTATATTTTTCTTTTTCCAAAAAAAATAGGTGCACGATAAAGTGCACCTATTTCTGTTTATACTATAAATTATTTGACAGGTCCAATCATTGCAAGCATTGAACCTGCAGCTACTGCGGTACCGATAACACCAGCTACGTTCGGGCCCATAGCATGCATGAGCAGGAAGTTAGCAGGGTTAGCTTTTTGACCAACGATTTGGGATACACGTGCTGCCATCGGAACTGCGGATACACCAGCGGAACCGATAAGAGGATTGGTTTTACCACCATCCAGAATGCACATGAGCTTACCAAATACAACACCGGCAAAAGTACCAGCTGCGAAAGCGATCAAACCAAGAACAATGATCAAAATAGTTTGATAGTTCAGGAAGGATTCAGCTTTCATAGTCAAACCTGTACCAGTTGCCAGCATGATCGTTACAATGTTCATCAAAGCATTTTGTGCAGTATCGGAAAGACGATCCAAACAACCAGCTTCTTTGAACAGGTTACCCAACATCAGCATACCAATCAAAGAGCATACAGGCGGAAGCAACAAGCTGATAACGATAGTAGTAACAACCGGGAATACGATTCTTTCAAAATGAGAAACCGGACGCAGTTGTTCCATAACGATTTTACGGTCAGCTTCGGTAGTGCAAAGTTTCATAATAGGCGGTTGGATCAAAGGAACCAACGACATATAAGAATATGCAGCTACTGCGATAGCACCTAACAGGTTAGGAGCCATTTTTGCAGCCAGGTAAATAGCAGTCGGGCCATCAGCGCCACCGATAATACCGATAGCGGATGCTTCTTGCACGGTAAATCCGAGCATCATAGCGCCCAGCAAGGAAATAAATACACCTGCTTGAGCTGCAGCGCCCAAAAGCAAAGTTTTCGGGTTTGCAATCAACGGACCAAAGTCTGTCATTGCACCTACGCCTAAGAAAATCAAAGGCGGGAAAATTTCATGGTGAATACCATAAAGAATTACCTGCATAACACCCGGTTGATCTTCGAAACCGGTTTTAGGAACGTTTGCCAGCAAACAGCCGAATGCGATCGGAGACAGCAGCAATGGTTCGAAGCCTTTACCAATAGCAAGGTACAGCAGAATGATGCCAACAAGCATCATGATAGCATTACCCATGGTGAAAGCGGAGAAACCGCTGTCATTCCATACGGATTGTAAAGCAACTACAAATGCTTCCATTTATATCCTCCCAATGTTCAATTATTTGAGAGCTTCTAGTTTCAATCACAAATAAGCTCTCTTCTAAATATAAAAGTTATTGCTTTCTTATGACGCAAATTACATTACGATCATAACGTCGCCGGTACCAACAGTTTGACCTGCGGAAACGCGAACGTCAGAAATGGTGCCGTCAGCCGGAGCCATGATCTCGTTTTGCATTTTCATTGCTTCAAGAATCATCAATACGTCGCCAGCTTTAACTGCGTCGCCAGCTTTAACTTTAACTTCGAGAACTTTACCAGGCATAGGAGCACTGATAGTAGCTGCGCCAGCAGCAACAGGTTTTGCAGCCGGAGCCGGTGCAGCAGCTTTAGGAGCGGGAGCAGCGGCAGGTACCGGTGCAGCTTTAGGAGCAGCAGCTTTAGGAGCTGTTGCAGCAGCGCCGCCCATATCTTCAACTTCTACTTCATATGCAGTGCCGTTAACGGTAATGGTATATTTTTTCACAGGGAATACCCTCCTTCAAAATTGTTTAAAATATATTAAACTTAAGTGTTGCTAAAACCTAACTTTGTTTTAGAAGCATTCTTTACGTACGCTAATTGCTTCAATACGAGCATTCTGTGTCCAGCCAGCTTCGGGCAGACGACGTACATAAGCGATATCTTCTGCAGAATGGCCAAGAGCAGCTACAGCTGCTGCAATAACAGCAATTACTTCACTGTCATCCTGCACAGGAGCTGCAACAGCAGCAGGTGCTGCGGCAGGTGCCGGTGCTGCTACTGGATTAGCTGTTTTTTTTTGACGAGTAGGATCTACAAAGTAGATAACTTTCATCAAGAAACCCAGCATAGCCAATACACCAAAAACTATGGTCATATTGATAGCAGCAATCAACCAAGGATTAGTAGTTACAGGACCCATTATTTCACCTCATTCTTCTTAATTAATTAAGCACTATACTGCAAGCTGCAAATTACAAAGGAATATTGCCATGGCGTTTTGCCGGGCGAGTTTCACGTTTGGACTGCAACATTTGCAAAGCGTTGATGATGGTGGGACGGGTGTTTTTCGGCTCGATTACGATGTCTACCATGCCGCGCATTGCTGCTTGGTACGGAGTTGCAAAGTTATCGATATATTCTTCCGTTTTTGCTTTTACATCAGGATCATTTTTGAAGATGATGTTAGCTGCACCTGCAGGTCCCATTACTGCGATTTCTGCAGTCGGCCATGCAATTACTTGGTCTGCGCCCAAATCTTGGGAACACATTGCCAGGTAGGAACCACCGTATGCTTTACGGGTTACTACAGTAATTTTAGGTACAGTTGCTTCGGAATATGCATACAGCATTTTTGCGCCGTGACGGATAATACCGCCGTATTCTTGGTTACAGCCAGGCAGGAAGCCAGGTACGTCTACCAAGTTAAGCAAAGGAATGTTGAAAGCATCGCAGAAGCGAATAAAACGAGAGGATTTGTCGGATGCGTTGATATCCAGGCAGCCAGCCATTACTTTAGGTTGGTTTGCAATGATACCTACGGTTTGACCATCCATACGTGCAAAGCAAGTGATAATATTGGTTGCCCAATATTGTTGGGATTCATAGAATTCACCGTTGTCTACGATGGATTTGATTACGTCTTTCATATCATATGCTTGGTTGGAGTTATCCGGAAGCAATGTATTCAAGGAGTCATCAATACGCATCGGGTCGTCACCGGTTTCTACGATAGGAGCGCATTCCATGTTGTTGGAAGGCAGGAAGCTCAGCAGGTAACGGATCTGTTGCAAGCAATCTTCGTCGTTTTCTGCAGCAAAATGTGCAACGCCGGAAGTGCTGTTGTGGGTCATAGCGCCACCCAGTTGTTCTTGGGTTACGTCTTCACCAGTAACAGATTTTACTACTGCGGGGCCGGTAATGAACATTTTAGAAGTGTTCTTTACCATGTAAATGAAGTCAGTCAGTGCCGGGCTGTATACAGCGCCGCCAGCAGAAGGACCCATGATAGCGGAGATCTGAGGAACTACGCCGGATGCAATAGTGTTTTCAAAGAAGATTTTTCCGTAACCAGCCAAAGCGTCAATTGCTTCTTGGATACGAGCACCGCCGGAATCGTTCAGGCCAACAAGCGGAGCACCCATTTTCAGGGACAGGCGTTGTACTTTTACGATTTTAGCAGCATGCATTTCGCCTAAAGAACCACCTTCTACAGTGAAATCTTGTGCGAATACATAAACCAGACGGCCATCGATGGTGCCGTAACCAGTAGTTACACCTTCGCCAGGAAGTTCTTTCTTCTCTTGGCCGAAGTTTGTGCAACGATGTTTTACGAAACGATCCAATTCAACAAAGGATCCTTCGTCGAGGAGTGCAGCAATTCTTTCACGTGCAGTCATTTTGCCGGCTTCGTGTTGTTTTGCAACGCGTTTTTCGCCGCCTGCAGCCAGAATTACTTCGGACTTTTTGAGCATTTTCTCAATTTTTGCTTGAGTAGACAAATCTTACACCTCCATCATTATTGGGAGAACCTTATTTTATATACATCTACGCGGATGCAGACTCTTTGGTCCGCATCCGTGTAGTATGTAACAACTTAAAATAAAATCTTCAAAAGATTTTTGTAATTCCGTATTTTACGGAATTATTTTTTTGCCGGAGCGCAATACTCAAGCAAAATACCTACGGATTTCGGATGAACGAAAGCGATATCCATTCCGCCAGCACCGCCACGAGGAGCTTTGTCGATCATAGCAGCACCTTTTTCAATAGTGGTATCAATAGCTGCTTGAACATCATCAACGCGAACAGCGATATGTTGGATACCTTGTCCATTTTTAGCGATGTATTTGCCGATAGGGCCATCGCCATTTTCAGTGATATCAACAAGGAGCTCAAGCAAAGTTTCGCCACAGGGAATAAATACGGTTTTTACACCTTGCTCAGGAACAGCTTCTTCACCAGTGCAGCTCAAGCCAAGAACTTCAGTGTAGAATTTCTTGGAAAGATCCAGGTCTTTGCAAGCAATACCTACATGGTCAACACAAATTGTTTTAAACATTTCAAATTCCTCCTAAAAGTAATTTTGGTTGTTTTATCTTAAAACTTTACCAACAATGTCAGCGACAACAGAATACGGCTCAATTTCACGAATTTGAAGTTTTTCAACTAAAATATCAAATTCGGAAGTAGCTACAACATTCTTGTCGATATAACGGTTGACCCTGTCATTAAGCATAGCAGTAACTTCGTTTTTAATACGAGCTTTGCGTATTTTGCTCAATTGATCAGATTCAATCAAATATGCTTTGTGCTCTTCAATAGAGTCAACAACAGCTTCTATACCTTCACCCTTGCTGGCAATGGTCCGATTGATCGGAGGACGCCAGCCAACATGTTCGGGATTTAATTCCAACATCATTTCAATCTCAATGTTCAGCTTGTCCGTACCTTCACGGTCAGCTTTATTGATCGTGAAAAGGTCACCGATCTCAAGTATACCTGCTTTAATAGCCTGAATGTCATCGCCCATACCAGGAATAACAACAACCATTGTAGTATCAGCAGTTTTAACAATATCTACTTCAGATTGACCAACGCCAACAGTTTCAACAATATTAACAGCATCGCCCGCTTTTTGGGATAATCCACCCAAACTCCCGCGAGTAGCCATGGAACGAACAAAAATGCCTTCATCGGCAGTAAGGTCCAACATTCTGATACGGTCGCCTAAAATTGCACCACCGGAGAAAGGACTTGTAGGATCAATTGCGATAATACCAACTGTTTTACCGCGTTTACGATATTCTTTAGCAAGCTTGTCGGTCAAAGTACTTTTGCCAGCGCCCGGAGGTCCGGTTATTCCGATGACATAAGCATTACCGGTGTGGGGATAAATGGCTGTCATTATTTCAACAGCGTTATCATACTCGTTCTCTACGGCAGTAATAGCTTTCGCTAATGCTAAACGAGAATGGTTTAATACGCCTTCAACAATATTCAATGATCACACCGCCTTGTTGAGGTCCAATAAAAATTGTATTATGCAAGCCGGGACAAGCCCGGCCTGCAAAATTTTTGAGAACCTTAATTATTTTACGTTAGCGTTGATGAATTCAACAATGTTGCCAGTCGGAGTGCCAGGAGTGAATACTTCGGCAATGCCAGCAGCTTTCAAACCAGGAATGTCAGCGTCAGGAATAACGCCGCCGCCGATAACCAGAACATCAGTCAAACCTTTTTCTTTCAGCAGTTCAACTACTTTCGGGAAAAGGGTGTTGTGTGCGCCGGAAAGCAGGCTCAAAGCAACAACTTTAACGTCGTCTTGCAGAGCAGCTTCAGCGATTTGTTCCGGAGTCAGACGAATACCGGTGTAAATAACTTCAAAACCAGCGTCGCGCAATGCACGAGCTACAACTTTAGCACCGCGGTCATGGCCGTCCAGACCCGGTTTTGCTACTAAAACTCTAATATTAGACATTATTTCTTACCTCCCTATTATTGTTGGCTCTAAATTACAGAGCAGTATGAGATTGATATTCGCCGAATACTTTTCTCATTACGCCGCAGATTTCGCCTTCAGTTGCATAAGCACGTACAGCGTCAAGAATCAAAGGCATCAGGTTAACGGATTCGTCAGCACAGCCTTTTTCCAGAGCAGCTAAAGTTTCTTCAACTTTAGCATTGTCACGACGAGCTTTAAGGGCAGCAATCTTATCAGCTTGCAATTTGCCAACGGAGCCGTCAACACGCAGCAAGTTTTTCGGCGGTTCTTCTTCTTGTTGGAATTTGTTTACGCCAACAATGATACGGTCGCCTTTTTCAATGTCCATTTGCCATTTGTAAGCGGAGTCTTGGATTTCTTTTTGGATATAACCTTTAGCGATAGCTTCAGGAGCGCCGCCAATTTCGTCAATCTTTTTGATATATTCCCAAGCTTCTGCTTCGATTTTGTTAGTCAAAGCTTCAACATAGTAGGAACCACCCAACGGATCAACGGTGTCAGCCAAGCCGGATTCGTAAGCAACGATTTGTTGAGTACGGAGAGCGATGGTTACAGACTCAGTGGTCGGCAATGCCAAAGCTTCGTCTTTGGAGTTAGTGTGCAAAGATTGAGTACCACCCATTACAGCAGCAGCAGTTTGCAGAGCAACACGAACGATATTGTTGTTCGGTTGTTGTGCAGTCAGCATGGAACCTGCAGTTTGAGTATGTACGCGGAGCATTTGAGATTTCGGTTTTTGAGCGCCGAATCTTTCTTTCATAACTTTAGCCCATACACGACGGGAAGCGCGGAATTTAGCAACTTCTTCGAGTACGTTGTTATGAGCGTTCCAGAAGAAGGACAGACGACCAGCAAAATCGTCAACGTTCATACCAGCTTTGATAGCTGCTTCAACATAAGCGATACCGTCAGCGATGGTGAAAGCGATTTCTTGAGAAGCGGTGGAACCAGCTTCACGGATATGATAACCGGAAATGGAGATGGTATTCCACAGCGGTACGTTTTTGGAGCAATATTCGAAAATATTGGTAATCAAACGCATGGAGGGTTTCGGCGGGAAAATGTAAGTTCCGCGAGCAGCATACTCTTTCAAAATATCATTTTGAATAGTACCGCGCAGTTTGTCAGCGGAAACGCCTTGTTTCTCAGCAACTGCGATGTACATGCAAAGAAGTACGGATGCAGGAGCGTTGATGGTCATGGAAGTGGAAACTTGATCCAAAGAAATTTGGTCAAATAAGATTTCCATATCAGCCAAGGAGTCGATAGCTACGCCAACTTTACCAACTTCGCCTTCAGCCATCGGATCGGTAGAATCATAACCGATTTGGGTCGGAAGGTCGAATGCGCAGGACAAGCCGCTGCCACCGTTAGCCAAGAGGTAACGATAACGTTTGTTGGATTCTTCCGCAGTGGAGAAACCAGCATACATACGCATGGTCCAGAAACGGCCACGATACATAGTAGGTTGTACACCACGAGTGTAAGGATATTCACCAGGGAAGCCAAGATCCTTCTCATAGTCGAAGCCTTCGATGTCGAGAGGGGTGTAGAGCCTGTTGGGCTCAAGGTTTGCACGTTCGGGATTTTTAGCAAGTTTAGCTTCTACGCCAGCCATGTACTTGTCAAATCCAGCTTTCAGAGTTTCATTTGCCATTCTCAAATCCTCCTTAAGAATATTGTTTTTGCACAATCCGGTTTGGACTGACCGAATTATGGTGAGAGTGTCCGTCATAGACGGTGTATATGGCAAAGCCCGAAGGCCTCGTCAACAGAATTTATTTACAGATAAGCTGTAAAGTTTGCCGGCAGAACTAGCTATCTGCCGGCAAAATATTTCAGACAACAATCTCAGTCAATCGTCTTGACTAAGAATTATTTTTCCATGGTGCCGGTTTTTACGAAACGATCATGGAAGGAGAAAGCTTCATCCATAATATGCGGAGTTTGGCTATTGCCACAAGCTTCGCAAGCTCTCTTGAAGTAATCAAGAAGCAGCGGTTGATATTTCGGATTAGCAACTTTATCAATGATAACCAAAGCACGTTCTTTTGGAGACAAACCACGAAGGTCAGCTACGCCGCGTTCGGAAACGATAACATCAACGTCATGTTCAGTATGGTCAACATGAGAGCAGAAAGGAACTACAGAGCTGATAGCTCCGCCTTTTGCAAGAGATGTAGTGAAGAATACGGTCAGATAACCATTACGAGCATAGTCGCCGGAACCGCCGATACCATTCATAATCTTAGTACCGCAAATATGAGTGGAGTTAACATTACCATAGATGTCAACCTCAATAGCAGTGTTCATTGCAATGACACCGATACGACGAGCAACTTCCGGGCTGTTTGCAACTTCTTGCGGACGCAGAATGATATATTTTTTATATTTTTCTACATTGTCATAGAATTTTTTGAGGCAATCAGGGGATGGGCTCAAAGCGGTACCAGAGCAAACGCGGAGTTTGCCAGCATCGATCAAGTCGAACATACCGTCTTGAATAACTTCGGTATATACAGTCAAATCTTCAAAATCAGAGTTAACCAAACCGTTGATAACTGCGTTAGCAACAGAACCTACACCAGACTGCAGCGGCAACAGATTAGCGGGCAAACGACCTGCAGCAACTTCAGATTTAAAGAATTCAACCAAGTTTTTACCCATTTTTTGAGCATCTTCGTCGATTTCGCCCAACGGACGAACTTTATCAGTAATATCGCAGGGAACTACTGCAACGAGTCTGTCCAAATCGCAAGGAATATAAGGAGTGCCGATTACATCTTCCGGTTTTTCAACAGGAATAGCTTTACGATTCGGAGGATCCAAAGGCACATAGGAGTCATGCATGCCTTCCAATTCTACTGGTTGAGAAGTATTTACTTCAACAATAACTTTTTCAGCACATTGAACATAAGAAGAAGAATTGCCCATGGAAGTTGTAGGAATCAAACCAACCTGGCCATTGCCAAGGTCAATGATTTTGCAGGCTTCGACGATAGCGACGTCTACACATCTGCGGTTTTCCATGAAACCATAGCGAGTCATTTGAGCAACATGGCTCAAATGCAGGTCAGTATATTTTACGGAACCGTTGTTGATAGCTTTACGCAGATCATTGTTAGTTTGGTAAGGCATACGACGAGCAACGATACCAGCTTGAGTCATTGCGGTATCCATTTCAGGACCTACAGAAGCACCGGTCCAAACGTTGATTTGGAAAGGAGTTTTTTTGCCTTTTTCTGCCAGAGCAAGAGGCACAGCTTTAGGATAACCAGACGGAGTAAAACCACTGGTACCTACGTTGTCGCCATCCTTTACAAATTCTGCAGCTGCTTCGGCGCTCATAATTTTGCCGGCTACTGCTTCGCATACGCGATCTTTAATGTCGATCATGTTTACCTTCCTCCTTGTAAATAAAACAAATTGTGGCTAATGCCAGCGAAGTCTATTAACTTCACTAGTAAAAATACACTTAGTCGGCTAAATACCAACTATAAAAGCATAAAGTATTATTTGCCGAATAAGATTTTACCCATAAAAAAGGAGCACTTAGAAGTTTTGATTTACTAAAACAAAACATAGCCAAGTGCCAGCTTACTTCTATCCAAAGTGGCTACGCTCTGAATCGCAAACTGTCAGCAGGTAAAGCTTTCAGTTGAACTTCTTCGTTCTTCTGTCTACCAACCGCTAAAACATATCCAAGATATTTAGTTCTGCTTAATTTACTTCGACATTCCAACAAAAAATCCTTCAAAAAAAACTTTAATTGTGATTTCTTTTTGAACTTTTTGTGTCCAGCTCTATTATAACACATAAAGAAGCAGTAAATTTTAGGCAAAATCACTACTTTTTTTAGTTTTTAAACATTTTTCTTTAAAACGCTATACTACATATGATATCAGTAAAACTGTAACATGGCAAGCATTTTCTTTACAATTTACAAAGAAACACCCCTTGAGCAAAACTACTCAAGAGGTGTTTTGTGGTATCAAATTAGTACTTTCAACGTGTCTGTTGGTGATAGTGCGTATGCAGTAGACTATGAGCTTTTTCTCCGAGAGGTTTACCTAACCAAGTATCATAAAGCTCTTTAATTTCCGGATTTTCATGTGATTTTCGTAACTCATTGGCACTATCACAATCAAACAACCCTTCTCTACGGGCTCTTCTAATTTCTGCATTAACGGGAATCGGTTGACCGCCGCCGCCAATACAGCCACCAGGGCAAGCCATAACTTCAATAAACTGATAATCTGCCTCACCGGCTCTGATACGCTCTAATATCTTGCGTGCAGAAGCAAGAGTATGAACAACTGCTATTTTTACAGTATTTCCTGCAATAGTCAGTTCCGCCTCGCGGGTCTGTTCCATCCCCCGCACATCATTGTAATCAACAGTCTGCAAATTTTCACCTGTTAAAACATCAGCTACAGTACGCAGAGCAGCTTCCATTACGCCACCGGTAGTACCAAAAATAACAGCAGCACCT